>Ga0207691_10004212_pt1 | contig 13970 bp, 14 predicted proteins | sample KBSM13metaG_FD_184327 | JGI IMG/M metagenome (GOLD analysis project Ga0207691, IMG submission 184327) | Miscanthus rhizosphere microbial communities from Kellogg Biological Station, Michigan, USA - KBS M1-3 metaG (SPAdes) (version 2) | ecosystem: Host-associated > Plants > Roots > Rhizosphere >... | reverse complement strand
AAGAGCATCTGATATATACTCCTGGACAACTTGCCATCAAGCCAAAATATGACGGTGATGCGGAACTGAAAATAGGATATAGAGGTGCTGATCATGGTTGACGCTTACTTTGTGGGAATTGCGATCCTCACTATAGGAGCTTCTGTTCTGGCCTTGGAAAGTAAAGAGCTTATTTACGGCGCGATAGCTCTTGCGATTTCTATGTTGGGTATAGCAGGATTTTTTCTATTGCTAGATTCTCCTTTTGTGGCAATGTTCCAAATTACCGTATACGTAGGAGCAGTAGCCGTACTCGTCATATTTACAGTAATGTTGGTTAGAACTCAAGACTTATTTTCAGCAAAAGATGACAAAGGTAGAAAGGCGGGTGGCATTGTATTGATGCTCCTGACAATGGGCGGAATCGGTGGTATTTTCCTTGCATCTGGGGTAAACAATCCTATGTTTGGTAATTTAGATTCAGAGCCCATAAAGATTGTGGAAATTGGAAAATCCATGCTTACCTATTATTCTCCTGCGCTTATAGTACTCGGACTTACCTTGGCGGGCGCTGTCATTGGTGCTCTAGCACTAGCAAGAAGGGAGGACTTGATAAAAGAAAATGAATCAGCTAATTGATTTTGTATTAGTCTCAGTGGTACTGTTTTCGATTGGTATATATGGTCTCGTAGTCAAGCGAAACGCAATACGCATGATATTTTCAATCGAAATTATTGCAAATGCTGCGAATCTAAATCTTATCGCCTTTTCAAGACATGTCCATAATGTCGAAGGGCAGGTATTTGCATTATTCTCCATTGCAATCGCGGCTGCAGAAGTAGCTGTTGCATTAGGTATCATTATTATCGCTTATCGCCTATACAAGGAAATCGATGTACACGAATTCAGGAGCTTAAAGGGATAATACCATTTAAGTGAGATTATTTTATGACAGAATCTTATTACCTATTAATAGCAACATTCATTCCATTGCTTGCTTCACCTATCGCTTATGTACTCGCTAAAAAAAGAGGCGGTAACGCAACTACATGGTTCTCTTTTGGGATACTGGCTATTTCCACAGCGTTACTATTCATTGCGTCTTCTAATTTACATGGGGGAAGGTCAGCTTATGAAGAATCCTATACTTGGAGTCAATTTGGAAATTTCGGATTAAGGATCGATGGTTTGAGCTTGCCATTTGCAATTATTATAAATATCCTTTGTACTGTCCTTACTCTTTATTCGAAACCATACATGTTGCACAAAATCAAAGAATCCTTTGAAGAGAACTTTGGTAAGAAAGGAGGCGATTCCCACTCAGATTCAGGCAGTTACAAATCAAATAGTGGGGGAAATGAAATGGAATCTGTCACAATATCCGGATCGAGCGAAGAGCAATATGTAAACCATCACATGGGACTGTATTTTGCACTCTATCTGACTTTCTCAATGGGAATGCTAGGAACGGTACTTGCAACTAACTTGATAGAATTTTATGTCTTTTTTGAGCTAATGCTTGTTCCCTCATTCTTTCTTGTTGCATTTTATGGATACGGTGAGAGAAAAAGAATTGCTTTAATGTTCTTTTTCTGGACTCATGCCGGTGCTGTTGTTTTGCTACTAGGTTTACTTGCTATGGGATTATTTGCAGGGGGATTCGACTATGATACAGTCCGAGAGAATGTCAGTAAAATCCCAGCGCAATGGCTCGTACTAATAATATTTTCATTGGTAATCGGATTTGGGGTCAAACTTGCGGCATTCGTCTTGCACATCTGGCTTCCATACGCTCATTCCGAAGCTCCCACCCCGATTTCAGCACTATTATCTCCGGCGATGATCGGAATAGGCGCATACGGGCTACTCAGACTTTGGCTAGAATTGCTCGTTGGAGATTATTCTCAATATAGCATTTACATACATCTTTGGGGCCTGGTGACTATGATCTATGGGGGCGCCATGGCAATGATGCAAGATGATATCAAAAGAGTTCTGGCTTACTCAAGTATTAGCCAAATGGGTTACATTCTTTTCGGAATCGGCTCCGATAGCATCCTTGGGATTTCGGGTGGAACCTTTATGTATATAAGCCACGGGTTGGGAAAAGCCATACTCTTCATGATGGCCGGATCAATTATACTTCAAACAGGAACAAGAAGCATGTCAAAACTTGGTGGACTTGCAGGGAGGATGCCTTATACAGCGGTAATTGCTATGATTGGAGCACTCACAATTATGGGGATTCCTCCAACTAGTGGTTTCATGGCCGAATGGATACTATTTAATGGAGTTTTGCAATCAGGTGTAACGCACTCAGACGTTCTAAGGGTTGTAGCATTTGGATTAGGAATACTGGCAACTGTTTTAACTGCTGCATATATCCTGTGGATGTACAAGAGAATATTTTTTGGTAAAACTCCAGAACAATATGCGAACATCAGGGATCCCAATAGATATGTTACTGTTACCATGGCCGCGCTTGCTGCGATTACACTTATTTTGGGAGTTTATCCTAATCCACTACTGAATCCAGTTACAGAATATATACACGAAATGTTTTCCACAGATAATACTGTAGTGCAATTTGGTAACATAATTTCTGTAGGTGCGTCATTGCAGAATCACAGCGAGCTGGTGGCCACTGCAGGAGAGGGTTCAAGATTATGAGTATGATTAAGGGTTTGGCTGTGAAAATATGCATTTTAAATAATTACGTCCTGCGCAATTTGAACAACATACTAATTGGTGAATTTCAAAGTAGGAGAGAACCGACATGGTGACTGAACTCCAAGGGATCATTGGATTTGAAGGATTGGGAATTAATGCCTGGCTAGTTTGGATTCTTCCCTTTGTGGGGGCCTCATTAATTCCTGCCATAGCGAAGGCTGGAAAGCGTGTGCGCGATTATGCCGCAGTAGGCTTTGCCCTTGCAAGCGCCATATCCGCTGTGACATTGTTACCACTGGGAATACACGGAGGTCAAATTCACAGTCAGATTAACTGGATACCTATGCTAAATATTCATGCAGGAACATTAGCAGATTCACTGTCCATACTCATGGCAAATATCGTGGCATGGATCTCACTTCTAATATTCATATATTCGATAGGTTACATGCACGGAGACAGGAATCTAACAAGATACTGGTTCTTTATGTTGTTCTTTATCGGCTCCATGCAATTGATTGTGCTTTCTGACAATCTGTTGATGGTATTCTTTGGATGGGAAGGTGTTGGGCTAGCCTCATTTGCGCTTATTAGCTTTTGGTATCAAGACAAGAAAAAGGACTTTGTTGGAACCCCTGGACATTATGCTGGAGGAATACAAATGTGGGCATCACCAACACATGCTGGACTAAAAGCATTTTTGATGACGAAGGCTGGAGATATCATGATGCTCTCAGGCATGTTCTTGATTTTTGGATATGCCGGCACTTTTGGCTTTACTGAGCTGTTACAAGATCAGAGTTGGGCAACGGAAATGGCAAACAATAATCTGCTTGTTCCAGCAGCGGTGCTTATTTTTGGCGGCGCTATAGGAAAATCTGCACAATTCCCACTGAACGAGTGGTTGCTTGAAGCAATGACCGGTCCAACACCCGTATCGGCATTAATTCACGCTGCTACAATGGTGAAAGCAGGAGTTTTCCTAGTAGCAAGAATTGGTCCACTTTTCTTTGCAGTATCTGCTTTAAATTCATCTCAATTTTTTGAAGTTATTGCATGGGTCGGAGCAATAACTGCATTTCTGCTAGCAACCCAGGCATTGGTCAATCCCGAAATAAAAAAGGTCCTGGCATATTCTACAGGATCTCAAATCGGTCTTATGATGATGGCCTTGGGTGTTGCAGGACTGTCTTCATCCTTTGTCGATGGTTATACTGCTGGGTTCTTTCATCTCATGAGTCATGCGATGTTTAAAGCATCGTTGTTCATGGGTGCAGGTGCCGTTCTTCATGCGGTTGGTTCCAGATTCATGACTGATATGGGAGGATTAAGAAGTAAAATGAAAAAGACATTCCTCTTTATGATGATGGCCGGGTTATCGCTTGCAGCGGCTCCGTTTATTACTTCGGGATTCTGGAGTAAAGATGCAATCATCGCCTCGGTCCTTGAATCAGGATACCAGTATTCTTGGGTATTGTTTACCATAGCAATCATGGTGTCTTTCATGACTGCATTTTATACGTTTAGGATGCTAGGAATGACATTCTTTGGTAACAAGAGCAAGTTCATACAAGAGAATGAATCCACTCATAATGTCCATGAAGTTAAAGCAGTAATGTGGGTTCCGTTTGCAATACTCGCAATAGCTAGCATCGCGGTAGGTTTAATTGGATTTGCCTTTGAACATCAGCTCCACGAAATGTTTTCTCTGTATCTTGAAAATTCATTTGGCATTCATACGGCTCACGACGTGCTACCTCAGGCTTCGTCAGGATTTGGGCCGTTTGAGGGCCTTAATCCAATAGCAGTTACTGCATCGGTTGGAGCATTTGCTTTGGGCGCAATTCTTGGCGGCCTTGTATATATGAAAAAGGTCATTAATCCTGAGATAGTGTCGAAGAGTGTAGTTTCTAGAGCGATATGGAAATTCTTCTATAATAGGTGGTATCTTAATACCGCGTTATACTGGGGGGCAGTGATAGGGCCGCTGGCTATATTTAGAATTGTTTGGAGATATTTCGAAAGTACAATAATAGACGGGATCAATCCGGGTCTTCAAGGATCAATGACATACTTCTCAAAAGTTGTCAAGGCCGGACAAACAGGAATAGCACAGACATATCTATTCGTTTTTGCTGCAGGCATGATGATCATCATCATGTTACTTTTCTTATAGGAGTGAAATAGGGATGGATTTCTTTTCAACACCACTGTTGGTAACTGTAATACTTGGGGCAGTTGGACTTGCTGTTCCCATTATTGATGCTCTGAAGAAGGAAAGAGGCGCTAATAATAGTCTATATTGCGGAATTTCTGTTGGAGCCATAATACTCGTAATTGGTATCATTATCTTTAGAATACTTTTTGGAGAATCAATCCCTACGATCGAATTTGGAAAGAGTATGCTTGCAGATGACATGTTTGGCTCTTTCTTTGCAATAACGCTATTGATAGTATCAGTAATGGTAACTGCTTCTTCCTGGAATTATATGAAAAACAAAACTAATCCTGCAGCATATTATTCGTTGATACTACTATCAAGTATAGGTATGATACTAATTGCTTATTCTACGGATCTTGTCATGCTTTTGGTTGCTTGGGAACTTATGTCCATACCTACCTATGCCCTAGCCGCTTTTTCAAAACGTGATCCAATATCAAATGAGGCGGCAATCAAATACTTCCTTTTTGGTGCTCTTTCATCGGCAATTCTAGTACTTGCTATTGGATTAGTGTATGGAGTAACCGGCACTACTAACATTGGTGAGGCGATAGTATCTATGGTTAACGTTCAGAAAGACTTGGTTCCAGTAACTGTGCTTGCAGTTGCCCTATTCATAGCAGGATTTGGGTTCAAGATGGGACTAGTACCATTTCACATGTGGCTACCTGATGCGTATGAGGGCGCTCCTACGACAATTGGTGCGTTACTTGCCGCAGGTACAAAAAAAGCAGGCTTTGCAGCTGCTATTCGCGTAATAATTCTGGCCACTTTTGCATTGCATCTTGATTGGGCCGCAGCATTGGCAGTAATAGCTGTATTCACTATGACCATAGGAAATCTGGGAGCGTTAGTTCAAAAGAGCGTACCTAGAATACTGGCTTATTCAAGTATTGCTCAAGCAGGATACATCATGATAGGTTTGGCTTTGGCACCGTACAGTGATCAAGCTCTTGGAGGCTCTCTTTTCCATATTCTTAATCACGCAGTTATGAAATCTGCCGCGTTCATTGCGGTTGCAGCGGTATCAATTACACTTGCCAGCTATAGTATTGAAAAATATAGAGGCCTTGCCAAACGAATGCCTATAACGGCTATAGCTTTATCAATATCGCTACTAGCCTTGGCTGGGGTACCGCCTCTCAATGGATTCTGGAGCAAATTAGTACTATTTAATGCGGCAATAGTAACTGGCCCCGAAATTTGGTGGGGCCCTTACTTGGCTATTGCTGGAGTTTTAAATAGCGCGTTATCTCTCGGATATTATGCCTGGATTATGAGGAAAATGTACATGGAAGAGTCACCTGATACAACTAGAGTAAAGGAACCACGGGTAATGTTGGCAGTACTTATCTTCTCAATGATATTTATGGTAGGTTTTGGTATTTGGCATGCTCCAATCTTAGATTTCTCTACAAACTCTGTACCAAATCTATCTCAACTTACTGCAGTATTGCCTTCCTTCCCAACAAGATAACTAACCTTCAAGTTCCTTAGTCTGTTAGAACTTTTATCTTGAGATTTTATTTTTCATCTAGTTCTTTCATAATTTTTACTACCTTGTCGTCGGTTATTTCTTCAAAATTATCATAGAACTGAGCAACCGAAGTAAAATTACTTGTAGGGGGTATCAATATCGTTACGACCTTGTCCACTTCATTTTTTAATAATTCGACAGTTTCATTGGGGGCTACAGGTATGGCTATAATGATCTTCTTTGGCTTTCTCTTCTTAATCCATCTTGCAGAAACTACGAGTGTTGATCCTGTAGCGGCACCATCATCAACAAGTATTATTATCTTATCTTTGATCTCATATTCTGCCTGGTTGGGTCTGTAAAGTAAAGTTCTACGTCCAATTTCTTGAACCTGGGATAATTTTTCTGACTCTATATAATCCGGTTGGACTCTCAACGCCTTCACAACATACTCGTTGAGATAAACAGTATCCTTATCCATGATAGCTCCTATGCCAAGTTCTTTGTTATTAGGAGCTCCAAGTTTCCTTGGAATCACAATATCGAAATAATTTGCATATCTGTTCTTGTAAATCGTGTTCGCCAATATTACTCCGCCACGTGGAATTCCAAAAACGGCTATTTCTTTCGGATTTTCTTCTTCAAGCTCGTTCTTGAGTTTGGAGATGAGAAGATCTGCTGCATGTTCTCTGTCCTTGAATTTAGTGATGGAATTGTTTTCGTTTGGCATAGAAAATATGCCATATTAAGCACATATTTTCCTATAAGTCTTTTCAATAATATACTCAATCAATAAATAAGTCAAAAGTTATTGTTTTATTTTATATTAGAATCCTATATCCAGTAACGTATTAAAATATAAGTGAGATGTTATATTTTATATTGTAAGTGCGAATAAACTCCATAAAATACAAATTGAATTACAATCCAGCAAAGTACGATCATAAGTCAATGACTTATGTAAAGAAGGATGTTAAGTATGACAATTTTCTCAAGGCCAAGGAACATCAATGGGAATGTGATAAATGTGATCGTACATTTTCAAAATATCCATCACTTAAAGAACACAAGACTGAGACACATTCTTACTGAAATGTGATTTCACGCCACGATTATGTCATTTGCGAATCCTGAAATAACGCATCTGATCTACTCCTCATACAAAACCTGGTTATGAACGATTATTGTTGGTGAGCTGAGACATTAAAAAGTAAATACGACCGTCCGCGATTCATCTTGAACCATGCAAGCTAGTAACTTTTGATAATTATCTTACAATACATTCTTCGATATGTATATTAGATCCAACGTTAATGATTGATGCAGGCCTTGATAAGTGTCATTATAGCCATTACAGTTATTTCATTTTTGATATTTGCTTTTACAATACCTCATCATTTTGCAAAGGCTCAAGAGAAATTTGCAGATACGGAGTTTGTAGAAGAGGGCAAGCCAAAGCTTTTTGATTCAAATTTGAAAATTTCTACAGTTGCAGAAGGATTAAGTACTCCAACAAGTATAGCTTTTGTTGGACCGGACGACATTTTAATACTTGAGAAAGATACCGGTATGGTCAAAAGGATAGTCAATGGGAAAGTTCAGGCAAATCCTGTTCTGGATGTAAATGTGGCCAACTCTGTTGAAAGGTGTTTGTGCGGAATCGCTGTGTCAAAACATGGTTCAACAATATTTGTATTTCTTTACTACACTGAAATTGCTGGAAAAGATGGCGGTGATAAGGCTGGAATGCAGCCAATTGGGAATAGAGTGTACAGATACGAGTTATCAGGCGATTCACTGATTAATCCGTTGCTTTTGATGGATCTGCCAGCAAATCCTGGACCTCGACATAATGGTGGGGACCTCATGATAGGACCTGATGATAACATTTATGTGACGATTGGGGACGTAGACGGATCCTTTAAAGGACCAACAACAGAGACTAAGGCCCAAAATTACGAGAATGGAGTTGATCCTGATGGAAGAGGCGGCATTTTAAGAATAACACAAGACGGTCAACCTACCGATGGTATTCTAGGAGAATCCATACCTTTACGTATTTATTATGCGTATGGAATTAGAAATAGCTTCGGGATGGATTTTGATCCTGTTTCTGGTAATTTATGGGATACGGAAAATGGTCCTGGAAACGGAGACGAAATAAATTTAGTATTGCCTGGTTTTAATAGCGGATGGCAACAGGTGCAGGGTTTAGCGTCAATGGAAGACTCCTTTAGCGAATCTGATCTACAGGACTTTGGAGGAAAAGGACATTATAGTGATCCTGAGCTGGTTTGGGTAAATACAGCAGGACCAACAGCAGTAAAATTTTTGGATTCAACAGCCCTTGGTTCTGCATATGAGAATGATATGTTTGTAGGCGACGTCCATAATGGTAGAATCTATCATTTTGATCTTACTTCTGATAGAAAAGATATTGTTCTAACACCAGCTCTCGCGTCGAGAGTTATTGAAAAACCATCTTCACCAGGATTGAGTAGCATTTTATTTGGTGAAGGGTTTGGCGGCATTACTGACATAGAAGTCGGACCTGATGGTAACTTGTATGTTGTATCTATCGGATTGGGCAGTATATTTCAAATAAGCCCTGCATCCTAAATCTTTCTGAGAATTTCATAATTCTGTTTATTGTTACCAATTATACAAATCATGAACATTCAGGTACGGACATTTCAAAAATAATTCTCTGCCAAGTACAATAACAAACCTCATCATAATTAATAATCTGATTACTAATATGCATTATAGATTCTGAATTAAGTTATTATTGATAGTTTCAAAACAAAAGATATTGAAGATACCTTAGTTTATTTGAGCAGCAAAAAAGTAAGGCAGAATTCTAAAGATGAATTAATCCGCCTTGTTGCCCAACATGAGGAGATTGTCCTACAGATCTTCTTCTAAAGTGTCCAGAAGGTCTCTTGGAAAGCAACTCAATAAACCAGGCTTCGTGTTCAACTTCTTCTTGCATAATTCTTTGTGCGATATCATAAGTGCGGGGATCCTTGCCGGTGGTCATATCACATACTTCACCCCACGAACGAATAGCACACTGTTCTGCAGCAAGCAATATTTCTATTATTGAAGTAAGATTTTCCCAATTATCTGGAAGATATGCATCAGGGCATCCTGCCTGATCTGCAAATTTTCTAATATCCCTTGGTAATGATCCTCCGAGTTCATATAATCTAGGTACCATGGCTTCAAAGTGATTTCTATCTTCAATCCTGGCCTCCTCAACTATTTCCTTAATGCCTTCACCATCAAGCCCGGTACAATGCATCCTTAAAATTGTGTAATAGTAATATGTTGTAAATTCAGCACCTACACCTTTCGTTATTAATTCTTTTAATTTTTCAACGTCAACCCCGTTCTTCTTTATGACTTCAATCGCAACTATATTTGGAACCTTGCCTTTTGTATCACTCATATCACAAAAAATAGATAATATTCTATAAAAGTCTTCTTATATTATTGTAGATTTAGTACTAGGAAATTGAAAAATTACTTTTGCATAATTTTTCATTTATAGATATGTGAAAATTTAAGGTAATTTTTATATCCAAAGTTATTGTTAGCTTGCTATGTCTTTTGTTGATAACGAGGGAAATATCATTGTACCTAAAACTGTAAGACCTCTAATTGAGTACAAGCCAACTATTCTGGGAGAAAAGAAAGGATCCATAAAACAATATAGACATGGTAATTTACACATCCGCGAATATGAAAATCACTATAGCATTCACTACGATAAAATAGATCCACGTAACGATCCTCTCGGACATGTAATGGTTGATGCCACAAAATATTTTCCTGGTGTTATAGCACTTTCTGCTCTTTCTGATTATCTCATTGATAGGGAAAAATAACTTATGTTGAAAGTTATCTTGTATGCCTTTGTTCAGTTATACTTCTGGACTATTCATTTTATCTTTATGAGAACTCAGAGGGGTGAAAATATTCTTGATGGAAGATAAAGAAATATTGGATGTCGCTATAGTCACCGATAGAAAAGAACCTGCTTTTCAATTCAAGAAACCATCAATTTGGCTAATAATAAAGACAATTTTGAAGCTAATTCCTGTTATCCTGTACCTCAGGACGGACAGGAGAGAATGGGTGAAAAAAGAAGGCAAGAATGTAAACGAGAAGAAATTCAGAAAACATGCCGAAAGAGCGTTAAAAACATTCATCGACCTTGGACCCTCGTACATAAAATTGGGTCAATGGCTCTCCTCTAGAGCGGATCTGCTACCTCAACCATACTTGGATGTACTAGAAAGCCTTCAAGATGATGTATTACCAGAACCGTTTTCAGATGTTAGACCAATTCTGGAAAAAGAGCTTGGTTCTCTTGATGAAGTATTTGATTATTTTAATCCTGCATCAATTTCTGGAGCAAGTTTAGGTCAAGTATACAGAGCAGGATACAAAGGACAAGATGTCGTAGTCAAGATAAGCAGGCCCAACATTGAAGAAACAATAGGGCAAAACATCTACATACTAAAAAAACTATTACCAATAGCTACACGTTTTATCGATGAAAATCTAAGATTCTCAGCTGAGGGAATGCTTTCTCAATTCATCGAAACAGTATATGAAGAAATGGATTATAGAATAGAGGCTAAAAATTTGGCAGAAATCAAAAATAATTTGAAGAATGACAAGTCGGTAATCATTCCTAAGGTTTATCTTGACAGGACATCCAGGCATGTAATCACGCTAGAATATTTGCCGGGAATTAAAGTAACAGATATTAAAACATTGGATCAACATGATATTGATAGAGTAAAATTAGTATATCGTATACATAGGTTGTTCTTCAAGATGTTACTGCGTCACAGTATATTCCATGCTGATCCACATCCTGGTAATATATCAATAACTAGTAATGGTACAATAATACTCTATGATTTTGGTATGGTTGGTAGGATAGACGACGAAACCAGAAGAAGGCTCGTTAGATTATATCTAGGTCTAATAGACAAAGATCCAGTGAGGACCACGGATGTATTAATGGAATTAGGAACACTTGAGCCTTCTGTTGACAGAAGGTTAGTGGAAAAGGGTCTTGAATTAAGTATTCAATCATTGCACGGAAAGAAGGTGGATAGAATGGAAGTGAAGGCACTTCAAGACTTGGCAAACAAAACCTTGAGCAGATTCCCATTCCGTTTACCTAAGAATCTTGCTCTTTATATGAGAATGGCCTCGATTCTTGAGGGAATTTACCATTATCATGATGTAAAATTCCAGTTTGTCCGTGTTTTGGTAAGTTTGCTTGAAGAGGAGGGTCTAATTAAGGATGCCTATATTGAAGAATTTAAGAGATACGTAAATAAATTTGTAAAAGGGCTCGAAGTTTCGGTCGACCTTGCACCAATGATAAAACAATATTTAACTGATCAGAGAACAACAAATAAACTAAAAGGCAATTCAAATGTTCTTCCTATGAGTATTATATCGTCGTCAATATTTATTGGATCTGCTTTTATCTTTCCGCATGAACGGAATTTGTCCTACCTCGGATTTATTTTGTCCGCTGCACTTATGGTTGGTACTTTGATATTTAATAAATTAGTTCGTAAATAAAAAACAGGGGACGTTATTCATTCAATAAGGTCGTATAAAGCTTACCACCTTGCATATCATTTGACTTTTTGAAATGTAATGTATTGGGTAGTATGAATGGATGGTAATAACATGTAATGCAGTTCTTTTTGTTGATCATGATATGGTTGCAAACAAGCTTTCGACTCAAATACGATATTAAATGGTCTTACAGCAACACAATACTAGATTTTTTTATCTAAGATTTGCATGTCTCATCATTCGGTTTTATTTATTCTAACATAATGTGGAAATTGTATCTACAATAATTTTAGGACATGACCCATCTTACTTCATATAAACTAAAAGTTCCGTAAGAACACGATGAATCTAAGTTCAAGGACCATACAAGGACCATACTTATTCCTTCAATAGTATTATTGATTGGATCAGTTATAGGTAGCAGTTCAACCCACGCATTTGCAGATGATCCTTTCAAAAATAAGGTCAATATCGACATCGATGCAAAGCAAAAAAAACGATTGCGATACAGACGCTTCTGGAACTAGCAGTGAAAGCTGTCTAGCATCCGATAAGACAACAACCAATACAATCAACGTCCAAGGTGAAAAAAAAGTAGATCTTGACTTTGACGCAAAGCAAAAGAACTATTGTGAAGGCGAAGCTTCCGCAACTAATTCGGTAGTGTGTAAAGCATTAGCTGACCGAGATATGGGAGAAATAAACATCACCCAATAATAGAAATCTCCACAAGTTACCGACTAATAGATCGGCCTCATACATTTTTTATTTTTAGTATGCAACTATGCGGCAGTAAATATAATTCCCACCAGATCGTCGGTGTATATTTATATTTTAAAGTTCATAAAGTATTGGTATGAAACTATTACATGCAAGTCCAGGTTTTGGAGTTCAGCTCACAAAAAATGAAATAATTGAATTTCTGTCACATAGCAAATTAAATCTACATCTTGGAACAATCGATGTAGATAATTATCCTAATATCCACCCTACATGGTATCTTTATGATGGTTCTAAAGATGTAATATTTATAGAAACAGGTAAACAATCTAAAAAGACAAAGAATTTGAAACAGAACGATAAGGTTTATTTTTGCGTTGATGATGGGAATCCACCTTATAAAGGAGTAAGAGGAAAGGGCAATGTTAAAATTTTGAGTGAACCAAATGCAAATCTGCCAATCGCAGAAAAAATAATGCTAAAGTATCTAGGGAGTACCGATCATCCAATGGCGAAAACATTGCTGCAGAATGTACGAGATGGAAATTCAGTAATGCTAGAAATTAAACCAGTATATTACTCTACTTGGGACTATGGGAGAAATAGCTAGCAATTGCTGATTACTATATTTAATTAGGCTTTTAGATTTTGTAAAATAAAAGTAAATATCCATTGGCCCTGAAAATGGTAATTAATAAGTACCAGGATAATTTAAAATACCAAGTGTATATTGGTATTGGTATTCAATAATCACTTAACTTAGCAGTCACCTGATTCATGATCACAATCTGCTATATTAAAATTAGTTATCCTGTCTGCACCCAATCCACATCTATAGCAGTCAACCCTCTGACCACCACTTAAAGTATCATTTCCAGGGACGTCATAAAGGCGATCATCGCCAAGGTCTCCATCTAGAAAGTCATTGTTGGAAGTACCGTACAAGATATCATTTTCAGTTCCGCCGATTAATTTGTGTACTCCATCATCGCCGTGGAGTTCATCATTACCTGGTCCACCATCAATAGTGTCACTGCCATCTCCTCCGGGTAGACATGATTCCCATCACTGCCGTTCAGCATATCGTTGCTTCCCTCCCCCTGAATTTCATCACTTCCTGACAGCACATTAATTATGCAGAGTTAAGTAGAACTGAATGATAAAATATGAATTATCTATTACTAATGAAAAGACAATACCAGAATTGCTCAATGGAAGATTCTAATATAATTTACATTCTAATCGTTAATTAATCACAAATACGATATATTGAAGAGATAATATGGCATG
>Ga0207691_10004211_pt1 | contig 13970 bp, 12 predicted proteins | sample KBSM13metaG_FD_184327 | JGI IMG/M metagenome (GOLD analysis project Ga0207691, IMG submission 184327) | Miscanthus rhizosphere microbial communities from Kellogg Biological Station, Michigan, USA - KBS M1-3 metaG (SPAdes) (version 2) | ecosystem: Host-associated > Plants > Roots > Rhizosphere >... | reverse complement strand
GGCCAGCCGCCACTCCTCGAGTCGGGCCGCCACACGGAGTTCGCGTCGGCCCACAGGCTCCCATAGGTACTCGCCGCGGCCAGGACGCCGGAGTTTCCGCACGTGCCAGAGGCGGAACCCGTACGGCTGCCGCAGAGTTTCCTGCTTGTCGCTCGGGCCGCTAGACCGGGCTGACATGGCGGGCCGATGCAGCGGCCGCCTAACGAATCGTTGCCGCTGACGGAGGCGCGCCGGCGTCCAGCCGCATCCGCAGCTCCAACCCTGCGCCTCTGTCGCTGAACTCAAACGTTAGGCAGCGCAGGTACATGGATGACGAGAACACTCCCGTCTTCCATGGGCAAACCCCACAGGCGACGCCCGCCGCTCGGAGCCCGGCTGTTCGGCTGGATCCTCGCGGTCGCAGGCAGCAGTGGTTTTTCAGTGAGTTTGAAAAGTCTCGGTGATGATCGCGGGTCGTACACTCGGCGACGTCGATTTCGCCGCTCCGAATGGGGCTGGTGAGTCGACCGAAAACCTGACGCCCGCGAAAAGGGCCCACAGCCTTCACATAAAGCCAGAGGACATCACCATGCTGCGCACGCTGCCTACACCTATCTTCTCACGCGTCGCCATTGCCGTTCGCCAGCTGCTCTTTCCGGCAGTGGTCCTGACCTCCGCCGCGTGCGATAACCCGACCGAGCCAATCCGGTCGCATCCGCGCCCGAACTTCGCGCTGACCGCTCCCGTCGCCAAGGGTCAGATTCTGTTCACGTCCGCTTCAACGCCAGTCGGCCTGTTCGTAGTGGATCCCGGGACGACGAATGTCGTTCAGCTGTCGAACGGGTCCGGAGACTACTCCGGCGGCGCGTGGTCGGCGGATTACACCAAGATCGTGTTCGAAAAGGGACTCTGGGGCGGATTGTGGATGATGGACGCGGATGGCACCAACGAAACGCAGGTGCTGGCCATGCCGGAAGTGCGCGGAGCCGCCTTCTCGCCTGACGGCCAGTATATCGCGTTCATCGCGAATGTCCCCGACGCGCAAGTGCACACCGTCGAGATCGCGACTGGTCAGGTCAAGCAGCTGACGAACCTTACGGGAATCGGACTTCGCATCTCCTGGTCAGCGGACGGAAAACGGCTGCTGTACTCCAGACAGGTCGGGACCTCCTACAACCTGTTCAGCATTGCGCCCGACGGAACTGGCATGAAGCAGCTCACCAAGTGCGTCAAGGTGGTCTGCTGGGACGGGCAATACTCGCCGGACGGGACGCAGATCGCATTCATTTATGGTGGCCAAGTCGCGACGATGGCGGCCAACGGTGGCAAGATCACGACGGTGACCAGCGCCGCGGATCCGCAGCCGCATTATCCGAGTTGGTCCCCGAAGGGCGACCAACTGGCGTACGAACGCCAGTTAGGCCCACAGCACGACATCTGGGTCGTCGATCTCGTGAACGGCACTACCACGCCAGTGGTGACGAACCGGGTGGATGACACGACGCCGAGCTGGAGTCGGTGACGAACGCTGATCAAATCGCCGTGTCGCGGGCGCGTGAACGTGTCCGCGGCACGCGCTGAATTCCGTGCAAGCGCGAGTGCCCGTCCCAGTGGCTCCAACCACCGGCACGGGCACAGGCACGTTTCGGCAGGCCAAGCTGCGTGCCTGGACTCACCGCGACCTCGATGCCTAACGGGTGGCCCGCCTTCCCGGTGAGATCCATCGCGCGCCGATTGATGCCACCGCTCTCAGAATGGATACTGTTTCGAGTTCGACTTATCGATGGCAATCCAACCGGAGCCGGCAAGCGCATGCGGAGTTCCGGGCATCGCTTTCAGGTTGCCGTAGCCTGGCAGACCAAGATCGAGGCCGGGTCCGATCTTCTTTCCCTGAATGAGCATCAGCGCCAGCTTGTCCTGCGCCTGTCCTGCGACGGCCGGGTCCCACAGAAAAATCTTGTCGACCGCCCCGTCGTTCAGGAACTCTCCCGCAACCGACGGCAGGCTTGTTCCCATGACACAGGTTTTCGCTTGAACACCGGCCTCGCGGACCGCCTTTCCGATCCCCGCCACATCCACAACTGAGCTGCCCTCGAAGCCCTTCAGGTCAGGATGTTTCGCCAGCAGGTCTTTGGCTTTCTGATAGGCGGTTTCCTGGTTCTCGGTGGTTTCGACCGGTGGAGAAATGCGCTCGATCTTCGGATACTTCTCCTTCGCGCGGTCGTGCGCCGCCGTGGCCCATCGCATGTGACTGCGAGCGGTCGTGTGGCCGACGAAGGCGACGTACTTGCCGCCGCCACCCATGCATGACGCCAGCTGATCCATCAGGAACGATCCAAACGCGAGGTTATCGAACGCCTCGATATCGACATCGGTGTTCACCTGATTGCTCGCCTCGTGTGTCACGACTTTGATCCCCGCCGCGCGGGCCTGCTTCAAGACTCCCTCCAGCGCCTCCGGTGAATTCGGCACAACGGTGATCGCGTTAGGCTTCTCGGCGATCAGCTTGCGGATGATGTCGGCTTGCTTCTGCGGATCCGCATCGGACGCGCCGGTCATGGTGGCGTCGACTCCATTCTGCGCCGCGAACTGTTCGATCCCTTCCTCCATCCGCTCGAACCACACGATCCCGGTTCGCTTGACGACGGTGACGATCCTGATCTTCTCCGTCTTCGCGTCGTTTCGGTCGTTCTGCGCTCGTGAAGCAGTTACGGCAAACGCAGCCACGAGCATGCATGCCAGACTGGCAACGACTACTCGCTTCGAGTTTCGCATTACGTCCTCAACGGTCCGTGGGGTCAAACTCAATCGAGCTCGCGCCCGGTCGCTACCTTAGGTAGTCGCCAAAATGAATCCAATCAGCTCATTTCCGCCGTTATCGTCCCGGCGGCCACACACCCGCCCACGAGCCACACGCTTCGCCTAACGGCGCGGGTTCGCGGCCATCGTGTGGGGCCAATCAAAGGTTCTGTCTCACGCTCGAGTACGGCGGACTTGGTCGTATACGAAAGTCTACTGTTGCCGTGCGGACCGCTCTGCGACGGTTCTCGCGCAAGCGGCAAACCGCCGATTCAGCCGATCGCTCATCCGGGGAGGTTCATCATGGTCAAGGCGCTGGCGACCACGGTTCTCGTAGTGCGCGCTCTGATTCCCAGCGCGTTACCCGCACAGCGAATTCTTGGGTTCGGCGGCCTCGAGGCTCGTGCCGGAGTCGCGGACGTAAAGAACGCGGACAAAGGCATCAACTGGGCGCTCGACGGCGACCTCGGCTACCTGAAGCTGCCGATCCTTCGCACCTACGCCGGCCTTAACGGCTTCAACGCCGACGTGGACTTGAAGTTGGGTGGAAACCAGGTTGGTGGGTCACTCAGTGCACTCGGGGTCGAGACCGGTGTTCGAGCCGACCTTCGGCCGCTTCGCAAGCTCTCGCCGTACCTCTTGCTTGGCCTCAGCTTCACCCACGTGAACGCCAGCGATGTGAATGATCCCGCAGGAGAAGACCTGCTCGATGGCTCTTACACGGCGCTCGACTACGGGGTCGGCGCAGCTTGGCACCTCGGACGACGGCGCACGTGGGCGGCGGTCGGAGATCTGCGTTTCACCACCGGCAGCGCCGTTGGGCGCACGGTCGTCACGGGAGGGATTCGCTGGAATCCTCGCGGTCCCGACATGTACAAGCGCGTGGCCGAACCGGAAAAGAAGGCGGCGCCAGTCACGACGGCCACGTTCGCGTCGTCGGTACGATCGCTGCCCGGTGTGTCGGCGGTGCGGGAGGCCGATTCGACAGTAACGATCGTGCTCGATGAGACCGTGTTCGACACCAGCACGGGAGGCCTGTCGGCGAAAGGACAATCCACCGTGCAGTCGACGGCCAAGTCGGTCGCTGCATTCCCTAACGCGAGGGTGAGCGTCGAGGGCCATACCGATTCGACCGGGAACTCGGCGAGTGATCAGCGCGCCGCGGAGCAACGCGCGGAAGCGGTGCGCGCGGCGTTGTTCGCGGGCGGCGTCGCCTCGGCGCGCCTCACGTCCACAGGCTTCGGCGGTACCCGCCCGATCGGTGACAATTCGACGGCCGAGGGCCGGTCGAAGAATCGTCGGGTGGAGATCGTAGTGGTCGGAGCGAAGCAGTAGCTGAACTTGGCAGTACGTTAGCCACGTCTCATACTTTGAGCTTGGCATCCTTGGCAGGCGATGCCACCGACGGTCACGATGTCGTGCCGTACGCGCTGGCAGCCCGTGCGCCCAGGACGGAATGCGTTTTGGTCTGGTACGCCCCGCAATCGTGGCGCTCCTCTCCTTGCTCGGGCTCCCCGCTCCAGCGGTTGGGCAGCCGCGCCGTGTTGTGCTGTTATACGATGAGCGCACTGATCTTCCTGGACTGGCGGCCCTCGACGCGCGCCTGGTCCAAACGCTGACCCGCGGGTTGCCTGACGTCGAGGTGTATCGCGAAGCGATGGACCTCTCGCGCTTCCAGTCGAGCACCTACCCGACCCGGCTCAAGGATTACCTGCGCGCGAAGTACGCAGACAAGCGGATCGACGTTGTGATTGCGGCGATGAGCCCGGCGCTGGACTTCATGCTCGCGCATGGACACGAGGTGTTCCCCGGCGCACCGACTGTCTTCTGTGGCATCGATCGCCGAGAACTTGGCGACCGTAAGTTGCCTGTCGATGTGACCGGTGTACTGGTCAGGCGTGAATTCGCGCCGACAGTTCAGCTGGCTCTCAGCCTCCATCCCAAGACGCGGCGTGTCCTCTTCGTTGCTGGAAGCTCCGACTTCGACCGGCGACTGACCGACGCGGCCACGGCAGAGGTGAGCGGTCAATCCGACCAGCCGCGCATCGAGTATCTCGTTGGACTGCCGTTACCAAACCTGCTCGACACGCTCGCGAATCTTCCCCCTCGCACCGTCGTGTTGTACTCGACCATGTTCGCGGACGCTCGAGGCCAGTCCTACGTGCCGCACGAGGTCGCGGAACGGATCTCGGCTACGGCGAACGCGCCGGTTTACGCGTTCATGGACCAGTATCTGGGCCGAGGCGTTGTGGGCGGACACCTGTACAGCATCGACGCTCACGGTGAGGAAGCGGCGCGACTCGCCCTGCGGATACTCGCTGGCACGCGACCGTCGGATATTCCACCGGTTGAGCGGGCTGCGAGCATCGACCTATTCGACTGGCGCCAAGTGAAGCGGTGGGGGATCGACGAGGCCCGTCTGCCACCCGGGAGCGTCGTGCGATTTCGCGACGTGTCGCCGTGGGAGCGCTACCGGACGACCATCGTCGCTACCGCTGGCGTGGTCATCCTCCAGTCTGCATTGATCGTCGCGCTGCTCCTCGAACGACGCGTACGACGCCGCGCCCAATCGGCGCTGCTGGAAAGTCAGGCGCGCTCGGAGATCGCCGGCGTTTCGTTAGGCGTCGGGTTCTGGAGCTGGGACCCTGACCGGGACCGCGTGTGGATCTCGGAACAGTGTGCCCGTCTCTTGGGATTCGAACGAAGGTCGTACCCGCCGCTCTCAAGCTTCCTGGACGCCGTGCGGCCGCACACCGGCGCTTCGCTGGACGATGCGTTCGAGGGGGCGATGCGGGATGGGGCGCCGTTCGACGGGGAGTGGGCCGTCGCGACGCCGAAAGGCGGCACGCGCTGGATCGCTGGGGCAATTCGCACCAGCGAAGAAACTCATGGCAGGCGACGCGTGACTGGCGCTTTCGTCGACGTGACGGAGCGGCGGTCCGCCGAACGGCTCGCCGAAGAGCAGCGCCGTGAGCTCTCGCACCTCGGGCGAGTTGCGATCGTGGGCGAGCTGTCGGCGGCGCTGGCGCACGAGATCAACCAGCCGCTGGCGGCCATCCTCGCGAACACCCGAGCCGCGCAGCGCATGCTGGAGAACGGAGGAATCGACGCGGCTGAGCTGCGCGCGATTCTCGACGACATCGAGTCCGACGATCGTCGTGCCGGCGCGGTGATCCAACGCGTCCGTGGCCTCGTCAAGAAGGATGACGGTGAGCTGCAGCTCGTGCCGGCGAACGACGTCGTCGGTGAGGTGCTCGAGCTTGCGCACAGTGACCTGATCCACCGCGGCGTGGTCGTCAACACGCAATTGCTGCCTTCAGTGCCGGTGATCTTCGCGGACCGCGTTCAGCTGCAGCAGGTCCTGTTGAACGTGATCATGAATGCCTGTGACGCGATGAGCGACACGCCGCCGGCGGAGCGCCTTCTGGTTATCGCTACGTCGGCGCAAGACGGCGTCGTTCGAATCGCCGTCCACGACCGCGGGACCGGCATCCCCGCCGATTCGCTGGAGTCGGTGTTCGAGCCGTTCGTGACGTCGAAGAAGAACGGGCTCGGGCTCGGCCTTTCGATCTGTCGCTCCATCGTGCGGTCGCACGGCGGCAACATGTGGGCGTCGAACAATCCCGACCGGGGGGCCACAATCGTCGTGTCGCTCCCGTCGGCATCCGAGCACGAGTCGACCTCAGTCGATCATCGAGATTCGTCCCCGAGCCCGAGCACGGTATCTACGGCGGCCGCCAGCGAGGCGGGGTTGAACGGCTTCTCGAGCAGCTCGACGGGCTCCGACATGTCGAGCCCTGCGACGGCGTCTGCGAAGTAGCTCGACACGTACACGACCGGCAATCGCGGATTCGACGCGCGAAGGCGCGTGACGAGCTCGCGTCCGCCCATGTCGGGCATCACGATGTCGGTAACGACGACGTCGATCGTCTCGCCTCTCGACACCGCTTCGCGCCATCGGGCGAGCCCTTCCTCCCCCGTTGGCGCGTCGATCACCGTATATCCTTCGCCCTGCAGCAGACGGCGGGCGAGCGAGCGTACAGCGTTGTCGTCCTCGACGAGCAGGACGCGTCGTCGACCCGGCTTTGGACCGGTTGCGGGGAGGGCGTCGTTAGGCTTCCGCGTCACGGTCGGCCCCTGTCATCGCAATCAGTGCGGGTCCGCGGACGTCGGGAGCTCGTACCAGATCTCGACCAGGTACCCATCGCGGTCTCGTGCGAACAGATAGGGCTCTCCCGGGGTAAACTCGCCTTGTTCCTCGATCGACCCGCCGGCGTCGGTCACCGCCTTTGCCGCTGCGTCGATGTCGCGCGGGTCGGTCAGTCGGAAACCGAAATGGGTGATAGAACCATGTCCCCGCGCTGGCCCTTCGTCCTGCTCGAACACGAGCACGTCGCGCGCCCCGGGTGTTTGCGCCTGGAGGAAATCGTCGCGCCTGTAGACCGCGACCATTCCGAACACGGACTGGTAGAACCCGAACGCGCGCTCGACGTCCCTGACGGCGAGTGCGAGGTGTGTGAGGCCGAACGTGCTAACCATGGACCCTCTCCTGCCAGCGGCCCGGCACCTCGCGGCGTGTCTACCCGCATCGCTCGATCCACTCGACTTCGGGTACACGGCCGGTGCGGAAACGCGTAACCCGCCCGTTTTCAGTCTCGAATACCATACGCCGCGAGGTGTCCGCCGGCGAGGTGGATTGGACGGTGAGATATTGGCCGCCGGGCACGTACTTGTGGGGCGTCGCCGTCATGCGCGCCGCGTACGCGTCTGAAATCCTGGATGCGCTATCGCCCACGGCGACGCCGGCGTCGGTTCGCACCCCGGCGCTGTCGACGTCCACGCGCGCGACCTGGCCGCGCGCCAGCATGACCGAAACGCCGGGCGGGGCGCTGCTGGGCCGAACGTAACTACAATCGGCCGTAACGTTTGCTCCGGGGAAATCGCCGACGGCGGTGCGCAGCTCGTCGGCGGTCATACCGACGCGGATCGCGCCGATGCCATTGGGAGTGGCGATCCACGCGGCGGAGGCCGGTCGCGGCGTGTCGGTGGAGCAGCTCGCTGCGATGAGGACGAGGATCGCGAGCACTGATCGTGTGCGCACGGAGCTTCTCTGCGGTTGAGTGGGCATTGCCGGTGCGATTCCCGTGCCGGGCTGAGGTCGACTGACGCCGAGGCGCGTTAGGCCGATGTCGGACCGGGAAGGCCGGCATTCGCGGCATTCCGCGATGAATCGGCAGTCGGACGCGGAGCCGGCGCAACCATTGCAATGGGTCAGCGCGGCGCTAGTCGCCGCCGATCGACGCGCTGCCTTGGAGCCCTGACACCTCCCCGCGGAGCCCGGACCGAGTGCGACCACTCGACGCCGTTGCGGTTACGCATCCCAACGGCCGCGACCTTGGCAGCGGCACCATCGTGTCCATGGGGCCGAGGGGAAACGCGTTAGGTGGGCCGGTCTGCGCCGTCTGCCGCGACCCGGAGGCAGTGCCCGTCCTCGCCGGCGATCGGGCCAATGGCCCCGACCATCTGTACCTCATCTGTGACCGGTGCGGGTCGCGTTGGCAACGCTTCGATGCCTGAGGACATCAGCGTTTAGCTCGCCCGCTAACAGGACCGGAGCCAGCTGCCGACACTTCCGTCCGCCGCGTCCAGCCGAACGGCGCTAGATTCGGCGCTACCCGTCGGCCTGGCCCGGTCGTCGGCCGATTTGCGTTCAGCTGCCGACCCGTCACGGGGACGAGGTCGCATGAACATCACGACCACGGTCCAGGAGGCCCTCTGACGCGCATTCGAATCACTGGTGTCCCGATGGATCTCGGCGCGAGCCGCCGCGGCGTCGACATGGGACCGTCTGCACTGCGAGTCGCTGATCTCGCGCGGCGACTCGAGGCACTCGGCCACGACGTGGAAGCGGATGACGACGTCTCGGCGGCGCTTCCCGAAGTGCTGCTGCACCAAAGCAGTCCGCATCCCGGTCCCGTTGGTGCGTTCCTGCCATCCATCACGGCCACGTGCATGGAGCTGGCGCGTGTCACGGCCGACGCGGTGATGGCAGGCGCGGTCCCCGTTACGGTGGGGGGCGACCATTCCATCGCCGCGGGCTCGATCGCTGGTGCCGCCGTAGCGGTCGGTCAGCGAGGAAAGCGATTGGGCGTCATCTGGCTCGACGCGCACGGCGATGCAAACACACCGGAGTCTTCAGCGAGCGGGAACATCCACGGGATGCCACTGGCGCATCTCCTCGGACACGGCGACCCGATGTTCGCCGGCATCTCGGCCGCCCTTGGCGGTCCGTCGCCGGCGGTGCTTCCGGCTCACGTTGCGCTCGTGGGCGTGCGCGATCTCGACGAGCCGGAGCGCCGACACCTTCGGGAATGGGGCGTTACGACCTTCACCATGCGGGCAATCGATGAGCGCGGGCTGCGGGCGGTCATGCAGGACGCGCTGGCGATCGCGGGGACCGACACGGGTGGCGTGCACGTCTCGATGGACCTCGACTGGCTCGACCCCGTGCACGCGCCTGGTGTGGGAACGCCGGTTGCCGGCGGCGCGACATATCGCGAAGGCCACCTGGCCATGGAGATCGTCGCGGACAGCGGGCGCCTAACGTCACTCGACGTGGTGGAGGTGAATCCCGTGCTCGATGCCCAGAATCGGACGGCCGAGCTCGCGGTTCAGCTCGTGTTGAGCGCGTTTGGGCAGAGAATCATCTAACGGCAGGCGGCAGGCGGCAGGCGGCAGGCCGCGGGCGACGGGTGTAAAGGCGCAGAGCCCGGCGCTCTCGATTTGCGCGTTGGGGGGCTCGGTCTATATTCGCCGCGGCGGACACCGAGGCGAGTGATGCTCGAAGACGAGACGACGGGACACGGAAGCACCGATTCATCGAACGGCACAGTGGCGAACGACAATTCGGCCGACCCACGAAATGGGCGCGTCACGCGTCGCGGGCTGATCGCGGCGGCTGCGGCGTCGGCCGGGGGCGCGATTCTGGCGCGGCTGCCGGCGGAGGCCCAATCGCCGGCCCGTCGATCCTCGACAGCCGCGCCACCGGCGCAGACAGCGAGTCCGCCTCAGGCCACAGGTGCGTTCGACCTCGCGTCCGTTCCTGCGGATCCGACCCGCGCACCCGGGCCGCCGACATCGGCGTTAGGCGCCCGGTCGCCGTTCGAGACGCCAGCGCGAGCCCCGGTTGGAGTGCTCAGTGGCTCGTCGTACACGCCGCTTCAGGACCTCTCCGGGACGCTGACGCCCAGCGATCTCTTATTCGAGCGGCACCACGCGGGCGTCGCACTCATCGATCCTGCCAAATACGAGCTGCTGATTCACGGCCTCGTCGAGCTCCCGACGGTCTTCACGCTCGACGATCTGCGACGGTTGCCAAACGTGTCGCGCACGTGCTTTCTCGAGTGCTCCGGGAATGGCCGCGGCGCGTTCAAGACGCCCAAGCGGGAGATGACCCCCCAGGCCATCGATGGTCTGACGAGCAACGGCGAATGGACCGGCGTGCCATTGGCGGTGCTGTTTCACGAAGTCGGCGTGCATCGTGGAGCGTCGTGGTTCCGGGCCGAGGGCGGTGACGCGTCGCGGTTGTCCCGAAGCGTGCCGGTCGAGAAGGGACTCTCGGACGCGATGATCGCACTCTCGTTCAATGGGGAGCCGCTGCGGCCGGCAAACGGGTACCCGGCGAGACTCCTGCTCCCGGGGTACGAGGGCAATGCGAACATCAAGTGGCTGCGTCGCATCGAGCTGGCGAACGGCCCCGGAATGTTTCGCGATGAGACATCCAAGTACACCGATCCGCTCGCGAACGGGACGGCACGTCAGTTCAGCCTCGTGATGGATGCGAAGTCGATCATCACGGCGCCAGCGCATCCCGCGCGCCTCACGCCTAACGTGTGGATGCAGATCACGGGCATTGCGTGGACGGGACGAGGGAAGATCGTGCGCGTAGACGTCTCCACGGATGGCGGAGCGAACTGGCTGGTCGCCGATCTGCAGGAACCGGTGATGTCGCTCGCGCACACACGCTTCCGCCTGCCGTGGAGGTGGGATGGCAAGCGCGCGGTGATCATGAGTCGTGCGGTGGACGAGACCGGTGCGATCCAGCCGACGCTCGCCGAATTTCGGGCGAAGCGTGGTGCAGGCACGGACTACCATTTCAGCTACATCCGCGCCTGGGTCGTCGAGCCCGACGGACAGGTGTTCTTCGGAGCCGACCTATGAACACCGCGAGATCGCGTTGGATCGCCGGCCTTGTCGGCAGCGCGCTGCTGGCGGGCTGCGATCGAGGGCCTCTGGCGGACCGGGCAACGCGGACGAAACGGGCGTTCGGTGTCGGCCGCCTCCCGACCAACGTTCACGCCGCGCCATCGATTCCTGCGCATTTCGGCGTCGGCCATGCGGCGACCGCCGACGAGATCGCGGCGTGGGATGTCGACGTCACGCCCGACGGTCACGGCTTGCCGCCCGGGAACGGCTCACCGGCACAGGGGGCCGCCGTGTTCGCCGCGAAATGCGCGGCGTGTCATGGGCCAACTGGTGAGGGACAGTCAGGTGCGCCGCCAGCGGGCGTGCCTCCGGCGCCGAAACTCATTGGGCGCGACCCGCGTGAGGGTTTCCCCTTCGGTCAGGATCCCAAGCTCGTGAAGACGGTGGGGAACTACTGGCCGTACGCCACGACGGTCTTCGACTACGTTCGACGCACGATGCCGTTGACCGCGCCGGGATCGTTGACGAACAACGAGGTCTATGCGGTCGTCGCGTTTCTGCTCGCGCAGAACGAGATCATCGACAAGAACGCGATGCTGGACAGCGCGAGCCTGGTGGCGGTGAAGATGCCGGCGCGCGACAAGTTTGTCATCGACGATCGAAAAGGCGGAACGACGTTCAAATAGCTTCTACCAGAAAACTTTCCGCATCCCCGTCTGGCCTGGTCGCCAGAGCTTGATGTAGATGATCAGGCCAGTGATGCTGAGTACGACCAGCGTTAGGCCCCACATCATCGCCACGACCAGTCCCCCGTCGCCGAACGCCTCGCCGCTGTGGAGGCGATAGAGCAGCGGCTTGTCGGCGTAGGACTCCTCCGACAACAGCGAACCGGTTTTCGCGTCGAACACCAGCTTGCGGTCCTCGCCGCCCGCGGGCTTGCCCGTGAACACGGTGACCGTCGGCTGCGGCCCCTTGAACTGCACCTCGATCTTGTCCACGGGTGCGCCGTTCGCGCGTGTGGCGGCCGTTGCGAACGCGCGGGCGATCGGCTCCGACCACGCCGTTGGTGCCGACGATACCGTGACGGGGCTGATCATGTCACGTGTCGCTTCACGTAGTGCCTCGTCGGCTCCGAAAAATTCGGTGAATGCGACGAGCACGCCGGTGGCCGCGGCCCAGAGAAGGAAGAGCGTCGCCGGGAATGCGATCCAGCGATGCCACTTGCGCCAGAACGCCAGGTTCGGTCCGGGCATAATCTCGAGAAGAGGGTAAGCAGTCGGTTGCCGAGCGCGAATGCTACGGACTCCGCGCCCTCGCGACAATCGGCGGATGATCGCACCGCTTCGGCGTTGCGGTCTCGAGGATAGGTCGACCGACCCAAGAGCGCGCGAGCAGTCGGGTGTATCGTCCCCGCGTCGCAGGAACGCTCCCAACGATCAGCCGTTCTCACCAATCGCTCGCGCGACCTACGGGTGGCCGAGTGTGCACGTCATAGGAGAGCTCTACATGTCACGCCTGACCAACGCCGCCGCGGCGGCCTGCCTGGCTTTTGCGATTGCCGCCTGTGGCGGCGAAGGTGACTCACCCGCAGCGCCCGACAACGGCGGTGGCAACCCCACGCCCGTCAGCGCTGTGTCGATCACGCCCGCGACGGCGAGCGTCGTGATCGGAAAAACCACGCAGCTCGATGCCGTCGCGCGGGACGCTGCGGGCAACGTTCTTTCGGGCCGCGCGATCGCGTGGAGCACGTCGGCCGCGGCAGTTGCCACGGTGGATGCGAACGGCGTCGTCACCGGCGTTGCCGCCGGCACCGCGAGCATCTCGGCAGCGAGCGAAGGGAAGGCCGCGCAGGCGGCCATCACGGTGTCGCCCGTCCCGGTGGCGTCCGTGACGGTGACGCCTAACGCGCCAGCAGTGAAGGTCGGCGCGACCGCGGCGCTCGTTGCGACGGTCAAGGACGAGCAGGGGAACGTGCTGACGGGCCGCGCGGTTGCCTGGAGCTCGAGTGCGCCAGCGATCGCCACCATCGACGCCGCGTCGGGTGTCGTCACGGGCGTCGCCTCCGGTACGGCCACGATCACCGCGACGAGCGAAGGGAAGGCTGGCTCCACGACGACCACCGTGTCGGCCGCGTTGAACCCGGTCGATCAGATCCTGCTCGCGCCCGTCCTCGACACGATCGAGGCGTTCAGCTCGGAGATGATCGGCCGCATGCTGAAGGACGCGAACGGCAATGTGTTAGGCAATCGCGAGATTCGCTGGACTTCATCAAATCCAGCCGTCGCCGCGATCGACCCGATCACCGGCATGCTCACCGGGTTCGATCGCGGCACGGTCACCGTCACCGCGGCGAGCGAAGGCAAAAGCGCGACGGTGACGCGCGTGGTAGTCATCAAGTATCGCTCGATCTCCGCCGGAACCATGCACGCGTGCGACATCGCGAGCGGAGGCATTGTCTGGTGCTGGGGACTGAATGGAGCCGAAGGTCGCCTCGGCAGCCCGCAGCTAGGTGAGACATCCATGAGCACCGTTCCGACGAAGCTCCCTGGCAACCTGCGCTTCGCACAGCTCTCGACGTACGGTCGGCACACGTGCGGCATCACGCTCGACGGCAAGGCGTACTGCTGGGGCTACAATGGGTGGGGCGCGCTGGGCAGCGGATCGAACGCTACCGAGAGCGCGACACCGATGGCGGTTGCCGGTAACATCGCGTTCCGTTCGATCAGCGCCGGATCCGACCACACGTGCGGGGTGACCACCACCAACCAGGCGTACTGCTGGGGCAACAACGCCTGGCGTCAGCTTGGGAATGGCGGGTCAGCATTCAGCGGAACGCCCTCCCTCGTTTCGGGCGGACTCGCCTTCGCGAAGATCACGGCTGGATCGGGCTTCACGTGCGGTGTAAGCACCGGCGGTGCGACGTACTGCTGGGGCGCGAACAGCATCGGTCAGATCGGCGACGGCGGGAGGATCTCGTACGGGAACGC
>Ga0207691_10004210_pt1 | contig 13972 bp, 6 predicted proteins | sample KBSM13metaG_FD_184327 | JGI IMG/M metagenome (GOLD analysis project Ga0207691, IMG submission 184327) | Miscanthus rhizosphere microbial communities from Kellogg Biological Station, Michigan, USA - KBS M1-3 metaG (SPAdes) (version 2) | ecosystem: Host-associated > Plants > Roots > Rhizosphere >... | reverse complement strand
CCGAAGAACAGCGACGCGACGATCTCGGGGATGACGATGAAGAAGTTGAACACGCCCATGTACACGCCCATCCGCGCCGGCGGGAGCGCCGACGAGAGGATCGCGTAGGGCATCGAGAGGATCGACGCCCAGGCGATGCCGACGCCGATCATCGTGAGCAGCAGGAGGTAGCGATCGTGGATGAAGTAGACGGACAGCAGCCCGACGGCACCGCAGGCGAGGGCGAGGGCGTGGGTCGTCTTGCGGCTCGTCGCCGCGGCCACCCGCGGAAGCACGAGCGCGACCAGGAAGCAGGTGATCGAATAGAACGCGAAGGCGAAGCCGCCCCACTCCATCCCGCGCGCGTACAGCGGTGACTGCGGGTCCACCGCGCCGAAGACGTGCCGCGCCGTGGCGGGGACGAAGAACAGCCACATGCAGAACAGCCCGAGCCAGGTGAAGAGCTGCACGACCGCCAGCTGACGCATCGTGCGCGGCATCTCGCGCACGGCGTCTCCCACCTCGGAGAGCAGCGCGCCGAGCCCGGACCGCTCGCGGCGCGACCGCTCGAACGCCTCGAGGTCGTCCGGGGGCAGCTCCGACGTCGTGACCACCGTCCAGAGGACGGCGAGCAGGAAGACGACGGCGCCCACCTGGAACGAGTACTTCACCGAGAGCGGGATGCCGCTCGCGGTGTCTCCGGACACGCCGAGCGTGTTGAGGATGAGCGGCAGCGCATTGGCCAGGCTCGCGCCCAGGCCGATGAACAGCGACTGCATCACGAAGCCGGCGGTCCGCTGCGAGGTGTCCAGCTTGTCCGCGACGAAGGCGCGGAACGGCTCCATCGACACGTTGATCGACGCGTCGAGCACCCAGAGGAGGCTCGCCGCCATCCACAACGAGGTCGACGTCGGCATGATGAACAGCGCGATCGACGCGAGGATCGCTCCGGTGAGAAAGTAGGGCCGGCGGCGGCCGAGCCGTCCCCACGTCCTGTCGCTCAGCGCGCCGACGATCGGCTGCACGAGCAAGCCGGTCATCGGCGCGGCGAGCCAGAGCAGCGGCACCTGGTCGGGGCGCGCGCCCAGCCGCTCGTACACGGCCGACATGTTGGCGAGCTGCAGCCCCCAGCCGAACTGAATGCCGAAGAAGCCGTAGTTCATGTTGAACAACTGCCAGAAATTCAGCCGCGGCTTTGTCACGCGAGTCGTCCTCGATGCATGGGAGGAAGCGGGCGCCGGACGTCCGTCCGGCGAAGTTCGCGAGCGCTCGAAGCTCTCAGCCGGCGCGCGACTCGGCAAGCCGACGCTCGGCGCGCGCCGGCGCGCTTGCCGTGGGCAGGGCGCGTGATACGATTAGCTCCGCTCGCGCGCCGCGCCGGCGCGCGGCTCAGCCTGGAGAGGGATCGTGACGTCACGTCTCGCGCTCGCATCGGCGTTCTGGATCGTATCGACCGTCTCGTCGGCGGTCGCCGTCGCGCAGCCGGCGCGGGCACCGATCGACACGACGTGGCGCCAGGGAGGCGTGTGCTACGAGATCTTCGTGCGCTCGTTCTTCGACAGCGACGGCGACGGGATCGGCGACCTGAACGGGCTGACGCAGAAGCTCGACTACGTGAACGACGGGAACCCGCGCTCGACGCGAAGCCTCGGCGCGAAATGCATCTGGCTGATGCCGGTCGACGCGTCGCCGAGCTACCACGGGTACGACGTCAAGAACTATTACCGGGTCAATCCGGAGTACGGGACCGCGGCGGACTTCAAGCGCCTCGTCGCGGAGGCGCATCGCCGCGGGATTCGCGTGCTGGTGGATCTGGTGCTCAACCACGCCTCGAACGAGCACCCGTACTTCAAGGAAGCGCTGCACGATCCGGCGTCGCCGCACCGCTCGTGGTTCCGCTTCGCGCCGTCGGCGCCCGCCGAGCGTGGGCCGTGGGGGCAGCAGGTGTGGCACAAGTCGCCGGAGCGCGACGAGTACTACTACGGGATCTTCTACTCCGGGATGCCGGACCTGAACTACGCGAATCCCGCCGTGCGCGCCGAAGCGGCGCGCGTCGGGCGCTTCTGGCTCACCGAGATGGGCGTCGACGGCTTCCGGCTCGATGCGGTGCCGTATCTGGTCGAGGAGAACGGCGCGCTCGCGAACACGGCGGGCACGCATGCCGTGCTTCGCGACTTCGCCGCCTCGGTGCGGCGCACCGCACCCGGCGCGTTCACGGTGGGAGAGGTGTGGGACAGCATCGGCACGATGCTGCCGTACTATCCCGATCAGCTCGACGCGTACTTCGCATTCGAGCTGTCCGACGCGCTGATCGACGCCGTGCGCACCTCGACCGCGCAGCGCCTGCTCGCGAAGTACGCGCGCATGTACCGCGCGGAGCCCGCCAATCGATGGAGTCCGTTCCAGCGCAATCACGACCAGACGCGCACCGTCACGGCGCTCGGCGGCGACGTGCGGGCGGCTCGTCTGTCCGCCGAGCTACTGCTCACCCTGCCCGGCCTCCCATTCGTGTACTACGGCGAGGAGCTCGGCATGACGGGCGACAAGCCCGATGAGCGCCTGCGCACGCCGATGCACTGGACGAGAGGCCGCGCCGCCGGCTTCACCACCGGTGCCGCATGGGAGCCGCTGCAGCCGGATTCCGCCACGGCGAACGTGGCCGTCCAGAACGCGGATCAGGGATCGCTCCTGAACCTGTATCGCCGCCTGATCCACCTGCGCGCGTCCAACCGCGCGCTCGCCGTGGGCGACTTCGTTGCGCTCGAGTCGAGCGACCCCGCCGTCGCGGCGTTCCTGCGGCGCGACGGCGCCCGGGCCGTGCTCGTCGTGGCCAATCTCGCGACGACGGCGCGGCCAGGAGTCACGATCTCGTCGGGCGACAGCGCACTCGTGCCGGCGCGCTACGCGACGCGCGACCTGCTCGTCGGCGCGGCCACGACGACACTCGACGTCGCGGCCGGAGGTCGTCTCCAGGCCTACGCGCCGCTCGCGACGCTCGACGCGCGACGTACCTACGTGATCGAGCTGACGCGCACGGCGCGCTAGCGAGTCGCGGCCGCGCGCAACCGTGACGCGTCCGCGCGTCACGGCCGCGGTGTGGCGGGAACGCGCTGTGCCGCCTGCTGTGCCGCCATCGCACGCGCGACGCCGTTGGTCCAGCCGAATCCGTCCTGCGCGGGGTACTCTCCGCCGCCGGCCCGCTTGGAGAGATCGTTGACGTCGTACTTCTCCGTCATCTTTCCCGTCACGAGATAGGTGCGGCGATTGAGCGCGAGCCATCGCGTCCGGGCATCGGTGGCGATATCGTCGCGCCCGTAGGCATGCGCCGCCTGCACGCCCATCCACTGCAACGGTGGCCAGCCGTTGGGCGCATCCCACTGCTGCCCGGATTTCACGAGCGTGGTGACGAAGCCGCCGGGCGCCAGGAAGTCGCGGCCCAACCGGGTGGCCACCGCACGCCCCTGCTCCGGCGTCGCGAGACCGAAGAACAGCGGCGCGGCCGCAGCCATCGTCGGACGGTCCGTCACGCGCTCTCCGGTACGCCAGCGGACGTCGTAGAAGAATCCGCTCGCCGAGTCGTACGCCGCGGCGAGCAGCGCGCGACGACGAGCCTCCGCCTGCGCCGTGTACCGTGCCGCCACCGCGGCGTCCCCTTCCCTGCCGCGCACTCGGCGCAGCGCCGCGATCGTGCGCTCGGCGTGATAGAGCAGGCTGTTCAGATCCACCGGCACGAGATCGGTCGTCTCCAGCGTGCGCAGGTCGGATGGATCGCGCATCCAGCGGCTCGAGAAGTCCCAGCCGCTCTCCGCCGCCGCGCGCAAGTTCCGGAACAGCGCGGGACGCTCGGCCTCGGGGACGCGCTGCGCGAGCGTGTAGTCCTCGCGGTACGACTCCGGTCTCGGCTCCGGTCGATCGTCCCAGTACCGGTTCAGGAGCGCGCCGTCGCGCAGCCGGACGACGCGTCGCGCCGCCGTGCCGGACGCGACGGAGTCCGCGCCCGCCATCCAGAAGGCGTGCTCCGCCTCGAGCGCGCCCAGGTACTCGAGGGCGCGCCCGGTGTCCGCCGCGGTCGCGTACAGGCCCACCATCGCGGCGAAGAACGGCGGTTGGCTGCGGCTGAGATAGTAGGTGCGATTGCCGTTGGGCACGTGGCCCACGGTGCGTACGAGCGACGCGAACCCGTCGAGCATGTTCTTCACGAGATCGAGCCGTCCGTCCTCGATCAGGCCGAGCATCGTGAAGTACGAGTCCCAGTAGTAGACCTCGCGAAAGCGGCCGCCCGGCACGACGTACGGGCCGGGGAGCGGGATGAGCGACGAGAGCGAATCCGCGGCCTGGGCGGGTCGCGTCAACGATGGCCACAGTCCCTTGATGTGCGCCTCCATCGACTGCGCGGTATCGGAGCGTGCGCCCTCGGCGGCGGGCCGCGGCGCCTCGAAATGCTCGCGCACGAAGGCGGCGAGATCGAAGCCCGGACGCGTGCGCTCCCTCGCGTAGACCGCCACGATCTCGGCGGGCGCCGAGCGAGGCCGCGCGTCGACGAACGTCTTCGAGTCGGGAAAGACACGCGCCATCTGGACGTCGTGGAAGAGCGGTCCGAGATCGCTCGACGCGTCGTAGAGGTGCGGCGCGGTCGGCGGTCCGTAGGTCGACGCGGCGGTCCCGGCGTGCGATCCCGTCTGGCAGCCGATCGCCAGCGCCGCGACGAGCGTGGCCGCGGCGGGTGTCACATGATGGCGTCTGGCGTGTGTCGGTGTGTCGGTCATGTCCACTCCGGGGAACGAAGTCGGCGGCGTGTGTGGGGGACTGCTCATCGTCGGGCGGCGCGGTGGACGAGCGCACGCGAGGTGCTCGCGATCGGACGCGGCCGCGCGGCGCCGGCGTCGCTCTGCAACAACAGCAGCCGGTCGGCGTTCCGGGCGACCGCCACGAGCCGGCCGTTCACCGTGCGCAGCGAGCGCAGTCGACGCACCTGACCGGTGATCTCGACGCCGCTCCGCGCCATCTCCGTCGCCACGAAGCTACCGGCCGACGTGCCGCGCAGGAGGAGGCCGTAGCTCGCGTCGTAGCGCCCCTGGATGGGCGGCACGCCGTAGAAGTTGCCGCCGAGCAGCAGGTCGACGCGGCCGTCGCGATCGAAGTCCTCCGCGATGGCCGCGTTCACGGGCGCGAGCTGTGCCTCGATGGGCAGCGGCTGGAGCACGAACTTCCCGCTTCCGTCGTTGCGTGCGACGGCGCTGGCGAAGGTGCGTGCCTCGAGCGCGCGGGCGGCGCGAAGGTCCGCTTCCGGCAAGATCGAGTCGATCGTGCTCGCACCGAACGACGCGTACGTCGGAAACCTGCCTCGCAGCGCCGGAATGGCGCGCGTGAGCTCGTCGCGGCCAGCCACCGGCCAATCCTTGCCGTTCCGCGAGAGCGTGAGGATGGGCGTGAGCTTTCCGTCGTGCGCGAAGTCGCCGAGAAAGAGCCGCGCCGGTGCGTCGCGCGAGGCCGTGACGTAGGAGTTGAGGCCGAGGTTGCCGAGCACGAGATCCGGCTTCGCATCGCCGTTCACGTCGGCGACGGTCACCGTGTTCCACCAACCCTCACTCCCCTCGAGCCCCGCCTGTTTCGTCCGCTCGACGAGCCGGCCCTGTTCCTGGTGGAACACGCGTACGGGCGTCCACTCGCCGACGACCACCAGGTCGAGCCGGCGGTCGCCGTCGTAGTCGAGCCACGCGGCGGAGGTGATCATCCCCGCCGTCGACAGCTCCGGCGCGCGCTCGGCGGTGACGTCCAGGAACTTGCCGTGTCCGTCGTTGCGCAGCAGATGGCTCTTCGGCGACTGGCCGTATCGGCCCGGCACGGAGCGGCTGCCGAGGAAGAGATCGACGTGGCCGTCGCCGTCGAAGTCCCCCGCCGCGACGCAGCCGCCATTGTCGTACAGCTCGGGGATCGCGCTCGGGTCGCGGGTGAAGTTGCCGCGCCCGTCGTTGAGGTAGAGCCGGCCGCGCATCGGAGCGGCCGGGATCTCGAACTGATTTCCCGCGCTGACGACGTAGAGGTCGAGGGCTCCGTCGCCGTTCGCGTCGAAGAAGACGGCGTCGACGTCCTCAGCGATGCTGTCAGCGGCGATGGCCGGCTGCGCGCTGAGGCGGAAGGTGCCGTCGCGCTGCTGCAGCAGCAGTCGCCCCTGCTGCCGCACGCTGCCGCCGAGGAACAGATCGTCGAGCGCGTCCCCGTTCACGTCGCCGGTGGCGAGCGCCGGTCCTTCGGTCGAGAGCAGTCGCGGCATGAGCGGCTCGCGATCGAAGTCGACGAATGCATTCTCGACGTGCGTGAGGTCGACGCCGCGTTGGGCCGTCACGTCGCGAAACAACGGAGGTCCGGGCACCGGCGCGGTCCACCGGCCGCTCGCGTCGCCCTGCGACAGGACGAGCGTTCGGTTCGCCGGTACGTTCGTCAGCACCTGGAAGCGTCGATCCGGCCAGACCACCGTCACCGACTCCGCCACCGTGGCGTGGCCGAGTCCGACGTGCAGGCGAGGATCGACCGACGATTGGAAGCCTCGCGTCGGCGACTGCTCGACGAGCTGCGTGCGGCCACTGCTCCGCACGAACAGCTTGGCGCCGATGCCGGCCGTGTTGGCACCTGTGCCGCGCAAGGTGATCGTGAGCGAGCCATTGCCGGTGCGCTGGCGCCCTCCATTCCGGTAGATCTCGGCCGGCGCATTGATCGTGTTCACCACGAGATCGAGCGCGCCGCGATTGTCGAGATCGACGTACACCGCGCCGTTCGAGAAGCCGGGGCGATCGAGGCCCCAGGCTCTCGTCGCCTCGCTGAACCGCAGGTCGCCCGTGTTGCGGAACGCGCGGTTGGGCGCGGCGACGTGCGGCATCCGGCGCAGCAACGCCAGGTTCGCCGATGAGAGCGTGTCGGACAGCGTCGCCTGCACCGACGGCTGGCCGACGAACTCGATGTAGTCGAGATCGTTCGGGCGCCGATAGATGCCGCTCGTGACGAAGAGGTCCTTCCGCCCATCGTCGTCGAGGTCCGCGAGCAGGGGCGCCCAGCTCCAATCGGTCGCATGCACGCCCGCGAGCAGCCCGATCTCGCTGAACCGTCCGTCGCCCCGGTTGAGCTGCAGCGTGTTGCGAGCGTACTGCGGATGATATCCCGCGCGCGTGCGAAGCTCGGACAGCGCGTAGTCCTCGGTGCTCGCCGAGGACTTGAGGATCGCCTCGTCGCTCGGAAGCATGTCCGCGACGACGAGATCGGGCAGCCCATCGTCGTTCACGTCGGCGGCGTCGACGCCCATCGAGAAGCGGCTGGTGTGACCGGTCGCCCGCGCGATCGACTCCGTGAAGGTGCCGTCGCAGTCGTTGTGGTAGAGGAAGTCGTTCTCCTGGAAGTCGTTGGCGACGTAGACGTCGGGGCAGCCGTCGAGATCGACGTCGCTCACCACGAGGCCGAGGCCGAAGCCCTCCACGCCGCCGTAGATCCCCGCTTTCGCGCTGACGTCGACGAAGTGGCCGCCGTCGTTGCGGTACAGCCGTCCGCCGCCGCTAGCGGCGTGCACGTCGCGCTTCGGAGCGCCACTCGTCTGATCCTCGTGCGTGGAATAGCGAAGGACGAACAGATCGAGGTCGCCATCGCCGTCGTAGTCGAGGAACGCCGCCTGTGTCGCGTAGCCTTCGAAGTCGATGCCGTAGTCGTGCGCGCGGTCGGTGAAGGTGCCGTCGCCGTTGTTGACGTAGAGCGCGTTGCGGCCACGCACGCCGCGATAGCTCACCGTCGAGACGTAGAGGTCGAGCCTGCCGTCGCCGTTCACGTCGGCCATCGTGACACCCGTCTTCCATCCCGACGGGCCGGCGACGCCCGCACGCGTCGTGACGTCCTCGAACCTGTAGCCACCGCGGTTGAGGTACAGGCGATCGCTGCCGAGGTTCGACGTGAAATACAGGTCGGGACGGCCGTCGCCGTCGACGTCTCCCGCGGCCACGCCTCCGCCGTTGTAATAGTAGAGAAAGTTCAATATGTTGAGCGCCGTGTCCTCGGGGATCCGGTTCTCGAACGTCACACCGGTCGTCGATGGCGCGAGGCGCTCGAAGAGTGCTGGTGGTTCGGCGGAGCGCCGACACCCGGGCAGCGCCAGTGCGAGCACGAGAAGGCAGACGAGTTCCGCCAGCGAGGATACCTTCATGTCCGGCATGTCAGCTCGCGCCGCCGCACGACCCTTCCGTCGCATCGGCGAAGGCCTGCTCCTCACCGCGCTGATGGCCGGCTGCTCGTCGAGCGGTCCGCGCTCCCCCGAGACGCCCGCACCGGCCACGCAAGCGGGAGCCGCGCAGGGTGCGACGGAGAGCGAGATCCGGCAGTCTCCCAACCAGCCGGTCGAGCAGCAACTGATGGCTCGCTCGCCGGGGGTCGTCATCGGGCACAACTCGGCCGGCGACCTCACCATCCGCATTCGGGGGGGCAGCTCCTCGTTGTCCGGCAACAACGCGCCGCTCTACATCGTCGACGGCGTGCCGTTCCAGCCCAGCACGGACGGCGGACTCTCCGGGATCAACCCGAACGACATCTCGTCGATTCGCGTGCTCAAGGACGCCGCCGACATCACGATGTACGGCGTTCGCGGGGCGAACGGCGTGATCGTCATCAAGACCAAGCACGCGCGGCAGTGAGTTTCGCCGCGCTCTGACGTGTCGCGAGTGCGCCGGCACGACCGCTAGCGGGACGAACGCTCGGATGCTGCGCGCACCGGCTCCGAGCGAGCGGCGAGCGAACGGCGCGAGCGCGTGGAGCGGAAGAGCAGCGGCGCGTCGTTGTTGCGGGTCACGATGAACGCCTCTCCGCCCGCGGTCCGTATGCGCGCGATGTCGCGCGCCTGGCCCGGCACGAAGAATCCGCTCTCCGGCGCACGCGACGGCGTGAAGCCTCCCCTGCCGTCTCCGCGCAGGAGCACGCCGTAGCTCGCGGCCATGCGCCCGATCTCCGGCCTGAAGCCGTCGAAGTTGCCCGCCATGAGCAGGTCGGCGTGGCCGTCCCCGTCCACGTCGGAGGGAAGGATCGCGTAGACGGGCGCGAGCTGTGCCTCGCCGGGCAGCGGGACCAGCGTGAACCGCCCGCCTCCCTCGTTGCGGACGAGCGTCGTCGCGAAGGTGTACGTCTGCCGGACCAGCGCGTCCCCGAGCTCGGCCGGAGTGAAGATCTGCTCGACCGTCTTGCCAGCGTACGAGGCGTACGTGGGGAGGCGGTTCGCCAGCATCGGCAGCGCGCGAAGGAGGTCGTCGCGCAGCGAGAGCGGATACCGCTTGCCGTGATCGACCGCCGTCAGGATCTGCTCGTACGAACCGTTCGCGTCGAAGTCCTTCACGAGCATCGTCGTGGGCTCGCTTGCGGAGGCGTGCAGCCCGCCGTTCTCTCCCAGGTTGCCGACGATGAAGTCCACGCGGCCGTCGCCCGTGAAGTCGCCGGCGACGATCCGGTTCCACCAGCCGTCGCTCTTCTCCAGCCCGGGCACGACGAGGCGCTTCAGTCGGCCACCACCCTGGTTCCGGAAGACCGTGATCGGCATCCACTCGCCCACCACGATCAGATCGAGCCGCCCGTCGTCGTCCACGTCCCGCCAGGCAGCGTCGGTGACCATGCCGATGCGCTCGAGCTCCGGCGCGCGCTGCGCCGTGACGTTGGTGAAGTGTCCCCGCCCGTCGTTGCGCAGCAACAGGCTCTGCGGCGAGACGCCGTAGCGCCACGGCTCGACGCGGCCACCGACGAACAGGTCGATCGCGCCGTCGCCGTCGTAGTCGGCGGCGGCCACGCGCGAGCCGCTCGCGTACTCGGGCGGGAGCGCATCGGCGGCGCGGCGGAGGTGGCCACGGCCGTCGTTGAGGTACAGGCGGTCCTGGAGCGCCGGCGCGCCGTCCGAGTACTCGCTGCCGCCGCTCACGACGTAGAGGTCCGGCCGCCCGTCTCCGTTCGCGTCGAAGAAGACGGCGCCGACGTCCTCGGAGATCGCATCGGGCGCAAAGACGCCGCTGTCGCTCGCCGCGAACGTGCCGTCGCGGCGTTGGAGCGCGAGCCATCCCGGTTGCTCCTTCGCGCCGCCGATGTACACGTCGTCGAGTCCGTCGCCGTTCACGTCCCCCACGGCCACCATCGGTCCTTCGGTCGAGAGCAGCTTCGGAATGAGGCGCTCACGGTCGAAGTCGACGAACGCGTTCTCGTGGTGCACGAAATCGAGCGCGGCGCTCTTCGTGACGTCCGTCAGCAGCGCACGGACCGGAGGCGGTGGCGGCCCCGCCGGCGACGACGACGCCTGCTCCACGGTGACGAGCTGATTGGTCGCGACCGCGCGCCGCACGCTCACGCGGCCATCGGGCCACACGACGCGCAGCGAATCGACCGCCGGTCGCGTGCCCAGCCCGAAGCCGAGCACGTAGTCCACGCTCGACTGGAATCCGCGCACGGGTGACTGCTCCTGCATGAAGAGCGAGTCACCCGCATAGGCCGTCACTCGCGCGCCGAGGCCGAACGTGTTCTTCCCCTCGCCCACGAGTCGCACGCGGAGGAAGCGGCGTTCCGGGTGCAGCGCCCGCGCGTTGTTGCGATAGACGAACGCTTCCTGGTCGATGTTGTTCACCACGAGGTCGAGCGCGCCGTCGCCATCGAGATCGCCGTACGCCGCGCCGCTCGAGAAGCTCGGCGTGTCGAGCCCCCAGCTCGCCGCTTCGTTGCTGAAGCGCATGCCGCCCCGGTTGTGGAACGCGTAGTTCGGCAGCGGCGTCGAGCTCATCATGCCGATCAGCTTCTGGAAGTCGACCCGCGACCGGCCGTCCTTCGTCGCGTCGCGCATCGTCTGCGCATTGCCCAGCAGGGCGACGTAGTCCTGCGAGGTGAGATCCTTGGCGATGCCGTTGGTGACGACGATGTCCTTCTCGCCATCCAGATCGAGATCGGCGATGAGCGCGCTCCAGCTCCAGTCGGTCCGCGCGACGCCGGCGTACTGGCCGACGTCGCTGAACGTGCCGTCGCGGTTGTTCCGCTGGAGCATGTTGCGCATCGCCTGGTGGTGATAGCCGTTCGTGACCTTCGCCTGGTACTGCTCCCATCCCTCGAACTGCGTCGTCGTCTTGAGACGACGCTCGTCCTCGGGGAGCATGTCCGTGGTGTAGATGTCCGGCCAGCCGTCGTTGTCCACGTCCGCGGCATCCATCCCCATCGACGAGAAGCTGATCACCGGCATCTGCCGGTCGAGCGTCTCGGAGAACGTGCCGTTGCCGCGATTGACGTAGAGGTAGTCGCGCTCGAAGAAGTCGTTGGCGACGTAGATGTCGGGACGCCCGTCGTTGTTCACGTCGGCGACGACGACGCCGAGCCCGAACGCCATCTCAGGCCCATGAATCCCCGCGGCGATCGTGACGTCGGTGAAGTGCGCTCCATCGTTCCGGTAGAGGCGATCGCCGTACGTGCTCTGCTGATCCCGCGAGTTGCGCAGCCCGAACGTGTTCGCCGAGCGCAGCGAGTTGTTCATGACGAACAGATCGAGATCGCCGTCGCCGTCGTAGTCGAGGAATGCCGCCTGGGTGGTCATCCCCTCGTCGGCCACGCCGTACTGCTGCGCCATGTCCTCGAAGACCGGCACTCCGTCCTGGACGCCGCGATTGATCCAGAGCTCGTTCGCGCGCGCTGCGGGCTCTCCCTTGCCGGCTTTGCTGATGTAGATGTCGAGCCGGCCATCGCCGTTCACGTCGGCGAGCGCGACGCCGGTGGTCCAGGAGTCCTTCTGGTGTTTCAGGCCCGCACGCCGTGTCACGTCGCGGAAGGCGAAGTGCCGTTCGTTGAGGTACACGCGCGGTCCGTCGTGATTGGAGGTCAGCACGACCTCCGGCAATCCGTCGCCGGTGAGGTCGCCGATCGCCACCCCGCCGCCGTTGTAGAAATTGCGGTAGGTGAAGACGTTGAACTCCGCCGTGGGCTTCAGGCGGTTCTCGAACCGGATTCCAGTAGCGCTCGAGGGGAGGCGGCTGAACAGCTCCGGTCCCGCCTTCGGCAGCTCACCGCGCCGCGCAACGTTGGCCGACTCCGCCGAGCCCGAGCACGCCGCGAGGCCGAGCACGAGCAGCCATGGCGCGGCCAGCGCGACGGCCGGTCGAGCGGGACGTGGATGCACGATCATGCGGCGGGGAGGATCACTGCGAGGGAAGCGGGCGGTCTGCGCCAGCCGCGCTTCCGCGACCGACGGTCACGTATGGGCCGTCGTGCGAGTCGGGAGCTGCACGGCCGATCCAGGGAGAATCGAACCGTGCAGCTCCGCGACTCCGCAGTCAACCGGTCAGTAACCGGGGTTCTGCGTCAGTTGCGGGTTGGAGCTGATCTGCGTCTGCGGAATCGGGAACAGGATCTTGTACGGTGCCGAGGCAGCGGGCTTGAACCGGCGGGCGCTGAGGTAGGTGCCCGCGCGGATCATGTCGGTGCGCCGCTTGCCCTCGACCGTGAGCTCGAAGAGGCGCTCGGCGAAGATCGCGTCACGTGCCGCGGCCTGGGAAAGCCCGGTCGAGAGTGGCTTGGCGGGACTGAACTGACGGTCGCGGATGATGTTGACCTGCGCGATCGCCGCCGCCGTCTGTCCGAGCTCGTTCAGCGCCTCGGCCTTGATGAGGTACATCTCGGCGAGGCGGAAGAACGGGAAGTTGTTCGGCTGCGACGACCCGCTCGGCACGGTGGGCTTCGGCGTGAACTTGTTGAACCGGGGCCCCTCGTTCTCAGCCGCCTGTGTCTCGTTGTTGATGTTGACCGAGAAGACGAGCGGGTTCCCGGCGCGGTCCTTGACCGGGAGGTTGGTGTCGAAGCTGTACTGCTGGCCGACGAGGAAGATCCCGCGCCGCTTGTCGGCCGGATCGAACGCGTTATAGGTCTCCGCGATCGTCGCGAAGCCGTTCCACGGGCCACCGCCGACGATGAGCTGGTTGTAGTGCAGCGTGCGCATCGGGAAATTCCCACCGATGTCCGGCTGCGCGTCGGTGTTGGCGATGTAGAAGATGTTCTCCTTCGAGTCGTGATTGTCCGGCGCGAAGTTCTTGTTCCAGCTCGGCTCGAGGATGTACTGGCCGGAGTTGATCACGGCGTCCGCCGCGTTGACCGCGTCCTGCCACCGCGCCGTTCCCTTGGTCAGCCCGCCCGCCGTGACGGTGCCGGTAAAGACCTGCGCATTGAGATACAGGCTGGCGAGGATCGCGTTCGCCGCGCCCTTCGTGACGCGCCCGGCCTCGCTGGCCGGACGTGACGCCGGGAGCGCAGCCGCGGCCGCCTTGAGCTCGGCCTCGATGAACCGGAACACCGAGTCGCGCGCGACCTTCGGAGACGCCTCCACCTTGGTGCTGGTGACGAGCGGCACGCCGCCGAACATGTCCATGAGGTTGTAGTAGTACCACGCGCGCAGCGTGCGCAGCTCGGCCAGCGTCGTGGCGGCCGTCGGTCCACCGGCCTGGGTGATCACGTCGATCATCAGGTTGGCGCGCGCCACACCGCTGAACAGGTTGTTCCACGCGCCGTTCATGTCGCCGAGCGCGGAGCCGCTGTTCGGGGTCCAGGTCTGCTTGTAGATCTCGAGCCAGCGTCCGTTGTCGTACCAGTCCTGGCCGCGCGTCGGGACGATGATCTCGTCCGTCGACACCTCGGCGACGTTGAACCGGTCGTCCGTCATGCTGCGCAGCTGCGCGTAGACCGACGCCACGCCGGCGAGCACCTCCGGCTCGTTCTTGAAGGCGTTGTTCGGCGTGAGCGCGTCCTGTGGCACCTCAGTCAGATTCGTACAGGCACTGAATACGATCGGCGCAGGCGCGCAGAGCAGGACGACACCCACCGTCATCCGGCCGATCGATTTGGAGAAGAGAGTCCGCATAAGCCTCATGGCTCGAAAAGTTGGGCGAGAGAGCGGTTCGATCGGGATGCGCTAGAAGACGACGTGCGCGCCGAACGTGAACGTGCGGGCACGCGGATACGTCAGGTA
>Ga0207691_10004208_pt1 | contig 13977 bp, 12 predicted proteins | sample KBSM13metaG_FD_184327 | JGI IMG/M metagenome (GOLD analysis project Ga0207691, IMG submission 184327) | Miscanthus rhizosphere microbial communities from Kellogg Biological Station, Michigan, USA - KBS M1-3 metaG (SPAdes) (version 2) | ecosystem: Host-associated > Plants > Roots > Rhizosphere >... | reverse complement strand
CGCGCAGATCAGCAACGAAAGCGGCGTGCGCAAGATCTACGCGCCGGAAGCCGTGGAGTTGTTAGCCACGGCCGACTGGCCCGGAAACATCCGGCAGCTTTCGAACGTGGTGCGGCAGAACGTGGCGCTGTCGCAGACACCGATCATTCCCGTGGAGCTCGTGCAGCAGTCGCTCGGCGGCACGCAGAGCAAGCTGCCGTCGTTCGACGAAGCGCGCGACGAGTTCACGCGGTCCTATCTATCGCAGATCCTGCAGATCACCGGCGGCAACGTGAGCCAGGCAGCGCGGCTTGCCAAGCGCAACCGCACCGACTTCTACAAGCTGCTCTCCCGTCACCAACTGACACCCGAAGATTTCAAAGGCCGATGACCGAAACCGCTCTTCACTGCAAGAACGCCGCCCCTTGGGCGGCGTTTTCCTTTGTGGAGCGCAGCTCCTGCAAAGGGAGAAGCTTCTGAACAGCACCATTCGCCCGGACGACATCCGTTCCTTTCGCAACGCGCTCGGCGCATTCGCCACTGGGGTGACCGTGGTGACGACGCGCTCCGCCGACGGCGCCGATGTCGGTCTCACAGCCAACAGCTTCAATTCCGTTTCGCTCGACCCGCCCATGGTGTTGTGGAGCCTCGCCAAGGCTTCGCGCGCGCTGCCCATCTTCGTCGGCGCGCGCTATTTCGCCGTGCACGTGCTCGCGGCCGATCAGGAGGCCATCTCCACCCGCTTCTCGCGCCCGACGATGGACAAGTTCGCCGGCCTCGACATCGAGCGGGGACCCGGGGACACGCCGATGCTGCGCGACTACTCGGCGCGTTTTCAATGCCGCACCGAATTCCAGTATGAGGGCGGCGACCATGTGATCTTCGTGGGGCGCGTGGAAACATTCGACCATTCCGATCGCAAGCCGCTGGTGTTCCACGCAGGACAGTACGCACTCACGGTGAACAAGGCGGCAGAAGAACCCGCCGAAGCGAATGCAGAACCGACCAGCAGCTTCAGCCGCGACTTCCTCGTCTATCTTCTCGGGCAGGCGCACCATCAGATGTTCCTCGGCATCCGCCGGCAGCTCGAACGGTGCGGGCTCAGCGAAGAGCAGTGGTTCGTGCTCAGCCTGCTGGGAGTGTCCGAGCAGCGCACGCTGGCCGAGCTCGACCGCATGCTGGCGAACACCGGCAAGCGCGTGACCTTCAATCTGTTGGCCGGTCTCGCGGCGGCTGACTTAATCCGCCTGAGCGGAGCGCACGACCCGCATGCGCGTGCGGCGCTGACCGACAAGGGCCGATCCATGGTCATAGAGCTGGTTTCGATGGCCAAAGCCGCGGAATCCGCGGCGGAACGCAATCTCGACCCTGGGGAAATCCACCTTTTGAAGCGCGCCCTGCGCACCCTCATTCGCGATACCGATCCGGGCTTGCCGCTGCTGCTTTCCCCCACTGACACCGAATAGTTGGACAGATGACGCCAACGTGTGTGATGCAGCTCGCATACGGCCCCTTCAACCAAGCGCTTGCCTTGAGTCGCTTGCTTCAAGTGCGCACAATACCGCCGCTTGCAGTCCGACCTTGAGTCGATCCACGGACCCAAGTCGCTTGCGCACACGCAGAACCGGCATCGATCTGGCACGGCATTTCGCTGGGGCAGCGGCCCGGGCACGGTCGCGGGCGAGCGAATTACCAAGTTGAAAGACTAGAGAGAACAGCGAGAGCCATGAGCAATCCAGACCTGGAAAAAATCCGTTCTATCCTGAAAGAACACGGCCGATTGAGCGGCAACGTGGAATCACTCCCCGCCGAAGCTGACCTCTACCAGGCCGGTATGACCTCGCACGCCACTGTCAACGTGATGCTGGCACTCGAAGGTGAGTTCGACGTCGAATTTCCGGATCACATGCTCAAACGCAATGTGTTCAACACGATTTCCTCGATTCGTGCCGCGCTGGACGAGTTGACGGCCTAACACGCGAACGCCAAAGAGCACATGCGCGGAATCATTCGCGGGGTTGACAGGCACCACTGCGAATTGCTCACGACTTCGTGGGAGTTCTGTTCGTCGGCCGCGGATGTCGCAACGGAGCCGGACGCAATCGAAACCCTGCGTCCTGCATGGCTGCCGGCACGTGTCCCCGGAACGGCGGCATCGAGCCTCCGCGAGCTCGGCCGGTGGAGCCTCTCTGCACCCCCCCGCCGTTTCGATGCAGAAGATTGGTGGTTCCGCTGCCGCTTTCGCGCTCCCGCCTCTCAGCCTGGAGACAGCGTGGTACTCGGGTTCGACGGCCTGGCCGGCGTGGCCGACCTGTGGTTGAACGGCCAGGCGTTCCTCACGAGCGACAACATGTTCGCGGCTCACGAAATTCGTCTGCCCGAACTCCGTGAACAGAATGAATTGCTGATTCGATTCCGAAGCCTCGACCAGCAGCTGAAAGCGAAGCGACCGCGGCCACGCTGGCGGGCACCGATGATCGAGAACCAGCAGATGCGCTGGTTCCGTACCACGTTGCTGGGTCGCACCCCCGGTTGGTCACCACCGGCCGCGCCGGTCGGCCCGTGGCGCGACGTGTGGCTGGAGTGTCGCCGGCACTTCGAGATTACAGACCTGCAAATTCGTCCCACGCTCGAGGGCCCAACAGGACTGGTGGAGCTGGGCACGACGCTGATTCCGCTCGGGGATGATCTTCTCAGCGCTCGCCTCGTCGTCGAACGCGGCGGGCAACAATTCGCAACGAATCTGCTCATCGATCGCGCCACGAACCGCGCCACCGGCCGCCTGCGCGTCGACAGCCCTGCGACCTGGTGGCCGCACACGCATGGGGAGCCCGCGCTGTACGACGCGCGCATCGAAATCGAACATGCGAGCGCAGGCGGTCGGCGCGTGAGCACGGTGCGGCTTGCGCCCGTCGGATTCCGTTCGATTCAGGTCGACGACAGTGGCGATGGCTTCGCGCTGCGCGTGAACGGCGAACGCATCTTCTGTCGTGGCGCCTGCTGGACGCCGCTGGACGCGGTGTCCCTGAGCTCTCCGCGCAGCGACTACGCGCAAATTCTCGGCAAGGTGCGCGACGCCGGCATGAACATGCTGCGCATCGGCGGCACCATGGTCTACGAGAGCGCCGACTTCTTCGACCTCTGCGATGCATACGGGATCCTGGTGTGGCAGGACCTCATGTTCGCCAACATGGACTATCCGGACGGCGACGAGGCGTTCGTCGCCGGCGTCACCCGTGAGCTCAGGCAACAGCTGCAAGCGCTGCTCCCGCGAGCAAGCGTCGCCATCATCTGCGGCAACAGCGAAGTTGAACAGCAGGCGGCCATGTGGGGCGCACCACGCGAACGCTGGCAGCCGCGGATGTTCCACGAAATCGTGCCGGCGCTGCTGGCCGAGATTTCCTGCAACGTGCCCTACTGGCCGTCGAGCGCGCATGGCGGCGTGTTTCCGCATCAACCCAATCGTGGCACCACGTCGTACTACGGCGTGGGCGCCTATCTACGCCCGCTGGATGATGCCAGACGCTCCGAAGTGAGGTTTGCCACCGAGGCCTTGGGCTTCGCCAACGTGCCCGAAGACGCGACACTCGCCGCGATGCCGGGCGGCCTCGGCCTGCGCGTGCAGCATCCCGAGTGGAAATTGCGCGCACCGCGCGACCTGGGTGCTGGCTGGGACTTCGACGACGTCCGCGATTTTTATCTGAAGACATTGTTTGACGTCGATCCCGTGCAACTGCGCTACGCCGACCATGACCGTTACCTGAAACTCTCGCGAGTGGTCACCGGTGAAGTGATGGCGGCCACTTTCACTGAATGGCGACGGGCCCGTTCGTCTTGCAATGGCGCATTGGTCTGGTTCCTGCGTGACCTGTGGGAGGGAGCCGGATGGGGAATCATCGATGCGCTCGGCGAGCCGAAGGCCGCCTGGCACGCGCTGAGCCGCGTGCTCCAGCCGCGCATGCTCGCCATCAGCGATGAAGGCAACAATGGACTGGCCCTGCACATCGTGAACGATGCGCCAGCGGATCTCGACGCGACACTCGCGCTGACTCTCTATCGCCGAGGCGAAGTCGTAGTCGCACAGGCGCGGCGCGATGTTCACGTCGCCGCGCGCGGCGCCACCGAACTATCCGCTGGCGAGCTGTTCGACGGCTTTCACGATCTTTCCTGGGCCTATCGGTTCGGCCCGCCGTCCTATGAAGTTGCGCTCGCCACGCTGGCACTGGCCGACCAACCGCCTTTCGCGTTCGCCAGTCATTTCCCCGCCGGTTTGGCCATTCGCGACACTTACGACGTGGGAATACAGGCGATCGCCACTGCGAACGCCGGTGGCTACGAATTGCGCCTGAAGGCGCGCGCGTTCGCACGCTGGGTCAGTGTCCAGGCGGATGGTTACGTCTGCGACGACCAATATTTCCATCTGCCGCCGGGCGTGGTTCGCGTCCTGCGCCTCGTACCCCGACCCGGGGCGACGCCGCGCGGGCTGCGCGGCCAGGTCGAAGCGCTGAACGGCGTAAGGCCGGCGCAGATCGAGCTCGGAACATGAGCGTCCCGCCGGCGCAACCCCTGTATTTCGGTAGCTCCGAGCGCCCGCTGTTCGGCTGGATTCACCGTGCCGGCGTCAATGCACTGAACGTAGGAGTGGTGCTGTGCACGGCCTCCGGATATGAAGCGCTCTGCACGCATCGCAGTTACCGGCGCTTTGCGCAGAGCGCTGCCGAGCGTGGGTTTCCGGCGCTGCGCTTCGACTACGACGGCACCGGCGATTCGGCGGGTAGCGAGCTCGACGGCGATCGGGTCGCGCATTGGTTGCGCAGCATCGGCGCCGCCATCGACGCGCTCAAGGCCGCCACGGGTGTCGAGAAGGTCTGCCTGTTCGGCGTACGCGTGGGCGCGAGCCTCGCGGCCGTGGCCGCACAGGGGCGCGCCGATGTGCACTCGATGATCGCGTTCGCGCCGGTGATCAAGGTCAGCTCCTATCTACGCGAGATTCGCGCACTGTCGCTGGCGCGGCCACAGGTTGTGCCACCCGCTGGCCTCAATATCGACCCGGAGCTGCAGGAAGCTGCCGGCTTCGCAACCACCGCGGAAACCCGCGCAGCTCTTGGGGCAATCGATCTCGGCAAGCTCGTTTCCGCACCGGCATCGCAAATCCTGGTGCTCGACCGTGACGACATGGCCGTCAACGATGCCTGGCCGCAGAAACTCGCCTCGATCGGCGTGGCGGTGGAAAAGCAGCTCCTGGTCGGTTACGTGGACATGATGCGTGACGCGCATGTCAGCAAGGTGCCGACCGCAGCCATCGACAGTGCTCTCGACTGGTTAGGCGGGCGCGACGGCATCAGCAGAGCTGGCGAACGGGCAATGTCGGATGCGCGCCGTGCCTCAGCGCAGATCTCCGACAACGGCGCGCTCCTGCACGAGTCTGCGACCTTCCTCGATGAGGCAGGGCTCCTGTTTGGCATCGTGAGCGAGCCCGCAGCACCTTCGAGTCCCGCGCGCGACGTCGTGTTGCTGCTGAACTCGGGCTCGATTCATCACATCGGCCCAAGCCGGCTCTATGTGACCATCGCGCGAAGCTGCGCGGCGCGCGGCATACCCGCAATCCGGCTCGATTTATCCGGAGTGGGCGATAGCGGCCTGCGCGCCGGCGAGCAGGAGAACGCTCCGTACGCCGACAGCGCGGGTGTCGACGTGCGCGAGGCGGTGGAGTTCGCTGTGAAGCGGTACCCAGGGGCGCGGATGCATCTCTTCGGCCTGTGTTCCGGCGCGTATCACGGCTTGAAGGCTGCGGCGGCAGGACTGCCCTTGCGCAGCGTCGTCATGGTCAATCCCCTCACGTTTTTCTGGAAGCCGGGCATGTCGCTCGAGTACCCAGACTTCCAGATCACGTCTGAAAGCAACCGTTACGCCCGCAACTCGCGCAGTCTCTCTTCGTGGCTGAAGCTCCTGCGCGGGCAGGTGGACTTGCGCGCGGCGGCAGGGGTGTTGTGGAAGCGCCTCCAGGTGCGCGCAAAAAATTCGCTGCGCGACGTCGCGCGCCTCGCCGGATTCAGTTTGAAGGACGACCTCGCTTCGGAGCTGAGACGCATCGCCGGTCAAGGCACCGTGATCTACTTCGTATTCTCGGCTTCCGATCCCGGCCATTCGATGCTGCTCGAGCAGGGAGGACGCATCGTCGGCAAAGCGGTGCGCGGCGGCAAGATGCTCATATCCATTGTGCAGGAGGCCGATCACACGTTCACCTCGCATTGGAAGCGCGATGAATTGTTCGCGCTCCTGGCGGATTACCTGGAACGCTATGCCGGGAGCATCTGACCACACCGCGCGAGAGAATTGATGCAGTCGGTAACCTGCAGGATTGCCGGGCTCGACAGCCTGCGCGTGGGTGCGCCGGAGCGTGCAACCGCCCACGTGGTCCTGCTGCACGGCTATGACATGCGGCCGGAAGATCTCGAGCCGTTCTCGCATTCGCTCAAGATTCCCGTGCTGTTCCATTTTCCGCGGGCTCCGCTGTCGAGTCCCTCGGGCAACCATTGCTGGTGGCCCATCGATCAGGAGCGACGCAGCCAACAACTGCAAGCGGGACCGCGCGACCTCTTCCAAGAATCCCCGGCGGGCCGGCCAGCCGCGCGCGACCGGCTCTGTGACTTCCTCGACGCACTGCACGCGGAGTCGCCCAAACTACCTCTGTTGCTGGGCGGCTTCTCCCAAGGAGGCATGTTGGCCTGCGATACCGTGCTGTGCGCTCGCCAACCTGTATCCGGGCTGGCCATGCTCTCCTCGTCGCGCATCGCATTCGAGGACTGGCAGGCAAATCGCGAGGCGCTCGAGGGATTGCCGGTGCTCGTCAGCCACGGCACACGCGATCCGGATCTGGCTTTTTCGGCGGGTGAGGCATTGCGCGATTTTTTTCGCAGCAGCGGCGCCCGGGTCACCTGGCAGCCTTTTGAAGGCGGTCACGAAATTCCGCTGATCGTGTGGCGGGCATTGAGAAGGTTTTTCGTCGAACCGTAGGTCGCGGCGCGCCGAGCGGTCAGATGTGTGATCCCGAGCACGCTGCGTTATCCACGGGCACGTCCAGGAATGCATTAAGATTCGGGCCCTTAGGAAGGGATTCGAAAAGCAAATATGAGCAATGACTTACTGAGCCAGGTGCGCAGCGTCTCCGCGGATGTGGCAGCCAAGCACGCCGACGATGTGGACCGCCAGGCGCGGTTTCCCATCGAGACCGTTCGCGCTCTGCAGCAGATCAAGGCGCTGTCCGCTTCGGTGCCGACAGAGTTGGGCGGCGCCGGGTGCGACATGCGCCAGCTTTCTGCCATGTCCGCCGCGCTTGCCCAGGGCTGCGCCTCGAGCGCGATGGTCTTCGCCATGCATCACATCCAGGTCGCCTGCCTGGCGCGCCACGGACTCAACTCGAAATTTTTCCGCGACTACCTGACTGAGCTGGTCGCGAAGCAGTACGTGCTTGCCTCGATGACCTCCGAAGTCGGCACCGCAGGCGACACGCGTTCCAGCATCTGCGCCGTCGAAGTGAACGGTGATCGTTTCACGCTAAACAAGGATGCCACCACCGGTTCGTATTGCGCACATGCGGACGGAATTCTCGTCACCTGTCGTCGCGCACCTGATGCACCCAGCAGCGATCAGGTGCTGGTGCTGGTACGGTCCGGCGATTACAAGCTGACTCAAACTACCAGTTGGGACACCATGGGCATGCGCGGCACCTGCAGCCCGGGCTTCAAGCTCGAGTCGAGCGGTCCTGCGGTTCAGATCCTCCCAGGCTCGTTTGCCGACTCGTCGGCCCAGACGATGGTTCCCTATTCCCACATCATGTGGTCCGCGCTGTGGTCCGGTATTGCTGGCGACGCCGTCGCTCGCGCCGCAAGCTTCGTGCGCGCCGAGGCTCGTCGCAAGCCGGGCACTGTACCGCCTACGGCCACTCGTCTTGCGAAAGTCTCGACGCAGCTGCAGGCCATGCGCAACAACTGGCTCGCGCTCGCCACGGAGTTCGACGCAATGTCGGCTTTACCCACCGGCATGGAAGACCTGTTGTCGATGAGTTGGGCGCTCAAGATGAACAACCTCAAGGTCGGTTCTTCGGAAGCGGCCCCGGAGATCGTTCACCAGGCACTGCAGATCGCCGGCGTCATGGCCTACAAGAACGATTCGAAGTTCAGCGTCGGCCGCCACTATCGCGATTCGCTCTCGGGCGCTCTCATGGTGTCGAACGAACGCATCAACTCCAAGAGCGCCTCGATGTTGCTCGTTCTCAAGGACGATTGAAATGGCAGACGGATACGACAGCACCAGTTTGTACGACGGTTTGGTCAAGCACGGCCTCATCATTCCGGTCGGTGTGCAAGGCGCCTTCGGCCGCGGTGCGGTGTTCGAGGAAGTTCTCGAAGCGTTCAACGCGCTCGTCAGCAGGATCTCCCGCGACGACAAAGCCGAGGTGTACACGTTTCCGCCGGTGATCGAGCGGCGCATTCTCGAGAAGGTGCACTATCTAGACAACTTCCCGCACCTGTGCGGCGCCGTCTACAGCTTCTACGGCAAGGAACTCGCGGCACGCCAGCTCGCCGAAGACGTCAACGCAGGCAAGCCCTGGGGCGACAAGCTCGGCATGACCGACGTGGTGCTGAATCCCGCGGCTTGCTACCCGGTCTATCCCAGCTTCACGGGTGTCGTGCGCAAGGGTGGACGCCTCGTGACGATGATGAACTGGGTATACCGCCACGAGCCGTCGCCTGAACCGACGCGCATGCAATCCTTCCGCGTTCGCGAGTTCGTTCGAGTGGGCACCGCGGACGAGGTCGTCGAGTGGCGTGACATGTGGCTGGATCGGGGTCTCAAACTGCTCACCGCGCTTGGCCTCCCGGCGACACCCGATGTCGCTTCCGATCCTTTCTTCGGCCGCGGCGGCAAAATGCTCGCCGTGAGCCAGAAGGAACAGAAACTCAAGTTCGAAGTGGTCGTGCCGGTGATCTCGAAAGAGAACCCGACCGCAGTCTGCTCGTTCAATTTCCACCAGGAACATTTCGGCGAGACTTTCGAGATTCGCACCGAAGACGGCAAGGTGGCCAACACCGCGTGCCTCGGGTTCGGCCTCGAACGCATCGTGATGGCGCTGTTCAAGACGCACGGATTCGAGCCGGACAACTGGCCCAAGGCGACTCGCGACCTGCTCTGGCCATGATCGATCGGTCGATCCGCAATCCATGAGTCGCCTCAACGCCCTTCCACATCTCGACGCGACCGGCTACGCGCGCAGTGTGCTGCACGCGGAAAGCTGTGCCTGGGTCGAAAAGAACTGCTACGTCGACATCTGGATCGAAGTACTGCACGCGCTCGGCCTGGAGCCGCGCGCGATTCTGCCGTTCACCGTCACGATCGACTTCGAAGGCGACCAGTGGACCTTCTTCAAACCGCCGCATGACGAGTTGCGCGAACTGTACGGCGTCGACGTCCAGGAACTCAACGTATGGCGTCCGCTCATCGAGCACGCCGTCGAACACCTGGCTGCCGGTCGGCTCATCAGCACCGAGGCCGACGCATTCTGGCTACCCGACACGTCGGGCACTGATTACCGGCGCCAGCACACCAAGTCGACCATCGTGCTTGCCGACATCGACGTGGAGCAGAAGCGCCTCGGATATTTTCACAACGCGGGCTACTTCACTCTCGACGGTGAAGACTTCGTGCGCACGTTTCGTGTCGGCTACGAGCCGGACCCAACTTTCATGCCGCTGTTTGCCGAGACCGTTCGACTCGAGCGCGTGGTGCGCAGGCCCGACGCAGAGCTGCGCGAGCTGTCGTGTCGCCTCTGGCAGAAGCACTTGCGCCGCCTGCCGTCCTCGAATCCGGTGCAGCGCTTCGAGGCCCGGTTCAACAATGATCTCGGCGCAATGCATGAGCGCGGGCTCGGCTACTACCACGCCTGGGCCTTCGCCACGACCCGGCAGCTCGGCGCGGCTTTCGAGCTGGCCGCGAGCAACCTGCGCTGGATGCGCGATCTGGGTCAGCCCGGCCTCGACGCGTCGATCGAAGCCTTCGATCTCATTTCATCGACATCGAAGAGTTTCATCCTGAAGGGCGCCCGCGCGGTGAACTCGCGCAAACCCTTCGACGGCACAGCGATGTTCGGCGAACTGGCAGCGGCGTGGGATCGAGGGCTCGAAGGCCTGGGACGGACGCTCGAAACCGCCTGAAGTGGTCATGACCATCGCCGCCGCAAACCTACCTAGCGGCGTTTCCCGCTGACACCGGTACCTGACTCGCCCGACAACGACCCGTTTCTCAGTTCGAATACGGCGGCCTCCGGGTGCCGTTTGCTTTGTCGGGCCTGCGCCCGATAATCCCGGGCCATGAACGCACTGGCTGCGGTACGGGCGATCGCTATTCTCGCGCAGGTATTGCTGCTCGCGGCCTGCGGTGACACGTCCGTACCGGTGTCACAGGAGATCGACAGGACCATGCTCGCGCCCGCCACGAAAAATGAAATTGCCGCCGCCGCCTCCAAGCGCGTGATCTTCGCGCACCAGTCTGTGGGCGGTAACATCCTCGACGGCGCCAGCGCGGTTGCAGCGAGCGCGGGCGTGCCTCTCAACGTAGTCGAGACCCGCCTCTCGCCTTCACCAGGCAGTGGCATCTATCACTTCCAGGTGGGCACCAACGGCGATCCGCTCGGAAAGATCAAGGACTACGAAGGCTCGCTGGCGCAGATTCCCGTCGCGAGCTTCGACGTGGCCATGGTCAAGCTCTGCTACATCGACTTCAACCGCGGCACCGACGCCGCGCAAATCGCCACTGCTTACGTACAGACCCTCGAGAATCTTCAGTCTCGCAATCCGCAAACACGATTCGTGGCGGTGACCACACCGCTCACCACGATCCAGACCGGACCCAAGAGCTGGGTGAAACGGCTGCTCGGCAAGACACCGGCTGGCTACATCGAGAACGCGAAGCGCGAAGAATTCAACGCGGTGCTGCGCCAGAAGTTTGGCACAGGCCGGCTGTTCGACGTGGCCAAGCTCGAGTCGCAGGGTGGTGCCGGGCCCGTGGGCTTCGACTACGAAGGCCGCCATTTCGAGGCGCTGGATCCGGCGCTGAGCTCCGATGGCGGACACCTCAACGACAAGGGCAAACGCGTGCTCGGGTCGGCGTTCATGAAATTCCTCGCCAGCCTTCCGGTTTCCTAACTAGCGATGTCAATGTGGAGCGCACTGCGTGCTGATGCTGCGCTCATCCGCAGACTTCGCTATCCGCAAGGTGGCGCCTGGTCAGCACTGGGACTCTGGCTGCGCCCCGGTGGCCTGCTGATACTGTTCGCACAGCGGCTCGGCCACGAGCTGCGCACGCGCCGGGCGGCCGGCGCACGCTGGACTCCGGCGCTACTCACGATGCGCGTGGTCGAACATTTCGCCACCTACGCGGTCGTCGTGTTCGCCAAGTCCGACGTGCTCTCGAGCATCGTGATCGAACCTGGTGTGTATCTGGGTGACCTCGGCCATCTCATCATCGGCGCGCAGCGCATCGGCTCGGGCACGATGATCCATCACCGCATCACCATCGGCATGAACCTTGCGGACAAGGGCAAGCCCACTATTGGCGCCAACGTATGGATCGGGCCCGGCACTGTGATCTACGGCAACATCACCCTTGGTGACGGCGCGACCGTGTTGCCCGGCACGGTGCTCACGAAGAGCATCCCGGCGGGAGCCGTCGTGCAGGGAAATCCCGCGCGCGTGGTGCGCATCGGATTCGACAACGCCGCATTGCGCGCCAGCACCAACTACGACATCGACGCCGCGTCCCTACCCGTCAGCGCCGAGGCGCAGCCCGCGTGAGTGGCATGCGCGCGGCAATGTCCGCCGACGTGAGACGTTACCTTCGCGATTCGACCTCGCGTGGCGCCGTGGTTCAGGCACTGCTGCAACAGTACGGACTGCAGGCCACGCTGGTGTACCGGCTCGGCCGCGAGCTCCGGCGCCGCCGCTGGCAATTCTGGTGGTGGCCACTGACTCTGCCGGGCTGGCTTCTCTACTGGCCGGCCGCGCTGTTCGTGCGCGCGGCCTACGGCATCCGGCTCGGATTATCGGCTGACATCGGCGCGGGCCTGTACGTCGGGCACTTCGGCGGAATCGAACTGACCCATTGCACCCTCGGCCCCGGATGCAACATCGGCGAGCAGACGCGCATCGGCACGCGCACGGCGACCGACGGACCGCGGCTCGGCGAACGCGTGTGGCTCGGCGGGCACGTGGTCATCACCGGCAACCTCAGCATCGGTGATGGCGCCACGGTCGGCGCCGGCGCCCACGTCAGCTCCGACGTGCCGCCACGCGCGCTGATCATGGGCAACCCGGCGCGCGTGATGTCCCGCGATTACGACAACAGCGCGATTCTCTGAAGCCTAGAGATCGAGCTCGGGGATCTCCGACATCAGCACTGGCGGATGGTGCAGGTAGCGGGTCGTACGCCGCTTGGTCCGAATGTCCTCGTAGATGTACTGCGCCTGTTGTTCGGTGATGCTGAGCACGGCCGCCAGATCGGCGGGTGGCACGTCGTGGTTGAGCGCCCAGAGCGCCAGGTCCATCTCCTTGTGCGGCAGCGCGAAGTAAAACTCGTCCTGCCCCTGCGGAAGACTGTAGGTATCGGTGGTCGGGGTTGCCGACGTGATGCGATCGGGCAGGCCCAGGAACTTCGCCATGGCGTATACCTGCGTCTTGTACAGGTGCGCAATCGGCTTCACGTCCGCGGAACCGTCACCGTTCTTCACGAAGAATCCCTGGTCGTATTCCAGCCGATTGGGCGTGCCCACCACGGCGTAGTTGAGCCGATCGGCATGGAAGTACTCGAGCGTCTTGCGGATACGCTGCTTGAAGTTGGTTGCGGCCACGATCTGCAGGTAGTCCTGCAGGTTGAGCCGCTCCTCGTAAGACTTGCCGTCGGGTGATTGCGCGACGATCTTGTAATAGTTGATGCGGCCCTCGAGACCGCCGGTGAGCACGATCTTGAAACGCCAGCCCGGGCCATAACCCGGCAGCGCGCGCTTCACGGCCTCGTCGCGCGATTCGTAGCAGCCGATCGCTTCGAGCGCAGGCGCTATGTCGTGCACCCGGTATTGCACCTTCAGATGCTCGGCGAGCAGTTTGCCGCGCACCGCACTGTCGTCCGACGAGTCGCGCTCCGGCAGGATGATGGCGAACACACGCTGCGGGCCAAGCGCGTGCACCGCGAGCCCGAGCGAGCAGGAGCTGTCGATGCCGCCGGAGATCGCCACCACGAGGCCGCGCTTCTTCAGCGTGCGCGAGGTGGCCTCGCGCAGGACCGTGCCGATGCGATCGGCCTCGGTCTTCAGATCCAGATCCAGCGCGTTCCAGGACAGTTTTGCTTGCGTCATTCAGTTTGCCTCTCGACGAGTTCATGGCGTCTGATCTTGCCGGAGGCAGTCTTCGGCAGACTGCCCACGAGATCGACGTACTTGGGAATCTTGTAGTTAGCCAGGCGTTGCCGGCAATGCGCCTTCAATTGCATCACGTCGATGCCGCCCGGGGATCTTGCAACGACGAAGGCTTTGATGGCTTGCCCGAGCAGCTCGTCGTCGACGCCGACGACCGCCACCTCGGCAACCTCAGCGAGCTCTTCGATTACCTCTTCGACATCCTTCGGATGGACGCGATGCGCGCCGGTCTTGATCATGTCGCTGCGGCGCCCGGCGAGAAACAGGAAACCGTCGGCATCCAGGTACCCGACGTCGCCGGTGTTGAGCCATCCGCCCTGCAAGGTCTTCGCGGTGGCCTCGGGGTTATCCCAATACCCGCACATCACGTTGGGCCCGTGCGCCCAGACCGTTCCAGTCTGCATCGCAGCGCACCGCTCGCCCGTTTCGGAGCGCACCTCGAGCTCGATGCCCGGCAATGCGATTCCCACCGAGCCGAGTTTGCGGTCGAGGTCCGCAGGCGGCAGGTAGGTGAGACGCGCGCTGGCCTC
>Ga0207691_10004205_pt1 | contig 13981 bp, 17 predicted proteins | sample KBSM13metaG_FD_184327 | JGI IMG/M metagenome (GOLD analysis project Ga0207691, IMG submission 184327) | Miscanthus rhizosphere microbial communities from Kellogg Biological Station, Michigan, USA - KBS M1-3 metaG (SPAdes) (version 2) | ecosystem: Host-associated > Plants > Roots > Rhizosphere >... | reverse complement strand
TGCGTTCTGGGAGCAGACCGCCCGCGCCATCGAACACCGGATCCAGCACACGCCGCCCGAACGCCTCGTGCGGCTGGCGGCGATGCGCGAGCGTGCGGTCAACGGGCGCGCTGCGGTGGCCGCGCGCATCGGCTGGCGCCCGCGCTGGGTGCGACCGGCGGCCGGCACGGTGGTCCTGCTCTGCGCGGTTGCCATTACTGCGACCTTCCTGCGACACGACCCCTCGGCCGCCGACCCGCGCATCGCGCTGGCCCCGTTGCCTGCAGCCGCGCCGCCCGTGGACACGTTCGACGCCGAGGCCGCTTTGCTGACGCATCGCGATTTCGAACAACTGGCCGATCTCCGCAACGCGGCGCTCGTGCACGACCTCGATTTCTACGCGTGGTACGCGGCGCAGCTCGCCGATTCCCGATCGGCCACGCCGATGCTGCTGCCCGACGCGGCGAAACCGTTGCCCGGCATTTCGACAGGAGCCACGCATGCGCCGCGCTGAGCTGGCCGCGGTGCTCCTGCTGGTGGCGGCTTCGGCTGCCATCGCGCTGCCTGCGCAATTGCAGGACCGGCTGTCGCATCTGCCGGCCACCCTGCAGCGCCAGCTGGTGGCGCGCGACGCCCTGTGGACGGCGTTGGCACCCGCTGCACGTGAGTCGTTGCGCCGGCGCATCGCGGCCTGGGACGCGACGCCCGAGGCGCAGCGGCGCGTGCAGCGCGAGCGCTGGCAGGCGTGGCAGGCGTTGCCGCCGGACCAGAAGCTCGCCGTCCAGGCCGCGGCCCTCGCGTTCGCCGCATTGCCCGCGGACGAGCAGCAGGCGTTGCGCTCGCAATATGCGCTACGCGATGCCACCGACCACCACGGCTGGCTGCTGGGGCCGGCGCTCGGCGCCGATTTCGACGGACTGCAGCCGCTGCTGTTGCAGGTGCCGCCTGCGCAGCGCGTGCCGTTGCTGGCGGCATTGCGCGCGATGACACCGACCGAACGCGCCGACCTGGCAGTGCTTGCGCAGCGCACGCCGCCGCAACAGCGCGATGCCCTGCGCCGCGGATTGTTGTCGACCTCTGACGCGAATCGCGCCGTCTGGTTGCAGGCGCAGCTGGAACGCTAGGCGGGCGCTGGGAACCACTCCAGGACGCGTCGGGTTGCGTGGAACCGACCGCCGAAGCGCGCTTCGCCTTCGCCGCGCATCCGAGGCGCGTGGTCGCGGACGTACCCGTCGAGCGACGCGCGATCGCGCAAGGTGTACTGCACGCACATGGCGACGCGGTTGGCGTCCGGCGCGGGCTCGAGCACGTCGAGGATGCGCGCGTCGACAAAGCCGGGCAGCCGCAGGATTTCCGCCACGTGCGTCGACAGCCACGCGCGATAGGCATCGGCGATGCCGCGATCGATCGCCAGGTTCACTTCGTAGACGATCACGCCCACACCAGGCTCGCGAGCACGGTGAACACCGCGCCGAACGACAACAGCAGGATGTAGCTGAAGCCGAGCACGCCATACTTGATCAGCGTCATGATCCAGCCCTGCCGGTACACGCGCTTCTGCATCAGCAGCAGGTACAGCGGCATCCACGCGAAGAGCAGGACTTCCACCAGCCCCAGCAATCCGTGCAGCGGGCCCGAAGCCGGCGCCAGCGAGTCGCGCAAGGCCATGGTCAGGAACACCAGCAGCAGCGACAGGCACAGGAAGGCGTGGCTGTGCAGCGCCACGATCAGGTGCTCCATGTACAGCCGGCGCTTGAACACGTACAGCACCTTCAGCAGCAGCGCGAACACCGGCAGCAGCACGAACAGCGTCGAGGGGATGGCGCCGAGCACGGCGTCCTTGAAGATCGAGGGATCCTCCTGCATGCGCGCGACGTTGGTTTCCGCATGTGCGATCTGCTCGTTGATCCAGTGGTTGGCGAAGGCCGGCAGCCAGTTGATCACCAGCGGATTGGTCTTCGCGTTCCACGGCTTGCCTTCGCCGAAGGTGATGTCGGGCTTGGGTTTTGGCGGCGCTTGGCCGCGTGCCTCGGCGTCCTTGATCTCGGCGATGCGCGCGTCCGCGCGGTGGCGCACCTTCTCCTGCGCGCTCGCGAGGCCGGCATCCAGGCCGGGCACCGCGCGACCCTGCTTGCGACCCTGCGTCAGCGCGGTGATGGCCTCGTCGCGGTGTTTCTCGACCTCGGCCACGCTGGTCGCGCTCGCGATCGCATCGTCCTCTCCGAACTGGATCGGATGTCCCGATACGCTGAGCGTCATCCGTGCAACGAAGAACGTGACGATGCTCAGGAACACGAACAGGCGCACCGGACTGACGTAGCGCACGCGCCGGCCGGCGAAATATTCGCAGCTCAGGTAGGCGGGCTTGGCCAGCAGCGGCCACAGCGTGCGGAACACGCGTGCGTCGATGTTGAGCACGGTATCCAAGAAGTCGCCGACGATGCTGGTGAAATGCCGCACCAGCCCGGTCACCGGCTGGCCGCAGCGGTAGCAGTGCGGGCCGAGCAGCGGCGCGCCGCAGTTCTGGCAGACGGCGCCTGGCGACGTGTCCGGCATATCCGGCGTGTCCGTGTCGGGTGTGGCGGTCGTGGTCATCTTGGCTCCCGCAGCGCTGGCTAAGATAGCCACTGTGCGCGATCCGGCGCCAGCGCCGGCATTCGCCTGGCGCGGCTGCAGTCGCGACGAATCCCGATGTTCGCAGCCCCTGATGCCCACAGACGCGTCCCCTCCACGCTTCTTCCATGAAGTGCGCACCAGCGCGGTGCTCGCGGGGCCGCTGGTGTGCGGGCATCTTTCGACCGGGTTGATCGGATTCGTCGACAGCGTGATCGCGGGCCACCACGGAACGCGCACGCTGGCGTCAGTCGCGGTCGGCACCGCGCTGTTCTGGCTGCCGATGATGATTCCGATGGGCACGCTGATGTCGCTGCCGCCGTCGGTGTCGCAACTCGACGGCGCGGGACGCCGCCGCGAGATCGGCGCGTTGTTCCGGCAGGCGCTGTGGCTGGCGGCGATGCTCGGTGTCGTGCTGTTCGCGTTCCTCAGCGTGGCCGGTTACGCGCTGGCGCCGATGGGGATCGCGCCCGACATCCGACCTGGCACGATCGCGTTCCTGCACGGCATCCGCTGGGGCGTGCCGGCGCTCACGCTGTACCTGGCGATGCGTTATCTCAGCGATGGCCTGCACTGGACGCTGCCGACGATGCTGCTCGGCTTCGGCGGACTCGTCGTGCTGGTGCCGCTCGGCTTTGCCCTGACCTTCGGTGTCGCGGGATTGCCGGCGATGGGGGCGGGCGGACTGGGCATCGCGTCGGCCGTGATGATGTGGTCGCAGGCGATCGTGTTCGCGCTGTACCTGCGCCGCGCCCGCCGCTTTGCCGATCTCGGGCTGTTCGCGCGGTTCGACCCGCCACATTGGCCATCGATCCGCGGCCTGCTCGCGACCGGGCTTCCGATCGGCGTGACCGTGGCGATGGAAGGCAGCCTGTTCATCGTCACCGCGCTGCTCATCGGGCGCCTGGGGACGGTGCCGGTCGCCGCGCACCAGATCGCGATCAACGTCGCCAGCCTGTGCTTCATGGTGCCGCTGGGCCTGGCCGAAGCGACCACGGTGCGCGTCGGCCATGCGCTCGGACGCGGCAGCCGCGAGGACATGCGTCGCGCCGCGTTCGCCGGTTACGCGCTGGCGCTGTGCACCCAGGCGTGTTCGGCGTTGGTGCTGCTGTTCGGACGGCATGTGCTGGTGGCGCTGTATACGCACGATGTCGCCGTCGCCGCGCTGGCCGCCTCGCTGTTGCTGTATGCCGCGGCGTTCCAGTTCCCGGACGGCATCCAGGTGCTCTCGGCCGGCGCGTTGCGCGGGCTCAAGGACACGCGCGTGCCGATGTTCCTGGCCGCGTTCGCCTATTGGGGCATCGGCATGCCGCTGGGCGCAGGCCTGGGGCTCGGACTTGGCGGCTTTACGCAGGCATGGGGGCCGCGCGGGATGTGGATCGGGCTGATCGCGGGGCTCACGGTCGCCGCAATCCTGCTCGGGCGGCGCTTCTTGATCAGCAGCCGCCGAGTCCCCATCGTGGCGGAGCGGCAATCACGCCCGTTGCAGTGACCTGTGGCGCATGAACGCCCGCCGCCGGGTGGCTAGGCTGTGCACTGCGGCTTTTTCGATTTTCTCCGGAGCATCCGTCCCATGAACGACCCCCGCCGCCGCGGCCCCATCGCCCGCTTCTTCATCGGGCTGTGGGATGCGATGAATTTCACGCGCCGGCTGGTGTTCAACCTGCTCTTCTTCGGCCTGCTGCTGGTGATCCTCGCGGCCCTGGGCGGCGGCGAGCGGGCGCGGCCGTTGCTCGACCGCACGACGCTTGTAATCGCACCGGAGGGCAAGCTGGTCGAGCAGTACACCAGCGATCCGGCCAGTCGCGCGCTCAGGCGCACGCTCGGCGACGACGGCACCGGCGAAGTGCAGCTGCGCGACGTGCTGCGCGCGATCGACGCGGCCCGCGACGACAAGCGCATCGAGCGCGTGCTGCTGCGCACAGACCGCATGGACTTCTCCGGCTACGCCTCGATCCGCGAAGTGGCCGCGGCCCTCGCACGACTGCGCGCGGCGGGCAAGCAGGTCGTCGCCTTCGGCGAGAATTTCGAGCAGAACCAGTATTTGCTCGCCGCACAGGCGAACGAGGTGTACCTCGACCCGATGGGCGCGCTGATGCTCCAGGGCCTGGGTCATTACCGCCAGTACTACCGCGAGGGCCTGCAGGACAAGCTTGGCGTCGACGTGCATCTGTTCCGCGTCGGCGAATTCAAGTCCGCCGCCGAGCCCTTCATCCTCGACGCCGCGTCGCCCGCGTCGAAGGAAGCCGACCTGTTCTGGATGAACGACATCTGGCAGCGCTACCTCGGCGACATCGCGCGCGTACGTCACCTGGTGCCCGAACAGCTCGCCGCCGACATCGACGCGCTGCCTCAGGGCCTGGCCGCCACGCAGGGCGACCTCGCGCAGTACGCGCTGCAGCACAAACTCGTCGACGGCCTGAAGACCGAAGACGACATCGACGACCTGCTCGCGCGTCGCGGCGTGGCCGACGAGGATGCCGAGGACGGGTTCCGCGAAGTCGACCTCGACGATTACCTCAATCACATCGACAACGGCCTGGAAGCGGTCGACGAGCGGCCGCAGGTGGCGGTTGTGGTGGCCGAGGGCGAGATCGCCGGCGGCAAGCAGCCGCCGGGCAGCGTCGGTGGCGAATCCACCTCCGACCTGCTGCGTGCCGCGCGCGACGACGACCACGTCAAGGCGGTGGTGCTGCGGGTGAATTCCCCGGGCGGCGAAGTGTTCGCCTCCGAGCAGATCCGCCGCCAGGTCGTCGCGCTCAAGCAGGCCGGCAAGCCGGTGGTGGTATCGATGGGCGACGTCGCCGCGTCCGGCGGCTACTGGATCAGCATGAATGCCGACCGCATCTACGCCGACCCGTCGACGATCACCGGGTCGATCGGCATCTTCGGCCTGATCCCGACCTTCCCGCGCACGCTCGACAAGCTCGGCGTGCATACCGACGGCGTCGGCACCACGCGCTTTGCCGGCGCGTTCGACCTCACCCGCGCGCTGGATCCAGAAGTCGGCGCGATGATCCAGTCGGTGATCGACAAGGGGTATCGCGACTTCACCGGCCGCGTCGCGCAGGCGCGCGGACGCAGCGTCGGCGAAATCGATGCGATCGCGCGTGGCCGGGTCTGGAGCGGTGCCGAGGCCAGGCAGCGCGGACTCGTGGATGCCTTCGGCGGCATCGAGGACGCCGTCGCCGACGTCGCCGCGCGCGCCAGGCTCGGCAAGCCCGGCGACTATCGCCTGCGCTACATCGAAAAGCCGGCGACGCCGTTCGAGCGCTTCTTCACCCGCTTCGCGCAGGACCGCGTCGCCGCGCAATGGCTGCGCGATTCGAGCCTGGGGCAGTCGTTGCTGGCGCACGCGCTGCCGCATGTGCGCGATGACTTCCGCTTCCTCGACAGCGCGCTGCAGTCCAAGCACGGCGGCACGCCGGTGAAGGCGTTGGCGTATTGCTTCTGCGGGTTGTAGTCCCGGCCGCTGTCGCGATCGCATCGCGACAGCCCGGGACCGTCATTGCGTCTGCGCGTCAATCTGGTCCTGCTGCTGCTTGGCCGCATCCAGCACCGCAGGTTCCACCGCCTTGGCGCGGTCGATCGGGGCCTGGATCGCGTCGCGCAATTCGGTGTCCGCCCGCGGCACCGGGCGCTTTTCCTTCTCCGGAGGCTCGGGCTTGCTGCACGCCACGCAGAGGATCGACAACGCGGCGGCGGCGACCACGGTACGGCGGAAATTGCGGTTCACGTGAGGCTCCGTCGAGAGGCCGGATGGGCCGGCGCTATGCTACGCCGAACCTCGGCAGGCACCGCACATGGACCCCAATCGCTGGCGGCTGGACGGACAACTGGCGCTGGTCACCGGTGGCAGTGCCGGCATCGGACGCGCGATCGCGCGCGAACTGCTCGGCTTCGGCGCCGAAGTGCTGATCGTCGCGCGGGACGCGGCCGCACTGGAACGGACGCGCGACGAACTCGCCGACGAAGTTCCGGATGGCCAGGTGCATGCACTGGTCGCCGACGTGGTCGACGAAGAGCAGCGTCGCGAAATCCTCGACTGGGTCGAGGATCGCGGCGAAGGCCTGAACATCCTCGTCAACAATGCCGGCGGCAACCGCCGCCGCGCGGCCGTCGACTACACCGAGGACGAGTGGCGCGAGATCTTCGAGGTCAACACGTTCTCGGCGTTCGAGCTGTCGCGCTATGCGCATCCGCTGCTGACCCGGCACGCCGCGTCGAGCATCGTCAACGTCGGCAGCGTTTCGGGATTGACGCACGTGCGCACCGGCGCGGCCTACGGCATGGCCAAGGCGGCGCTGCACCAGCTGACCAGAAACCTCGCGGTCGAATGGGCCGAGGACGGCGTGCGCGTCAATGCCGTCGCACCGTGGTACATCCGCACCCGGCGCACGTCCGATTCCCTGGCCGATCCGGATTACCTGGACGAAGTGCTGCTGCGCACGCCGATGGGACGCGTCGGCGAAGCCGAGGAAGTCGCGGCCGCAGTCGCATTCCTGTGCCTGCCGGCGGCCGGCTACATCACCGGCGAGTGCATCGCAGTGGATGGCGGATTCCTGCGCTACGGATTCTGACGCCGACGCGGCCGCGGGCCGCGTTCACGACCCCTGTTCCGGCCGGCCGCTAGCCTGCCGGCATGCCTGAAGGTCCCTCGATCGTCATCCTCAGGGAAGAGGCGGCGAAATTCGTCGGCAAGACCGTGCGCGCGGTCGCGGGCAACAGCAAGCAGGACATCCAGCGCATGCACGGCAGGCGCGTGCGCGCGATCTGCAGCTGGGGCAAGCACTTCCTGGTCAGGTTCGATCGTTTCACGATGCGCGTGCATTTCATGCTGTTCGGCCGTTACCGCATCGACGAGGACAAGACCGACCGCAACGGCAAGATCGCCGCGCCGCGGGTGAGCCTGGCGTTCGACAACGGCGTGCTGAACCTCTACGCCTGCTCCGTACGCTTCATCGAGGACGACCTGGACGACGTCTACGACTGGAGCGGGGACGTCATGGCCGATGCCTGGAATCCGAAGCAGGCGCGACGCAAGCTCAAGGCTGCGCCCGACATGCTGGCAGCCGATGCGCTGCTCGATCAGACGATCTTCGCCGGCGTCGGCAACATCATCAAGAACGAGGTGCTGTTCCGCATCCGCGTGCATCCGGAAAGCACGATCGGCGCGCTGCCACCGCGCAAGCTCACCGAACTGATCACGCAGGCACGCGAATACAGCTTCGACTTCCTGGAATGGAAGAAGGCCTTCGTGCTGAAGAAGCATTACCAGGTGCACACGAAGACGACCTGTCCGCGCGACGGCAACCGCCTCACCTATCGCAAGGCGCTCGGTCGCGCGCAACGTCGGGCGTTCTTCTGCGAGGTGTGCCAGAAACGCTACGTCGACTAGCGGCGTCGGGGCGGGTCTATCAGGGCGGTTCTATCAAGGATGCTCCGACTCGGCGTGCACGCGTTCGCGCCGCATCAGGTACAGACCGCTGGCGATGATGATCGCCGCGCCGATCCAGGTGATCGAATCGGGCAGGACACCCCACAAGGTCGCGTCGAGCAGCACGCCCCAGATCAGCGCGGTGTATTCCAGCGGAGCGAGCAGCGACGCCTCGCCGAGGCGGAAGGCTTCGGTGATCGCGTACTGGCCGAGCGCGCCGGCGACGCCGACGCCGGCGATCACCCACAAGTCGTCCGCCCGGATCGCCACCCAGTGCGGCCACGCGATCGTGCCCGCGCCGAGCGTCATCATCACCATCATCCACACCACCATCGACTGCGTGGAATCGGTGCGCGCCAGCAGCTGCACGGTGATCGCGCTGACCGCGTACATCAGCGCCGCGAGCAGCACCGCGACCGCGGCCAGGCTCAGCATGCCTTCGCCGCTGGGTCGCAACAGCACGACCACGCCCAGCAGGCCGACCGCGATCGCGATCCAGCGCCGTGGACCGACGCGTTCGCCGAGGAACGGAACCGACAGCGCGGTGATGAGCAATGGCGCGATGAAGAAGATCGAGTACGCCGTCGCCAGCGGCAAGGTGCGCAACGCGTAGACGAAGCTCGCCATCATCGCCACGCCCATCGCCCCGCGCAGCAGGTGCATTGGCCAGCGCACGTGCACCAGCGGGCGCAGCCCGGCTGTCGACAAGGCCCACGCCAGCACCAGCGGCAGCGACGACGCCCCGCGCAGCGCGGCGACTTGGAGCGGCGGGTAGTGTGCCGACAGCCGCTTCAGGCCGGCGTCCATCGCCGAGAACACCGCGACGGCGGCGAGCATCGTCAGCACCGCACGCAGCTGCTGGTGTCGGTGCTTGCTCAACGCGGTGCACCGGCGTGGCAGTACTTCAGTCGACGCGCCTGCGGCGCGCGCAGCACTTGGCCGATGTAGTAATCCAGCAGCGAATCGGCCAGTGCCGCGTCGTCCGGTGCGATCAGCGCGCCGGCATCGCGCAGCCAATGGGCGCGGCACGCGTCCGAGGATGTGGGGCCGGCCGCGCAGGTGAGCAGGTTGTCGAACGCGATGCGGTATCGCTTGAATCCGGCGTGGTCCATTGGCGCGCCGTGGCCAGGGACCAGCGTGGTGAATCCGAGCGCATCCAGTCGGCCGAGCGCCTCGCGCCAGCCGTCCGCGCAGGCGGTATCGAGCAGCGGCGCCGGCAACGTGACCAGATCGCCGGCGGCGAGGACGCCAGTCTGGCGATCGAGCATCCAGACGTCGCCACCGCTGACCGCGTTCGTTTCCAGCCCCAGCTGCACCGGCCGGCCGGCCAGCGTGAGCGGCCGGAAAGCCATGACCGGGATCGTCGGGAACAGCTTCGCACCGCCGTCGATGCGCGCGATCTCCTCGCGCCAGCCGGCCGCGTCGGCACTGTCGGCTGGCGCCTTGTCGAGCATCGCCTGCAGCTGTTCGCGATAGTCCGCCAGGAAGCCGCGCATCGCGCCGGCAATCGCGTTGCTCGCGTACACCTGCGCCTGCGGATATGCGTCGCGCAACACCGCGTTGCCGCTGACGTGGTCCAGGTGCCAATGGCTGTTGACGATCGCCACGACCGGCAGCCGGGCGGCGCGCGCCGCATCGATGATCCGCTGCACGTGGGTGACGTGGCGGCCGGTATCGAAGACCACCACGCCGTCGCGGCCACGCAGCAGAAGCGTGTTGCCGTCAGGCTGCTGGCCGGCGACGAACGCGCCCTGCAGCAGCGCCACATCGGGCGCGACGGGCTCGCCCGCGAGCGCGGCAACTTCGACTGGCGCAGGGGCGGCACAGGCCGTGAGCAAGCCCAGCAAACCCAGCAGCGCAGCGTGCTTCATCGTGGCCCTCCTTGGTCCTGCACGCTGCCCGCTTGCGGGCGGCGCCGCAATAGCCCGGATGTCCCGGGCCATCGCCGCGGCATCGCGGACCTTGCGTTACCCTGCGCACCCTTTCGGATTGCCGCGTTCGCCATGCCTTCCTTCGACATCATTTCCGAAGTCGACACCCACGAGCTCACCAACGCCGTCGACCAGGCCAACCGCGAGTTGACCACCCGCTTCGACTTCAAGGGCGTCGACGCTCGATTCGAGCGCGACGAGGCGACGATCACGCAGTCGGCCCCGAGCGAATTCCAGTTGCAGCAGATGACCGACATCCTGCGCGCGCGACTGGTGGCGCGGAAGATCGATGCACGCTGCCTGGAGTTCGGCGACATCGAAGCCAACCTCGCCGGGGCCAAGCAGAAGATCGCCGTCAAGCAGGGTGTGGAGCGGGAGCTGGCGAAAAAGATCCAGGCGGCGTTGAAGGACGCCAAGCTCAAGGTCGACAGCCAGATCAACGGCGACAAGCTGCGCGTGACCGGCAAGAAGCGCGACGACCTGCAGGCGGCGATGGCGCTGCTGCGCACGCGCGAATTCGAGCGGCCGCTGCAGTTCGACAACTTCCGTGATTGACGCTGGCAAGCCAGCGTCAGCCGTGACTGGGTCCGACGCGATCGAAGCGACCCGCCGCTGGCTCGAGCGCGCGGTGATCGGCCTCAACCTGTGTCCGTTCGCCAAAGCGGTGCACGTGCGCGGCCAGATCCGCTGGGTCCTGAGCGATGCGACGACGCCCGAAGCGCTGCTGGAGACGCTGGGCGAGGAACTGCTGTGGCTGCGCGACGCGTCAGCGGAGGAAGTCGACACCACGCTGCTGATCCACCCGCAGGTGCTGACCGATTTCCTGGATTACAACGACTTCCTGGAAACCGCCGACGCGCTGGTGGAGTCGCTCGGGCTCGACGGTGTGCTGCAGGTGGCGAGCTTCCATCCCGACTACCAGTTCGCGGGAAGCGCGCCGGACGATGTCGAAAACTTCACCAACCGCTCGCCCTATCCGACCCTGCACCTGCTGCGCGAGGGCAGCGTGTCGCGGGCGGTGGAGGCGTTTCCCGACGCGGAAGTGATCGTGGAGCGGAACGTGGAGACGTTGCGGAAGCTCGGGGTCGACGGCTGGCGGGATCTGCTCGGGTAACTGCCTTTCGTAGGAGCGACGTTAGTCGCGAAGCCGATTGCGGCTTCCGGTCGCCACTTACGTCGCTCCTACGAAGAGCCATTCCCGAATAATCGCTTCAGGTCACTGTAGTCCAGCGCACGCCAGTGGCCCGGCGCCAGGTCGCCCAGGGTCAATCCGCCGACGCGACTGCGGTGCAACGTTTCCACATGGTTGCCGACGGCGGCGAACATGCGCCGGACCTGGTGGTAGCGGCCTTCGGTGAGCACCAGGCGCGCGTGGCGCGGATCGACGACTTCGAGGATCGCCGGCGCCAACGGCGTCTTATCCGACTCCAGCTGCAGGGTGCCGCTGGCGAACAGCGCCGCCTCGCTGCCACGCAGCGCATCGGCGAGCGTGGCGTCGTAGGTCTTGGCGAGCCGGGACTTCGGCGACACGATCCGGTGCAGCAGCGCGCCGTCGTCGGTGAGCAGCAGCAACCCGCTGGTGTCGCGGTCGAGCCGGCCAACGGTCGACAACAGCGGCGAGCGCACACGGAAGCGCGGCGGCAGCAGGTCGTAGACGATGCGGCCGGGATCCTTCGTCGAGCAAGTGACGCCGACCGGCTTGTGCAGCATCAACGTCAGGCCCTGCGGCGGATCCAGCGGTTCGCCGTCGATGCGGACATCGTCATGCGCGACCGGATCGTCGGCGTAAAGCACCTCGCCGGCGGCGTCGGTGATGCGGCCTTCGCGGAACAGCTGCGCGACCTGCTTGCGGCTGCCATAGCCGAGGTTGGCGATGAGCTTGACGAGTTTCATGCCCTGGCCCGCTTCATCGCCGCGGCCCGCGTCTGGTCGCCTCGATCACCTTGAAGCCGTGCTGTTGGGCAAGCGTGCGCACGCCATCGAAGCGCGCCAGCAGTTCGGATTCGTAGGGCAGGTGCCGGTTGGCGACCAGCAGCAGCCGCCCGCCGTCGCGCAATGCATCGGCTGCCGCGGCGATGAAGGCGCGGCCCAGGTCGGGCCGCTCGCTGCGGCCCTGCGCGTGGAACGGCGGATTGGTGATGACGAAGTCGTACGGTCCCGACACGCCCGACGCCACGTCATGCCAACGGAACTCGACGGCGGCGCGCGCGTCCGCGCCTGCGAGATTCGCCCGCGCCAGGGCCAGCGCGCGGGCGTCGGCTTCGTAGAGGTCCAGCGCGGCCACCGCCGGGCAGTGCATCAGCACTTCGCTGGCCAGATAACCGTAACCGGCGCCGAGATCCGCGCCTGCGCCCCCTAGATCGCGCGGAAGGTGCGCGGCGAGCAACGCCGACGCGGTGTCGATCCGGTCCCAGGCGAAGACGCCGGGTCGGCTGGTAAAGCGCCCGCCGGCAATCGGGCGCGGCGCGCCGCCCTGCAACCACTCCGCGGCAAGCGCGGGATCGGCGGGCACCGACAGCGGCTCGCTCCAGAACACCCGGCAATGATGCTTGGACAGGCTGTGCAGCGGCCCGGCGATTCGCGCGAGGTCCTTCTCGCCGCTGTGGGCGCCTTCGTCGTTGGGCATGCTCGCGATCACGACGCCACCCGGCGCGGTCGCAGCGAGCGCGCGCGCGAACGATTCGCGCGCGTGTTCACGTTGGCGCGGCGGCAACAGGAGCACCAGCGGATACTGGCTTTCATCCGTGCGCGTGGCTTCCGTACGCACCGTCAGGCCGCTGCGCGACAGTGCGTCGGCGTCAGGCTTCCAGTCCGTGTCGCAGACCAGGCCCGGCAGTGGCTGACGATGCAGCGGCCAGCCGTCGCGCGCGTGCAGGAACAGCGCACCGCCGCGCGTGGGCCACGCCAAGGCACCGTCGGCCACCGGCAACAGCAAGGCCTGCAACGCCGCGTCGGCATCAAGGGTCAAGGCGGCGTCGCGGGGCGTGTTCCATCCACGGATTCTACGGTGCTGCACTGTCGCGCTTCGCGATCGGGTAACGCTGGCTTGATGCAATCCATACACGCCGACGTCCACCATCGAGGCGAACTCATCGATGCTCAACGCAGGAGACAGCCATGCGGGCTTTGTTCGTGGGCGGCACCGTCGACAACAGCGAGTTGGACATGGACGGCGCGCAGCCGCCCGCACACTACCCCGCCAACACCGGTGGCGGCCGGCCGCGCTATCGGCTGCACCACGTCGGACGCCACGATCGCGCCATCGCCTATGCGGTGTATGCGGCGCCCGAAATGGCCGACGCCGAAGTCGAGCGCATCGTCGGCGAACGCGATTACGCGCGCCGCTTCGGCGCGATGCCGAGCGCACCGTCGATGTAGCGGTCCGCTCAGCGCACGGCCGGAGCGTTCGGATCCGGTGGCGACGTCCGCGACGAGGCTTCCGGTGGCGATGGATTCGGTACGCGCGTGACGGCGCTGATCTCATCCAGCCAGAGGTCGCGGACCCCGGACGGATGCGGTCGGCCGTCGTCGAGCGACAGCTCGATGCGCACCTGCGCGTTGCTGCCTTCGCGGCCCTGCGGATCGAAGAACATCTGCACGCTGGGCTGGTACTCGACCATGCCAAGCAACGAGGTGCCGTCGTCCAGCACGATGGCGACGCGTTCGTCCTGCAGCAGCTGGCAGGCGAGATCCTCCAGCCATGCGATCCGGTCGGCGGATACGTGGACGCGGGGTGCGACTCTGGCCATGGATCACCTCGCTGTTGGTAGGGGCGCGGGCGTGCGTGGGGTCAGGCGCCAGACGCTGTCGCCGACATCGTCGGCGACCAGAAGCGCGCCATCGCGCGCGACCGCCACGCCGACCGGGCGTCCCAGCGCATTCCCGTCCGCATCCAGGAAGCCGGTCAGGATGTCCTGCGCATCGCCGACCGGGACGCCGTTGGCGAACGGCACGAAGATCACCTTGTAGCCGCTCTGGGGGCGCCGGTTCCACTAGCCGTGCTGGCCGACGAATGCGCCGT
>Ga0207691_10004204_pt1 | contig 13982 bp, 13 predicted proteins | sample KBSM13metaG_FD_184327 | JGI IMG/M metagenome (GOLD analysis project Ga0207691, IMG submission 184327) | Miscanthus rhizosphere microbial communities from Kellogg Biological Station, Michigan, USA - KBS M1-3 metaG (SPAdes) (version 2) | ecosystem: Host-associated > Plants > Roots > Rhizosphere >... | reverse complement strand
CGCAAGCTGAAGACAAACCCATTCTCTTGGATATAGGGGCAGTCTGGTGCCATTGGTGTCACGTCATGGACCGCGAGTCCTACGAGGATTCCGAGATGGCGCGAATCATCAACGAGCATTTTGTAGCCGTAAAGGTGGACCGCGATGAACGGCCTGACGTGGATACCCGCTACCAGGCCGCCGTGTCCGCCATCAGCGGGCAGGGCGGCTGGCCGCTCACCGCCTTCCTCACACCCGATGGTCGCCCCTATTTCGGCGGGACCTATTTCCCGAGGGACGATCGCTATGGCCGTCCGGGCTTCGGTCGCGTGCTGCTCACCATGTCCCAGGTGTGGAAGGAGCGACGCAACGAGGCACTCGAGTCAGCCGCAAGCGTAATGGCGGCCATTGAGCACAATGAGAGTTTCTCCTCACGCAACGGTGAACTTTCTCCTGGTCTCGTCGACAAGATTGTCACCTCGGCTTTGGCGCAGTTTGATCCGCGCAATGGCGGTTTCGGCTCGCAGCCCAAGTTCCCGCATCCCACGGTTCTCGATCTGCTTCTTCACACAGCGATAAACCGTGACAATACTCAGGCCGGGGAGGCTTTCACTGTGACCCTTGAAAAGATGGCTCGCGGCGGAGTCTATGACCAGCTTGCCGGCGGCTTTCACCGTTACAGCGTGGATGAGCGCTGGGTGGTTCCGCATTTCGAAAAGATGCTTTACGACAATACCGAACTCCTGCGCGACTACGTGCACGGCTTCCAGAGTTTCATCCGCGAAGATTTCCGCCAAACGGCGAGAGAGATCGTAGCGTGGCTTGACGGAGTCATGACCGACCGTGAGCGGGGCGGATTCTACGCGTCGCAGGATGCCGACATCAATCTCGACGACGATGGCGACTACTTCACCTGGACGCTCGAAGAAGCCCGCGCTGTCCTCGATTCCGCAGAACTGGACTTCGCAACGCGATACTGGGATCTTGGCGAACTCGGAGACATGCACCACAATCCAGCGAAGAATGTGCTGCACCGCGAGTTCTCAATGGAAGACCTCGCCGCTCAGACCGGCAGAACGCTTGATGAGCTCCAAGGTCTGCGCAATTCAGCTCGCTGCAAACTCCTCGCCGCACGCGCCGAGCGTCCGACGCCTTTCATCGATCGCACTCTCTATACCGGCTGGAACGCAATGGCTGTCACCGCATACCTCGAAACAGCGCAGGTGCTGCGTTCGGATTCGGCTCGCAATTTCGCACTTCTAACACTAAAGCGCCTCCTCTCCGAAGCCTGGGACGGCGCAGATTCTCTGCAACACGTCATTGCCTATGATCCATCCAACGGCGCCGAGGGCTCTGTCGAAAGAATCCCAGGCACGCTCGACGACTACGCATTCACGGTTCATGCCTGCGTCGACGCATGGTTGGCCAGCGGAGAAATGAGCTACTACTCCGCCGCCGTCAAGTTGGCGGACGCCATGGTCACTCGTTTTCACGACCGCACTGCCGGCGCGTTTTACGACACGGCTATCCAATCGGGCGACACCGCGCCACTCGGGGTGCTCGTCGCGCGTCGCAAGCCGCTCCAGGATTCACCAACCCCGGCCGGCAATCCCACCGCGGCCTCCGCCCTCCTTCGCCTTGAAACGCTCAGCGGCCGCGCCGACTATCGCGACGTCGCCGAAGACACATTAGGCTCATTTACCGGCATCGTCGAGCACTTCGGGCTGTACGCCGGTAGTTACGGTCTGGCGCTCGAAAGATTTCTGCTTGATCCCGTGCAGGTGGTGATTGTCGGCACCGGATCCGAAGCGGACCACATCGAAGCGCTCGCCGTGGCCCGCTTTGCGGTTAACAAAAATGTGATCCGCATCTCTCCCGAGCGCCTGGTTCCCGGCGGACTTCCAGAGGTCCTCGCCGAGACACTTCTCAACGCACCCAAACCCGAGGGAGCCGCGGCGTGGGCTCTCGTTTGCCGCGGCCGCACCTGCTTCCCGCCTCTCACCGACGGCGACGCTCTCTTGAAGGCCCTCGACGAAGCGCCCAGAGAAGGCTGATTACGATCCCCCGCTGAAGGGATTGCTCTCCTGGGGCTTGATCGTTGTGGGATCGCGGTCTGTCGTGACTGCTGCCGCCCGCGCGATCGAGGGCCGCGCATCCGCGCTCTGACCAGCGTTGTAGACACGAAGGGGATCGCCCGGCAGCAGGTGATTCTCCTCCAGGGCGATCCGAACCCGGCGGCGGAACTCCCGCACCGGTCCGTGCTGCTTGAGCGGTCGTGTCTTGAATACAACGGGAAAAATGAGTTCCGAGCCTTTCACCGAATCCACTCCCAAAACCTGGGGATCGGCAATAAACACGTCGCGGAACTCATCGCTGTTTCGAATCTCCATCGCGACGCTCTTGAGCAACTCAATCACTTGATCGGGATTCGACGAGAAATCCACACTCACATTTACCGTGGCCGCGGAGTAGTCGACGCTTTGGTTCGCCACCGTGGTGATCTGCGAGTTCGGTATGACGTACAGTGTCCCGTCGCTATCCCGAATCGTGGTCTTCCGCAGGGTTATCGCCTCGACAACTCCGGCCACACCGGCGACCTTTACAGTTTCCCCGACATTGAACTGGTCCTCGATAAGAATGAGCACGCCGTTAAGCATGTCGCGGACGATGTTCTGAGCCGCTAGGCCGATGGCGACGCCAGCGACTCCGGCCGAGGCCAGCAGCGGGGCAAGATTGATTCCCACCGATGCCAGAAACTGCATCGTAAATATGGCGGCAATGATAGATAGACCTGTAGCTCGGATGACCCCGGCCAGGGTTTTAACCTGGGCAACTCGGTTGTGCGCGGCCGCGTGCTGCTCGGCAACGCGAATCATTCTTGCCGTAATCAGAATGAGTAACCTGTACAGCCCAAACGCAATAATCCCCGCCACGATCAAATTTGGCAGCTTGGAGTGGATAAACTCCTGCGCGTCTACGATCCATTCATCCAACACCTTGCCCATGAATCTGCCTTCGGCCAAAAAGCCCGTTCGCGCAGCCAGAAAAAATGGGTGCATACTATTCTCCTCGTTACTATCTATACTGTGCCCAGGTGAGACCCAGACCGGTACTTGGGACGTTTCATACTGCGATTCAAATTCCTAAGGAGAGATGCCACTTTCCGCATTGCACTGCCAGGCCAGGAGGTCCCTTATGCAGTCAAATCGGAGAAATCATCCACTTAACCCCGGTCACGCATCGCCTTCCGCCGAGCGCCGTTTCCATTGGGCGAGAGCGATTGCCTGTGTCGTAGTTATGACTGTAGTTACGGGCGCTGCCCGGCCCATCCAATTCCCGAGCACCCAAATTCCATCTCCCCGTTACGACAAGCCATGGCTTGCTCCCGAGGCCAATCGGCTTCCCGGCACAAATGATCAGATGCGGATGCGCGAACAGAAGCTCAAACAGCAGAATTTTGATACGGCTAACTTGATTCGAAAGAAACAGATTGCAGACGATAGTTCGAAACTGCTTACATTAGCTATCGCACTCAAAGCCGAAGTGGGGGATCCCGACAGCGGTACGGTCACCCCCGACTCGCTGCGAAAGGCAGATGGCATCGAGAAACTAGCTCACAACGTCAAGCACAAGATGGAACTTGACGTGGGAACAAACTGAATGGGTAAGAATCGAATCCTCAGAACGAAATAAAAGGGGGTTGCGAATGCAGCTTCGAAATGATCTCGACAGAACAACAGGAGGTTTCGGCGGCCGCCGGCCCGAAGTTCAGAAAAGTGGCGCGTGGGGCCGGGCATGTGCAAGCCTCGCGTTCATTGCGGCTTTCACGTGTGTAGCTCAGGACAGTCGGCCGGCTGGCTTTCACCCAGAAAAGGCTGCTCTTCCCTCTCCGATCAACCAGCTTCCCGATGCCAACGCGCAGATGGAAAACCGCGAAAAGCAAACCAAGGCACAAAAATTTGAAGCGGCTAATGGCGAACGAAAGAAGCAGATCTCCGAGGACAGCACCATGCTGCTCAACATGGCCATCGCGCTGAAGGCCGAAGTCGATAAAACGACCAAGGACACGCTCTCGCTCAACGTCATCCGCAAGGCAGAGGAAATCGAGAAGTTGGCGCACAGCGTGAAAGAAAAAATGAAGCTCACCGTGGGACCTGGATAAATGGGAGCATGTTGGCGCGGCTTTCCCCAATTGCCGTTCCATCTTATTGAACTGCCGGCGGAAACTCCCGCTAGCGAAGACGGAGGTCAGGATGCAGATGAGCCAGAGAAGAGGTCATGAGAGCAGGCCGACGAATACCGTTCGCCTCAAGTCACGTCCAGCGCGCCGATTCGCGCATTTTCTGTTCGGTCTTGCAGCGTTGGCAATTCTCTCCGGGTTCGACGGGCGCGGCCAGCAGGGTCCTCCGCCTCGCACACCTAAGCCCATCCTCCTGCCCGAAGCAAGCCGTCCGCCCGACAAGAACGATGTGATGGTAATGAATCAGCAAAACCTGAAAAACCAGAGCTTCGAGGCAGCGAATGCAGAGCGCAAGCGTCAGATGGATGACGAGAGTACCAAACTGTTGCTACTGGCAAAGGATCTCAAGGCGCAAACCGACAAGCTTGGCGATAGTCCACTAACACGCAGGGCGGTTCGCGAGGCTGAAGTCATAGAAATATTGGCCCGTGATTTGAAGGATAAGATGAAGTTGACCGTGGGCGGAAATTAGGAGACAGATTCAATGCGTCGCAACCGATCTTCTGCGCGAACGGTTTGCAAGGCACTCTGGCTCGTTCCGTTGTTAGGGCTTTTCTGCGCGACAGCCGTCGCCCCCGCCATCCAAAGCCCGTCCGTCAATCAGTCGTCTTCTCATCAACCAAGCTCGTTTCCGGAATTTGGTGACTCCAGCCCCATTGACGCAGATAAACAGATGCGCCGGCTCAACGACGATCGTCACAAAACCATCGTTTCTGACACCAACAAACTCCTCAAGTTAACCCGCGAATTGGATGCGGAAATCGCAGCCAACAATTCAGATACGCTTACCAGCGAAGAACTGCACAAGCTTGCGGCAATAGAGAAACTTGCGCATAGCGTGAGGCAAAAGATGGTCCTCTCGTTTGGCGTTGGACCGCAATTTCACGAACCGACTTTCCCCTCGCGCTACCCGGGAGGTCCATCGCCGGGGCCGGAATGATTGTTACAATCAGTTTGGTTTTGACTAAATCGACCGAAACCTAGTAAGAACCCGAATTGGGAGTTAAGCAAATGGGAGTTGCGGTTTCCAGCGCTCAAGCCCTTTCGCCGGCCAATTCCGCTGGCGGCCTGAGCCCTCAACAACTGATTGAGATCTACCGGCTCATGTACCTGTCCCGCCGGTTGGATGACCGCGAAATACTCTTGAAGCGTCAGCAAAAGATATTCTTCCAAATCTCAGCCGCTGGACACGAAGCGCTCCAGGTTGGCGCCGCACTGGCGCTCAAGCCAGGGTACGACTGGTACTTCCCCTATTACCGCGACCGTGCTCTCTGCCTGGCGGTTGGCGTGACACCCACCGACATGTTCCTGCAGGCCGTTGGCGCCGCGACAGACCCCGCAAGTGGCGGACGCCAGATGCCAACCCACTGGAGCAGCCGCTCATTGAACATCGTGAGCACTTCGTCTTCAACCGCCACGCAGGTTCTGCATGCTGTTGGCTGCGCCGAGGCCGGTCGCTATTTCACCCGCCACCCGGAGGCGGCGGCTCGCGTCGAAGGAGACTACCGCGCGTATCGCGACGTGACCTTCCATGGCGACGAAGTTGTCCTTACCTGCGTTGGCGAAGGATCGACGTCTCAGGGCGAATTCTGGGAAGCTTTGAACACCGCCTCAAACCAGAAGCTACCCGTGATCTTCTGTGTTGAAGACAATGGCTACGCCATCAGCGTGCCAGTCGAAGTCAACACACCGGGCGGAAACATTTCGAAATTGGTTGCGAATTTTCCCAATTTTCACTTCGCTGAAATCGACGGAACCGATGCCGAGGCTTGCCTGCGAGCGTTCCAGGCGGCGGCCGAGCACTGCCGCGCCGGCCTTGGTCCGGCCTTTGTTCACGGACACTGCGTGCGCGTTTATTCTCACTCGCTTTCCGACGATGACAAGCTTTATCGCTCTGCCGCCGAGCGGGAAGCCGACGCCATGCGCGATCCGCTCACCAAGATGCAGATGCGCTTGTTGCGCGAAGGAATTCTCACTGCAGAGCAGATCAACGAACTCGAACAGGCTGCGGAACGCGAAGCTGCCGAAGCCGCGGATCAGGCGCTCGCGGCTCCTCTTCCAGAAGTTTCCAGCATTCCCCGCCACGTCTACTCTGAGGATCTTGATCCAACTTCCGCAGCTTTCGCCACCGAGCGCGAGCAGTTGGCCGGATCCAACCCTGGCAAGTCTGCCAGCTCGAAAGGCAGTGCGCCTCACACCATGGCCGACCTGATCAACGCCTGCCTTCACGATGAAATGCGGCGTGACCCACGCATCGTTGTATACGGTGAAGATGTTGCGGACGCCAGTCGGGCGGAGGCTCTCTCTGAGGTCAAGGGCAAGGGTGGTGTCTTCAAGCTCACATCAGGCCTGCAAACGGAGTTCGGCTCAGAACGCGTGTTCAACTCGCCTCTGGCCGAGGCCAACATTGTGGGTCGCGCAGTGGGATACTCCGTCCGTGGCATGAAGCCAGTCGTTGAGATTCAGTTCTTCGATTACATCTGGCCTGCCGTGCACCAGATTCACAATGAACTCGCGCTGATGCGCTGGCGTTCCAACGGCGCATGGGCGTCGCCCGCGGTCATCCGCGTGCCCATAGGTGGCTACCTCACTGGCGGGGCCATCTATCACTCACAATCCGGCGAAAGCATCTTTACGCATATTCCCGGTCTGCGTGTCGTTTTTCCATCGAACGCGCTCGATGCCAACGGCCTGCTTCGCACTGCAATCCGATGCGACGATCCCGTGCTCTTTCTCGAGCACAAGCGCCTTTATCGCGAGACCTACGGTCGCGCTCCCTATCCGGGCCCCGATTTCTCCATCCCCTTCGGAAAGGGGAAGATCGTGCTCCCTGGCAATCACATCACCCTCGTCACCTATGGCGCTCTTGTCCCGCGTGCTCTACAGGCGGCGAAAACGGCAAAGCGCGAAAAGGGAATCGAAGTCGAGGTGCTTGACCTCCGCACTCTCAGTCCATACGACTGGGAAGCCATCGCCACCTCAGTCCGTAAGACCAGCCGCGTAATCGTCGCCCATGAAGACATGCTTAGCTGGGGTTACGGGGCCGAGATCGCCGCTCGCATTGCCGACGAACTCTTCGACGACCTCGACGCGCCCGTCAAGCGCATTGGTGCAATGGACACCTTCGTGGCTTATCAGCCAGTACTTGAAGACGCAATCCTTCCTCAGCCCGACACTGTTCTCAAAGCGATCCTTGATTTGAGCGCTTACTGATTGCGCGATTGCAGCAGCGCATCCACGGCCTTTGTAAATGACGCATACCGCAGATCCGCCAGCTTTCGAGCGTCCTCTATGCCGGGAGCTTGCCGGTCAGCATCTCCGTCGATGAGAACCGTCAGCATGCCAAGTCTCCGGCCAAACTCGATATCCGCCACGGAATCGCCAAACATCACGCTGCTCGAAGCGGAAATCTCAGGAAATTCCCTTTGCGCCTGCAAAAACATTCCCGGCAGCGGTTTGCGGCAATTGCACTCCAGCCTGTCGTGAGGGCAGACATAAAAGGCATCGACGCGAGCCCCCTGTTCCGCAAGCGTGTCTTCAAAGCGAAGTTGAATCGCCTCAACATCAGCCAGCGACACCATACCCAACGCAATGCCGCGTTGATTTGAAACCACAATGACCCGCAATCCTGCGTCATTCAGCCGGGCAATCGCTTCCGGCACCCCCGGCAAAACGTGAAACTCCTCCCAAGTCGCAACCCATCTGCCTTCCGGCATCTTTTCATTGAGCACACCATCGCGATCCAGAAATATGGTCTGAAGGTGGCCCTTGAATGGATTGTTTCCCGAGTCGCCCACGCCGTTATGATAGCAACAACCTTCCACAAGCCTGTCGGACTGCCTGGAAGGTTGTCAGTAGAGGAGACGCGGTGATCGCCCAGCTGCATCAGGTAATCCAGGAGATCGAGCACGAATGGAGCAACAAGCGCGTGCTGGTGGTGGGCGATGTAATGCTCGACAAGTACATCTGGGGCGAAGTCGGCCGCATCTCGCCTGAGGCGCCCGTCCCCGTAGTGCGCGGTATCCATCAAAACGAGAAACCCGGAGGAGCAGCCAACGTTGCCATGAATATGGCGCATCTCGGCGCTCGAACCGTCGTTGCAGGATTTACAGGCGACGACGAAAATGAGCGCCTTCTCGCAGCCAGCCTATTTGCCAATGGCATCGAAGCTCATTTCATTCAGTGCGAAGGATTTCCCACCATCACAAAGGCCCGAATCCTGGGAGGCCGCCAGCAGATGCTTCGCCTCGATTTCGAGCGCACAGGAAACCGGACACACGCAGAATATGACCGCCTCATTGAGACCGCTCTCAAGTTGCTGCCTGGCTCTAATGCTCTAGTGATCTCTGATTATGCGAAAGGTGCAATTACTCCGGAGGTTTGCCAGGCCCTGATTCCCGCGGCGCGCCAACTGGGCATTCCCGTTCTAGTCGATCCTAAAAATCAGGATTACTCTCACTATCGCGGCGCAACCACTATCTGCCCAAACCTGGGCGAACTGGCGCGCGCATTGCGTCTCGATCCGGAGAACCTCGATGCACTTCTGTCCAGCGCAGAGTCGATGGTTACCCCTCTGGATATTGAGTTCCTGACCGCCACCCTGAGCGAGAAGGGAATTGCCGTTGTACGTCCGGGCAATCGCTTCTTTGCTCCGGCACAGGCACGACAGGTATTCGATGTCTCCGGCGCCGGCGACACCGTCATTGCCGTGGTTGCGCTGTGTCTCGCGTCGGGCCTGCTACCGGAGACGGCGGCAGAGCTCGCAAATCTTGCTGCGGGTATCGTGGTCGCGAAAGTCGGCACCGTCCCTGTCGAAAAACATGAACTGCTGGCCGCATTGAGTCCTCAGATGGCCCTCGATGCCGAAGGCCGCGTCCTTGGCCGTGAAGAACTCGTGCAGCGCGTGGCGTTGTGGAAAGCCAACGGAGAACGCGTCGTCTTTACCAACGGCTGCTTCGATCTTCTTCATATAGGACACATCACGTTGCTTGAACAAGCCCGTCGATGCGGCGACCGGCTCATTGTCGCGATCAATAGCGATGCTTCGGTGAGCTGCCTCAAGGGACCCACTCGCCCGATCGTCAGCCAGCGTGAGCGCGCCCGCGTTCTGGCCGCGCTTGCAGCAGTCGATGCAGTGGTAATTTTTGATGAGCCAACGCCGCTCGAACTCATCGTTGCTGTCCAGCCCGACGTTCTTGTTAAGGGTGGAGACTACCGCGCCGAGTCAGTCGTCGGTGCGCAAGAGATGAAGTCGTGGGGCGGCGAAGTCAAGATCGTCCCCCTCGTAGAAGGCTTTTCAACCACGCGCCTCATCGAGAAGGGTGCGAGCCAGTAGAGAACCGCTCATCATTTCGTTAAGCCGGGTGGGATGTCACCCTTTCGATCTCCGGTCCTGTGATCGTCGATTTGGAAATCCAAAAACTGATGTATTGCCGTCCGTGCAGTCGGGTCTGCGGTCGTAATCACGACCCTGCCTCCTTTGGGCGTCGGTTCAAACAAATAGGAAATCAAATCGCGCTTGGATTCCATCATCGGAACGCCTGGAGGAGTTACGTCATGAATGAACATGGGCGTCTTAAAATTGCCCGATGCGAACATCTCCGCGATGTGTTTCAAATGAGACCGGATTTCATCGCGAGTCACCGTATCGGCTGCATCGCTCGCGTCTACCTCGATTGCTCCTCCATCCGAAAGAATCCTGAAGTGATGCGCTGATCTCTCGTGGGAAAAGCCCATTGCGTGATCGCCGCGGGAGTCCACTGCAGCAGCGTGCTGTTCAGCGCTCTTTTCGTGCGGATCGTGCATTGGGCACGAGGTTACGCTTTGCCCGCAGGCAACTGCCGGAATCGCTAGTGCGAAGAAAACCAGTTGCATTTTCATCAGCCGCTCCCCTCTCGTTCGTAGAATTTTGGTCGATCTTTGTGCCCAGAGATTCAAGCAGACCCGCACGGCCGTTCTTTGGAAGGCTACCCAAAAGGCTGTTCCATTCCTTCACCTTTTGTTTTAGTGAGTTCCTGAGTCGCGTGAGTTGGTCGATCTGTTCGTCGAGCTTGAGCACTTTCTCAGCGGCAAGTTCGACCACCTGTCTGCACGGAGCGCCACCCCGGTCTCGCACGGAAAGAATTGATGCGAGCTCCCGCAACGAAAAACCCACGGCAAGCGCGTTCTGAATCAGTAGTACTCGATCCAGAGCGTCGTGCGAATACACGCGATAACCGTTACTCGTGCGCGGCGGCCTCTTCAGAATCCCGAGGCGCTCGTAGTGCCGGAGCGTATCGGGACTTACCCCGGCCGCATGGGCAAGATCCCCCGATCGAAGACCGCCATTCAGGTTTCCAAATGCCATCACTTCGCCATTATGTGCCCTGGAATCGATTCCAGGGTCAAGCGAATTATCTCCCGGCACAAGCCGGTCATTCACTAGCGCGCATCTTATTGAATCAAATCGCCGCGAAACCGGGGTACGTAACTCGCCCGAAGGCCCATCTATCCGTGCTCGCCAGATACAATACGGGGATGGGCTCCCGTATCTATCCTGGCATTTGCCGAGGCCGTTTCTACCGGCAGACGGGCGGCCCCGCATGAAGAAATTCTTTCGCCTCGTTCGCTACGGTTTGCCCTACACCGTCCAATGGGTCCCCGGAGTCCTGTTGCTCGCAGCCGTAGGTCTTCTCGACAACTTCCGCACCCTCCTGTTTGTTCCGATCTTCGATGATGTTCTGCGTCCCGGCGTATCGCCAGCCCATCTGAGTGCAGTCGACAGCGTAAACGCCCCCTGGTATCTCGGTCTCCGAAGCGTCATCTACTCCTGGGTCCATCTTCATAATGCCTGGTCCGTTGTTGCCTTTGCGCTCGTTGCCTCAACGGTGGTGAAAGGATTGTGTGATTACCTGGGCACCTACCTGGTGAACTACGCCGGCTTTGGCCTCATCACCGATCTCCGCAATCACCTCTACGAAACCACCCTTCGCCGTTCGTCAAGCTTCTTCCACAAAAACGCTACGGGTTCCATTCTTTCTACGCTCATCAACGACGTCGATCGCGTCCAAAACGCAGTCAGCTCGGTCATCGGCGAATTCCTGCAGCAGTTCTTTACCTTTCTCGGCGGCCTCGCGCTAGTAATCTACCTCGGCGGCAATCTAAGTTGGGCACTCCTCCTTTTCATTCCCGTCGTCGTGATCTCCGCACGCAAGATCGGCAGGGAAGTGCGTACGCGCACCCGGTCCGGGCAGGATAAACTCGCGGAGATTCAAAACATCCTGCATGAGACGGTCACCGGCAACCGCATTGTCAAGGCGTTTAATAACGAGCTCTGGGAAGTACTCCGTTTCAAGAAAGCTGCCAGCCGTCTTTTTCGCGCAAACCTCCGCAGCGTAAGAATCCAGTCCATCAGCTCCCCTCTCATGGACACAATTGGCGCCGTGGCAATTGCGCTCCTGCTCTGGATTGGCCGCAATGAGATCAAAGATGGCCACATGACCATCGGTATCTTCGGCGCCTTTATCATCGCCCTCTTCAAGCTTTACGACCCCGTGCGTAAGTTCGCATTTTTCTACAACAGCTTCCAGCAGGCCATGGGCGCTTCCTCTTCCATCTTCGCCTTCTTCGATGTACAGGACGATGTCAAAGAGAGGCAGCACGCGGTCGCGTTGCAGCACTTCGACAAGTCCATCCAGTTCCAGAATGTGGGTTTCTCCTACTCCACCGAAAAGGGCGAGCACCAGATTCTGCATCACGTTGACCTTGACGTCAACGCCGGCGAGGTACTTGCGCTGGTCGGACCGAGCGGTGCCGGAAAATCAACGCTGGTCAATCTGATCCCGCGCTTCTTTGACGTCACGTCGGGCCGCATTCTCATTGATGGTCACGACCTTCGCGAACTCACTCTCGGCTCACTGCGCCGCCAAGTCGCGCAAGTCACCCAGGAAACCATCCTCTTTAACGACACGGTGCGCCATAACATCGCCTATGGCCAACCGGATATGAAACACGCGCTGGTAGAGGAGGCTGCCCGCAACGCCCTTGCGCACGACTTCATTATGCGCATGCCGCAGGGATACGATACCGTCATCGGCGAGAAGGGCTTTCGCCTCTCCGGCGGGGAGCGTCAGCGCCTGGCTATTGCGCGTGCAATCCTCAAGAATGCGCCGATCCTCATTCTCGATGAAGCCACTTCGGCGCTAGATGCAGAGAGTGAATCGCTCGTGCAGGCTGCGCTCGCCAACTTGATCCAGAACCGCACTGTATTGGTGATCGCTCACCGTCTCGGAACCATTCGACGCGCCAATCGCATTGCCGTACTCGAAGACGGTCGCATCACGGCTATTGGTTGTCACGAAGAATTGCTGACCACGTCGGCAACCTATCAGCGTCTCTACCAATTGCAGTTCATGGACATGCCGGAGCCCGCAGAGTTGCTCGACCCAATATCTCCAGCGCCTGAACGAATTTTTGAACCGGTACTTTCCAGTGAGGCAGAGGAATAGCAAGTATGCCGATTTATTCGATGACCGGCTTCGCCCGTACGCAGGTTCGCGTGAACGACCAACTCGTCTATACGCTCAGTCTAAAAAGTGTGAATCACCGTTTTCTCGATATTCAGTTGCGTATTCCAGCGGGTCTCGATGCATTGGAAATGGATCTGCGCCGTGCGCTCAAAGAAAACCTGGTGCGAGGTCATGTGGACCTCACCCTTTCCGTTGATCGCTCAGCTCAGCAAAAGGCTGGATACAACCGCGACCTTGTTGCCGCATATCTTGAGGCATTCAAGCAGGCGAAGGAAGAGTTTCCAGTTAACGGCGAGCCCGACTTGAACGTGGCTCTGCGCATGCCGGGTGCCCTGCAAAGCGAAACTCGCAACAACAGCGATGAAGATCTGGTTACCTTGTGCGAAAGTGCCATGCGCGAAATCGGGCCCTTGCTGGCCGAGCTGAAGACGATGCGGGCTCGTGAAGGCGAAGGGCTTGAAGCGATCCTGCGAGCATCCCTTGATCGCCTCGCCGAGGCCGTTCGTGGCGTTGCGGCCTTGCGCCCTGAAGTCGAGCAGCGCTATCAGGAACGCCTGACGCAGCGTTTGATAGCGGCCACGGGAAACGAATTCAACCGGCAGCGGTTGCTCGAAGAGGTCGCAGTGCTTGTAGACCACAGCGATATCTCAGAGGAGTTGGAGCGCATGACCACGCATATTGGCCACTTCCGAGAGTTGCTGACCGCGGGTGGCGAGGTGGGCAAAAAACTCGACTTCCTTTTGCAGGAGATGAACCGCGAGGCCAATACGCTCCTGTCAAAAACCGGCGGCGTCGGCGGCAAAGGTACGCGGATCACCGAGCTTGGTCTGGCGATGAAAGCGGAGATAGAAAAAGCCCGCGAACAGATTCAAAATGCAGAATAAGCAGCGCACTTCACGAGTCGTCATGAGAACGGCGAAGGGATAATCGCAAGTGGCAGGAATTCTTTTTATCATCTCGGCACCATCGGGCTCAGGCAAGAGCACTCTCGTCAGCGAACTTCGCAAGCAGGTCAGCGGAGTTGATTTTTCCATCTCGTGGACAACGCGCCCACCGCGCGGCTCTGAAGAGCATGGCCGCGAATACTACTTCACCAGTCGCGACGAATTTGAGCGCATGCGTGACGCCGGCATGTTCCTCGAGCACGCTGAGGTATTTGGTAACTACTACGGCACCGCGCGTCAATCTCTTGAAGACGCGCGTCGCATGGGCCACGACCTGTTGCTCGACATCGACGTACAGGGCGCGTTACAGGT
>Ga0207691_10004202_pt1 | contig 13983 bp, 11 predicted proteins | sample KBSM13metaG_FD_184327 | JGI IMG/M metagenome (GOLD analysis project Ga0207691, IMG submission 184327) | Miscanthus rhizosphere microbial communities from Kellogg Biological Station, Michigan, USA - KBS M1-3 metaG (SPAdes) (version 2) | ecosystem: Host-associated > Plants > Roots > Rhizosphere >... | reverse complement strand
TCCGCAACGTCATGCTCCCCCTCGTCGCCCTGGTCGGTCGCCCCAACGTCGGTAAATCGACGTTGTTCAATGCGTTGACGCGTTCGCGCGATGCGCTGGTGCATGACGAGCCCGGTGTGACACGCGATCGCAACTACGGCGTTTGCCGACTCGACTCCGGCCGTCCGTTCGTCCTGGTCGATACGGGCGGCATCGCCGGGAACGAAGAGGGGCTGGCCGGCGCCACCGCGCGGCAGTCGCGCGCCGCTGCGGAAGAAGCCGATCTGATCCTGTTCATCGTCGACGGACGCGAAGGCGCCTCCGCGCTCGACGACGAGATCCTGTCCTGGCTGCGCAAGGTGGCGACGCCGACGTTCCTCGTCGTCAACAAGACCGACGGCATCGATGTGCAGGCGGCGCTGGCCGAATTCGCGCGCTATGGCTTTCGGGACATGCTGGCGACCTCGTCCGCGCACAAGCAGGGGATCGACGCGCTGCTGGCGCGCATGCTCGCCATGCTGCCGGAAGACGGGGATGCCGAAATCCTCGACGACGATCCCGAACGCATCCGCGTCGCGTTCGTCGGGCGGCCAAACGTCGGCAAGTCGACGCTGGTGAATCGCATTCTGGGCGAGGAACGGATGATCGCGTCCGATGTGCCTGGCACCACGCGCGATTCGATCGCGGTCGACCTCGAACGCGACGGCCGCAAATACCGCCTGATCGACACCGCAGGCCTGCGTCGACGAGGCAAGGTCGAAGAAGCGGTCGAGAAGTTTTCCGTCGTCAAGACATTGCAGGCGATCGAGCACTGCCAGGTCGCCGTCATCATGCTCGACGCTGGCGAGGGCGTGACCGACCAGGACGCGACGGTGCTCGGCGCCGTGCTGGATGCGGGGCGCGCCCTGGTGGTTGCGGTCAACAAATGGGACGGGCAGAGCGACTACCAGCGCAAGCAGACCGACTCGCTGGTGGCACGAAAGCTCGGCTTCGTCGAGTGGGCGGAGTCGGTGCATATCTCCGCGCTGCATGGCTCGGGGTTACGCGAACTGTTCAAGTCGATCCACCGCGCGCATGCATCGGCGACGCACAAGTTCACCACCGCGGAAACGACCAAGGCGCTCGAGATCGCCTACGAAACGAATCCACCACCGGTGGTGCGCGGACACGTGGCCAAGCTGCGATTCGCGCATCCTGGCGGCGAAAATCCACCGACCTTCATCGTCCACGGCACCCGCCTGCGCACGCTGTCGGACACGTACCGTCGTTACCTCGAGAACTTCTTCCGCAAGCGCTTCAAGCTCGTCGGTACGCCCGTGCGTTTCGTGTTCAAGGAAGGCGAGAATCCGTACAAGGACAAGAAGAACGTGCTGACGGACAAGCAGGTCGCGAAGAAGCGACGTTTGATCCGGCACGTCAAGCGCGGCAAGTAACGCGTCGGCGCGTTCGGTTGCGAATGCCTGTGCCTGGCGTCATCCGGCGACAGACAGGATCCGGTTTCTGATTGGCCATCACGACGTGAAAAGCCCGGTTCCATCATCTGACGTCACCCTCGGCATCCTCGCGGGAGGACGCGCGACGCGGCTGGGTGGTATCGACAAGGCATGGCTGACGCGCGATGGCGTGCCGCAGGTCCTTCGGCTGTCCCGCCGGTTCGATGGGCAGGTCGCCGCGGTCATCGTCAGCGCCAATCGAAACCACGACTCATACGCGATGCATGGACTCGAGCCGATTGCCGACCGTCTTCCGGATGCCGGGCCGATCGCCGGGCTCGAAGCGCTCGCGGGCGCGTGCCGTACCCCATGGCTGCTGACGCTTCCCGTCGACGTCATCGGCGTGAACGAGTGCCTGCTCGCAAGCCTGGTTTCCGCCGCCCGTGGTCAGGGTGCGTTTGCGGTCGACGAGGACGGCGTGCAACCGCTGGTCGCCTTGTGGTCGACACCGCATTTGCGCGATGCCGCATCGGACGCGATTGCACGTGGCGAGCTGTCGGTGCAGGCGCTGCAGCGACAGCTCGGCATGGTCGAGGTGCGCTTTGCCGGCGTCCGCTTCGGCAATCTCAACACGCCCTCGGATCTCGTCGCCGCCGGGGTTTCGTCGTGAGCAAATTCCCCACGCAGTTGCGCTTCGAAGACGCGCTCGCGGTCATTGCACAGGTCGCCGATAGCCAGCGGTTGCCGAGTGAACGTATCGCATTGGCACGGGCGCACGGACGCATCCTTGCGCAGGACGTGGTTGCCACGTTTCCGTTGCCGCCGTTCGACAACAGTGCAATGGATGGCATCGCCTGCCGTCACGCGGATCTGGTTTCGGCGCAGTCGACCGGCCTGCGACTGGTTGGTGAACAGTTCGCCGGCGTGCGCCAGGACCTGCTCGTCGGCACCGGGGAGTGCGTGCGCATCACGACCGGCGCACCACTGCCACAAGGCGCCGACACGGTCGCGATCCGGGAAACGTTGCGCATGGACGGCGAACAGGTCGTGATCGAAGGGGCGCCTGCCCGGGGTGCGCATGTTCGATATGCGGGCGAAGACGTGCGTGCCGGCGACAGGGTGCTTCGGACGGGCGATGCGCTGACGCCGAGCCGGGTCGCGCTGGCCGGTGCGCTCGGACATGCCCAGGTCGAGGTCGCGCAGCGTCCGACGGTCGCCGTCTTCACCACCGGCGATGAGCTGGTCGAGCCGGGCATCCCATTGCAACCCGGGCAGATCCATGACTCGAACCGCGAACTGCTGATGGGCCTGCTGCGTGCCGAAGGCATGGAGCCGACCGCATGGCCCACGCTCCCGGACGACCCGTCCCGGCTTGCCTCGGCCTTGTGCGACGCGGCATCGAGTTTCGATGTCGTCATCACCTGCGGGGCGGTGTCGGCAGGCGAAAAGGATCACATTCCAGGTTTGTTGCAGGCACGTGGACGCGTCCATTTCTGGAAGGTCCGCATGAAACCCGGCATGCCGCTGCTGTTCGGCGCGCTGGAACGGGCACAGGTGCTGGGATTGCCGGGGAACCCCGTTTCCGTCCTGGCGACCTGGCTGACGCTCGGCCGAGCGCTGCTGGACGGGCTGCAAGGCAGGAGGGAACCGCGCTTGCGCTGGCATGCCCGCCTGGCCGCGGATTTCGACAAGCGCAATGCACGACGGGAGTTCCTGCGCGGCCGCCTGCTTGCCGGGGTCGACGGTGTCCTGCAGGTTGCGCCGAATCCCGCCGACGGTTCGCATCGGCTCGCGGCTGCCGCTGATTCGGACGTGCTGATCGTGTTGCCGGAAAACGAACACCTGTTTCGTGCCGGCGACGTCGTCGAAGTCCTGCCGTACTGATCGTGGCGGCGGATAATCCCGTCATGAAAGAAGCGATGGCGGCCATCGTCCAACTCGATCCGAAGCAGGCGCTGGAGCGGATGCGGCGTGGAGCGCGCCTTGTCGACGTACGCGAAGCCGGTGAGCGCGCATCGGGAATGGCCGAGGGCGCGATCGGGATCGACCGCGCGGCACTCGAATCCAATCCGGGAGAGCATCTGCCGGATCGGGAGGCGGAGATCCTGCTGATCTGCCAAAGCGGCCCGCGCTCCATGCACGCCGCGGAAGCGTTGGCCGCGACGGGCTACCGCAATCTGGCATCCGTAACCGGTGGCACGAGCGCATGGCAGGCAGCGGGCTTGCCGATGGTGCGCTCCGTCGATGACGATTTCTCCGAACGTTACTCGCGCCATCTGCGTCTTCCGGAAGTCGGCCTCGAAGGCCAGAAGCGGCTGGCGGCCGCGCGCGTCCTGCTCGTTGGTGCGGGTGGACTGGGTTCGCCTGCAGCGTTCTACCTGGCGGCCGCGGGCGTAGGCACGCTCCGACTGGTCGACGATGACGTCGTCGATCGCAGCAACCTGCAGCGGCAGATCCTGCACACGGACGCGCGTGTCGGCGCGGCCAAGGTCGCATCGGCTGCGGCCGCGCTTTCCGCGCTCAATCCGCGTACGCGTCTGGAGCCGATGCGTGAACGCATCACCAGCGGCAATGTCGAACGCGTGCTCGACCAGGTCGACGTCGTCATCGACGGTGCCGACAACTTCGCGGCTCGCTACCTGCTCAACGATGCATGCGTGAAGCTCGGCAAGCCGCTGGTCTACGGCGCGGTGCATCGATTCGAGGGCCAGCTGAGCGTGTTCGATGCGGGCCGTCATCGCGGCGACGCCCCGTGTTATCGCTGTCTGTTCCCCGAGCCGCCGCCGGCGGCAGCTGCGCCCAACTGTTCGGAGGCAGGCGTTCTTGGGGTGCTGCCTGGCGTGATCGGCCTGCTGCAGGCAACCGAAGCGATCAAGCTGCTCCTGGGCCTGGGCGACCCGCTTGTCGGCCGGCTGTTGCATTTCGATGCGCTGGCGATGCGCTTCCGGGAAACGCGGCTGCAGGCCGATCCGGATTGCAGCATGTGCGCGCCGGGAAAAGTGATGACCGGTTACATCGATTACGCTGCGTTCTGTAGGGGAACCTAGCCAACGTCGAAAAATCCGGGATTCGGGTCATGCATCGAAAGATAGTGGCGGGAGCGATCTACTGCGTGGCGATCGTGTTGGCGGCTGGCACCGTGCATGCCGCGGACGTGTGTCCGGCTCTGCGACTGCAATCCGCTTCACCCGACCCCGCCACACGCATCGCGGCGTTCGCCTGCAACGAAAACCTGTTGTGGTACCGCCCCTTCATCGACGCGAACGGCCGCGTTGCGAGTACGACGGTGGCGGAGGCCGAATCCAGTCTGCTCGCCGATCACGCCACCGAAACCTGGCAGCGTGTGGCCGACTACTGGCGCCAGAGCGGATTGCTGCCGCAGATGTCGCGATTCCCAGGCGCGGAGGCATGCGCGCTGGCAGGTCACGACATCGCGTCGGCGCCCGCGTGCCGGGCCTTCGTCATCGACAATCCGTGGTCCGCGGTCTTCGTTTCCTACGTGATGACCAAAGCATTGTTGCCGGGGTTTCGACCCTCGGCGACGCATTTCGACTACGTGCGCGACGCCTGGCTGCATCCCGACGCGAGCCCGTTCCTGTACCTGGATCCCTCGACCGCCAAGCCTGCAACCGGGGATCTGTTGTGCGCCGTACGCGGCGGCTCAGGCCGCGGGTATCCGGGCCTTGTCGCCGCCATCGATACCGGCGGCGGTTCCTTGAACATGCACTGCGACATCATCGTGGGCGTCAACCCGGGCGGTGACGGCAAGGTCTATCTGATTGGCGGCAACGTCCAGCAGGGTGTGACCATGCGGCTGCTCAACGTCAATCGGCTCGGTAATTTCTGGGGCCTGCCGCAGCGCGCGGGCACAGGTTCCGGGTGTTCGCCGGACAACATCGCCTCGTGCAACTTCAATCGCCAGGATTGGGCTGTGTTGCTGAAGCTGAAGCCGGCGGCCGCGCTGGCGCAGCTTGCCCCCGCAATCCCGTCTGTGCCTCAACCAGCGACATCGGTGCAACCGAAAACCTGCTGCATCTATTGCGTGCTTGGCTCCCCCGTGCCGCGGTGTCCGGCTCCCGAGGTCACGACGCCGCCCTGATCAGGCGTCGTCATTCCTGCGCTGCGCGTTCTCGAAGGCTGCCAGCTGTTCGGGCGTGGCTTCCTTCTGGTAAAGCGCTTTCCATTCGGCAAATGGCATGCCGTAGATGGCTTCGCGCGCCTCGTCCCGGGTCATCGTGATGCCGTGGGCTTCGGCGGCTTCGCGATACCAGTCAGCGAGGCAATTGCGGCAGAAGCCGGCCCCGATCATCAGGTCGATGTTCTGCACGTCCGCGCGATCGTGAATCAGGTGTTGCAGGAGGCGGCGGAGTACCGCGGCTTCAATCGGAATGTTGTTGGCGTCGAGGTCGGTCATGGCGGGCGAGCGGGGGACCTGGATGGGCGATAATGCGCGCCCCGACTCTAGCGCAGCCCCCGACGCCCCGCATGACGGCTTCCGCGCAATTTTCCCACAAGGCCCGCATCCTCGATGGCAAGCGCATTGCCGAGGAATTGCTGGACACGCTGAAAGCCCAGGTTGACGTGCGTGTTGCCGCCGGCAAGCCGCGCCCGGGCCTGGCGGTGGTGCTCGTCGGCAACGATCCTGCCTCGGCGGTGTACGTGCGCAACAAGCGACGCGCGGCCGAAAAGGTCGGCATCCGCGCCATCGACTACGACCTGCCGGCCGACACCAGCGATGCCGAGTTGCTGGCGCTGATCGACAGGCTCAACGGCGATCCGCAGGTGCACGGCATCCTCGTCCAACTCCCGCTGCCGGACCGGCGCGATGCCACCGCAGTGATCCACCGCATCGATCCTCGCAAGGACATCGACGGTTTCCATCCCGAGAACGTGGGCCATCTCGCATTGCGCCAGTTCGGCCTGCGTCCCTGCACGCCGCGCGGAATCACCACGCTGCTGGCGTGGACCGATCGCCCGGTACGCGGCGCCAGCGCGACGATCGTCGGAGTCAGCAACCACGTCGGCCGGCCGATGGCCCTGGAGTTGCTGATCGCCGGCTGCACTGTTACCTGCTGCCACAAGTTCACGCCGCCCGACGTGCTCGAAGCGAGCGTGCGCGGAGCCGATATCCTGGTCGTCGCGGTGGGCCGGCCTGCGCTGGTCCCGGGCGAATGGGTCAAGCCCGGCGCGGTCGTGATCGATGTCGGCATCAACCGACTCGATGACGGGCGCCTGGTCGGCGACGTCGGGTTCGCCGCTGCGGCCGAACGCGCCAGCTGGATCACCCCCGTGCCCGGCGGAGTCGGCCCGATGACGGTGGCGACGCTGATGCAGAACACGCTGGAAGCCGCCGAAGCTGCGGACCGCGATTCGCAGGAGCGGATCTAGCCGCGAGCTTCCGACTCCGGAACCGTTGGCCAAGAGTGCGCGGCCATGGCCGCTTTCCCACGAAAAACAGCTCTCGACTGCCTCATGGCGGTACAATGACTCGCTTCATTCCTCCCGGACCCGCCCATGCTGCGCATCCAGGCTGAAGCGCTTACCTACGACGATGTTTCCCTCGTCCCCGCGCATTCGACCGTCCTGCCCAAGGATGTTTCGCTCGCCACGCGCCTGACCCGCGATCTCCGCCTGAACCTGCCGATCCTCGCCGCGGCGATGGATACGGTGACCGAGGCGCGCCTGGCCATCGCCATGGCCCAGCTCGGCGGCATCGGCATCATCCACAAGAACATGTCGCTCGACCGCCAGGCGTCGGAAGTCGCGCGGGTCAAGACGTTCGAGGCGGGCGTGATCAAGGAGCCGTTCACCGTCGGCCCGGAAACCACGATCGGCGAGGTGCTCAAGCTCACCCGTGCACGCAACATCTCCGGCGTGCCGGTGGTCGACGACGCAGGACATCTCGTCGGCATCGTGACTGGCCGCGACATGCGCTTCGAGAAGAAGCTCGACGATCCGGTCCGCCACATCATGACCAAGAAGGATCGCCTGATCACGGTCAGGGAAGGCGCATCCGATGACGAAGTCATCCAGCTGCTCCACAAGCACCGCATCGAGAAAGTGCTGGTTGTCAACGATGAATTCGCGCTACGCGGCCTGATCACCGTCAAGGACATCCAGAAGAAATCCGACAACCCGAATGCGGCTTACGACAGCAGCGAACGACTGCTGGTCGGCGCCGCTGTCGGCGTCGGCGGCGACACCGAACAACGCATCGAAACGCTCGCGGCGGCGGGCGTCGACGTCATCATCGTCGACACCGCGCATGGACATTCGCAGGGCGTGCTCGATCGCGTGCGCTGGGCCAAGCGGCGCTTCCCGAAGCTGCAGGTGATCGGCGGCAATATCGTGACCGGCGACGCGGCGCTCGCGTTGATGGATGCCGGCGCCGATGCGGTCAAGGTCGGTGTCGGCCCGGGTTCGATCTGCACCACGCGCATCGTCGCGGGCGTCGGCGTTCCGCAGGTCACTGCGGTCGCGATGGTCGCCGAAGCGCTGCAGGAGCGAATTCCGTTGATCGCCGACGGTGGCATCCGTTACTCCGGCGATATCGGCAAGGCGATCGTGGCGGGCGCCTCGACGGTGATGGTCGGCGGCCTGTTCGCCGGCACCGAGGAAGCACCGGGCGAAGTCGAGCTCTTCCAGGGCCGTAGCTACAAAAGCTATCGCGGCATGGGCTCGCTTGGCGCGATGGAAAAGGGATCGAAGGATCGCTATTTCCAGGATGCCTCCGATGCCGACAAGCTGGTTCCCGAAGGCATCGAAGGCCGCGTCCCGTACCGCGGCCCGCTGAGCGGTGTCGTCCATCAACTTGCCGGAGGATTACGCGCGACGATGGGCTACGTTGGTTGCGCGACCATCGGGGAAATGCGCGAAAAGCCCTCGTTCGTGAAGGTGACCGGCGCGGGGCAGCGCGAAAGCCATGTGCACGATGTGCAGATCACGAAGGAACCGCCGAATTATCGAGCGGGATAGAGCGGTGGGCGGGGAGAGGGCAGACGGGAGACGTCCAACTCGCCAGGTGCTTTCGGTACGTCTCCCATTCCCCGCCTCGCAGCGCTTTCCGGCCCCATGACCGACCTCCACTCCGACAAGATCCTCATCCTCGACTTCGGCGCGCAGTACACGCAGCTGATCGCGCGCCGCATTCGCGAGATCGGCGTGTATTGCGAAATCTGGGCCTGGGACCACGATCCGCACGAGATCGCGAAGTTCGGCGCCAAGGGAATCATCCTGTCCGGCGGCCCGGAGTCGACCACTGAAATCGGCGCCCCCGAGGCGCCGCAGCAGGTATTCGACGCGAACCTGCCGATCCTCGGCATCTGCTATGGAATGCAGACGCTCGCCGCCCAGCTCGGAGGCGAAACCGAAGCCGCCGATGCGCGCGAATTCGGTCACGCGCAGGTCGAACTCGTCGCCCATGACGCGCTGCTCGACGGCCTGAAGGATCACCCGGGTTCGCCGCCGCGCCTGGACGTCTGGATGAGCCATGGCGACCACGTCGCCAAGGCGCCGCCCGGATTCAAGGTCACCGCGCGTACCGATCGCATCCCGGTCGCCGCGATGGCGAACGAGGACAAGCGCTGGTACGGCGTGCAGTTCCATCCCGAGGTAACCCACACCAAGTCGGGCCAAGCGCTGTTGCGCCGTTTCGTTGTCGACATCTGCGGTTGCCGGACGCTCTGGACCGCCGAACACATCATCGAGGACCAGATCGCGCGCGTGCGGGAAATGGTAGGTACGGACGAGGTGGTGCTCGGCCTGTCGGGTGGCGTGGATTCCTCGGTCGTCGCGGCGTTGCTGCACAAGGCGATCGGCGACCAGCTCACGTGCGTGTTCGTCGACACCGGCCTGCTGCGCTGGAACGAAGGCGACCAGGTGATGGCGACCTTCGCCGGCGCTGCCGAGGAGCATGGCCTGGGCGTCAAGGTCATTCGGGTCGACGCCGCCGATCGCTATTTCAAGGCCCTCGAAGGCGTCAGCGATCCGGAAGCCAAGCGCAAGATCATCGGCAATCTTTTCATCGACATCTTCGACGAAGAGTCGCACAAGCTCACCAATGCGAAGTGGCTGGCGCAGGGCACGATCTATCCGGACGTGATCGAATCGGCCGGCAGCAAGACCGGCAAGGCACACGTCATCAAGAGCCACCACAACGTCGGCGGCCTGCCCGAAACGATGAAGCTCGGCCTCGTCGAACCGTTGCGCGAGTTGTTCAAGGATGAAGTGCGCCGGCTCGGGGTGGAGCTCGGACTGCCGGCGCAGATGGTGTATCGCCATCCTTTCCCGGGCCCGGGCCTCGGCGTGCGCATCCTCGGGGAAGTGAAGCGCGAGTATGCGGAGCTGCTTGCGCGCGCGGACGACATCTTCATCGACGAGTTGCGCAAAGCCGACCTCTACGACAAGACGAGCCAGGCATTCGCGGTCTTCCTGCCGGTCAGGTCGGTGGGCGTCGTCGGCGATGCCCGTGCCTACGAATGGGTGATCGCGCTGCGTGCGGTCGAAACCATCGACTTCATGACCGCGCACTGGGCGCACCTGCCGTACGAATTCCTCGGCAAGGTGTCCAACCGGATCATCAACGAATTGCGCGGCGTCTCTCGCGTCGTCTACGACATCAGCGGCAAGCCGCCCGCGACAATCGAGTGGGAATGATGCCGCGTCAACCTGCGAAAGTCGCAGCCGTGAATGACCAGGACGAGCAGTGGATGCGCCACGCGCTCTCGCTCGCCGAACGCGCCCAGCATGAAGACGACGAGATTCCGGTCGGAGCCGTCGTCGTGGATGCGGACGGCTCGGTGCTTGGGCAAGGGTGGAATCGAAACATCACCGAGTGCGATCCGACGGCGCACGCCGAGATCGTCGCGATGCGACAGGCGGGCAACCGCATCGGCAACCATCGGCTCATCGGATGCACCCTGTACGTGACCCTGGAGCCGTGCGCGATGTGCGCGATGGCGATGGTGCACGCGCGACTGGCCCGCGTGGTCTATGGCGCGTCCGATCCAAAGACGGGCGCGGCCGGCAGTGTGTTCGACCTGCTGACCGATGCACGCCACAATCACCGCATCGAGGTCCAGGGCGGCGTGCTCGCCGAGGAGGCCGGCTCGCGCCTCACGGAGTACTTCCGCAGCAAGCGCGGCAAGCCATCGCCCTGACGCGCGCCGCCGGGCGGCCGCGATATGATCGCCGACGCGCACTCGCCAATTCGGAGCGCGGCATCACCGGACGATGGAGCACATGGCGACGACCCCCAACAACGAAGGCCGGTTGATCTGGATCGACCTGGAAATGACCGGCCTGGACACTGGTCGCGACTCGATCATCGAAATCGCGACGATCGTGACCGACTCCCAGCTCAACATCCTGGCGGAAGGCCCCGAGCTGGCGATCGCGCATTCGCTGGCGACGCTGGAAGCCATGGACGAATGGAACCGCAACCAGCACGGAAAGTCGGGCCTCTGGCGTCGAGTGCTGGAGGAGGGCGTGGGCATGGCGGATGCGGAAGCGCGGACACTGGCCTTTTTCTCGGAGTGGGTGCCGGCGAATACGTCGCCGATGTGCGGTAACTCCATCTGCCAGGATCGCCGCTTCCTGCATCGCCTGATGCCGAAGCTCGAACAGCATTTCCATTACCGCAATCTGGATGTCAGCACGCTGAAGGAACTCGCGCGGCGTTGGGCGCCGCAGGTGCTGGCCGGCGTGCGCAAGGAGGCAGCGCATACCGCGCTAAGCGATGTCCGCGATTCGATCGCTGAACTGAGACACTACCGACGTCACCTGGCTGCGCTGGCCTCGCCGTAGGGCGTCCACCGACCGCCAGCCGAAAGACGCCGGCATCCGATCCCGCCCGGCGCCCTGCGGCGCGTCGGGCGCGATGACGGACATGGTCAGCCGCTGCGCGCTTTCGATTTGGCCAACTGCAACCAGGTATCGACGACCGTGTCGGGATTGAGCGACACCGATTCGATGCCTTGCTGCATCAGCCATTCGGCGAGGTCCGGATGGTCGGACGGACCCTGGCCACAGATGCCGATGTACTTGCCCTTGGCGCGAGCGGCGCTGATCGCCATCGACAGCAACTTCTTCACCGCAGGGTCGCGCTCGTCGAAAAGGTTGGCGACGATCCCCGAATCGCGGTCGAGGCCCAGCGTGAGCTGCGTCAGGTCGTTCGACCCGATCGAGAATCCGTCGAAAAGCTCGAGGAATTCATCGGCGAGCAGCGCATTGGACGGCACCTCGCACATCATGATGACCTTGAGTCCGTCGACGCCTTTTTCGAGGCCGTTTTCTGCGAGCACGTCCAGCACCTTGCGGCCTTCGTCCAGCGTGCGCACGAACGGAATCATTACCCACAGGTTGGTCAAGCCCATCTGCTCGCGCACCTTGAGTACCGCGCGGCACTCGAGCGCGAAGGCATCCTTGAACGACGGATCGACATAACGGCTGGCGCCGCGGAAGCCGATCATCGGATTCTCTTCGTGCGGTTCGTAGCGCGTTCCACCGATCAGGTTCGCGTATTCGTTGGTCTTGAAATCCGACAAGCGCACGATGACCGGATTCGGCGCGACCGACGCGGTAATGGTCGCGATGCCTTCGGCCAGGCGGTCGACGTAGAAGTCGACCGGGCTCGAATAACCGGCCATGCGTGCATCGATCTTCTGTTTTGTCGCGGCGTCCTGCTGCGCATACTCCAGCAGCGCCTTGGGGTGCACGCCGATGTGGCTGGCGATGATCATCTCCAGGCGCGCCAGGCCGATGCCGGCGTTCGGCAGCATGCCGAAGTCGAAGGCGCGGTCCGGGTTCGCCACGTTCATCATGATCTTCAGCGGCGCCGGCGGCATGTTCTGCAGGTCGGTGGTGGTGCGCTCGAAGGGCAGGGCGCCTGCGTAGATGAAGCCCGTGTCGCCTTCGGCGCAACTCACGGTGACGACGTTTCCATCCGCGATCCGGTCGAGTGCGTCGCCGGTGCCGACGACCGCGGGAACGCCCAGTTCACGGGCGATGATCGCGGCGTGGCAGGTGCGGCCGCCACGATTGGTGACGATCGCCGATGCGCGCTTCATCACCGGCTCCCAGTCCGGATCGGTCATGTCGGCGACCAGTACGTCGCCAGGCTGCACCCGGTTCATGTCGGCGAGGCTGCGCACGACGCGCGCGGTACCGCTGCCGATCTTCTGGCCGATCGCGCGGCCCTCGGCGACGACTTCACCGCGCTGCTGCAAGGCGTAGCGCTCGATCTGCGTGGCGTGGCCCCGGGATTTCACCGTTTCCGGCCTGGCCTGGACGATGAACAGCTTGCCGCTGATTCCGTCCTTCGCCCATTCGATGTCCATGGGCCGGCCATAGTGCTGCTCGATCACCAACGCCTGCTTCGCAAGCTCCTGTACGTCGGCATCGGATATGGAGAATCGATCTCGCAGTTCCGCCGGCGTTTCCTCGTTGCGCACGCGCTCGCCGGGCTGGTCGGAATACACCATGCGGATCTGCTTGGAGCCAAGCGAGCGACGCAGGATCGCCGACTTGCCCGCGCGCAAGGTCGGCTTGTAGACATAGAACTCGTCGGGGTTCACCGCGCCCTGCACGACGTTCTCGCCGAGTCCGTAGCTCGCCGTGATGAAGACCACGTCGCGGAATCCGGATTCGGTGTCGAGCGTGAACAACACGCCCGAAGCGCCGACATCCGAGCGCACCATCAGTTGCACGCCCGCCGAAAGGAATACGTCCTCGTGCTTGAATCCGTGGTGCACGCGATAGGCGATCGCGCGATCGTTGTAGAGGCTGGCGAAGACTTCCTTCACCTTGCGCACGACGTCGTCGGCGCCGGTGACATTGAGGAAGGTTTCCTGCTGGCCGGCGAAGCTCGCGTCGGGAAGGTCCTCGGCGGTTGCCGATGACCGGACCGCGACCGCGACATCCCCGCCGCCGTTGTCGGCACAGAGTTTCGCGTAGGCCTCACGGATCTCCTGGTCCAGCCCGGGCTGCAGCGGCGCCTCGACGACCCAGCCGCGGATTTCGGCGCCGGCCTTGGCGAGGGCGCCGACATCCTCGACATCCAGCGTGGCCAGCTTGTCGAAGATCCGCTGCTCGAGGTCGTTATGCGCGATGAAGGCGCGGAAGGCGTCCGCGGTCGTCGCGTATCCGCCCGGGACCGAAACGCCGAGCTGCGCCAGCTGGCCGATCATTTCCCCAAGCGACGAATTCTTTCCGCCCACCTGGGCGAGGTCGGACAGGCGCAGGTCGCGCAGCCACAGGATATTGGCGGTCAAGCGGGAGCTCCGGGCAGGGGAGGGCGGGCGGACGCCGGCCGAAGCCGCTATTTTAGCAAGCCCCCGTCAACCGGCCGTACGCGCGCCCATGACCTCGATCCGCCCCGTCTTCTACGTGTCCGACGGCACCGGCATCACCGCCGAGACCATCGGCCACACCGTGCTGACCCAGTTCGCCGGAACGCGCTTCGTGACCGACCGCATTCCCTTCGTGGACAACGTGGACAAAGCCCGGGCAACCGTCGCCGAAATCCGCCGCGCGGGCGACGAGCACGGCACCCGGCCGATCGTGGTCAATTCCT
>Ga0207691_10004200_pt1 | contig 13985 bp, 9 predicted proteins | sample KBSM13metaG_FD_184327 | JGI IMG/M metagenome (GOLD analysis project Ga0207691, IMG submission 184327) | Miscanthus rhizosphere microbial communities from Kellogg Biological Station, Michigan, USA - KBS M1-3 metaG (SPAdes) (version 2) | ecosystem: Host-associated > Plants > Roots > Rhizosphere >... | reverse complement strand
AAGCAAAACTCACTCCGCAATTTCCGCGCGTCTTGTCGAAGAGGCTGCAGCGATCCATCGCGAAGACATCGAAAGCAATATGCGCATGGGGCAGTTCGGCGCGGACCTGTTGCCTTCTTCTGGAACGGTACTGACTCATTGCAACGCGGGCGCTCTCGCGACAGCCGGCTACGGAACGGCGCTCGGCGTGATTCGCGCCGCAGTCGAAGGCGGCAAGCGTCTGAAAGTGCTGGCGGACGAAACGCGGCCATTCCTGCAGGGAGCGCGGCTCACCGCATGGGAACTCTGGAAAGACGATATCGACGTTCGCGTTATATCCGACAATATGGCGGGATCCTTCATGCATCAGGGACTGGTCGACGCGGTTATCGTCGGCGCGGATCGCATTGCCGCCAATGGAGACGTTGCAAATAAAATTGGAACGTATTCGGTAGCAGTGCTCGCCAGGCAACATGACATTCCGTTTTACGTCGCCGCACCGCTGTCCACGCTGGATTTGAAAATACCGGACGGATCGCATATACCCATTGAGCAGCGCGATCCCACAGAAGTTACCCACATCGGCGGAATCCGCGTCGTGCCTGAAGGTGTCTCCGTATTCAACCCGGCTTTCGATGTAACGCCGCATGAGTTCGTGACGGCAATCATTACGGATTTTGGCATCGCCCGTCCGCCTTATGTGGAATCGCTGCCGAAACTCATGAGAAAGTCGCTGCCGTAATCCATGCTTGTTCTTGGTATCGAAACCTCATGTGATGAAACCGCGGCAGCAGTTGTAGAAGACGGGCATCGCATACTCTCCAATCTCATTTATTCACAGGTCAAAACTCACGCCGCGTTTGGCGGAGTTGTGCCGGAAATTGCGTCGCGGGAACATCTGGCGAAAATCCGACCGATTGTCGATCAGGCCATTACGGATTCCGGAAAATCACTCGACGACATGGATGGCATCGCAGTGACCGCGGGCCCGGGATTGATTGGATGTCTTCTGGTCGGACTCACTTACGCAAAAGCGCTGGCGTTTTCAAAGAAGAAGCCTCTGGTCGCGGTGAATCACATTGAAGGGCATATCTACTCCGTATGCTTTGAATATCCGGAAATCGAGTTCCCCGCTCTGGCGCTGGTCGTCTCGGGCGGACATACGAATCTGTTCTGGGTGGAAACGAAGACGGGAAACTTCAAACATCTGACGTATCGCCTGATCGGAAGAACCCGCGATGACGCTGCCGGCGAGGCCTACGACAAAGTGGGACGTCTGCTCGGACTTCAATATCCTGGAGGACCGGTCATCGACAGATTGGCGAAGCTCGGGAATCGGAACGCGCATACTTTTTCGATTCCGAAAATAAGCGACGGTGCCCTGGACTTCAGTTTCAGCGGGGTCAAAACTGCGGTTCTCCGTCTGGTTCGTGAAGGCAATCTAATTCCGAAAAACGAAGCGGAATCCCGCGAAGATCCGCAACGGCTCGACATCCTGGCCAGCTTTCAGGAAGCGGTCGTTCATATGCTCTGGTCGACAACCGCCAAGGCCGCAGCCCAACTGAAGCCGCGCTCATTGATGCTTTCCGGAGGAGTGGCAGCCAACAGTCGCCTGAAGGAATACCTGGGCGAGAAAGCCGCAGAAGCTGGATTGGACTTCTACTTTCCGAAACCGATCTTCACCAGCGATAACGCCGCAATGATAGCAGCCGTGGGAACTGCCAAGCTACTTCGAGGAGAGACCAGCGGCATGGATGTCAGCCCCGATCCCAACTGGCGACTGGCGTAGGGCATTAAGCGGAGTGCGGCCCTGGCAGGTCGAATTGCCGCAGTATTTCGGGAGACTTGCAGTGACGAGGGTATTCTTCGACGTCACACCGCCGGCAAAGTATGCCAAGCCGCGATAGTGCGCCGCTGGATAGGTGTCCAATTCGCGGAAAGGAATATCGGCTGGTCCTTCGACATTCGGACCTCTACTCTGATGTTGACCATCCTTCTGTGCCACCCTAAGATTGCTCTCGTACATTCCAAACAGTCCGATCACCGAATGTTTTCAGCTGCTGCATCGGGCCGACGCGGGTGCTCTGCAGTTTCCGAAGTTTCCATGAAGCGAATCGCGACCCGACTTTCAGCTTATTGTCTTGTGATGTTTCTATGCTGCTGCCATAGGGAAACGCAACAGTTGCCCGCGAGCATCTTTTCATTCCGTCTCTCCCTGTCGAATGACTCGCTGCTCGACTTCGGGATTCTGAAAAACAACAAAGCTTCCGCGTTTGTTTTTTTAGCACCAGACTGTCCACTTTCCCAAAACTACACGCTCACCCTCAATAGATTGCATAGCCAGTTTGCCAATGAAGGCGTTGGGTTCTACGGAGTTGTCGAAAGCAGCACCTATAATAGAAAGGAGATCAATGACTTCATTACGCAGTATCGAATCGATCTCCCAATTGCCCTGGATCCTCATGCGGCGCTGGCACAATTCTTTGGAGCGATGGTAACTCCCGAAGTGTTCGTCGTGAATTCGGAAGGAACCACTATTTATCAGGGCGCCATCGATAACGCGACGCCGGAGTTCGGTCAGCATCGAACCGTTATTACTGAACATTATTTGCTCGACGCATTAAACGACTTTCTTCGAACCGGCAAGGTTTCATTCCGTGCGACAAAGCCTGTCGGGTGTTTCATTGAGTCGCGGAACTGAGCGAGATGTTCTCGTCTCCCGGCTGATACGGAAGATATTTCATGATCAGTTGAAACATCTCATCTGTGACCCGCATGCTTCCGTTTGTTCCAATGATCTCCCTCGGCGGTGAAAATGGATTGTTCGGGTTATCCGCTGTGTTGTCGTAGACGCCGATGACCGAGATCTTCGAGCCTTTTGGAATCTTCACCATCTTCGGGAACGTATAGAAATACTGCCAGCGGAAATTCCATTTCGGAATCCGGATCAAAGGGATTGTCCTGCTGTCAGGTGTTACTGCAAAAGCTTCAAACGATTTTCCAAGCAGGTGCATGTGGGGGTTGACGGTGAGCAGAGAAATATCCTCAGGCACGATCGTCGTCGTCGTGAACATCTTGACGACGTTTGGCGGAATCACAAGTGGTGGAATGATTTCCGAAATACCCAGCGTCCCCATCTGCAATTCCAAAGTCGGACGGACCGGCGGCTTGTCGGTAAAGAATACATTGAAGTACGACTGATCTTCCGTATCGACAGGCGACGGCCCGTAATGAATGTCGCGCATGAGAAAAGCGCCTTTTCTGCTGAGAGTCCATCCGCCGATGCCAACGGGATAACCTGCCGGCGACACGCCGCCCGGGAGATAGTTGGCAACGGACTTCGTTAGATCCGGATAGCTGCCATCGTCGTTCAGGAGCTTGATGGCGGCGTAGCTTTCCTCAAGCGTCTTTACAGATTCTCGATTGACAAAAGTTGGTCCTTCCATGGGTTTGGACTTTTTCTCGTCATACTGCACGATGTGTGCATTCATGTGGTGGATGAGCTTCCTGTTGCCCGGTACGAATTCGATGGCACGCACAAATCGGTCCCGTGGAATTTCGTAAGGGATCTTGATGACCATGAAGCGGTCCTTATTGTCGCCAGGAATCCGAAGTGGTGCCTGCATTTTAACAACCAGGTCCGGCGTTCCGTAGATGGAGCCTTGATGAAATTCCGGCGGTGAGGACCGGTGTGAGGGATCGCCTTCAGGCGTTCCACTCTCTACCCACCGCTTGATTGTTTGGATGTCTTCGGGTCGCAGCACCCGCTCTCCCAGGAAATGGGAATAGGACGGATCGGCCGGCCACGGCGGCATATAACGGTCCTGAGTGACTGCTGCGATGGTTTTCGCCTTCTTCACTACATCTTCATACGTGAGCAGCGGAAAAGGGCCGGCTTCACCTGGACGATGACAAGGCGCACAGTGCTTGAAAACGATGGGCGCAATTTCCTGATTAAACGTCGGCGTTCGTTGGCAGCCTGCAAGCAACAGGATCGCTCCCATTAACCGAAGACCCGTCGGACAGCTTATGCGCATTCCGTAGCGATGCTCGGTCCTGTGAGCTGGTCGCAGGTATCCGAGTTGATGGTTTTCTTGGAATTGGCCCATATCGGTCTGTTCCAGGCATCGATTCGATCGGCGCAATGTAGACGTCTTACTTTCGTCGATTCAAACTTTCAGAGTCAATCCCATATCCTAAGCGGTATTCAACGAACGATGCCTATTTCAGGGTTCAGTGCTGTTTTATGAAAAACGACTTTTCGGCCTCGATGATTGCCTGGACTTGCCTGGATCCAATTGATCGATCCACTCATGACTTCCATGATCTTCAGTGCCCGCTCCAAGGCTCGGGTCGGATATACATGCATCCGCGATACTGCTTTGCGAATGCTTCTTTCTCAAAACCCTGTCTCTCAGACCGGACATCTCATTTGTTACAGCCACCGGACACATCATGTGCTACCGACACAGGAGATCTTAATGGTTGCTCCATTAACAAAAATGGTGATAGCGTTGCGCCAGCTTGGGGGATAAGGACACGTTTCGATCCGGGGGGGTCTTATCTGTGTGTTCAGTTCGTTCCATTCGTTTAATTCGTTCAATTCCCTCCCACTTTGCATTGATCTCAATCCGGCTGATTAAGAATCAGCTGATTCCTTGACTGGAGAGGCATTTGCCTCGCGCATCTTTCGAGATAAGGGGGGACCTGCGATGAAAGTCTATTTCTCTATTTTTGCATGCCTGCTGCTGTGTCTTGCCACAAGCGTGCCCGTATCTGCACAGGTGAATGCCACGTTAACCGGCACGGTCAGCGACGCCAGCAGTGCCCTGATTCCCGGGGTTCTGATTACGGTGAAGAATAACGCGACAGGCATCGTGACGACTCATCTGACTAACGAAAGCGGAAACTACGATTTCCCAAGCCTGCAGCCTGGAACTTACGTTGTTACAGCCAGTCTCACGGGATTTCAGAGTTCTGCGTTTAATGATGTATCGCTCGGCCAGGCCCAGCAGGTGCGCTTGAACTTCAAGCTGAAAGTGGCCAGCGCCGGTCAGGTTGTGGAAGTGGTCGAGGCGGCAGATACGTTGCTCGCCGCGACATCGGCATCTGTAGGAAATGTGCTCCCGGATTCCGTCGTTTCGAACCTCCCGCTGTCGAGTCGGAACGTGCTCGATCTGGTGGGGACGACACCCGGAGTTGTCACGACCGTTAACGCGTTTGGCGGAAATGTACAGAGCTTCGGCGGAACGCCATTCAGTCAGGTCAACACTACGCGTGACGGGCTGGTTACCAACGATGGGCGCTACAACAACTCCAATGGCGCTTACTCGGCGGTATATACGAGTCCGGATATGGTGGAAGAAGTCCGCATCACTGCCAACAACGTCGATCCGGCACTGGGACGTGGTTCGGCACAGGTGCAGCTGCGCACCAGAGCCGGCGGAAATAGTTTTCACGGTGCACTCTTCTATACCAACAACAACTCGGCGCTTTCCACAAACACGTGGTTTCAGAATGCAAATCCTGTCCCTGCTCCCAAAAGTTACACAAACCGGAACCAGTTCGGAGGCCGGCTTGGAGGCCCCATCATTAAGAACAAAGCCTTCTTCTTTGTGCTTGTGGATAATCAGCGATACCTTGAGAAGACGGATTTCGTGACGACCGTGCTGACGAACGAGGCACGCCAGGGGATTTTCCGATACCTGACAGAAGGCTCTGCCGGAGGCACTTCGCGGCAGAATGGCAATGCGAATGGCGCCACGCCTTCCGTCACTCTCGGCGGCCAGACACTCACCGTGAATCCGACAAACGGACAACCGCTATTCCTCAATTCCTTCAATTTGTTTACGGACGTCAACGACCCCAACCGTCCGGCAATCGATCCGGTTTGGTTCGGTCCGCAGAACTTGACAAGGTTGCCGTTGCCGAACGATTGGACTGTGGGCGACGGATTGAACACGGCAGGATTCCGCTGGCGTCAACCTCATGCCGGCCTTGACGGCGCCACGGGTCAGAGCCAGAACACCAACCGAAATGCCCTCACCTTGCGTTTCGACTATCAGCTTAACGAGAAGAACAAGCTGACGTTTACGATGAGTCGAGAGAAGGACTGGGGAGTCACGGGGCAGACCGGACTTCCCGACGTTCCTGCCGGCGAGTTCGGAGACGTGAAGCGAGTCCCGGATTTCTACACGGCATCGTGGACGTCGACCATCTCCTCCACGATTCTCAATGAATTCCGATTCGGGTTGAAGCGCGATACCTGGCAAGGCACGTCACCGCTCGATAAAGGTTGCTGCTGGAACGGCAATGGCCCGAACGATGTCGTGGATTCATCCAAAGCGATGCGAGACAGCTTCCCAACCGTCGGGGGCCAGTTTGCCTATGTGACAACGGGTGGCATCAACCTCGCAACCTATGCACCGTTCGGCGTGGCTTCTCCACGACAGTCGATCAGTCCCTTCCAGCAATGGTCGGACACCATCAGCTTCACAAGGGGCGCTCATGCCTTTCAGATGGGAGCCGAAATCGATTTTGCCAGTTCGCACCAGTTCAACCACGGAGGCCAGCAGACCACACGGCCGTTCGTGACGCTGGGCATCGGAGCGATTCCGGTTCCGATCAGCACGACTAGCCCGTTCGCCAAGGGAATCAATCCAAGCGATGTGACGACCGCCCAGAATCTTCTCGCCAATCTCTCGGGCACTGTTGCCAGTATTCAGGAACAGTATTTCGTAAATTCACCGACGGCAACCGACTGGACGAATTACCAGACGAATTTCATCTTCCAGCGCGACCTCCACGAAAACGATTGGGACTTCTTCTTCAAGGACACATGGAAGGCCTCGCAGAATCTCACGTTAAATCTGGGTGTGCGCTACGACAAATACGGTGTGCCGTACGACACCACAGGTCTTGGTGGACGCTTCACGGGCGGCCAGTCGGCTCTCTTTGGCTGTTCCGGCAAGGATTTCAACGTGTGGTGGGCGCCGGGCGCCGGAAACTGCAACACCGCGACGCCATCGCTGACAACGACGGAGTTTGTCGGAAAACATTCACCTCATCCCGATAAGACATTCTGGGGAAATGACTGGAACAACTTTGCGCCTTCGGTGGGATTCAGCTACAAAGTTCCGTGGCTCAAAGGGAACACGATTGTTCGCGGAGGTTACGGGATCAACTACGCGGGTGCTGCGGACTATCTCGCTTACTCCGGCAACATTGGAAACCTGCCTGGGCAGACACTGAATGTGACGTACACCCCGCCGACCTACTTGAATCTGGCAGGCCTGGCCGGTGCGGGCGTCATTCCAGTTCCGACAGGCGGAGCGCAACCCTTCACGGCGGTGCCGCTCACCAATCGGACGGCCGGTATCACCGGATACGCCGATAAGCGGGTAACGCCATATGTGCAGAGCTTCAACCTGTCGATACAACGCGAACTCGCGCATAACACGACACTGGATATCAGCTGGATCGGGAATAAAGCCACGAAGCTATTCAGCGCTACTCAGCTCAACGAAACCAATATCTTCGAGAACGGGATTCTTGATGCGTTCAACGTCACGCGTGCCGGAGGTGATTCGCCCCTGTTCAACCAGATGCTGCTCGGACTTAACGTGACAGGAGTCGGCGTGGTGAATGGGACGACACTCACCGGTTCTCAGGCACTCCGCAAATTCGCGACCACCAACGCATTCATTGCGAATGGCGATGTCGGCGCTCTGGCGAACTACCTGAACACCACAAACAACTTCACCGGCGTCAACGGCGGGATCCTGAGAAACGGCGGATTGCCGGAGAATTTCATCGTGGTCAATCCGCAGTTCGGGAGCGTCAGCCTCGAGGGTAATAACGGCTCGTCGACGTACCATTCCTTCCAGACCGTACTCACAAGGCGGATGACTAAGGGACTGTATGCGCAGTTCAGCTACACGTTTTCAAAAGCCCTCGGCGACAACGGCGTACGCGATCCTCGAAACCGCCAGCTCAGCAAAGGCATACTCAGCATCGACCGGCCGCAGGTCGTGAAGGCGAACGGGACGTATGAACTGCCCTTCGGCACGAATCACGCGTACCTGAACGGTGCTCCGAACTATATTCAGCAGATCGTCGGAAATTGGGAATTGTCGTCGACATTCTCATGGGTCACCGGATCTCCGCTGTCGTTCACGGGTATTAACACGCTGGCGTTCCGTGCACAGAATACTGCCGATCTTGTTGGCACCTTGCCGGATAACCTGGGCAAAGTCGAGAAGACCAACGGCGTCGTGCAGTACTTCAGTGGTCTGACCAACCTTACGCCGGCTCCGAAGCCGGACTTCGGCGGCGACACGAACCTGCCCGGCCGTTTCACGAACAAGATCGTCACGGACCTGGCAGGCAACACAATCCTGCAAAATCCGCAGCCGGGCACGACCGGGAACACGGCGCTCAACCTGCCCGGACTCCGCGGGCCTTCGAATCTGGGCCTGGATGTCGCATTAAACAAGAAGTTCGTGGTGAGTGAAGGCAAGACATTCTCGATCCGGGCCGACGCGGTAAATTTCCTAAACACTCCGGTCTGGGGTAACCCGAACACGAGCATCAATAATAACGCCTTCGGGAAAATCACAACGGCCGGCGGAGCCCGTACAATCACGCTCTCCGCCCGGATAGACTTCTAGAAGCAAGTCCTGCCGCGTCGGCGTGAATGTCTCGAAAGCGATTTTCACGCCGACGTAACTTCCTTCCTTTCCAGTGTAGACGACGCAGAGCACGTCGAACTTTGGCAGGACCCCTCGGGAAACGGTTACGGCGAAACGATTAGCGGATCTCCCGTCGACGACTCCCAAATCGGAGTCGTCTTGACTGTAGCTGAAGGATCCGCCAGTCGAAATCACTAGCAAAACACCGATCGGACCTACCCAACACCATTTCTATCAGACTGATGGTGCCGCCGAATATTAGGGGATCTTTGAAAATTATGGGTTGGTGCCGGACTCCTGTTCAATTTGTTGCCTCAACTGAAAGCGTTCACGGATAATTCCGGCAATTCCGATTTCCAAAGCGTGGAAGGTCATTCATGAAACTACTGCTGTTCGCGGCGCTGTTGCTTCAATCGCCTCCGACTATGAATTCACAGGCTCCCGCATCCATCGAAGGAATTGTGGTGGATCAGCAGATGCAGCCTGTCGCCGGCGCCGAGGTCAACGCGTTCTGGGATCCGCCGCCGATGGTATACCAACCAGATCAGCTCCCACGCACAAATGCAGACACCGCCGGGAAATTCGTTATTCGCAATCTTGTACCAGGTAGGTATCGAGTTTTTGTGAGCGCCCCTGGTTACGTATCCCAAACCTATGGCGCAAAGACGGCTGGAAACAGCGGCGCCTCAGGCACGGTAATATCGCTCGTACCCGGACAGAGCGTCCGTGAAGTCACGGTCCGGTTAACGGCGGCAAGTACGATCAGCGGCCGAGTGACCTCCAGTACTGGAGAGCCGCTTTCCGGTATGAACGTCAATGCGGTGCGGATCGCCTATGATTCTTCCGGAATCAAAAAATTCATTACCGCAAATGGCGCGGCCCAAACCGACGATCGCGGTGAATATCGAATCACGGGGATCGCTCCCGGACGCTACTACCTTCGCGCGGAGACCCCTGGATCTTCGATTCCAAATGAAGTTCTGCAGAGGATCGGACGAGCTCCCGTTTCCAGTGGCGCGTATGGTGCAATGTACTATCCCGGAGTGGCAGAGGCTTCCGGGGCTTCACTCCTTGAGCTTCGCGAACGCGAGAGCGTGCAAGGGATCAACTTCGTTCTACCTCGCCTTCCTACCTTCAAGATTCGAGGCCACGTACTCGACTCTAGTGGGCTTCCTCCGAATAGACCAATGCTTGGTGTGGCTCCGATCGAGGCAGATTTCTTCTCCGGATCCAGTATGTCGGTGTTTCCCTATTGCGGGACCACGCCGATATGCGAAAACACCGATGGCGCATTCGAAATGGCCGGTATCGCGCCGGGTAACTATTGGGTCACGGCACAGGTTTCAGTACCACTGACTCCGGAGCAGCGGACTCTGCTGGAAACACCCGGAGCGGATCCCTCCTTACTTCCTCAACCGCAGAGAGCCGTGGCTGCAGTGCGCGTCACAAGCTCCGATGTGTCCGGGGTCGAATTGAGATTCTATCCGAAACTAAGCATGAGTGGCCGGATCCTCATTGACGATTCCGACCTGACGACGCGGCCTGGCGCCGACACGATCAAAGTCGGTTTTCGCCAGTCGTATTCGGGAGTTTTGGGACCGGCGACAATCGCAAAGCCAGATGCGGCGGGACGATTCTCCTCGGAAAATCTCCTTCCCGGCGAATATCGACTGGATGTGCACGATCTGCCGCCCGGAGTTTTCATGATTGATGCTCGGCTGGGAGATCGCGACGTATCCACCGTCTTTATACGGATACTTGCACCACAATCCGATGAATTGAATATCCGGCTCAGCGCAAAAAGTGGAAGCGTTCATGGCGTTGTCGTGGATTCCGGTTCAAAACCGGTACCGAACGCCGTTATCGTGCTGATTCCCGTCAATGAATCGAACCGTTCGGACCGCTACAAAATCGCGACAGCTCTTGGCGATGGACGCTTTCAGATCGACGGGATCGCTCCCGGAGACTACAACGCCTATTCGTGGGAAACGTTGGAGGACAACTCCTGGTTCGATCCCAATGTCGTGCGGCAGTTTGAAGCGAAGGGCAAATTGTTTCACGTCGCGGAGGCATCCAATGAAGAGCTTCAGCTGACACAGATTCCTTCGATGACAAATTAGCTGCGAATTCCGAACTGCAGCGGCCTTATTTAGGCTGGAAAAGTTTCAGTCCACCGTATACGTGATTCCCGAATACTGCATTTCCTGCCATGTCTGATCGCCCCACCGCACCTCCACGCCCGGATTCGGATTGGCTTTGTTGTTCGCGGAATTGTCGTAGTGGGCGATCGCCAGAAGACGCGAACCTTTGGGAACCGCGAGTGGTTTTGCAAACTCGTAGTAGGTCTGCCAATTGAAGTCGTAGTGAGGGACCGACAGCACAATCTCCTCACGTCCGTCCGGGTATGTCAGTCGGTATTCCCAACTTTTTCCGCGAAGATGCGTATGCGGAAAGAGCGCGACGATGTGGGTGTCCTCGGTAAATTCAATCTGAGAATCCACGCGGTGGTTGTCTGCCCCGGGCGGGATCACGAGTTGCGCATTAATAAAGGAAGCGCTGCGAACTTCCTGTTTCGGAGGTTCCTTCGCGAAGATGAAACCGACGGAGCTTCGATCCTGTTCCGCCTTCCCGGTCGCGGTGTAGTGAACCTGCAGCGTGAGAACGGAACCCGCTTTGATGCTCAACGCCTCTCCGGATTGAAAGATTACAGCGTTGGTTCCTGGCGCTGTTGTCGCGATCAGCGGACCACGCGCCGTTCCGGCATTCTGCACACGGTTCCGAATCGCGGCAACGACTGCCGGCCCGAGCTGCTGAGCGATCGGGCCGAGCGGACCGGCATTGGCCGGAAGGAAGGGTTGCGGGCGCACGGCAGCTCCTGGTTCGCTGGCGAAGACCAGAACATGGTGAACGACGCTTCTTACTCCGGGGCGAATTTCTATCGCCTGTATCCATTTATCTTCCGTAAAGTTTGTCGGGACAGAGAAGTATTGATAGTCGATCGTGCCCGCAGAGGGAACATTGAAAGGTTCCGCCATCGCCGCAACGGCGTCCGGTTTTCCGATTGTCCAGCCTTCTGCGAATATCGGCACTTGCGGCATCTCTTTCGCGTCTCCCTCTGGAGCTCCGTTGTTTGCCCAAAGTGAAATGGTCTCTTTTTCCTTCGCAGACAATCGACGCTCATTCACGAAAGTGCCAGGAACGGCTTCTGCATGCCATGGAGGCATGGTGCCAAGCTCAACACGTTCGCGGATCGACCGTGCATATGGGCGCGCCTGCGCATATGTGATAAGCGACATGGGAGCAATCTCTCCCGGCCGGTGACAGGTCACGCAATTCCGGTAAAGAATCGGGGCAACGTCCCGGGAAAATGTCGGCCTGTCCGACGACTGCGCTGGCACGACGGCAGTACTTGTCGCCAGTGATGCGATAATCAGTCCGCTCAAAAGGGTAAATAGTCGCAATTGGTTTGGCATGGCTTTCTGAAACCTCCGAGAAGACCTGACATTCGACGTAGTGCTTACGCTGAATTTCTCATGCCGCAGTGTAAAATCAAATCTCATTCCCCAACAGTCGATTTCTTCATCAGCTGGCCACACGCCCCGGAGACATCTGACCCGCGGCTCTTTCGAACGAAAGTCGCGATTCCCTTCTCCAGCAGCAATGCATGAAAGCGAAGAATGTCGGCGTCATCAGATCGAGCAAAGCCAAGCTCAGGCGCGCTGTTGAATGGAATCAGGTTCACCTTCAGAGGCACGGTTCCGATCAATTCCGAAAGCGTCTGGGCATCGCCGAGCGAGTCGGTGACCCCTTTGATCATCACGTACTCCAGCATCACTCGCTTCTGCCGCTGCGGCGGCAATGATCTAACGACCTTGAGAATATCTTCAATCGGATACTTACGGTTAATCGGCATCAACTGATCGCGCAGAGCATTGGTGGCGCCGGTGAGTGAGATCGAAAGATTGGGAAACAGCAGTTCACCGGCCAACCGCTTCAGTCCGGGTATCAGCCCCGCCGTCGATAGCGTGATCCGGCGAGACGACAGATTGTAGCCATGATCGTCGTTCAGTATCGCGATGGCTTTGAGAACATTGTCGTAGTTCTGGAGAGGTTCGCCCATGCCCATCAACACGACACTGAAGCGAGAGGAACGGCCGTTGCGAGCAAGCAGAACAGCCTGCGAAACAATTTCCCCTGCCGTGAGGTTACGGGTGAGGCCGAGAAGCCCCGTAAGACAAAACGTGCACGCGAGGGCACAACCGACCTGTGAAGAAATGCAGAATGTGAGACGGTCATCGCCGGGGATAATGACGGATTCCACCATTTCGTCATCTTCGAGACGAAGGAGAAAGCGCTGCGTGCCGTCTTCGGACTTGAAAGATCGGACGATGGTGGGCAGGTTGACACGGAATGGCGCGGCGTCGGTCGCGTGGTTTAGATATACGGATTTGAACAGGTAGGATGCAAACGCTGGACTACCGATTTCTTGCGCAACTTCCGATCGCGTGAATTCGAAGAAAGATCCCTCGCCCGAAGGGAGAGGATGCCGCGAAGCGGCGGGTGAGGGGTACCGCACGTCAGTCATTTCCAAATGGTACCCCTCACCCGGCCCTTCGGGCCGCCCTTTCTCGAACTTCGCAATGGCTCTCGCCCCTGCACCTTCACCGTTCTCAGACCTTCAGGATTTCCTGTTCCTTTGCCGTCGCGACAGCCTCCAGCTTATGAATGAACTCATCCGTCAGCTTCTGAACCTCGTCGAGTGACTTCTTCTCGTCGTCTTCGGAAATCAATTTCTCTTTCAGCTGCTTCTTCATGAACTCATTGCCATCGCGACGGATATTGCGGACCGCCGTACGATGGTCTTCGAGAACTTTATGGACGTGCTTTGCGAGCGTCTTCCTTCGATCTTCCGTCAGCGGCGGAACCGGAATGCGCACGATCCGTCCGTCGTTGGAAGGATTCAAACCCAGATCGGAAGTCCGGATCGCCTTTTCCACCGGCCCGACCAGAGACGCGTCGTAGGGCTGAACCGTAATCAGTGTTCCGTCCGGCGTGCCGAGTTGCGCCACCTGATTAATCGGTGTCGGCGTGCCGTAATAGTCCACCATGATGTTGTCGAGAATGGATATGGACGCCCGTCCGGTCCGTATCGTGGCAAGTTCCTTACGAAGGTCCTCGACGGCCTTCTCCATCCGACGTTTGATTTGAACGATTTCTTCCTTAGCGGTCATGTTGGCCTCGCTTGGTCAATACACCATTGAACCGATGGTTTCACCCATAATTACGCGCTTGATATTGCCACTGGTACGGATGTTG
>Ga0207691_10004199_pt1 | contig 13986 bp, 16 predicted proteins | sample KBSM13metaG_FD_184327 | JGI IMG/M metagenome (GOLD analysis project Ga0207691, IMG submission 184327) | Miscanthus rhizosphere microbial communities from Kellogg Biological Station, Michigan, USA - KBS M1-3 metaG (SPAdes) (version 2) | ecosystem: Host-associated > Plants > Roots > Rhizosphere >... | reverse complement strand
AGCGCTACGACGCGAATGTCGACATTCTCTCCAGCGTCGACTCCGGGCACCCCCCATCGTCCGAGGCACATGATTCTCCGTCGAACGGCGCTGCTCGTCGTTGCCGTCAGCACCAGCGTGGGCTGCGCCGCCGAGCCGCGCTCGGCGCCCAAGGCGCAAACAGGTACGGCGCAGATGGCCGACACACTCAAGGCCATCTACGCTCGCGCTGTCGCCAACCCGAAGGACAATCCGTTCCTCAGCCGCCAACGCGCCGACGTCATCCAGACGATGGTCGCGCTGCAGACTGGCTCACGCGATCTGGACAACCGATTCCTGCTCGCGCAGGAGCGCGTGATGGCTGGACAGCCGCGCGAGGCGCTCGACGAGTTGCACAAGCTGATGCTCGACATCGGCCTGTCGCCGGATGCCGTGACGCTCCGCAACAAGCCGATGTTCGATCTCGAGGCGCTCGCCTATCTCCGGCTCGGCGAGCAGGAGAACTGCATCGACAATCCGGCGGCGAACGTCTGTATCCTTCCGCTCGAAGGCGCCGGAAAGCATACCATGCAGGAAGGCGCACGCGGGGCGATCGCGAGCTACACCAAGTTGCTCGAACACTTTCCCGACGACCGCGGTTCGCAGTGGCTGCTCAACATCGCTTACCTCGCGATCGGCGGATACCCGGACAGCATCCCGAAGAAGTACCTCATCCCGAATCTCAAACCGAGCGCGTCGAACGCCTTTCCGCGGTTCGCGAACATCGCGGGTGAAGTCGGCGCGCAGGTCATCGGCCTCGCGGGTGGACTGAGCATCGAGGATTTCAACAAGGATGGACTGCTCGACATCTTCACGACGAATTGGGGAATCGATCAGCCGGTCCATCTCTTTCTCGCCGACGGAAAGGGACGGTATACCGACGAGACGGCGAAGTCTGGACTTCAGGGAATCGTCGGCGGCTTGAACGTCGTGCACGCCGACTACGACAACGATGGTGACATCGACATCTTCATCCCGCGCGGCGCGTGGCTCGGAGAGGCAGGGCAGCATCCGGCCTCACTGCTGCGCAATCGTGGCAACGGCACGTTCGACGACGTGACGTTCGAGTCCGGCGTCGTCTCCTTTCATCCCTCGCAGACCGCCTCGTGGGGGGACTTCAACCTCGACGGATATCTGGACCTCTTCATCGGAAACGAGTCGTTCACCGAGATGGGCGGGCCGCCGCAGCCGTCGTTGCTGTTCCTCAACAACAAGAACGGCACGTTCACCGAAGTCTCCCGCAAGGTCGGTATCGATCTCAACGCATTCGTAAAGGCGGTCGTCTGGGGCGACGTGAACAATGACGGCCTTCCCGACCTCTTCGTCTCCGTGCTGTTCGGACCGAATCGCCTCTACATCAATCGTGGAGGAACGTCGATCGACAACTGGAAGTTCGAGGAACAGGCCGAGCATGCCGGCGTTCAGTTGCCGATCAATTCGTTCCCCAGCTGGTTCTTCGACTACGACCAGGACGGGTGGGAAGACCTGCTCGTGTTGAGCTACGATGTGCGCTCCAAGACCTCATTGCACGAAGCGGTGGCGCGGGAGTACCTCGGGCTGCCGTATGCGACGGATGCTGCCGGCAAGTCGACCAAACCAGAGCAGACGCGTCTCTACCGCAACAAGGGAGACGGAACGTTCGAGGACGTCTCGGCGAGCACGGGCCTCGCCGACAAGGTCATCTTCGCCATGGGCAGCAACTTCGGTGACCTCGACAACGACGGGTGGCTCGACTTCTATCTCGGCACGGGAAACCCGGATCTGCGATCCGTGATTCCAAACAGGATGTTCCACAACGTCGGTGGAAAAAGATTCGAGGAAGTCACGCTGCCGGGCGGCTTCGGACATCTGCAGAAGGGGCACTCGACCGCCTTCGCCGACCTCGATCGCGATGGCGACGAGGACATCTACATGGTCCTCGGCGGTGCGTATCAGAGCGATCGCTTCGCGAGCGTGCTGTTCGAGAATCCTGGATGGCACGACAACAAGTGGATCACGCTGGAACTCGAGGGCCGCACCGCGAATCGATCGGCAATCGGCGCGCGCGTCGCGCTCGTCGTCGCCGACGCGAAGGGTGCAACGCGTACGCTCTATCGGACGGTGAACAGCGGCGGCACCTTCGGCGCAGGGCCATTGCAACTGCATGTCGGGCTCGGACGCGCCACCACCGTTCGAGAGGTGCACATCACGTGGCCGGATGCAGCGCGCAGCAAGAACAGCTACACGGATCTTGCCGTCGACCACGCGTACCATATCGTGCAGGGCAGCGCGCCGGTGCTGCTCGACCGTCCGCCCGTGCCGTTTCGCAAGGTGACACTCAGCCCGCCGCCCGATGCCCATCAGCATCGATAACCCGCTTCGCGGGACGATCAAGCTCGACACAACGATCGCACGGTCGGGGTCGTGCCTCAACTGTCATGCGGCGCTCGTTGGACCGTTCTGCGCGCAGTGTGGCCAGCGAGACATCCCGCCATATCCGAGCACGCGTGAGCTCGTCGTCGACGCGTTCTGGGAGTTGTCCGGGTGGGACGGACGATTTGCGTCGACGGTGCGTGCGTTGGTGCAAAAGCCAGGAATGCTGACGCGCGAATTTCTCGCTGGGCGACGAGCGCGATACCTGTCTCCGCTGAGGCTCTATCTGCTGGCGAGCCTCGCGTATTTCGTGCTCGCAGCGGCGGCGCCGCAAGTGAAGCTGCCAGGCAAGGATCCCCAGGGCTTCGTCGTTTCTACTACGACGAGCAAGTCGCGTCCTGAGCGCGTCGCGGACGCTGTGAGTGGTTCGTTCGATAGAGGGCCAGCGCTCTCGAGTGCCGATCGGGCTGCGGCATTGAAGGATGTCGAGAAGGCGCCCGCACTCATGCGTCCGACGCTCCAGAAGGCAATCGGCGATCCGTCGGGATTCAAGCGTGGCATCGCCGCAACGATGCCGCGGATGCTGTTCGCGCTGTTGCCGGTGTTCGCTGCGATCGTGGCGGTCTTCTACCGCAGACGCAAGTATCCGGAGCATCTCTACTTCGCCATCCATCTGCACGCTTTCATCTTTCTCGCGCTGTGCGTCGCCGAACTCGCGAAGTTCATGCGAGTGACCGGGATCGTGGAGACTATCGGACTCATCTCGGTGTTGTGGATTCCCATCTACACGACGCTCGCATTTCGTCGCGTGTATGGCGGCTCGATGGCGATGACGCTGGCCAAGGAAGTCGCGATCGGAACGATCTATGTGGCCGTCTCGGCCGTCGCCTTCGTCCTCATGATCTATTGGGTGTCGGTCACCTGACTCGCGAAATGCCGCGCTGAAGTTCCGTCAGTGCGCATTCGGAGGCAGGTGTTCCATGAGCGACGAGCAGATCACCGATCGAACGCCTCAGCCGTTGTCGGGAATAGATTCCCTCGAGAGCGTGGCGTTCGACAGGTGTGCTGCACTGACCAACGACGGCATCGCCGCACTTGCACGACTTCCAAAGCTCAGCGAACGCGGGATTTCCGGAGCCCGCGTTACCGCCGACGTCGCCGATGCATTCCCGCCGAGCGTGCGCGTGCGGTACTCGCTCTAGGTATCAGCTCTCGAGCTTGTAGATCTCGCGTCGGCCATGGTCCACGAGGTCATGATATCCCTTCATGATCTCCTCCATGGCCTTCGAGTCTTCTTCGTTCCCCTGTGCCGTGGACATCATGTCCTCGAACGCCTGAAGCGTGGGTGCCTCCATCTCCGATACCACCGTCCAGTACTGTTCGGCGGAGACGTCGGTCATGATACGCATCTTGGGCATTCCGGTCTTTTCGCCCATCTTCGAAAGCGCCTTGAACTTGTCGACCATCGCGCGGACTTTGCCCGGCTTGCAGTACATGATGTCGCGTACGATATACATCGATCCCTCCCAGAGTGGTGGTACGATGCGGCAGAGGGATCTGAATGTCGGTGCACTGGAATGGGCGTCAAGAGCCGGCACGCCGGGCCGCATGGGGATTGCTGCTTGCAAGTGAAAGAAAGTATCTATAATATTGCAACGTATGACGTCGCCAACCGTCGCTCATCCCGGCTCAGCGCCTGAGCCAGGTCCGGTGCTCGCCAAGGCGGCGCTCGCCGCCGCAGCGCGCCTCGGGTTGCGCAATCGCCATCTCGCGCTCGTCATCGGCTCGAGCGAGGCGTCGGTGTCCCGCCTTCAGTCTGGTCGAGGGCTCGACCCCCAGAGCAAGGAAGGCGAGCTCGCGTTGCTGTTCGTGCGACTCTATCGATCCCTCGATGCGCTCGTCGGCGGCGACGACGCCAAGGCGCAGGCCTGGCTGCACGCCGAGAACGACCATCTCGCCGGTGTGCCGGCTGATCGCATACGAACCGTCGAAGGACTCGTGGATGTCGTCCAATATCTGGACGCGATGCGCGGGCGACTCTGAGCTTCGCGCCCTTCGACTCTCGCCGTGGCGAGTGGTCGAGGCGCAGCATCAGGTGTCCACGCGCAAGCTCGTCGACTCGGCGGACGAACAGGAGTTGCTCGAAGAGTTACTCGAGCGTGTCAAGCCGCCCGATACCACCGGCGGACGTCTGCACTATCTCCTCTTCACGCCATTTCGGTATCCGCCACTGCGCCATGGCTCGCGGTTCGGTGCGCGGCACGAGCGAGGGGTGTGGTATGGCTCGGAGAGTCGGCGGACTGCGTTCGCCGAGGTCGCCTACTACCGGTTGCTGTTTCTCGAGGGAACGCGCGCGGAGCTCGGCGCGGTGACCACGCCACTCACTGCCTTTACCGTGCGCGTGCGGTCCACGCGCGGCGTCGATCTCGTGTCGTCGCCGTTCGATGCGCATCGATCAGCCATCGCGTCGCCGACGAAGTATGCGGCGACGCAGGTGCTCGGCGCGGCGATGCGCGAGGCGGGAGTCGAACTATTTCGCTACCCGTCAGCGCGTGATGTCAGCGAGGAGGGCGGAGTGAACGTCGGCGCGTTTGTGCCGACCGTGTTTGGAACTGCGAAGCCGCATGGCTTCGAGACGTGGCACTGTACGGCCGAGCGGGAGAAGGTGGAGTTTGCGAAAGGGGACTACTTCAAGCGCGAGACGTATGCGTTCACGCGGGAGCAGTATCTCGTTCGGGGTGCGTTGCCGACGCCGGCGCTATGATGCGCGCGACGACTATTCTCGAAACGACTCGACTCACCCTGCGTGAGATCGGCGATGACGACCTGAATTTCCTCGCCGACATGCTGGGCGATGCGCAGGTCATGCGGTTCTATCCAAAGCCACTCTCGCGCGACGAGTCGGCTGCGTGGCTCGACCGTCAGAAAGCTCGCTATGCAGCAGATGGGCATGGACTCTGGCTCGCAGTCGAGCGCGCGAGTGGCCGTCCAGTCGGGCAGGTCGGGCTGGTGATGCAGAGCATCGCCGACGTCTCTGGTTCGCCGATTCCAGAGATCGGCTACTTGTTGCATCGCGCATACTGGGGCCTCGGCTACGCGACCGAAGCGGCACTCGGCGTGCGGGAGTATGCATTCGGTCGGCGGCATTATCCCGCAGTGATCTCGCTCGTCCGACCGGAGAACGCGCCATCGCAGGCGGTGGCGCGGAGGCTTGGCATGCGAGTCATCGCAGAGACGCGGTATGTGGGCATGGAACATCTGGTATTCGGCATCGATGCGTCGCAGGGTGAATGATGACTCTTCGCACAGAGATCGTTTGAATGACCATGAGATGGGTGGTGCTGTCGTTCCTCGGCGCGCTTGTCTCCGGGTGTCATCGAGTTCCATGGAGGGTCGATACACTCGGGACTGTCCATGTGCGCTGGAGCACAGGCTACATGGGGTTTCTTCTCTCGCTTGGCGCGGAGCACGCAGGTGTGCGTTCTGGTCAGGTCGAGGCGTGGACCGACAACCTCACGTCCCCGCCGACACCGCTCCCCAGAGCCGACGTCACGGCACGCAGGGCGTCATGCAACAGCATTGGGCTCTAAGGTTCTGATGACCGACCAGTCGACGACCGATCTCGATCCTGCCATCAAGCGCTACTATGACCGCGCTCCCGAGGAGACGCGCCTTGCCAACGGCGCATCGCAACTCGAGGAGTTACGGAGCCGAGAGCTGATCCTCCGCCACGCGCCAGAAGCGCCGGCAGTCGTCTTCGACGTCGGCGGAGCAGGAGGGGCATACGCGTTCTGGTTGTCCGAGCGGCGTTACGACGTTCGTCTGTTCGATGTGGTGCCGCGGTTGGTCGACGTAGCGCGTCAGCGGAACGAGCACGCGTCGTACAAACTGACTTCGTGCGACGTCGCGGATGCGCGATCGTTGCCGGCGCCGAGTGAGTCCGCTGAGATGGTGCTGTTGCTGGGGCCACTCTACCATCTCGTCGACGAGGCGCAGCGATACGCCGCGCTCGCCGAAGCCTATCGTGTGCTGCGTCCTGGCGGTGTGCTCATCGCGGCTGCGATCTCGAGATGGGCATCGGCGCTCGACGGCCTCTCGCGAGAACTGCTGCGGGATCCTGAATTCGCAACCATCGTCGAGCAGGACCTGCTCGACGGACACCATCGGAACCCGACGACGCGGCTCGACTATTTCACGACGGCCTACTTTCATCGGCCGGACGATTTGCGACGCGAAGTCGGTGATGCGGGTTTTGATGTCAAAGGGCTGTATGGTGTGGAAGGTCCAGCGTGGATCCTCCCGGACTTCGTCGAGCGCTGGAGCGATCCGGAGCGACAGAAGATCATCCTCGACGTTGCCCGGGCATTGGAGTCAGAGCCTTCCGTGATCGGCTGTAGTGCGCATATGATCGTGGTCGGACGAAAGCCGAGTTTTCCCAGCGCGTAGAGGTACACCGATGCATGGTGACGACGAACTCAAGCCCGGACTCGATAGACCCACGCGTCGGCAGTATGTCATCGGCGCGATCCTGATCGTGATCATGTCGATCGCGGCGTACTGGTGGCTGGGGCGGCATTGACGAACATGAGACTATCGACGCTCTTCCTCACTGTGGCGATCGCATCGTGCGTGTTGGCCTGTGACGCCGCGCCGCAGCAGGATGCGAGCGACACGCCGATGATGTCGTTCAACATCGCGCGCGTGCGGCTCATCGCCGGTGCCGATACGAACTATATGCGCGTCGAGTTGGCCGAGCGCTCGGAGCAGCACACGATGGGGTTGATGGAGCGACACCAGCTCGCCGACTCCGCGGGCATGCTCTTTCTCTATCCAGTCGATCAGCCAGCGAATGCCGGATTCTGGATGTTTCGCACCCGCATCCCACTCGACATCGCGTTCATTGATTCACTGGGCGCGATCGCCGCGATCAAGCACATGGTTCCGTGCACGTCGACGCTCGCTGAAGGGTGTCCGACGTATCCACCGGAGGTGCCGTATCGAGCGGCGCTCGAGGCGAGCGCAGGCTACTTCGATCGGCACAAGTTGGCGGTCGGGAGTCGAGTGATACTCAGCGACACATCGAAGGTCGTGTCGGCAAATGCGCGCAAGTAGATTGGCGCTCCGGTAAGCTGCCTGGCCGCACAACCCACCTGAGCCGGCGATACTGATCATGAGAAGAATGCTCTTCCTCGCCGTCCTTGGCGTGCTACCGCACGGACGTATCGCGAGTGATCCGGACTTCGGACCGAACGTCACGATCTTCGATCCGTCGACGCCGAAGGCGACGATCCAGGCGAAGCTCGACTCGGTGTTCAGCACACAGGAATCGAGTCAGTTCGGCAGCGGGCGCACGGCCATCCTGTTCAAGCCAGGACGCTATGACGTCGACGCACGAGTAGGGTTTTATACGCAGATCTCTGGTTTGGGGCTCTCTCCCGATGACGTCGTCATCAACGGCGCCGTGCGCGCGGACGCGCGATGGAGAAAGGGAAACGCGACGCTGAATTTCTGGCGCGTCGTCGAAAACATGTCGGTGAATCCGACTGGTGGAACCAATCAGTGGGCTGTCTCGCAGGCCGCGCCGATGCGTCGAATGCACATCCGCGGCGATCTCGTACTCGATGACGGCGGATGGTCGAGTGGTGGATTCCTCGCCGACTCCAAGGTCGACGGACAGGTGAAGTCGGGAAGTCAGCAGCAATGGCTGACGCGCAACTCCGAGCTCGGTAGCTGGACCGGCGCAAACTGGAACATGGTCTTCCTCGGCACCGCGAACGCGCCGAGCCAGAGCTTTCCCACGCCGCCGTACACGACGCTTCCGTCAGCGCCGTTGATCCGCGAAAAGCCATTCCTGTACGTCGATGGAAAGGGCGCGTGGAATGTGTTCGTGCCGGCGTTTCGCTCGAATGCGAGCGGCACCACGTGGAGCGGTGCGAAGCCGGCAGGGCGAGCGCACCCGATCAGCGAGTTCGCGATCGTGAAGCCCGGGAGTTCGGTGGCGACGATGAACGACGCGCTCGCGCGAGGCAAGAACTTGATCGTCACGCCGGGCATCTATCATCTCGACGCTCCCCTGCGCGTCAAGCGCGCGAACGCGATCATCCTGGGACTCGGGCTGGCCACCTTCGTCGCCGAGAATGGGACAACGGCCATCACGGTGGATGACGTCGACGGTGTGATCGTGGCCGGCGTGTTGGTCGAGGCGGGAACCACCAACTCGCCGATTCTCGTGCAGGTGGGCGCACCGGGCTCGAAGACGAAGCACGCGACCAATCCGACGCTCTTGAGTGATGTCTTCGTTCGCGTTGGCGGAGCAGGTGTCGGCAAGGCGACGCAGTCCGTGCAGGTCAACAGCAACAATGTCATCGGCGACCATCTCTGGCTCTGGCGCGCCGATCATGGCGCTGGCGTCGCGTGGGAGAAGAACACCGCGGCGAACGGCCTCGTCGTCAATGGCAACGACGTCATCATGTACGGACTGTTCGTCGAGCACTATCAGCAGTACCAGGTGCTGTGGAACGGCAACGGTGGACGGACCTTCTTCTACCAGAACGAGATGCCGTACGACGTGCCAGAGCAGGGCGAGTGGATGAACGGCACGACGCGAGGATTCGCCGCGTATGCGGTCGCTCCCTCGGTCACGCGTCACGAGGCGTGGGGTCTCGGGAGTTACTGCTTTTTCAACAAGAATCCGAGCGTGACGGCGGACCACGCTTTCGAAGCGCCGAGTGCACCGGGCGTGCTTTTCCGCGACATGGTTACCGTGTCGCTCGGCGGCGGCAAGGGGACGATCCTGCACGTCATCAACAACGAGGGACCTGCGGCGACTGCGGGAGCGGTGGTGCAGAAGATGATCGGGAGCGATGGCTCCCGATAAGGTCGAAGCACCGGCTGTCCTCAGCCTGCCGGAGTTCGAAGAGCATGCCCAGCGGTGTCTGTCGCCGATGGCGTATGCGTACATCGCGTCAGGAGCGGCCGACGAGATAACACTGCGGTGGAATCGCGACGCCTACGACAGTATCAGGCTGCGGCCGCGCGTGCTTCGAGATGTCGCGAACGTCGATACGACGGTGACGCTGTTCGGACGGACGCTGGCATTCCCCATTCTGCTCGCGCCGACCGCCTACCATCGCGTGATCCATCCCGAAGGGGAGATCGAAACGGCAAAGGGCGCTGGTGCAGCCGGAGCGACGTGGGTCGTCAGCACGGCGACGACGACTCCTCTCGAGGACATTGCACGCGTGGCAACGGCACCGCTCTGGTTCCAGCTGTACGTGCAGCCGGACAAGAGCATCACGAAGGATCTCGTGCAGCGCGCCGAGGCCGTCGGGTGTCAGGCGCTGTGCCTGACCGTGGACACGCCGGTGCAGGGTGTTCGCAATCGACAGACGCGCACGCGCTTCGCACTGCCTCCAGGTGTGACCGTGCCGTACATGACGCAGATCGATGCCGAAGGGCGAGCGGTCATGGACAACCGGCGTGGGATGGTCACCACGTGGAAGGATGTCGAGTGGCTTCGGTCGTTTGCGAAGGTGCCGGTGCTCCTGAAGGGCATTCTCGATGCTGACGACGCCGAGCTGAGTGTGAGTGCCGGGGCGAGTGGCATCATCGTCTCCAACCACGGAGCGCGGAATCTCGACACGGCTCCCGCGACGATCGATGTGCTTCCCGAGATCTCGGAACGCGTGCAGGGTCGCGTTCCAGTGCTCGTGGATGGCGGAGTACGACGCGGCACTGATGTGGTGAAGGCAGTTGCCCTCGGTGCAACTGCCGTGATGATTGGCCGACCGTATTGCTACGGCCTCGCCGTTGGCGGAGCAGCAGGTGTTCAGCGCGTCGTCGAGATACTCAGGAACGAACTCGAGATGACGATGCAACTCATGGGACGTCGCACGCTGAAGGAACTCGACCGATCGGCGATCTCGATGTCGCGGATGCGGTGACTCCAGGAATGCGAATCACGCAGTGGTGCGGCATCGCCACGCTGTTGCTCGCGGCGGCGTGCGGCAATGACGAGCGCCCGGGCACCTACAGCGTGCGAATTTCTGGTGCACGCGCGGCAAGCTTCAATGGCGAAGGCACTGCCGACGTCAGGTATTCGAAGGAGCGTCCAGGGGGAAATCCAGGCCCCATCTACTGGATCACCTTGAAACTGCCCGAGCACATCGAGGGATTCGGGAAGTATCAGGGAGGAAATATCCTGTTCACGTCGCTCCGCGACCTGCCACCAGGTGAGTACCTATCAGTGGATCACGGAGGGATCGCTGACACCACGCTCGTCGGCGTCTCCTACACCTCGAAGTTGGACCTCTTGTGGAAGCCCGCCGGAGGTAGCGTGACGTTCGAAAAGCCCGACTTCAAAGCGCGAAAAAAGGGGACGTTCCACCTTCGATTCATCAGCTTCGAGGCTGATCGCGATACGATCGAGGTCGTCGGAGCGTTCGATGTGCGCAAGAAGAACTGACAAACATGACGCCGGTCCTCGCTCCTTCCGCGCTCGCGCGGGATTCTCTCCCCTATCGCGTCGTCTACGACATCAGCCATCGTGCGCCGAAGAGATTGCGCCCTGAACTGACGTTGTTGTTTGGCGTGCGAGTCCAACCCACGTTTTTTCAACGACTCCGACCCCCCGGGGACCCCAACCATTTTTCAACGACTCCGACCCCCCCGGGGACCCCAACCATTTTTCAACGACTCCGACCCCCAAGGAACGCTCAGGGCATACGGCCGTATTTCTTCAAGGCCGCGACGACCTTGTCTCCCGGGAGTCCCTGCATCCGCAGTCCATCCGCACCCTCCATCGTCGTCGCTGCCAACATCGCATTGACGACGGCTTCCTCGGTCGCGTCGATCGTCGCTCGAAAGAAAGGATCCAACAGATCGTTCGACAGCGATAGCGCCTGCTCGACCTTCTGGGTATCCGCATTGCTGCGGTTCGCCGTCGAGAAGGCGAGGAATAGATCGCCCGAACCATTCCCAGCCCAACTGCCGAGCCGACCCAGCCCCATTCCGACGCGTTTGGTCAGTCGCTCGAGCTGATGCGGCAACAGCGGCGCATCCGTCGCCACGACGACGATGATCGACCCTCGGCCGAGCGGACCGTCGGTCTCCTCGTTGCGTGTGGTTCCGCGCTCGCCGCACTTCGGCACGCCTCGAATCCACGCACGTGACTGCTCGCCATCGAGCATGCTGCACGTTCCGAGTCCGGTGAGCTCCTTGCCCATCGGAACACCAAGGATGCGGAGGTCGCCGCCGTAGTTGCACTGGACGAGAATGCCGAGCGTGTAGTTCCCAGCGCCTGGCACGGTGATGACGCGGGACGACGTGCCGATGCCGCCCTTGAATCCATTGCAGCCCATTCCCGTACCGCCACCGACAGCGCCTTCGCGCACCGGCCCTGGCTTCGCGCTGTCGAGTGCTGCCCATGCGTGCTCCGGCTTCACATGACTCCCATTCGCATCGTTCATCACGTCGAACGTCTCGGCGACGACAGGATACGTGAAGATGAACTCGCGGCCATGCTTGAGCTGCCACTGAATGGCTGCGTCGCGCACTGTGCCGACGCTGTGCGTGCCGGTGAGAAGGATGGGCCCTTCGAGGAAGCCCGACTCCTTGATCCAGTTCACGCCGGTCATGTCGCCATTGCCGTTCAGGTTGAACGTCGCGGCCATGACGAAGTCCCAATCACCGCGCGCTCTTGGCAGGATCGCGGTGACTCCGGTGCGAATCGGTCCCTTGCCGGGCACGAGACGCCCTTGTCCTTCGATCAAGGTGACGTGACCGACAGCGACTCCCGGTACGTCGGTGATGGCGTTCCACTTTCCTGGCGTACCAGGAAAGGGAATGCCGAGCTCTCGTCCGCGAGGGCGAGGTGTCTGCGCAGCGAGCGGTAGCGCGACGAGGGAGAATGCAACGACGGATGAAAGTCGCATCGGTTGGTCTAGTGAGAGGGTGTTCGACGCCGCGCAGGCCACTCCGACTCATACACAGGAAACAATTTTGACTCGAATCATGCGAATTTGTGGAATTGAATCTCTTCAAATCACGGAGGTGCTCGCCGCGACGATCTTTCTTGGTGCGCTGACAACCTTTCGTAGTCGTGACCGAATTCAAACAATTCGCATGATTCCAGTCAGGTTGTTGGTGTTGTCGTTCAATACCTCCAGCTGCGAAGATCTGCGCCTGAGGGAGCGGACTTCTCCATGTGCGTCGTCATCTTGGGGATCAGCTCCTGCAGCGACGGACGCCAGCAGTGCGGCGCCATCGGCTGGAAGACGATTTCGCCGGTGTGCTTCGGATTCGTGGTCTTCTTGAGGAACTCGTCGAGCTTGTGGACACCCATGTTGAGGAAGTACGAATCAGCATCGCCGACGTAGACGTTGATCTTGTCCGCGACCTTGGGACCAAGCGTGGCCCAGTTGGTCTCGAGGATGTTGCGGAGGTCGTAGTGCTGCTTCCAATACTCCGCGACCTTCTTGTCGATGACGCCGGTCTTCTTGTTCCAGATCGGCACCGGATATCCGTCGGCGCCGACGGGGCCGTACGTCGCCTCCCAGATGTCCCACTGGCCGCCGCCGCGTGAGCGATCGCCCACGGCAAGCTCGAACCAGTTCTCGTCCTTCATCATCGTCTGGATGTTGCCATCGGGGCGACGGCTGTCCGGGCGATCGATGGACATCCATGATCCGCGCTTGAGCCAATACGCATTGGAGTCGGCGTAGATGTCGACGATCTGGTGATAACGGAAATCGACGCCATCGGGGCAGAGCGACCACACGCCGCCGTATGACTCGGGATACATCACTTGATGGGCCAGCGAGATCCATCCGCCTGTCGAGCCACCGGTGAGCAGACGCGCCCATGGCTGGCGCTGCACGCGGAACTGGGTTTCGATCTTCGGCAGCAGCTCCTGCATGATCGCATCGCCGTAGGGGCCGTTGTTCTCCGAGTTCACGCCGTACGAATCGTCGTAGTAGGGCGACGGATGCTGCAGCGTGACGAGAATGACACGCGGCGTGCCATCGGCATTCCAGTAGTTGGTGAATGCCGCGGCGTTCCCGGTCGTCGCACCGAATCCACCAGGTGCGCGCAGCGAGAAATGCCCGTGCTGATAGACGACGGGATACTTCACGTCCGGATGCTTGTCGTAGTCCTTCGGCAGCAGGACCGTGGCGCCGAGGAAGATCGGATGTCCCCACCATTTGGTGAGGATGGCGCTCTCGATCTTGATGCGCTTGACGCTCTCGTTGTCGGCGGGGACCTGCACGGCGGGAATGACCTTGTCCGCGACGAGCTTGATCGGCGTCGTCGACTTGGGATCAAACGTGATCGTGACCGGCTCGCCATAGATGTTGCCAGGCGACGACTTCCACTGCTGTCCTTCCCACTGATCCATGTGCAGCCAGACGGTTTTGCCGTCGGCGCGCGCGAACTTGGTGTAGACGTTCACGAAGGGTTGCACGCGATAGCGGCCCGCCGGGATGTCGCGGAGGCTCTGCACCGGATGGCCGAACGCAGAGGCGTCGATGACGGCGGAACGTCCCGCGGCGAGATTCTCGACGTTGGTGCCGAACAGTGGATCACCGGATTCGCCGGTGCGGCGGATGGGCGTGCCGC
>Ga0207691_10004198_pt1 | contig 13986 bp, 13 predicted proteins | sample KBSM13metaG_FD_184327 | JGI IMG/M metagenome (GOLD analysis project Ga0207691, IMG submission 184327) | Miscanthus rhizosphere microbial communities from Kellogg Biological Station, Michigan, USA - KBS M1-3 metaG (SPAdes) (version 2) | ecosystem: Host-associated > Plants > Roots > Rhizosphere >... | reverse complement strand
GCGCGTTCTCGCGGTAGAAGAACGTGACGTCGGCGCCTTCCTGCGCGAAGAGCTCGACGATGGCCCGGCCGATGCCCCGGCTGCCCCCGGTGACGAGCACGCACTTGCCTGCAAGTCCCGAGGGCATCATCCGGAAATTGCAAACCCGCCGTCGACGACGAGCGTGTGTCCGTTGATCATCGCGGCCTCGGGCAGGCACAGGAGGTAGACCGCGCCGGCGACGTCGTCCGGTGTCAGCACCGGACCCGCCGGCGTGCGCGCGGCAAAGTTTTCGAGCAGCGCCTCCCGGTTCGGGAAGTGCTGCAGGGCATCGGTGTCGACGACCCCCGCGCTGACCACGTTGACGCGGATGCCGCGGGGACCGAGCTCCTGCGCAAGGGCGCGCGCCAGGGCTTCGAGCGCCGCCTTCGACGCGCCGATGAATCCGTAGCCGGGCATCGCGCGTTGCGCGCCGAGGCTCGACATCGCGATGATGCGCCCCCCTTCGCGCATCATCGGCAGCGCACGCTGCGCGAGGAGATTGAGCGCGAGCGCATTGGTCTCGAGACACCAGCGCCAGTGCTTGAGCGTCATGTCGATCGTGTTCTTGAGGACGCCGCTGGCGGCGTTCGACACGACGATGTCGATGCGCTCGAAATGCCTGCCCAGCTCCTCGAACATCTCGTCCACGCTGTCGGGCATGCCGACGCTGGCCTGGATGGCAACGGCGCGACGGCCCAGGCTGCGTATTTCCGCGCACAGCGAATCGGCGGCATCGGCGCTGTTGTAATAGTTGACGGCAACGTCGCAGCCTTCGGCCGCGAGCTTGCGCGCGGTCGCGCGCCCGATTCCGCGCGCTGCGCCCGTCACGAGCGCCACCTTTCCCGCCAACGCTGCTGACATCGAGTGCCTTGAGATCCCCGCGCAAGCCGGGCAAAACCTCTATTCTAGCGTGCCCGCTACCGTCGAACGCGGATTGGCGCGCTTGGCGCGGATGTAGCGCTGGGCCTCGATCACCCAGTATTTCTTCACGGTCCACCACACGTCGGCGGCCCAGCCGATGTTGTCCGGGCTTCCCGCGGGCGGCTGCGCGGCGGACTGCGGCGAATACGCCTCGATCCACGTGCGCCACGCCGGATTCTCGGGGAGGTCGCCGGATACGGGCGCCACGACGTGGCTGATGCCCGCCGGCAACGTCACGTTGCGCACGTGCGCCTTGCCGCCGTTGCTGAAGTTGCGCGTCGCATCGACGCCGGGCACCGTCCACGCCCAGAAGTCGACGTCGATCGAGTAGCCGACGAACTCTTCCACCGTGTCGGGGATGGTGCGCAGCTTGCCCATGAGGCTCCATTGATTGGGCAGGATGAACGCAGCGCCGCCGGCGCCTATGGCGGAGACGTAGGCGATGCGCATGCCGACGACGGGCTGCTTGCGGCCGGTCAGCGGGTCGACGATGTAGTCGCGCTTCTCGGGGAAATCGGTCATGGGGTTCCACACGGGAACGCTCGCGCCGTAGTCGCCGTTGAGCACGTGGAGGATCTTCACCGCCTGCATGCCGCCCTGGCTGTGGCCGATGATCATCGGCGGCATGCCCTCCTTCTCGTAGTACCACGCGAGGATGCCGGCGAGGCGCTCGGCGTCCTCGTACGGGCTGTGCGACCAGTTGCCGTCGAACGGGTCACGCATCTGGCTCTCGGGGTAGCCCATCTCGGCCAAGAACTTGCCGAACGATTCCATGGCGAGATGCACCGGGTAGATGCCGCCGTGCATCAGGATGATGCGCGGCGTCGGCCCCTTCGCCAGCACGTTGCGCACGTCGGCCTGCGGGACGTTCGCGGGATCCATGGCGAGGATGCGGTCCTCGATCGCGCGATCGACGACCGGCGGCTTCCCGGGAGACGGCACCGTGTCGGCATCGCGCAGCGGCCGGATGCCGCAGGACGCGAGCAGCAGCGCAAGTATGGCTGCGACGAATACAGGATGCGGCGTCCATGACGCGAGTGTGCGGGGTCTCATCATGCGGCAAGTCTCCGGGCGCAAGTCATGAATCGCTCGTTGATGCGCTCGATCTCTTCACGGGTGAACGCGCTCGTGCGGTACGTCACGCCGATGTGAAGGCGGTCGCCCACCGACGCGGGCGCGACGACGATGGGCGCGATCGGACCGGTAGAAACAGCGCGCAAATAGTGCAACACCGGGGTATTGCCGGGCACGCCGTTCCAGATCGCCTCGACGTTCAGCGCCGAGAGGCCGCCCCATACCGGATAGTTCTTTGCATCCATCTGTTTATGCTGCTCGGGAGTCATGAAGCGCCATGCAAGTCCGCCGCAGGCGATTAGGAACAACGTCTGGAGATAGAGCTTGCGGCGCTTCACGCGCTCGGTCTGCGCGTGCACGTCGCGTGCCAGCGCCTCCAGGGTGATGTCCGGCGGCACCGTGTGCGAGACGAGGAACGAGCTCAGGAACTGACCGAAGGCGCGGTGCGGCGACCCGGCGACCTGGTCGCGGAGGTTGATGACGGAGGCGATCGCGATCTCGTTGCGGCGCGTTGCTCCCCGCCGCCCTTCGACCTCGGGCGAGATGGCGCACAGCATCATCGCGAGCATCAGGTCGTTGCGCGTGACGCCCCACGCCTTGGACGCGCGCACGATCCCCGCATGGACGTGAGGCGGCAGCTCGAACGACGCGAACGCGTTGTACTTGTCGTCCCCGTGCGGATAGAGCGGCCGAAATGCGCGACGAGCGCGCAGCAGCATGCCGGGCAGCATGTACTGGCCGATGTAGAAGGCAAGCGCGTTGCTCGCGAAGAGCTTCGCGTACGTGCGCGGATACGTATCGGGCGCGCCGAGGTCGGCCGGCAGCGATCCGTCGTAGCGCGCCGCGATCGCCTTCAGCAGGGCCACCACCGAGTCGCCGCCGGCGATGAAATGGTCGTAGGCGACGCCGAGGTGGAAGGATGCCCCGCTGTCGACCGCAAAGAAGCGCAGCGGCGCGAAAACGGCCCCCACGCTCACTTCGTTCGCTGCCCCCCGAGGGGGCGTGTCAGTTCCTCGGGACGGCCCGTCGGAACTGACGGGACCGTCCTCGCCGAAGCCCGCGTTGAGATGGCGCTCCATCTCCCGCTCGAGCACGGCAAGCGTGTCGCCGTGCGCCTGCAGGATCGCCACGTCGACATGGACGGGGCCTTTCGCGTACTCGTAGCGGCGACGCTCGAGGTCGAGTGCGAGCTTGCCGATGCCCGCATCGGTGAGATAGCCGTCGACCGCATTCGACAGGCGCGCCGCGTCGAGCGGACCGGGCAGCTCCGCGACGTGCACCGCGTTGTACGGGTACGTGGCGCGCCAGCGCAGCATCGCCGCCTGGAAGACGTTGAGACGGCCCTTCACGGCGCGTCCGCCGGGGTCAATGGATACCCTTCGCGCTCATGACGGCGTGCGCAGCGCCGCCGCCCGCTGGCCTTCGAGGCACCAGTGGCGGCGGATGGAGTACCACAGGTCGGCGGCAAGCTCGATGTTGCGCACGTCGGCGTCCTGCGGGACCGGTGTCGTGGCCCCGGGCTGCCACGCGACGATCCATGCGCGCGTCGACGGCTGGCGCGCGAGATGCTCCATCGCCGGCGCACCGATATGACTATACGACGCGGGCAGCAGGACGTTGCGGACCGCACACGTTCCAGTCGCGACGTAGGGCTCGGGTTCGCCAAGGTTGCCCGCGATCGGGTCGAAGGCGATGGCGAAGCCCGTGAACTCGAGTGCGCTGTCCGGAACCTTGCGAAGCTTCGGGATCATGGTCCACTGGCCGAGCAGCAGCCGTGGCAGCGTCCCCGTTGCGATCGCGGACGCATAGGCGACCTGCGTGCCGACCACCGGCCGTTCATCGCCGGTGTAGGGGTCGCGCAGCGTCGTGCGCGGCAGCGCCGTCCGTGTCGACGGATCGACGACGGCGATCGCGTCGTCGAAGCCGCCCGCAAGCTCGTGCAGCACCCGCATGACCATCATGCCGCCCTGGCTGTGGCCGACGAGCATGGGGCGCATGGCGTCGCGCTCGTAGAACCACGCGAGCGCCCCCGCGAGCTCCGCGCTGTCGGCGAAGCTCGATCGCGTCAGGGCGCCGTCGAACGGGTCGCGCAGCGACGCTTCCGGATAGCCCATCCCGACCAGGAATTCGGCGAACGGCTCCATGGTCACGATCGGAACGCTGCCGTGCAGGTTCACGATTCGGGGCGCGGGAAGCCCGCGCATCGCGACCGCCGCGTCCACACCGGCAAGCGCGGCGCAATCGAGCGCGGCGCGCGCGGGCGCGGCGGCGGCAAGCAGGAGGAACGCGAGCGCGCGAAGACGGGGGGAAAGGCGCGGCACGGGGGTCGAATGGAATACCGAATTCGTCGGTAACCCCCTGATTATCGCAGGTATCGTTTTCCCGCCCGTCCTTACCGGATACGAGGAACGAACCGCCCGGTCCGCCCCAGGTACGCCGCGTACGCGTCGCCGTGCTGGCGCAGCATGTGCCGCTCCTCGTTGTGGGCCTTCAGGACCCACAGGCAGACGAGCCCGAGGCCGCACGCGGCCATCGGCGGCGTCGGCACGACGACCACCGTGCAGATGACGAGGAGGATGGAGAACGCGTAGATCGGATGGCGAATCCGTCCGAAGAGGCCGTCGGTGATGAGCGGCTGGTTGGGCTCGGCGGTGACTGCCATGCGCCAATCCTTGCCCATGTGCGACCAGCATTTGACCGTCGCGGCAAGCGCTGCCAGGCCGATGACCGCCGCGACGATGCGGACCATCGCGTACGAGGATGAGCGGGCGAACTCCGGAAGGCCGAGCGGCGGCTCGACGCGCGACAGCGCGAGCCATGGCAGCGCGATCCAGACGATCGCGAGCGGCACCCACAGCGTCCACATGAGGCGCTCGACGCCCTGCTCGGGGATGACGCCCACGACTTTGTGCGCGTGCCGGCGCACGCGAACGATCATCGTGCCGATGCCGATCCAGTACGCCACAACGGTGACGGCGATGATCACGCCCGCGATGTCCATTCCACATTGTACGGGCGTGCGCGCACACGCTGCCTCGACCGCCGCAACCCGATGAACGGGCCGCACAGCCGATTCGTGCGTGGCGCACCTTCGCGGTGCCCGCAGTAGAATCGCGGCCATGGCCGGCCCATCGCCCAGCGGACGCCTGCACCCGATCCCCGGTGCCGAGGAGCCGGCCCGCGTCATCGACGCCGAAGAAGGCCGGTCGCTGCTGCGCGCGCTGTTCGCGCAATATCGCGTCAAGCTCATGGAGCTCCTGCGGGCGTCCATCGCGCAGACCGACGACCTGTTCGAGACGCACACCGCCATCCCCGACGGCGATGTCGAGGCGTTCAAGAAGAAGCGCCCCGAGTGGCTCGACAAGTTCGACAAGGCGCTGTGCGATCTCTTCGAGCGCCGCGTGGTCGAGGGCGTTCGCCGCCAGGGGCGCCGCCCGGACCAGGACACGTCGCTCGCCACGCTGCGCGTGCTGACTGCGTTCGATCACGACCGGCAGGAGGCGCTCAAGGACGCGACCAGGTTCCTCGACCGGTTCACCAAGCGCGAGATCGCAGCGCTCGACCTGCGCATCGAGGCGCTGCTGGGCGACCCCGGCACGCACGACATCGACAACCCGTTCTCGGTGTCCTACATCCTCGACGCGGTCGGCTCGTCCGCACGCATCGTCTACCCCAACCCGCGGGTGTGGCGGCCATTCATGGAGCGCGTGCTCGCCGACCTCACGCCCGAGATCAACAAGCTCTACATCTCGCTCAACCGGTTCCTGGCGGATCGCGGCGTGCTTCCGGAGATCAAGGCAGCGCTTCGCGCGCGCAGCGAGTTCCGGCCGTACGACGACCGCGACCTGCTGCCGACGTTCTCCAAGATGATGCAGGAAGCGCTGCCGAACGTCGTCGTGCCGGAGTCGCTCGCCGATCCGCATGCGCCGCCGTCGCTCGTGTTCGCGGACAGCTTCGCGGGGAGGCCTGCGAGCGCGCGCAGCGTGAACGATCCGAACGAGATGTCGGCCGCAAAGATCCTCGCGGGCCTTGCAGCGCTTGCGGCCGTACCCGGCGGCGGAGCGGGGGCAGCGGCGACGGCGCCCGCCGATGCGACCGGCGGCTTCCCGTCGCTCGATCCCCTGATGGCGCTCGGCACGTCGACGCCGCTCTTCGCGACCCTCGCCCACTGGCAGCGCCTCGACCTGCCGACGGCCATCGCCGCGGCCGTGCCGAAACCGGCCTCCGGATCGGCCGAGGGCATGGTCGTCCCGCTGAACCTCATCCCGCACATCCGTGCCGCGATCGAGGACCAGATCAGCAACGACACGGACCGGATCACGATGGACGTGATCTCGCTCCTGTTCGACTACATCTTCCGCGACAAGTCGATTCCGGATTCGCTGCGGGCGCTCTTCGCGAAGCTGCAGGTGCCCATCGTCAAGGCCGCCCTGCTCGACCGCACGTTCTTCTCCGACAAGAAGCATCCCGCGCGCCAGCTCCTCGACCATCTCGCCGAGGCAGCCATCGGCGCCACGCAGAGCGGCGCATACCAGGACGCATTCGCCAGGGTCACGACCGATCTCGTCGACGAGATCTGCCGCGACTTCGAGATCGACGTCGGCGTGTTCCGCACCGCCAACCTGCGCCTCGCGGCTTTCATGGAGGAGGAAAAGAAGCGCGTCGAAGTGGCCACGACGGAAGACGTGGCGGAGGCGCTCGAGGCGGAGGAAGGCGAGGCGGACCGCTCGCACGTGCGCGCGTTCCTGCGCGACAAGCTCGCCGGCGTCGACGTGCCGTTCGAAGTGCGCGGGTTCGTGGAGACGACCTGGGCGGACTACATGGCGAGCGTGCGCGTCGAGCACGGCGAGGAGAGCGACGCCTGGAAGGACGCGGAGAAGACGCTCGACGACATGCTGTGGAGCATCACCGCGAAGGACCGCTCGTCGCAGAAGGCGCAGCTCACGAAGATGATCCCGAAGCTCATCGCGGGCCTGCGCAAGGGCAGCGCCGCTGCCGGCCTCGTCCCCGAGCGCGGGCGGCTCTTCTTCGAGGCGCTCTACCAGCTGCACATCGCGGCCATCAAGTCGGCCGCGGCGGCCGGGACGAGCGAGGAGAAGCCGCACCAGCCCGCGTTGCCCGCGGTGACCGTGCACGACTACGTGAGCGAGATGGCGGTCGGGACCTGGCTGTCCTTCATGAAGGAGGGCCAGGCGGTGAATGCGCGGCTGACGTGGGTCAGCCCGTTGCGCACCAAGTATCTCTTCACCAGCCGCTCGCGGGCGCGGGCGTTCGTCTATACGCCGGAGGAGCTCGCCTACGAGATCAGCGCAGGCGAGGTGTCGCTGGTCGTCGAGCCAGTGCCGTTGTTCGACCGCGCGGTGAGCGCGGCGCTGAACGAGCTCGGCGCGAGGCAGCCGACGCAGCCGCCCGGCCCCACGCCGGTCGCGCTGGCGCCGGCGTGACGCCGCGGGTCGCTGCCGCAGCCTTTGCTGCATTCGCTGCCTGTGCGGCGCATGCGCAGATCGGCGGCGCGCCGACGCCCGACCCGGCGGTCGTGCTGAACCAGGCGAAGTCGGCAAGCGGCGGCGCTGCGTGGGACGCGTTGCGCACGCAGCACAGCAAGGTCAGCATGCTGACCGGGGCAATCACCGGGTCCGCGGAGCGCTGGAGCGAACTCGCGACCGGACGCTCCGCGCTCGTCTACACGATCGGCCCGGTGAGCGGTGCGGCCGGGTTCGACGGCAAGATCGCATGGTCGCAGGATGCGTCGGGCAAGTCGCAGGCGGAGGCCGACGACACCGCGCGCGAGCTCGCGGTGAACGCCGCCTACCGGGACCGCCTCGCCTTCTGGTATCCCGAGCGCGCGCCGGCACGCATCGCGTACAAGGAGCGGGCCGAAGCCGACGGCGCGTGGTTCGACGTCGTCCGCATCACGCCGGAAGGCGGCCGGCCGTTCGAGCTCTGGATCAACACCGAGACCAGGCTCATCGAGCGCATGGTCGAGCGCGAGGCGCAGGCGACGCGCACCGAGCTCTACTCGGACTTGCGCGACGTCTCCGGCGTGAAAGTTCCATTCAGGGTACGTGCGTCGCGCGGCGACGCCGGACGCGACGAGTTCATCACCGTCGACCTCATGGAATTCAATGCACCGCTGACCGGCGTGCGCTTCGCGCAGCCCGAGCCGCCCAGGCCCGATTTCGCGTTTCCCGCGGGCCGGGCCGCCGTCGACGTGCCGTTCGAGCTCTACAACGGTCATCTCTTCGTCAGCGTGATGCTGAACGGCAAGGGTCCGTTCCGCATGCTGTTCGACTCGGCGAGCAACAGCGTGCTGCTGCCGAAGACCGCCTCCGCGATCGGTCTCGCGCCCACCGGCGCCGAGCCGAACGTCGGCGCGGTGCGTGTCGAGCGCGTCGACGTGGGCGGCGTGCTGCTCGAACGGGCGGCCTTCGCCACCGCCGATCTCGGCGACTTCCTCCGGCGCGTCGAGGGCATGACCGACATCGCGGGCGTGATCGGGTTCGAGATCTTCAAGCGGCTGCCGGTGAAGCTCGACTACCAGCGCGCGCGAGCGACGCTCTTCGACCCCGCGCGATTCAGGTACGCCGGGGCCGGCGTTCGCGTGCCGGTCGAGTTCCGGGCGCAGCAGGTCACCGTGCGCGGCCGCGTCGATGGTGACGCCGGGCTGTTCCTGGTCAACACGGGCAACCGCGGATCGCTCACGCTGTCGCAATCCTTCGTCGACGACCACAACCTGCGCGAGCGCTACGCGTCGAAGACGGAAGCCGTCTACGGCGCGAGCATCGCAGGACCGCTGCGCGCCACGCTCGCGCGCGTGCGCACGCTCGAACTCGGCGAGGTGACGATCGACCAGCCGGTGACCATGCTTTCGCTGACCGACGCGGGCGCTCTTGCCGAACGCGACGTCGCCGGCAGCGTCGGCAACGGCATCCTGATGCGCTTCGCCGTGACGTTCGACTTGCCGGGAGGCGCGTTGTACTTCGAGAAAGCGGCGGCCGCGGGCGCCGACGCATGGGATCGCGCAGGCGTGTGGATCGAGCGCGGCGAGCGCGGCTTCGATGTCGTGCACGTCGTGGCCGGCGGCCCCGCCGCCGCCGCGGGCGTCGCGCCGGGCGACGTCATCGTCGCCATCGACGGCAAGCCGTGGACCGGCGTCGCGCTCTCGAAGCTGCGCAACGACCTGGCTGCCGCGCCCGGGCGCAAGGTGCGCCTGCGCATGCAAGGCGGCACGGAGCGCACGATCACGCTCAAAGACCTGGTCTGACGACGGGCGCCCCGCCATTCTCTCGTCGTTTCCCGAACTTCTCGCGCTGACTGCGCCGCTGTTCCTGCTCGTATTCGTGGGGTACGCGCTGTCGCGCTGGGGCGGATGGCCGAAGGCGGTCTCCGACGCGCTGACGCGCTTCACCTTCAGCGTCGCCATCCCGGCCTTCCTGTTCCGGCTCATGATCGACTTCCGCGCGCTGCCGCCGGTCGATGCGCGCCTGCTCATCGCCTACTTCGGCGGCAGCCTCGTGATGTTCGCGGTGTCGCGAATCGTCGCGGCGCGCGCATTCGCGATGGACGGCGTGTCGCAGACGATCTTCGCGATGGGCACCATCTTCAGCAACAACGTGCTGCTCGGGATCCCGCTCGCCAAGATCATCCTCGGCGACGCGTCGCTGCCCGCAGTCTCGCTGGTCGTGGTGTTCAACTCGCTCATCCTGTGGACGCTCGTCACCGTGTCGGTCGAATGGGCGCGCAACCGCGACGTCTCGCTGCGCGGATTCGCGATCACCGCGCGCAGCGTGGTCCTCAATCCGGTGGTGAGCTCCGTGCTGCTCGGCATCGCCTTCTCCTTCACCGGCCTGTCCATGCCGCGCATCGCCACCGAGACGCTCGGCCTCATGAGCCAGGCGGCGGTGCCCATGTCGCTGATCGTGCTCGGGATGGGGCTCGCGGAATACGGCATCGGCGAAGGCGTGGTACCCAGCATCGTGCTCTCGCTCCTGAAGCTCGTGGCGGCGCCGCTCGTCGTGTATGCGATCGCGCGCGCCCTGTCGCTCCCCACGATCGAGACGCAGGCGGTCGTGATGCTCGCGTCGCTGCCGGTGGGCGCGAACGTCTACATCATGGCCCGGCAATTCGGCGCGCTGCAGGCGCCCGTTGCCACGAGCCTCGTCCTCACGACCGCGCTTGCAGCGCTGACGACGCCACTGTTGCTCGTGGCCATCGGGTAGCGTGAGAAAATCGGAACCCCTTTTTCCAGCCCACCGACTGCTCAATGCCGCAAGCCGCCAAACGCAAGCCCTACGAAGTCCGCCGCTCCGCCATCCACGGCCGTGGCGTGTTCGCCATCGACGCCATCGCGCGCGGCGAGCGCATCATCGAATACAAGGGCCAGCGGTGCTCGTGGGACGCGGCGATGGAACGTCCCGACAGCGATCCCGACGATCCCGCCCATACGTTCCTGTTCGAGCTCGAGGACGGGCGCGTGATCGACGCCCGCGTGCGCGGCAACGCCGCCCGCTGGATCAATCACTCGTGCGCCCCCAACTGCATCACGTTCGAGGACGACAACGGCCGCGTGTTCATCGAGGCCAGGCGAGCGATCAAGCCCGGAGAGGAGCTCTCCTACGACTACAGGCTCATCGTCGACGGCCGCATGTCGAAGAAGGAGCGCGAGTCGTACGCCTGCCGGTGCGGCAAGCGCAGCTGTCGCGGCACGCTCCTGAACCCCAGGAAGTAAGCCTGACGAGGTCGGCCATAGCCTGGGCTTAACGCGACCATAACTATAATCAAATTGCATCGAACCCACCTCGACCATAATATATGAAACGTTACGTTAATCACCCCTTTTGACGGAGACGCTTCGAATGAAAACCGTAGGCCAGAAGATCGAGAAGTTCAGCGTGGTGGGCGTCAAGCCCGGCTTCAACAAGCACGAGGAGAACGGCGTGTCGGCGTTCGAGCCGATCAACGAGACCTCGTTCGCAGGCAAGTGGAAGGTGATCTACTTCTATCCAAAGGACTTCACGTTCGTGTGTCCGACGGAGATCGTGGGCTTCGCCAAGCTCGCCAAGGATTTCGAGGACCGTGACGCGGTGGTGCTCGGCGGCTCGACGGACAACGAGTTCGCGAAGCTCGGCTGGCGGCGCGATCACAAGGACCTGACGAGCCTCAACCACTACCAGTTCGCCGACACCACGGGCTCGCTCGTCGACCAGCTGGGCGTGCGCGACCAGCAGGAAGGCGTTGCGTTGCGGGCGACGTTCATCGTCGACCCGGACAACGTGATCCAGCACGTCTCGGTCAACAACCTGAACGTCGGCCGCAATCCCGAAGAAGTCCTGCGCATCCTGGACGGCCTGCAGACGGACGAGCTGTGCCCGTGCAACCGGCCTGTCGACGGAAAAACCCTCTAAGGAGCCGCGCATGGAGTTCGTGAACGCAATCAAGGAGCGGCTGCCCGACTACGCGAAGGACATCCGTCTCAACCTCGACGGCGTGATCCTCCGCTCGAGCCTCGCGCCATCGCAAGCCGCCGGCGCAGCACTCGCGGCGGCGTTCGCCGCGAAGTCGGCGGCGATCGTCGAGGCCATTCGCGAGGACGCGACGCTGGACGACGCCCACCGCAACGCCGCGCTCACCGCAGCCGCGCTCATGGGCATGAACAACGTCTGGTATCCGTTCGTCGAGATGAGCGGGGACCCCGAGCTGTCGACGATGCGCGCCGAGCTTCGCATGAACGCCTATGCGACGCACGGCGGGGTCGACCGGCAGAGCTTCGAGCTCTACGCACTCGCGGCGTCCATCGTCGGCAAGTGCGAATTCTGCGTGCGGTCGCATTACAAGCTGCTCCAGGAAACGGGGCTCACCACGCAGCAGCTGCGCGACGTCGGGCGCATCGCGGCCGTCGTCAACGCGACGGCGCAGGTCATCGCCGCGCAGGCGCGTACAGGGCAGGCTGTGGCCGCCTAGCGACGTTTCATCGGCGCAATCGCGCCGCAGGTCGACATCGCGCTTAAGGCGCATGGACGTTCCGGCTAGAATCCGGGCCGACCATGCACCTCCGCGCCTTTCTTCTTGCGGCCGCACTGGCGTCTTGTGCATCCGCGCAGACGCCGCCGCCGTCCGCCCCGCTGCCGGACGCGTCGGCGCTGCCCACGATGCCGTCCAACCCGCGGATGCCCGGCGCCGATCACCGCGAGTGCGGCCCGAGCAAGTGGTCCGCCCTGTGCGCCGCCGGAAGGTGGACCTTCTTTTCGCAGATCGACATTCGCGTCGCCGCCCCCGGCTTCTCCGCGCGCTACCAGATCGAGCAGGCGGAGAACGGCGAGATGCACGCAACGTACAGCGAGCAGGCGCCCAAGGACGCGCGCGGCGGTGAAGTCGTGATCTTCGGGAGCGACGGATTCGCCTATCGCAGCCGCGACAAGTTCGCCGATCCAGGCGACGCCCTCGACGGCACCATCTCGACGCCGATCATGATGTCGCAGCTTGCAGCACTGCTGCTCGACCTCGGGGTCATCGGACCGCCGGGGGACGTGCGCGCGCAGCACGCGATCACGGCAGAGAGCGCGACGCAGTACATCCGCACCGCGGCGCCGCGAGCGGTCCTCCTGTACGGGGCGCCGTGGAGCATGAGCGGCACGGCACGGCAGGCGGGCAAGGACAAGGTCGGCTTCAACCTGCGTTTGCGATTCCACCCGGTGGACCGCTACGGCAACGCGAACGCCGACAAGACCGAAACGATCACGCTCGAAGGCACGGTGTCGTTCGCACCGCGGCGCCCGACTTTGCCGGACTCGATGGATCTCACCGGCTGGAAGGTCATGCGCGCCGGCGACGACTCACGCCTACCGGATGCGCCGACGCTGCGCGAAGCGCGCCAGTCCTTGCCTTAATCGAAGTCGCGAAGGGCCGCCCCGAGCGACTTCTGCTCGCCCCCCGGGGGCAGCGACGTCGAACGAAGCGAGACGAGCGTGGGGTCCTACCCCTCACGCCATGCCGCGATCCAGACACGCCGCGAGGAATCGGGCGCGATGCTGGTCCGGCGCGAGCGGCTGGTCGAACACCTGGCGGGCGGACTCGTAGAGGAACACTTCGTCGGCGCGGTCCTTCGCGAACCACCGCAGTTGCGGCGGATAGGCCTGGATCATCTCGATGTCGTCCTCGAGACGGCTGAGGAAGTCGGTGCGCGACATGCCGTTCTCGCGTGCCAGCGCCGCGTTGGCAATGAAGTCCGAGCCTTCGAAGCACTCGGCCATCGACAGTGCGCTCGCCGATGCGGCGAGGCACGTGCACGCCGCGACGATCGCGGCAACGCCATGCATTCGCTTCATGTCCACCTCCACGCGTTGCGTGCGTGCGTTCGCACGCTTTTTTTCATCCTACACGCGCTGGCGGCCAAGGCAACGTTGCGGCCGGTCGCGCCGGCGATTTGCCGTGGCTGCGATGGGGGGTCACAATCGCGCGGCTCCCTCAACCCCACGGTCCCACATGGCACGCAAGCGCGCAGCGCATCCGGCAGGCTCCGTCGTCGTTCTCGAGCACACGTCACGGGTTCTCGCGGACAACCCGCTCGGGGACCCGCACGTGCGCAAGCTCGCGGTGTGGCTGCCGCCGAGCTACGACGACGCGACCGTGCGCGGTCGCAGCGGCGGCCGCGGGCGGCGCTACCCGGTCCTGTTCGATCTCGTCGGTTTCACCGGGTCCGGACTCGCGCACGTCAACTGGCGGCCGTTCGACGAGAACGTTCCCGAGCGCGCGGCCCGGCTCATCGCCGAGAAGCGCATGGGCCCGGCGATCATCGTGTTCCCGGACTGCTTCACGTCCCTCGGGGGCAACCAGTACGTCAATTCCTCCGCCGTCGGGCGCTACGCCGACTACCTCACCCGCGAGCTCATTCCCTTCGTCGACCGCGAGTTCCGGACGCTCGCCTCGCGCGACCACCGCGGCTGCTTCGGCAAATCCTCGGGTGGATACGGC
>Ga0207691_10004197_pt1 | contig 13987 bp, 12 predicted proteins | sample KBSM13metaG_FD_184327 | JGI IMG/M metagenome (GOLD analysis project Ga0207691, IMG submission 184327) | Miscanthus rhizosphere microbial communities from Kellogg Biological Station, Michigan, USA - KBS M1-3 metaG (SPAdes) (version 2) | ecosystem: Host-associated > Plants > Roots > Rhizosphere >... | reverse complement strand
CGATGGATATGATCCATGCGTGTTCGCCTATCTCGTCCATGGTAGCCCTCACCCCGTCGAGCGCAGCCAGCGCCATGTGCGGCGTAGCCGGTTGCCTGTCGTTGCAGGCTCGGTTGCGGGCGCGGTTTCAGAGGTTTCCGCTTGTTGCGGAGCCGGTTGCGGCGGCGGCAGCAGGTTCTGCGCCTGGCGCTTCCAGTCCGCAGCCTCGATCTGCCAATGGTCACGTTGCTGCCGCATGTCGGCAAGCTGTTCGCGCAAGAGTGCAACCATGGCATCGGCGGTAGCGTCTTGTTGCTTCGGCGGTTGCTCGCTGCCGGCCGTGACCAGGGGCGGAAAGGTCCGGTGAAACTCGGCGGGGTCAATCTGCCATCCGCCGTTGTGGTCGCGCGTGGCGGAAACCTTGCCCGCTTTGATGTGCCGCAGCACGGTGCTCTTGTTGATGCCGGCGGCGGCGGCGGCGGTTGCCAGATTATACACGGCGGTTGCTCGCTGTTGCTGAGAGGTCAGCGGCGAGGTTGCACCTGTATGGTTAAGACATCGTTTGCGCGGTTGCGGTTTCAGCGCGACGGCAACGCGGGGCAACCGTGATTGTGGCGTGCCCTTGGCGCGCCACAAAATGGCTTCGCCGGTGGTTGCAGCTGGTTTTTGCGGTTGCGCAACGTTGCAAGCACTGTTGCGACGGCAACCGCGCTAACGCTTGTTTAAGTTTTGCGGGTCAGGATGAGCGGGCCGGCGACGTGCTTCCAACACAACGCCGGCCCTTGCCATCAGCAGGCCGTAGGAGGGCCTAGTCATGACGACCAAGCGTTCAGCGTACAATTCGAGGCTCTACCGCCAGGTAAACGACGTGCTGGCGTTCGCCGTGCTGGTCGCGTTTTCAATTGTGGTTTTGCTGGTCATGCCCTGAGTGTCGGCCTTGGCGGGTCAAAAAAACCTTTGCAGCAATTTTGTAGGGCCGCTGCCCGTCTTGAGGTTTCGAGGTGACTTTCGCGGCTATTGCGGGGTTTCGTGGTCCTGAAAACCGCTATACGGCTTCCCAGGCGCTTCCCCGCGCCCTTTATCGGGAAGCAGGACCTGTCCAAACGGCCCGTATTTGCTGGCTATCCTCGGGAAGCAGACGGCCGGCCGTAGCTGTAAGCGAGAAAGGTTTTCACCCCTGTGGGGTCGATGATCTTCAGGAGCTGGTCGGCCACGGAATAATCGTCCGTGAGCACAATATAGTCGGGCCGTTTCCCAGGGGCGCGCGCGACCAGCTCGCGGGCGATCTCGAACGTCTTCAGCGGTTCGCGTTGGGCATACTGCACCTCGAATGTCATGCCGAGGCTGCGAGCGACGGCCTGCATCCCTTGCGTGGCCGTCATCCAGTAGATTTCGTCGGACTTTTCCGGATTGATGAAAGCGACCGACTGCGCATGTGCGACCGCGCCGCCCAGCAGAAAAGCCAGACACGAAGCAAGACATGAGACGGCAGTGCAGCGACGAGGCTGCCGCCGGTCTCGCGCGTCTTCAATCTCCCGCCCTTTGCACCTGTGGCCAGTCCTGCATCCTTGTGTGCTCCGGATCGTCAACGGAAATGCTGCCTCTTCCGCCCAGCAGCCGGAGCATAAGGTCCAATTTCCCACCGTACCAGTGTGGAAGCGAGGGCTACGCCTCCGTGGGCCGAGACGGAATCACTTCAGATCGCCTGCATCCACCTGGCGCGTATCTGCGGGCTGCGAGTTGGTGAGGGCAAGCCCTAATACCTCTGAATCAGCTCTCCGAGTTGGGCATCCGTCAGCGGCGCGGACATGAAGCGGAAAGTCACGGCCTGCGCCATGAGCTCGGGCAACCCCGATATGTTGGACGGATCGATGTCGGCCTTGGGCAGGAATTCGTCCCGTAGCCGCCGCGCGATGCGTTCGCTCGAACCTGCCCACGCCGCGTAGGCGACCAGCGCGGCCGGGTCGGAGTAGAGCCAGTCGAGGCCATCCCGATAGGCGCGCATGTAGCGGATGAACACGTCCCCGCGGCGGTCGAGCGCGGTCTGGTTGGCGGCCAACACGCGCGAGGTCTGGGTGCGATATGCGACGACGTCGCTGGCGCGCGCGATCACCCTGATCTTGCCCTGCTCGATGGCCTCGACGCCGAACGGCGCCGCCGCCCAACCGACGTCGAGCTGGCCGCTCATCACCTGCGTGAGAGTCGCCGTCGCGCTGCCGGCAGCGACGGGCTTGAACTTGACCCCGGCCTGCTGTTCGAGCCCGAGAACGACCATGTGCGTGGACGAGCCAACGGTGGAAAAGGCGACGGTCCGGCCGTCGGCCTCCTTGAGGCTTTTGATCGGGGAGTCGGCCGGAACGTAAAGATACGTGTCGTTCGCGCCGGTCATGGTCGCGCCGATGATGCGGACCGGCGCACCCTTGGCATAAGCCCCCATGACACCCAGCGTGCCGAGCCCCATGCCGAGGTCGGCGCTGCCGGAGATCACCGCCTGCAGCGTCTCGCCCGCACCCTGGGTATAGAAAATGTCGAGCACGATGCCGTGCTTCTTGAAGATGCCGGCGTTCTGCGCCAGCTCCGAGATCGATTGATCCCAGATTCCCTTGGCGCCGACCGCGAGCTTCAGCGCATCCTGCGCCAAGGCGAGCGAGTGCCCCGCGAGCAGGACGACGATTGCAACCAAGCCCATGTTCGCCGCGTGCAGCATTTTCTTGTCTCCCCGCGTGACAACATGGTCCATATTCAACCCCATAAGGGACGAAACGTAACGGGAAAAGCGACATGGACTTCGAGCTTCCGGAAGAACTGAAGCTGCTCAAGAACACGGTGAGGACTTTCGTCGATCGGGAGTTGATTCCGGTCGAAATGAACGCAATGGACGGTCCGGGGATGCGTCCGGAGGTTCGCGCCGACCTCGAGCGCAAGGCAAAGGACCTGGGTCTTTGGCTGCTCGACGTGCCCACCGAATATGGCGGTCAAGGCCTCGGGCTGTTGGGGATGGTCGTGGTCTGGGAAGAGATCGCGCGCACCGTCGCGCTGCCGCCGCGTGGACCGGGCGTGTTCGGCCCCGATGTGCGGCCGGTGTTGTTCACGCTCAATCCGGCGCAGAAGGAGAAATATCTCTTCCCAGTCCTGCGCGGCGAGAAGACGACCGCCTTCGCCCAATCCGAGCCCGATGCCGGCTCCGATCCCGGGGCCATGCGCACCACCGCCGTACGCAAAGGCGATCACTACGTCATCAATGGCTACAAACGTTGGATCACGAAGGCGCAGGACGCCGATTTTCTTCAGCTGGTGGCAGCCACCGACCGCTCGAAGGGCAGCCGCGGCGGCCTGAGCATGTTCCTGGTCGACACCGCGACTCCTGGCGTCAAGATCGTACGGCGTACACCCACCATGATGAGCGACATGCCGTGCGAGATCGCATTGGACGACGTGATCGTGCCAGCCGAGAACCTGATCGGCAAGGAAGGCGAGGGCATGCGCCAGGCGCAATCCTGGATTACGGCGGGCCGGCTCTATCAAGCCTGTCGCGGCCTCGGCGTGGCCAAGCGCTGCCTCGATCTCGCGGTCAGCTATGCCAAGCAACGCGTGACGTTCGGCGCGCCGCTCGCCGATCGCCAGGCCGTGCAGTTCATGATTGCCGACAGCTTCACCGAGCACCGGATGACGCAACTGTTCGTGTATCAGCTTGCCGCGCGGACCGATGCGGGCGTCGCCTCCCGGCACGAAAGCTATATGGCGAAGATCAGCGGCACCGAGCTCGGCTTCCGCGTCGCCGACCGGTGCATGCAAATTCACGGGGGGATCGGGCTCGCGGCCGAAATGCCGATCGCGCAGATGTGGCGCGACGCGCGCAGCTTCATGATCACCGAGGGACCTGTGGAGGTCATGCGCATGGTGTTGGCGCGGGAAATCTTCCGCGGGCAGGCGTGAAGGCGCCAGGGACGCCTGTGCCGCGAGCGACGCTGATCCTTGCGTGCGAACCGGCTACCGGCCGGGGGGCGGCGCTAGCACGCTCCCGGCGGCCGTACGGATGCGTAACGAGGAAGCCTTTGCGTCCCTGACTATCTTGTCGACGTCGTAGGCGACGAGCTTGCCCTCGCGCTTAACGATGCGGCCGTCCACCAGCACGGTATCGACGTTCGCCGGCGTCGCCGACTGAACGACGGTCGTCTCGATGTTGGCGAGCGGAGCCACATTGATGTCGTTCGTTCGGATGAGGATGACATCGGCACGCTTTCCGACGGTGAGCGAACCGGTCACGTCGCCGAGCCCGAGCGCCTTGGCGCCGTTGAGCGTCGCCATCTCGATCACCTCGCGGAAACCGACCGCGGGCAACCCCTCGGTTGGCGTTCCCCTCCAGGGGATACCCATGTTCCAAGTGAAACGCATGGTCTCGAACATATTCGGCGGGGCGATCGAGCTAGCGTCGAACGACAACGAGACCACGACGCCAGCCTTGCGCATGCGCAGCAGCGCGGCGCGTGGATCGCCGGCGAGTCCCAGGCGGAACTCCGAATGGGTGGCAAAGCTCAGCGGCGTCTTGGTGCGCGCCATGGTTTCGGCGTCGATGTCGCGCGCCGGGATGTAGTGGCAGATGAGGAGTTTCGGCCCGAGCCATCCGCGCTTCTCGTAGTCCGCGGCGTCGACCACGTTGGGGGGCGCCTGACTCGCATGAATCGCCACCGGCAGGCCTCGTTCCATCGCCGCGGCCATGTCTTGATGGTAGGTGCGCTCCTCGCTTTGTGACAGCCCGCGCAGATTGACCCCGAAGGTGAGGAGTCCGTCGAAGGCGGTGCCGCCGGCGAAATAATCGCGCTTGACCCGATCGATATCGGTGAAATCGAGCACCTGGTCACGCGGCATCTGGTCGATATGCCCATAGGCGTAGCGGGCGCGCAGCATCGAGTCCCGGTGCGCCCGCAACTCGGCATCGGCGTGCGCGGGGGTGCGCGTGTTGTGCGACCAGTTGTGCACGGTGGTGATGCCGGCACTGGCGAGCTCCACCAGCCCAAGCATTACGCTGTTGTAGAAGTCGTCCGCGCTGTAGAGTTTCGAAGTCGCATTCTTGGCCGGAAAATAGCCGAAGCCGCCATCGCCGATGAAGTTTCGGCCGAGTGCGCTCCACATGTGATAGTGCGTGTCGACGAAACCCGGCATCACGATCATGTCGGTCGCGTCGATCACCTCGGCGTCCGTTGCGGCCAGATCAGGTCCGATCCCCGCGATCCTGCCGTCGCGGACGAGTACATCGGCGCGCTGCAGGGTGCCCAGCGCCTCGTCGACGGTCACCACCGCGCCATTCTTGATGAGGTAGGCTCCGCGCGGCCGCGGCGCGGCGGCGCTTTGCGCGATGGCCCTTGCGGCAAGGCCAAGCGGCATGCCGCCACTCAGTGCGGCCGCCCCCACGAACTTCGCTAGCGCTCTGCGAGTCAGCATGATCGCCTCCGACCGGATTGCTGCGCTGAAATCTAGCGGCCGAGATGCGGCGGGGGCAAGGAGCGGGGGCGAATATGTTGCCGCGGGCGGCGAGGAGGTTCAGGACACCTGTCGCTCCTGGTCCTGCCAATAGCGCGCACGCAACTGCTTCTTGTCGATCTTTCCATTGAACAGGCGGGGCAGGGCATCGACGAAATCGATGCTGCGCGGCTTCTTGTAGCTCGCGATCAGGGCGCGGCAATGCTGGATGAGCTCGTCCTCGCCGGCGGCGCAGGCCGGGCGCAGCACGATGCAAGCCTTCACCGACTCGCCCCAGCGGCGATCGGGAACGCCGATGACGGCCGCCTGCAGCACGGCCGGATGCGCCAGCAGCGCCTCCTCCACTTCGCGCGAATAGATGTTCTCGCCGCCCGAAACGATCATGTCCTTCTTGCGGTCGACGATGAAGAGAAACGCCTCGGAGTCGAAGAAGCCAACGTCGCCGGTATGCATCCAGCCGTCGCGCAACGCTTCGACCGTCGCCGCGCTGTTGTTCCAATACCCCGTCATCAGGCTGGGACCCCGAATGAGAATATCGCCGATCTCCTCCGGCGTGCAGTCCGTCCCATCGGGACGGGCCACGCGGATGGCGTGGTCGAAGAACGGCTGTCCGGCCGACGCGAGCCGACGCACCTGCGCGGCATCGCCGTCTGGGCGATGTTCATGCGCATGCAGGATGGTGCCGACGACGCACTCGGTCATGCCGTAGACCTGGGTGAAGATCGGTCCGAACGCCGCCATCGCCTCCTGCAGCAACGCGACCGCCATCGGCGCGGAGGCGTATTGGATGCTGCGCAGCGAATCCTTGCGCCAACGCCCAAGCGCGGGGTCATCGAGCAGGCCGCGCACCATGATCGGCGCCAGGTGCGCGCAGGTGATGTGCTCGTCCTCGATGCAGCGCAACACGGCGGCCGGGTCGAAGGCGCGGTGCAGGATGATCGTCGTGGCCAGCACCATGTTGGAAAGCTGGTTGATCTTTGCGCCGATGTGAAACAGCGGCATCACGATCAGCATCCGGTCGGATGGGCGCACGCCCTGCTCCCACGAGATGCCGATGGCCGCCGACAGGATCGCGCGGTGGCTGAGCAGAACGCCCTTCGGCTTGCCGGTGGTCCCGCTGGTGTAGATGAGATAGACGCCGTCATCCGGCTCCGGCCGAAGCGCCGGCGGCGTATCCGGAGCCGCGGTGAGAACGTCTTCATAGCTCTCGGCCCAGTCGGTGGCGGGCCCGATGACGATGAAGCGTTCGATGCTGGTGCCTTGCTGGCGCAGGCTTTCCACCTGGGAGGTGAACTGCGCCTCGAAAACCAACACCGTCGGCGTGCAGTCGTCGAGGATCTGACCGAGTTCCTGTGGCGACAACCGCCAGTTCAGCGTCACCGCGATGAAGCCCGCCCGTTCCGCGGCGCCGACCGCCTCGAAATATTCGAGGCAGTTTTGCGCCAGCACGGCAAACCGTGCCTGGCGCTGCAGGCCGCGTCCGGCAAGCGCATTGGCGAACCTGCGCACGCGCGCCGCGAACTGCGAAAAGGTGACGCGCCGGTCCTCGAAGATGACAGCGGTCTTTCCCGGAAAATAACGGGCGTTGCGCTCGATGACGTCACCGAGCACCACCGGTGTGTCGTACATTGCATCCTCGTCCAAGCGATACGGGTTAGCGTGAGCAATGGGCGTCTGGGATTGGCGAGATGACAGTGCTCATTCGACTTTGATATTGGCCTCGCGCACGACCTTGCTCCAGGTCTCGATGTCCGCCTTGATCTGTGCCGCGTAGGCTTCGGGGGTGCTCGCGACCGCCGCAAAGCCGAGTGCGTCGAGCCGCCCCTTTACGTCCGGCAATGCGACGATGCGCGCGATTTGGCGTTGCAGCAGGTCGACAATCGGCTTTGGCGTCGCCGCCGGCACCAGAACGCCGATGATCAGCTCGGACTGCTGGTCGGGAACGCCGGACTCGTCCATGGTCGGCACATCGGGAAAGACGGGCGAGCGCCTGGGGCTGGTGACGGCGAGCGCGCGCAACGTTCCTTCCTTGATATGGGGAGCGGCCGGCGGCAGGCCGAGGAACGCAATCGGTGTGTGGCCCGCCAGGGTCGAGGTGATGATCGGCGATGCGCCCGGGAACGGGACCCGCACGACGTCGAGCCCAAGGCCGAGGCGAAACAGGCGTTCGCTGGACAACTGCCCGAAGCCGACGCCGAGCGAGGCATAGTTGTATTTGTCCGGACTGGCTTTGGCGACCGCGACGAGCTCCCGCATTGTCTTGGCAGGAAACGAAGGGTGCACCACGACCACTTGCGGCGAGGCGGCGGCGATGGTCACAGGGGCGAAGCTCTTCACCGCATCGTACGGCACTTTGCTCGACACAGTCGGCGCGACGGCGAAGTCGTTGGTCACGAACAGGATCGTGTGCCCGTCGCCGGGGGAATTCGCCGCCGTGCCGGTGCCGACCACGCCGCTCGCGCCCGTGAGGTTTTCGACGAAGAAGTTCTGGCCGAGCCCCTCGGTCAGGTGCTGTGCGACGAGGCGCGCCATCACGTCGGTGGGGCCGCCGGCCGGGTAGGGCACGATGATGCGGACTTGTCGGGCCGGATAGCTCGGAGTAGCCCCGCCCGGCGCGTTCTGGGCGTGGCTCGCGTCCGCGAGCATCAATCCCGCGCACCCGGCGGCCAAACAAACGATGGTTTTCATGATGTGGACTCCCTAGGCGGACCAGCATAGTTGCGATACTGCGCCAAATCGAGACAATCCACGTGCGGCGAGGCGGCGCGCGCGCAAGAACTCTCGGTTGTAGAGTGGACGATCTCCCTTGGTCCGGCGCGCATTCGATGCGGCGAGCCTCCGCGTCGCGGGCTGGCAAGCGAGTTTTCGTCGTGCCACGGTGACGCGTGGACGAGCGGCTTGCGTAAAACGAACGTAATGGCCGAGGTGGCATTCAGGATGGAACGTCAATGCAGATGAGCTACGCGCCGCTTCGAACATTGCAAGATGTCGAAGAGCTCGAGCGCGTGCCGCTCGACCAACGGGTGTTCTCGTGGGATCTGAATGACTGGATTGCCCGCGGATGCATGCTCGATCCGGACAAGATTGCCATTCGTTACATCGCCGACGGCAATCCGGACTCCGAGCCGACCTTGCTCCGCTATCGCGAGCTGCAATCGCGCGCCATCCAGGCGGCCAATCTCTTCCACTCGCTAGGCGTGTCGGCAAACGACGTGGTGATGTATGTGCTGCCGACGCTGCCGCAGCTCTATGTCGCGATGCTGGGCGCGGTCCGAGCAGGCATCGCCTGCGGTGTCAACTGGATGCTCAAGCCGGAGCTACTGGCCGAACTCGTGCGCGCGACCAGGCCGAAAGCCATCGTGACCCTCGGACCGACCCCCTGCTATGAGATCTGGGAGAGCCTGCAGGCGATCGGCGCCGAAATTTCGTCCGCGGTGCGCATTCTCACGGTGCCCGGGCCGGGCGGAAAGCTCATGCCGGAAACGGACTTCGACACGCTCGCCGCATGCCAGCCGGGCGATCGTCTGCTGTTCCAGCGCAAGGTCGAGCCCGACCACGTTGCCGCCTATGTGCATTCCGGCGGAACGACGGGATCGCCCAAGCTGGTACGGCTCACGCACCGGGGCTTTGCCTACAAGTGCTGGGCCAACGCAGTCGTCATGGCGCACACGAACGACGACGTCATCTTCGCTGATTATCCGATGTTCCATATCGCGGGCATTTTTGGGCGCGGCTATTTCCCCATCGCGCATGGCATGTCGATCGTCATTCCTTCGCCGCTCGGCGCCCGCGACAAGCGCTTTATCGACAATTACTGGAGGTTCGTGGACAAGTTCGGGATTACGCTCTTTTCCGGCGTGCCGACGACGCTGGCCCAGCTCGCCAAGAACGGGCCGCACGGCGAGAAGCTCGGCACGTTGCGCGACTACGCGTGTACGGGCTCGACTGCGTTCCCGGCCGAGGTAGCGCGGCAGATCGAAAAATTGATCGGCGTGCGCGTGCTCCTGACCTACGGCGCCACCGAATACACCCAGAACGTGACACAGGCGCCGCGCGACGGGGACCCGAAATACGGCTCGCCCGGCATTCGGTTACCCTACACACAGGTCAAGACCGTCGAGCTCGACGGCGACAGGATCAAGCGCGAATGCGTGGTCGATGAAATCGGCGTGGTGGTCGTGAAGGGGCCGAGCGTCACTCCGGGCTACCTCGAGTCGAAATACAATGAAGGCGTGTTTACGCGCGAGGGGTGGTTCAATTCGGGCGATCTCGGCCGCTTCGACGCCGACGGCTACTTGTGGCTCACCGGCCGGGTCAAGGACGTCATCATTCGCGGCGGACACAATATCGACCCGTCGGTCATCGAGGAGACCTTGCTCAAGCATCCCGATGTGCTGCTGGCCGCCGCCGTGAGCAAGCCCGACGCCTATGCCGGCGAATTGCCGGTCGCCTATGTCCAGCTTGTGTCGGGAGCGCGCACCGGCGCAAACGACCTCGGCGATTTCGCACAGCGCCACATCCCGGAACGCGCCGCCGCGCCAAAGGAGATCATCATCCTCGAGGCCATGCCGCTGACCGACGTGCAGAAACCGGCCAAGGCCGAGTTGCGCCGTGACGCTGCACGCCGTGCGTTCCGCGACTTGCTAGCAAACGTCGCTGATGGAAAGCTTTCGGTCGACATCGTCGCGGATCCAGTCAAGGGCAACGTGGCGCTGATCACGGCGGCCGGCCCGGCGGCAGCACGGCGCGACATCGAGGACCGCATCCACGAACGCATGAAGGCGTTCGCGTTCGCCTATGTCGTGCAATGGATGGCCTGACGTCTGTTCTTTCATGTCGTGCCGGTGCCGTCACGCGCGGGCTTGACCCGGCGATCCCGAAGCCACCAAACTGCAGAAAAAAACAAGGGACGACACGCTGGAGGATGCGTCGATGCCGGTTCGAAAGCTCTTAGGTCTTGCAGTGCTCGCGGGCGCGATAAGCGTCCTTGGCGGCACGGCCCTTACGCAAACGAGTTATCCCTCGGCTCCCATCCGGGTCATCATCCCGCTGGCGCCGGGCGGCGCAATCGATGTGACGGTGCGCGCGCTCGGGCGGGCATTCGAGCAGCGCAATCCCTATGGCTTCGTGGTGGAGAGCCGCGCCGGCGCAAATACGATCATCGCTGCCAATGCCTGCAAGGCGGCGCCGCCGGACGGCTCCACGATCTGCCTGCTTTCACGCAGCTCGGTCTCGATCAATCCTGCGCTCTACAAAAATCTCTCCTACGATCCGATCAAGGATTTCGAGCCGATCACCAATCTCGCTTTCGCGCACCAAGTCCTCATCCTCAACAAGAACGTGCCGGTGAGCGATTTCAAGGAACTGGTTGCTTATTCGAAACGAAACCCGGAGAAGCTCAACTTCGGCTCCTTCGGCGTAGGCGGTGATACCCACCTGGTGGTCGAGTGGATCAAGCACGAGACCGGCGCGAAGATGGCGCACATTCCCTATAAGGGTGCGTCCGACGCGATGCTGGCGTTCAAATCAGGCGACATACAGCTCCTCTACCTGATCATCGGCAATCCCGATATCGCGCGGCAGATCAACGAAGGCGAGGTCAAGGGGCTGTTGGTCCCGGGATCGATCCGCAGTCCCCTGGTTCCGAATGTCCCGTCGTTCGCAGAGAGCGGCTTGTCACCCGACCAGTCTGCGTTCGAGACCTGGTTCGGGATGTTCGCACCGAAAGGGACGCCGGCCGACATCGTGAAGAAACTCAATGCTGAATTTTCCGCCATCGTGAAGAGTCCGGATTTTGCCGAGCAGTATCTGATATCCAAGGGCTTCGAGCCGGTCGGCGACAGCAGCGAGGCGTTTGCGAAGTTCATCGTGGAGGATCAGAAGAAGGGCAAGCTCCTCGTCGACATTTCCGGCACGAAGCTGGAGCAATGACCGCAGATCACCGCGAACCTCGAGAATGAAATGGCGCTGAACTACGAACGGATCATGGCCCACCGGCCGGCCGACATTCCCGTGCGCTACGGCGAGCGCGACTGCATCATCTATGCGCTCGGCATCGGGCTTGGCATGAATCCGGCCGATCCGGGTGAGCTCAAGTTCGTGTACGAGCGCGCCGGGCTCGAAGCATTCCCCACCATGGCGGTGGTGCTGGGCTGGCCCGGCCGCATGACTGACCCGGCTTTCGGCGTCGACGATCGCCTCGTAGTGGCGGGCGACATCAAGGTGGTGCTGCATCGTCCCTTGGCCGTTGAGGACAAGCTCCTGAGCCGGCCGCGCATCAGGGAGGTCATCGACAAGGGGGCCGGCAACGCCGCGATCATCCAGAATACGCGCGACCTGATCGCCGAGGACGGGACCGTCGTCGCGACCGTGGACAGCAGCACGTTCGCGCGCAAGCACGGTGGCTTCGGCGGCAAGGTCACCGAGACGCCGGTGCCGCCGGCGGTGCCGCAGACGGCGCCGGGGCAGGTCTGCGATCTGCCGACGCCTCCCAATCTTGCACTGCTCTACCGCCTCAATGGCGATGAGAACCCGCTGCATGCCGACCCCGCGCGCGCCAAGGTCGCCGGCTTCGATCGGCCCATTCTCCACGGCGCGGCAAGCTTCGGCGTGGCCGCGCACGCGATCCTGCGAACCTGCGCCGACTACCGGCCGGAGCGGTTGAACAGCATCGAGGCGCGGTTCTCACGGCCCGTCTTTCCCGGTGAGACCATCCGGACCGAGATCTGGCAGGAGCGTGAGCACATCTCGTTCCAGTGCCGAGTGTCCGCACGGGACGAGATCGTGCTCAGCAACGGCCGTGCGACGTTGAGGACCTGACCGCATGCCGTTGCCAACCTGGGACAACACCACGCTGTTCGTGGATGACGACCCGGCTGACCGCGCCTTCCGCCAAGAGGTGCGCGAATGGATCGGGGAGAATCTTCCCGCGGATCTGTGCAATCGGTCCACCCGCATCGATCCGCCCGAGCTCAAGCCTTGGCACCGCAAGCTCTATGAGCGTGGCTGGATCGCACCCCATTGGCCGAAGGAGTACGGCGGCATGGGCGCCACGCTGACGCAACAGATCATCCTGTTCGAGGAGATCAGCCGCGTCGGCGCGCCTACGCCCTATCCCCATGGCCTCAATTTCATCGGTCCGTTGATCATCGACGCGGGCACACCGGAACAGAAGCGCAAGCACCTGCCGCCGATCCTCACCGGCGAGACCACCTGGTGCCAGGGCTATTCCGAGGCCGGCGCTGGTTCGGACCTCGTGCGCCTGGAAACGCGCGCCGACCTCGAGGGTGATCACTTCGTCGTCAATGGCCACAAGATGTGGACCACCAATGGCCATTTTGCGGACTGGATGTTTGCGCTGGTACGCACCGACCGCAGCGCGACGCCGCGCCATGCTGGGATCAGCATGCTGCTGATCGACTTGAAATCCCCCGGTATCACGGTCCGGCCGATTCAGACCATCAAGGGTGACGCCGAGTTCGCCGAGGAATTCCTCGTCGATGTGCGCGTGCCACGGGAGAATCTGCTCGGGGAGCTCAACGACGGATGGAAGGTTGCCAACCGGCTACTCGGGTCCGAGCGCTTCACCACCGGCCATCCGCGCAACGCGGCCGTGCTGCTCAACAAGGCCAGGCAGGTGGCGGAGCTTACCGGCGCCGCGCGTGAGACCGGATTCCTGCACAAACTGGCCGTGCTCGAGATCGATCTCATGGCGTTTTCCGCCTACTACCGCCACGCCGCCGCGCTGCACGGCGAGAAGCGGGCGCCATTCTCGATGGCGCCCGTGATCAAGATCGTCGGCGGCGAGCTTGGCCAGCGGGCGTCCGAACTGCTGGTGGATGCGGCCGCGGGATATGGTGCGCTGGCGGGCGACACGGCTATCGGCAACCAAATCATCAATCCGGCGGCGGAGATGTTCGAGATGCGGCGGGTGACCGTCGGCAGCGGGGCGGTCGAGATTCAGCGCAACATCATCGCCAAGCGGGTGCTGGGGCTGCCAAGCTGATGCTCGTGGGTCCGCTTGCGGCCCGTCGCACCGCGAAGACGAATGAGAGGGATCTGAATTGGATTTGTTGCTGACCGAGCAGCAGACGCTGTTCGCGGAGACCGCGGCCCGGCTGTGTCTCGATCACGGTGGAACCAAGCGCCTGCGGACGTTGCGGGCGGCTGCGGCGGAAATTGACCCTGACGCGTGGCCCGAGATCATCAAGTCGGAATGGGTCGCGACCGTGGTGCCGGAAGGTCAGGGCGGGCAGGGGCTCGGCGCCTTCGATATCGCGCTTGCGCTCGAACAGGCCGGCCGGCAGCTCCTCATGGTGCCGCTGCTCGAGGCGGCCGCGGCGGCACTGACGCTGTCGCGGGCCACGGATAGCGCTCGCGCAGGAACTGGGCTCGCGGATCTGTTGCGCGGGTCACGCCTGATCGTGCCGGCAACCGCAGCGGCGGCCTGGCGCTATGGCGGCGGTACGTCCAACATCCAATATGATCATAAGACTGGCGTGCTCGACGGGAGCATCGCCTTTGTTGC
>Ga0207691_10004196_pt1 | contig 13988 bp, 9 predicted proteins | sample KBSM13metaG_FD_184327 | JGI IMG/M metagenome (GOLD analysis project Ga0207691, IMG submission 184327) | Miscanthus rhizosphere microbial communities from Kellogg Biological Station, Michigan, USA - KBS M1-3 metaG (SPAdes) (version 2) | ecosystem: Host-associated > Plants > Roots > Rhizosphere >... | reverse complement strand
GCCACGACCGTCGACGTCCCGGCAATGCAGCGCTGTCGCGCGACCGACATACCGGCCGGCCCCGCCGATGCACGCATGGCGGCGTACCTGGACGGCCAACACCACCCCCAGCAGGCGCTTGCGGCGCGCGCGGCGTTCGTGGCGCTCGACGGTGATGATACGGTCGCTTACATCGCTGGTCACGCCACGACCCGCCACGGATGCGCTGGCGAAGTCCAGTATCTCTATGTCGCACCGCGGTACCGTCGGGCTGGCGTTGCTGGTCACCTGCTCCAGTCCATGGCTCGCTGGTTCGAGATGCAGGGGATTCACCGCGTATGCGTCAACGCGGACGTTGAAAGCGCGGGCGCGGTTCCGTTCTACGTGGCCCACGGCGCCCGGGCGCTGAACCCGTACTGGTACATCTGGGACGACATCCGCATCGTCTTCGAGCGAGCCTGACGCGGACGCATCGTGGACCCGCACGCAGCGAACGCTGAGGCCGACAGACCGCGAGCGTCCTGAAACCGGCCGAGCGCGTGAGGCGTATCGTCACGAACCTCAGCCTTCGCCGTCCTGCATCATGACTTCCGCTCGCTCCGCGCGACTCGTGTTCGCGCTGCTCCTCGGCGCCGCGTGTGCCGCGCCCGCCGTCACCACACGTCCGCCAGCCACGTCGGCTGCTCCGGACACCGCATCGCTCGGCCGACGAACGGCAAGCGCGCACCCGTTCGACGACTACGTCGGGCAGTACGCGGCCACCGACAACGGCGAGATGGTGATCTCCATCTACGCCGACAGCGGGCGGCAGTGGATGCAGCCGACCGACAACCCTCGCTTCGCGCTCGTCACTGCGGGCGCCGACACGTTCGACGTGCCGACGATCAAGCATCGCCTCACCTTCCAGCGTGACGCGGCGGGGCGGGTGACGGGAGTGCGGGTTCGCGGTGGCGGCGGCTTCGACCATCCTGTCGCACCGCGGATCAGCGACCGCCCGATCATCGTGCGCTTCGTCGCGATGACGCGCACCGATACGACGATTCCGATGCGCGACGGAACACGCCTGCACACGGTCATCATCGCGCCCGAGGCGGCCGGCGCGCCGCTGCCGATCATCCTCGAGCGCACGCCATATGGTGTCGCGAACTGGGATGCGATGCGCGTCAACGTCGCGCTCCGCTCGCTCGTCGCCGACGGGTCGGGCGGCTACGTCTTCGTCTTCCAGGACATCCGCGGCCGCTTCGGCTCGGAGGGCCGCTTCGAGATGATGCGCCCGCCGCGCGAGACGCAGGTCGCCGCGGACGAAGCGCCGGCGGTGGACGAAAGCACCGATGCGTGGGACACGATCGACTGGCTGGTGAAGCACGTGCCCGGCAACAACGGGCGCGTCGGGATCCGCGGTGTGTCGTACAACGGCTGGCTCGCGACGATGGCGCTGCGTGATCCGCATCCCGCGCTGCGCGCCGCGTCGCCTCAGGCACCGGTGGGCGACCTCTGGCAGGGCGACGACTTCTTTCACAACGGCGCCTTCCGTCTTTCCTACGGCTACGAGTTCGCGACGATGCTCGAGTCGTCGCGCGAGATGAGCGAGCCGAAGCTCGGCGGTGCCGGCGATGCCTACGACTGGTATCTCCGACTCGGCTCGCTCTCGGCGCTCGATTCGCTGGTGAAGGGCCGCCTGCCGACCTGGTCGGCGTTCGTCGCGCACCCGAGCTACGACGCGTACTGGCGCGCGCGCGACGTGCGCCCGCAGATCAACCGCGCCGGCGACCGGCGCGTCCCGACGCTCGTCGTCGGTGGCCGGTGGGATCAGGAGGACCCGCTCGGCCCCCTCGTCACGTACGCGGCACTGGAGCGCGGCGACTCGCTGGGCATGAACACGCTCGTCCTCGGTCCGTGGCACCACGGCCAGTGGTCGATGGGAAGTGGACGACGACTCGGCGCCCTCGACTGGAAGACCGAGACCGGCCGCTTCTTCCGCGACTCGGTGGAGGCGCCCTGGTTCGCGCACTGGCTCAAGGACGCTCCCGCGCCGGCGCTTCCCGAGGCGCTCGTCTTCCGGTCGGGCGACGATCGGTGGGATCGCCTCGCGCGCTGGCCCGCGCCGGCGGCGGGAGTGCGCCCACTCTTCCTGCGCGACAGCGGCGCGCTCGCCTTCGATGCGCCGCGCGACGCGGGGAGCGTGTCGGACAGCTACGTGTCCGATCCGGCGAACCCCGTGCCCTACCGTGCGCGTCCGATCAAGGAAACCTTCGGCGAGGGGATGCCCGGCTGGTGGACCTGGCTCGCCGCGGACCAGCGCTTCGTCGCCGGCCGGCCCGACGTGCTGCACTGGCAGACCGCGCCGCTCGCCGAGGACGTGACGGTGACCGGCGACGTCGTGGCGAAGCTGTTCGCGTCGACGACGGGCCGCGACGCCGACTGGGTGGTGAAGCTGATCGACGTCCATCCCGACGGCGCGTCGCGGACCGACTCGACGTTGGCCGGCTACCAGCTCATGGTGGCGGGGGACATTCTCCGCGGCCGGTATCGTCGCTCCCCCAATCGTCCGATCCCGGTGCAGACGGGTGCGGTGGAGCCGTACACACTGACGCTGCGCGGCGTCGACCACACGTTCAAGCGCGGGCACCGGATCATGGTGCAGGTGCAGAGCAGCTGGTTTCCGCTCTACGACCGGAACCCGCAGACCTGGGTGCCGAACATCTTCACCGCGCGCGCAACCGACTTCCGTACCGCGACGCACCGCGTGTATCGGTCGGCGCGGTATCCCTCGCGCGTGGAACTGCCGGTCGTCGGGCGGTAAGTGGGGGAGGGTGGGTCGGCTCGATGACGACCCACTCCGCCGTCAGCCCCGCATCCGCGTTCGCACGAGATCCCCGACCAGCACCGCCGCGGGATAGAACATCTCCTCCTCGCTGCGTGCGTGCAGCTCGAGCTTCCGCGCGAGCTCCGCCACTCGCTCATCGTGCTCGGCGCGGGCGATCTCACCCAGTCGCACCGTCGCGGCCCGGATCGCCTCGTGCTCCTCCAGCATGTGCGGCAGCTCGGCACGCAGCGCGTCCGTCATCGGGAGCACGTCGCGCATCTCGGCCGTCAGCTCGCCGCGCGCCAGCGGCGCGAGAAGGCCCAGCGGGGGAAGCGCGATCTCCTCCTCGCGCACGAAGTGCGGGTGCAGGATCGCCGCGAGCGACTGTGCCGCGTCACCGATCGGTCCCGACAACCGGGTGGCGCGCACCAGCTCCTCGTGGATCTCCGCGTGCTCGATTCGCATCGACTCCGGAATGCCGATCTGTGTCGTCGCGTGCATGGATGCCTCCTGCGATTGAGTTCATGAGCGGCGGGGCCGCCGCCGCACCGTGGTCGACAGCCGCTTCACGTAAGCGAAGGGCGGGGCGATGCGCCGTCAGGCATTCCACACGGGCTGGCGCTCGCCTCGATTCTCGCCGTGCAGAGCACGGCGAGGGGCGCTGATCGAGTGAACGACGCGACCAGGCGCTAGCTTATGGACCAGCCCGTCCACCCTCCCGCCCGCTTCCTCATGCACGCTCGAATCCGTCTCGCCGCGGCGATCACTGTCGCGGCGCTGGCCGCCGCGCCGCTTCGTGCCCACGCCCAATCCGCCGACACGTATCGTGCCGCCGCCGATCGCCTGATCGACGCCGCGATGCGCGACAGCGCGGCGTGGAACCGCATCGCCGAGCTCACCGACACCTTCGGGCATCGTGTGAGCGGATCGGTCGCGCTCGAGCGGGCGATCGACTGGACGCTGGAGCGCATGCGCGCCGACGGCCTGGAGAACGTGCGCGGCGAGCGCGCCATGGTGCGCCACTGGGTGCGCGGCGCCGAGTCGGCGGAGCTGGTCACGCCGCGCCGGAAGCCGCTGGCGATGCTCGGCCTCGGCGGGAGCGTCGGCACGCCGGCGGGCGGGATCACGGCGCCGGTCGTCGTCGTGACGAGCTACGACGATCTCGCGAAGCGCGGCGCCGCGGTGAAGGGGAAGATCGTGCTGTTCGACGTGCCGTTCACCCAGTACGAGGCGACGAGGCTCTATCGCACCGGCGGTGCGAGCGCGGCGGCGAAACAGGGCGCGGTGGCGATGCTGCTGCGCTCCGTGGCGTCGTTCTCGATCAACTCGCCGCACACGGGGGCGATGCGCTACGACAGCACCGTAGCGACGCGGATTCCCGCCGCCGCCATCGCCGTGGAGGACGCGATGCTCCTGCACCGGATGCAGGACCGCGGGCAGCCGGTGACGGTGAAGCTCGTGATGGGCGCGCAGAACCTCCCGAACGCGCCGTCGCGCAACGTCGTGGCCGAGCTGCGCGGGCGCGAGAAGCCGGACGAGGTCGTGGTGATCGGCGGCCACATCGACTCGTGGGACGTGGGGCAGGGCGCGATGGACGACGCCGGCGGCGTCGTCGCGGCGTGGGAAGCGGTGCGCCTGATGAAGGCGCTCGGCCTGCGGCCGCGCCGCACGATTCGTGTCGTCGGCTGGACGAACGAGGAGAACGGCGTCGACGGCGGCAAGGCGTATCGCGCCACCCACGCGTCCGAGATCGACAAGCACGTCTTCGCGCTGGAGTCGGACAACGGCGTGTTCAGGCCGTACGGCATCGCGGCCGTCGGCAGCGATTCCACGCTGGCGATGCTCAGGCGAATCGCACCGCTCCTCTCACGCATCGGCGCCGACTCGGTGACGCGCGGCGAGAGCGAGGCGGACGTCGAGCCCCTGCTCGACGCGGGCGTGCCGGTCGCCGGCGTTCACGTCGACGAGACGCGCTACTTCTGGTATCACCACACGAACGCCGACACTCCCGACAAGCTCGACCCACGCGACGTCGCCCGCTGCGTGGCGGTGTTCGCGGTGTATGCGTATGTGGTGGCGGAGATGGACGGGACGCTGCCAAGAGCGCGGTGAGCCGCTAATGCACCACCTTCACGTCCGGCGCCCCGCCGAGCGGAGGCACGCTGGCTTCGCTGGCGCGGATGTCGAACACGCCGTTCGTGAAGTCCAGGTGCATGCGCGTCGCCAGCGCGACGTCCGAGCCGATGACGCCGTCGAAGTCGACGAACGTCCAGCGCTGCGCCGGCATGATCGGGACGTTGCGCAGCGCGATCGCGTAGTTGCCGTCGCTGAGCGGGACGTTGCGCGCGACCCACGACGACTTCTTCGACGACGACGACACGCCCTGCTGGCTCCCGCCGAGCCCGACGAGCGAGTTGCGCCGCGCGGCGACCGGCGTGCGCGGGAGCTTCTTGAGCAGCGACGTCGTGACGTAGGTGCCCTCGGCGCCGGTGTCGAGACCGAAGATCACGGGACGCCCGTCGCGCGTCACGAGGCGGACCACCGGGTAGCCGACCCAGAAGAGATTCCGCGTCTGGACGTTGCGGCGGCGCGGACGGCTGAGCGTGATCGTGCCAGCGCGCGCGTCGATGACGACGTCGAGATGCCGGAGCACGTCGGTGCCGATCATCCCGTCGATCGGCACGGTGCGCTTGATGCCGTTGACGGTGCGCTCGTCGAACCGCAGCGCCTCCGGGCTCACGAGCGCGGCGCCGAGCCCGCGCACGACGACGGAGCCCATCGACAGCGAGTCGAGGTAGATCGCGCGCGCCTCGATGTGCCCGCCCACCACGCCGAGAGCCAGCGTGTCGTTCGCGGCGAGCTTCGCCCCGGCGGCGACCGCCACGTCCGTCGAGAGGAGCGTCATGCTCGCGCCGGTGTCGAGCCAGAAGTCGTGCGGCTTGCCGTTGATGCGGATCGTCACGACGGGTGTGCCGAGGAAGCTCCGCCGCATCGGCAGCACGACTTCGTCGCTCGGAATGTCGAACACGGGCGGCGGCACGATGCTCAGCGCACGCGCCCACCGCTCCACTCCCGCGGCGAGGGCGAGCGAGGCGCTGGCACTGTCGCTCGCTCCGATGGCGCGGAGCCGCGCCATCGCTCCCCAGTCGGAGTGATACGACAGCGCCATCGTGAGCCCGACGCGCGCGCGGCTGCGCACGAGCGAGTCGTTGGCCGAGCCGTGCAGGATCTCGAACGCCACGGCCGCGGCTTCGGGCTGGCCTTCCATCAGCGTGCGCAGCGCGACGGCGAACGTGCGTTCCTCCATCGACGTCGCGGCGCGCTCGGCGTTCGGCGTGTCGAGGAGCGCGACGTCGCTCCAGAAGTCGCCGCCCTTCTCGTCCGGAGTCGTGCGCAACGTCCACCGCGCGCGCTGGAGCGCGATCGTCAGGTCCCCCTCGATCGTGTCCGTGGGCACGACACCGTTGGCGCGTCCCTCGACGATCGCCGCCGCGCTCACCATCGGCAGCGCGCTGCCCAGCTGCTCGGGTGGCCGATGGCACGCGAGAGCGCCGAGAACAGCACAGCCGAGTGGGAGCAGCGAAGGACGCATGGAGCGGCCGTGACCGAAGGAGGAACTGCCGCAGACCGGTGGTGCCGGCGCCGTCTGCAAGGGCGCGAGGAACGACTTACTGATTCGGGCCCGCGTCACGCGCGAGGGCCATGCGCACGAGCAGCGTGCGACCAGGAGCGGGCTCGAAGAACTTGCCCCCCGTGGCGTTGACGCTCACCGAGCCTACGCTGCGCACGTCCGCGAGGTTCTGCAATGCGACGAGCGGGGAGAGTCGTACCCCGCCGACCCGTACCGTGTTCGACACCGCGAGACCGAGGATCGTTCTGCCCTTCGCCTGCGCGCTGTTGGCATCGTCCACGTCGACGGCGGTGGCGACGTCGGCCGTGCCCGACAGAGTGAACGACCCCGCGTGTACCGAAGCGGTTGCCCCCAATGCATGCTCGGGCACGCCAGGGATCCGTTTCCCCGCGTACGAGGTGGTCCCGACCACGTAGCTCACGTACCGGAAGCGGGAGTAGCTGTACGCGGCCTGCAGCGAGAGCGGGCCGATGTCCGCTCCCAGGCCCGCTTCGGCCCCCACACGCCGCGTGCGGCCGGCGTTGCGGAAGTACCGGCGTCCCGCGCCCCCCGGGATGTCGAACGGGACGAGCTCGTCGCGCGCGCCCGTCTGGAAGGCGGCGAGCTCCCACTGGAGCGCGCTGCCCGAGAAGAGCCCCTTGGCGCCCAGCTCGAGCGACAGCGCGCGCTGCGGCTTCAGCTCGGGATTGATCCCCGCCGAGCCGTCGGGCTTGTTCCCGAGCTCCGTGGTCGTCGGCGTCTCGAAGCTGGACGACACCGTCGCGTACAGCGACGCGAGCGGCGTGGTGCGCCACACGAGCCCGAACGAGGGGCTCACCGCGTGGAGCGTGCGCTCCCCGGAGTCGTCGGGGTTCGTCGCGCTGATCAACCGGTCGCGCACGCGGAATCGCACGGCGTCGGCACGCACACCGGCCGACGCGAGCAGCGTGGGCAGGATCGCGAGCTCGCCGCGCACGAACGGTCCCGCGCTCGACACGAGCTCGCGCTGGTCCTTGCGCAGCCGTCCGCGCTGCACGCTCGGCGTCGGACACGTCGCCGACGCGACGGCGACGTCGATGCACGCCTCGTACTCCTGGCGGTCGTCGTTCTGCCACTGCATGTCGCCGCCGCCGGCAAGGCGCACGGCGTGCGCGCCGAGCGTGCCCTCGCCGCTGAGCCGCGCCTGGGCGCCGCCGCTGGAGCGGCCGACGTTCACCACGGCGAAGGTGAGCGGATTCTCGAGCGTGCGCACGCTGCCGTACACGGTCGCGTCGAGCGCGACGCGCGCACCGAACGGCTGCGCGACGGTGAGCGCGAGATCACCCTGGCGCACGACCTTGCCGGCGCGCTTGCGCACGGAGAGCGGGTCCGCCATGCGCGGTGCGGTATCCAGCTGCGCCTGCGTCAGCGCGCCAGGGCTCTCGGCGAGATCGACGTCGGAGAGCCGCGCGGCGAGCGTGAGCCCGGGAAGGACACCGCCGTCCTCGTGTGGGCGGATGAGGCGCAGTGCGGCGCGCGTGGCGCGCTGATCGGAGTAGTCTCGATAGCCGCGGCCGACGACGCGAGTGACCGACGACGTGTAGCCGACCGATCCGAGCGTGCCGCCGGCGCCAAGCGCGCTGATCGTCGGCACACGGTCGCCGCCGACGATGCGCGCGTAGGGCGCGACGCCGACGAGCGCGGGCGGTGTGCTCCGCACGTCGATCACGCCGCCGGCGGCGTTGCCGTAGAGCGACGACGCGCTGCCGCGCACCACCTCGACGCGCTCGGCGCCCTCGACGTCGACGACGTCGACCGGCGTCTGCCCGTCGGGGAGCGTGAGCGGCACGCCGTCCTGGAGCACGCGGACGCCGCGCACGCCGAAGGCGGAGCGAGCGCCGAAGCCGCGGATGCTGATGCGCGGATCCTGCGCGGGGTTCTGCCGGTTCGCGAGCGCCACGCCGGGCACGGCGAACAGCAGCTCGTCGGCGCCGAGCCGGCGCAGCGCGGCGAGGGAGTCCGGGCGCGTGAGCGTGACGGCGTACGGCAGCTCGATCGGCGCGCGCGGCCCCTCGCGCGTGGCGGTCACCCGGACGGCGGTGAGCGTGGCGGGCGACGGCTCGGCGCGCGACGTGTCGCGCGTCGGCTCCTGGGCGGCGAGCGACGAGGCGCGGACGAGCGCGGCGGCGAGCACGAGGGTGCACGCGCCGCGCGTGGGGATCGGGCGCATACCTGAAGTTACCTGGCGCAACTCACGTGCGGCGCAGGGAGAGGCCGAGGCTGACGAGCCCGAGCGTCAGTGCGGCGAGCGAGACGTAGAGCGGTGTGGACGAGCCCGACCCGCCGGCGCTCGCCGCGGTCGAGCCGGCGGCGGGACGCTCGGTGAGCGTCGTCACCGAGGCCGGCGTCTTGGAGCCTTCAGGGCCCGACCACTGCACGACCTCGCCGCCCTCGTAGGTCTGCGTCGCGGGAAACACGACGCGCTCCCCCTCCTTGGGGTTCACTCCGATGAACGGGAACTCGACGAAGCGCTTCGCCGGGAGCGATCCCGTCCAGACGGCGCCCGTGATCTTGCCGGCGGAATCGGTCAGCACCTGGAGCTGCCAACCGGCGACCTCCTGGAACGAGGAGATGCGCACCTCGGCCGGGAAGTGGATCTCGACGCGGGTGGTGGGGACGTTCCGCTCGTTCGGCACCCGGACGACGTAGCGCTCGAACGCGCCGCGCGCGGCGGACTTCGGCCAGACGGTGACGTGCGCGTTCGCGACCGAGGGGACGAGCACGGCGGCGGCGCAGACGAGCGACGCTGCGGCGACGGCGCGCTGGAGTGCACGTGTGCTGCGCTGCGGAGCGGTGCGGATCGACATGGACCAGGGAAGGGGGCAGGGAGGAGAAGCGATCAGTGCTGCGGAGGCGGGATGTAGGCGAGCAGCCCGCCGATGAGGATGACGACGGAGATCACCAGCACTTCCTTGCGCAGCGAGCGCGCGAAGTCGTCGACGACGCCCGCCTCGGCGAGCCGCGGCATGACGCGGTAGCGGTGGTACGCGCCGAACAGCACGAGCACGCCGAGGCCGGCGAGCTTCAGCAGCGCGACGTAGCCGTAGGTCGAGCGCACCAGGTCGGCCCACTCGCCGATGAAGAACTTGGTCTGCACGATCCCGGAGAACGTCACGGCGATGACGGCGAACATCGCGGCCGACGAGACGCGCTGCGCCTCGACGCCGACGGCGACGCCCGACCGATCGAGCGAGAGCAACCAGAGCAGACCGCCGAGCCAGACGGCGATCGCGACGAGATGGAGCGCGCGCATCGGGATCGTCCAGGCAGGATGGATCGCGGCGGAATGTCCCGTCGCCGAGCTCACCGCCATGGCGGCCGCGGCGAAGAGCAGCGCGAGCCGGTCGCGGCGCACGAGCACGAGCGCCCAGCATCCGAGCACGGCGAGCGCGGTCCGCGCGACCTCGATGCGGCCGACCCGGCTGACGAGCATGGCGCTCAGCTGCTCGCCCCCCAGCGAGCGATCGGGAGAGACGGCGAGCGTCCAGACGAAGAGGTGCAGCACGAGGGTCACGGCCGCCGCGATCGCGAGCGAGGACGCGAGCCGCTCGGCGCGCGGTTGGGGCGCACGATCGTGGCGGCGACCGAAGAACCAGAGGAGCCCGGTGAACGCGGCGAGGAAGCCGACGCCGAGCCCGCGAAGCATCGCGGCGAGCAGCGGCACCTCGGCGAGGGCCGACTTCGCGGGCTCCACGGTGGGCTCGGGCTCGTGAGGCGCCGAGTCGGCCGGATGCTGCACGGCGGAAGATGGCGGCCCGGCACTGGTCGTGTCGGCGGGCGGGCCGGCGACGGCGAAGGTGTAGTCGCCGTCGATCGGATGGCCGTCCTCGGACACGATGCGCCATTCGACGCGCCAGCTGCCGGCGTCGAGCGGCGTCGTCACCGGCGCGACGAGCGCCGAGACGTTGCGCGGGTCGCCCGCCGACTTGAGTGCGACGACGCGGCCCCCCGGCCCGACGAGCCTGATGCTGCCGAGCGACGGCTCGACCTCCTCGCTGAACACGAGGTAGATCCGCGCCGGCGACGTCGCGAGCCGGCTGCCCTTGGCCGGCTCCGACGAGATGAGCGTGGCGTGCATGCGCGCCGCGGGACGCGCGGCGAGCGCCGGACGGGCGTGCCCCGACGCGAGCATCGCGACGGCTGCTCCGAAGAGCAGCGCACGATGCCGCGCCGGACGCACGAACGAGCGATGGATCAATCGCGACTCAGTTGAATCCGAACTTGAGCCCCGCGATGAACGTGCGGTGCGGGAATGGATGGAACAGGAAGTACTTCCGGTCGAGCAGGTTGTCGATACCGCCGGACGCGCTCCAGTTCTCGTTGACGCGGAAGTTGAGCTTCGTGTCCATCACGAACCACTCGGAGAAGCCCTGGTACGTGTTGTACCGCACGTCGGCGTTGTCGAGCGTGGTGTAGAGCTTCGAGCTGTAGCGCGCGGCGAGCGTGTAGGTGAGCCGGTCGTTCGGGCGGTACATCGCCGTCGCGGTGCTGCGCCACTTCGGGATGTTGGGAAGCTGCTTGCCGATCGCCGCATCGGGGGCCGCCGTCGCGCTCGCGCGGCCCGACATCGCGAGCGTCTTCGGATCGACGAACGTCACGTTCCCCGAGAGCGCGAGGCCCCGGACCAGCACGTCGTTGGTGCCGAACCCCAGCTCGGCGCCGCGCGCCCGCACGTGGTCGACGTTGGAGACGAAGCTGTAGAGCTGCGTCGAGCCGGCGAGCGTGTTGAACTGCGAGATGATCGCGTCGTGCACGTCGTCCTGGAACAGCGAGAGCTGCACGCTCGCGCGCTGGAACTTGCGCTCGGCGCGGAGCTCGGTCGACGTGACGTCGTCCGGCTCGAGGTTCGGGTTGGGCGACGTGAAGGTCGTGCCGGTGGACACGAGCTGATAGAGCTCGGCCGGCGTCGCGAAGCGGTACGCCTTCGCCAGCGCCGCGCTGAACGCCCACTTCTCCGACGGGTTCCAGGTGATCAGTCCCTTCGGCGAGAACTTCTGCCCCTCGACCGTCGGCTGTACGACGCGCGTGCTGCCGCTGACGTTCAGGCCGTCGTAGCCGCGCCAATCCTCGAACCGGCCGCCGAGGGTGAGCTTGAGGTCGGGGGTGATGTACCAGGCATCCTGCACCCACGCCGCCTTCGACTCCGTCTTGCCGTCGCCCTGGGTGAACACGCCGCTGCGGCTGCCGCCGTCGCGCCAGTCGGAGGTGTTGAAGGTCGTGTTCTTCAGCGCGTAGTGCTCGTAGTGCAGCCCCGAGCTCAGCGTGTGGCGAGAGATCTGGCCTGCCGGCTTCCACGTACCCTTGAGATCGAGCGTCGCCCAGCCGGTGCCGTCCAGCACCGCCACGCGGCCGTTCTGGCTGAAGTCCGTGCCGGTCGTGGCGCTGACGGGGCTGCGCTGCTGGTCGTAGTTGAACCGGTACGTCGAGCCGACGAGCTCGAGGTCCCACGTCTTCTTGGTATCGGTGCGAAGCGTGAACGCCTGCGCGGTGTGCCGCTGGTCGATGTCGTAGAACCCGCTCGCGAAGCCCGACTGGCCGGCGTACGTGGGCTGTCCGGAGGAGGCGGCGAGGTACGGCTGCACGCCGCTGTTCCCATCGTTCCGCCAGAGGCCGAACGTGTAGCTCGCGCGGAGCGTCGGCGTGATGTCGTACGCCGCCTTGATCTTGCCGTTCATCATGTGGGTGTTCAGCAGCCCGCTGGCGCCCAGCACGTTCGCCGCGGCGTTCAGCTTGTTCGAGTCGGGATATGCTCCCGTGGTGCCCGAGGGAGCCGATCCGGCCGTCACGTAGCTGAGTGGCTGGCTGTTGCTCTTCTGGTAGTTGCCGCTCGCCCAGATCGCGAAGTTGCCGAACCGCTCGCCGACGCTCGCGCCGGTCTGCGACGTCATGAAGTTGCGGCGCGTGCCGTAGAGATCGAACGCCTGGAGCGCCTGCGTCTGCTGGATCTGTCCCTCGAGCTTGCGGGGCAGCCGCGTGGTGATCTCCATGACGGCGCCCATCGAGTTGCCGGCGTAGGCGGCGGAGTAGGGCCCCATCATCATGTCGATGCGCTCGACCTCCGGGGGCGCGACGAGTCCCCAGCGTGGTCCGCCGACGGTGTTGTTGTTGGCGACGAGCGCCGTGAGCGGCACGCCGTCGGCGAAGATCAGGGTGCGCGCGCTGGAGCTGGTGCCCCACACGCGCGTGGCCAGCGTGGCCTGCGTGTCGCCGTTGTTGCGCTTCCGCAGGAAGACGCTCGGCAGGTACTTCACCGCGTCCTCGGCGTCGACGAGGTTCACCGTCTCCTCGGCGCGGCGCTGGGTGATGCTGACGGTGACGGGGAGGGTGAGCTGCTGGATCGGCTTCACGGTGGACCGGTCCTCGACCTCCGCCGTGATGTTGATCGCGCGCATGGTCTGGACGCTGTCGCGCCGCGGGGTCGGAGCCTGCGTCTGCGCCTGCGCCTGCACGGTGCCGGCGAGCATCGGCGCTGCCGCAGCGAGGATGACGAGATATCGCATGGTGGTTCGATGGGATCGTAGAGAGTCGGATGCTCAGCGAGGCATACGCCTGATCGGCGCGAGCATTCGCCGAGCACAGCCGGATCGGCCGGAAGGCCGGTCGCGACTCGACATCGACTGAGGAGACGGATCGAGCGTCGTGCGCATGCCCGACGGGCACGCGGGAGCCGACGCGGTGGAGCGGCCTAGACCAGCGCGGAGGCGGGTGGGCCGTTCGCGAAGGGGAGGAGCCGGTCTGGCTCGACCGGGAGCGCGAGCGCCGGCTCGGTGTCGAGCGGACGGCGCGGCTCGGGTTCGATCAGCGCGATCCGGAGCGTGACGGCCAGGGGCGACGTCGCGAGCGGCGCGACGGTCGTGCAGCTGCCGATGCAGGTGCAGTGGCACCCGGAGTCTCCGGTGCCCGGCGAGTGCTGACCGCTCCCGTGCGACATGCCCGCCGCGTGATCCGCGTGGGTCATGGCGGCGGGCGCGGCGCTCTCGGTCCGAGCGGCGCCCAACCCATGCATCGCGCACGACGCTTCCTGCACACCGCCGAGCAGCACCGCGCTCAGTAGCGCGACGAGCATCAGGGCGGCCTGGAAGTAGGCAGGGCGTCGGTGCACGTGTCTCACACCATCATGGTACGCGGGTCCGAGGCCGCGGGAAAGGGCGGCGATCCGGGTCGGGGGCCACGCTCCCCGGGTATCGCGTGTTGCACCACGCCGACATTCTGTAGGGGGCGAAGGGCACCGCTACTGCGGGTGGACGTGCTTGCTCGACGAGGTCGAATCGGCTTTCGGGGCTGCCGGGGCGCTCATCGGTGCGGCAGGGGACGTGACCTGGGTCGCCTGGCCGCCGTGGTCGTGGCCCATCGCCTTCATGATCTCGGCCATCGTCGCCCCGCGCTCGACCGTCGGCTTGGGGAAATCGGCCGAGAAGCCCACCGCCGGCCCACCCATGTTGTTGCTCCCCATCATGTCCGCCATCTCCAGCCACTCCTTGCGCGTCCACACGTACGACGTCGCGTCCCGATAGCGTGCCGCCACGCCGAGGATCACGGCGCGCTTCTCCTCAC
>Ga0207691_10004195_pt1 | contig 13988 bp, 14 predicted proteins | sample KBSM13metaG_FD_184327 | JGI IMG/M metagenome (GOLD analysis project Ga0207691, IMG submission 184327) | Miscanthus rhizosphere microbial communities from Kellogg Biological Station, Michigan, USA - KBS M1-3 metaG (SPAdes) (version 2) | ecosystem: Host-associated > Plants > Roots > Rhizosphere >... | reverse complement strand
GCCATCATCGAGCACTCGCGCGAGGTCTGGCTCGCCGCCGACCACAGCAAGTTCAACCGGCCGGCGATGGTCGAGCTGGCGCGCCTCGACGAGATCGACGTCCTGTTCACCGACGTTGCGCCGCCGGCGCCGTTTCCCGAGCTGCTCGCCAGCGCGGGAGTGAACTGCATCACCTGCGGAGAGCCGCCATGACCCGCCCGCGCCATCTGCTCGCCCTCGACCAGGGCACGTCGAGCTCGCGCGCGATCGTCTTCGACGCGCGAGGCGCGATCGTCGCCTCGGCGCAGGCCGAGTTCCGGCAGATCTTTCCGCAGCCCGGCTGGGTCGAGCACGACCCGCGCGAGATCTGGAGCTCGCAGCTCGCAACCGCGCGCGAGGCGCTGGCACAGGCCGGTCTCGGCGCCGGCGACATCGCCGCGCTCGGCATCACCAACCAGCGCGAGACGACGATCGTCTGGAACCGCGCGACCGGCGAGCCGATCGGCAACGCCATCGTCTGGCAGGACCGGCGCACCGCGGCGGCGTGCGAAGCGCTGAAGGCGCGCGGCCTCGAGCCGCTCTTTCGCGAGCGCACGGGGCTCGTCCTCGACGCTTATTTCTCCGGGACCAAGCTTGCCTGGCTGCTCGACCACGCGAGCGGCGCGCGCGCTGCCGCCGAGCGCGGCGAGCTCGCCTTCGGCACCGTCGACACCTGGCTGATGTGGCTCCTGACCGGCGGTGCGACGGCGGCGACGCGCGCGCACGCGGTCCATGCCACCGATCCGAGCAACGCCTCGCGCACGCTCCTGTTCGACGTGCCGCGCGGCGCCTGGAGCGCCGAGCTGATGCAGGCGCTGAACGTGCCGCCCGAGGTCCTGCCGGAAGTGCATCCGTCGAGTCACGTCTTCGGCCACACGCCGGCCGATTTGTTCGGCGCGCCGATCGCCATCGGCGGCGTCGCCGGCGACCAGCAGAGCGCGCTCTTCGGGCAAGCGTGCTTTCGTCCCGGCCAGGTCAAGAACACCTACGGCACCGGCTGCTTCATGCTGATGAACACCGGCGATCGCTTCGAGGTCTCGTCGCACGGCCTGATCGCGACCAGCGCGGCGCAGGCAGGTGCGTGGCCGCAGTTCGCGCGCGAGGGCAGCGTCTTCATCGGCGGTGCCGTCGTCCAGTGGCTGCGCGACGGACTGAAGGCGATCAAGTCGAGCAGCGAAGTGCAGCAGCTCGCCGAGAGCGTTCCCGACAACGGCGGCGTGATGTTCGTCCCGGCCTTCACCGGCCTCGGCGCGCCGCACTGGAATCCCGACGCGCGCGGCACCATCGTCGGCCTGACGCGCGGCTCGACGATCGCGCACATCGCGCGCGCCGCGCTCGAGTCGATCGCCTTTCAGAGCGCGGCGCTGCTCGAGGCGATGGCGAAGGACGTCGTCGCCGCCGGCGGCGCGCCGGTCGCCGAGCTGCGCGTCGACGGCGGCGCGTCGGTCAACGACCTGCTGATGCAGTTCCAGGCCGACCTGCTCGGCATCCCCGTCGTCCGGCCGAAGGTGACGGAGACGACAGCGCTGGGCGCCGCCTATCTCGCCGGGCTGGCCTGCGGCGTCTACGCCGGCACCGACGAGCTCGCCGCGCAATGGCAGGTCGAGCGCACGTTCCATCCGACCATGGCGCGGGCTCGCGCGGAAGAGCTGATGCAGCGCTGGCAGCACGCGGTGGCGCAGACGGTCGCCTGACGTCCGGCCGCAGCCTTCGAGTCGAACCGTGTCTCGGAAACGGCGGCGGCGCGACGCCGTCGGCGCGCAGCGTCACCAGGCCGGTGCCCCAGGGCGCTCAGCCGTCCGTCGCGAGCAGTGCGCTCACTGCGGCGTCGACGCCGTCGCTGCCGCAGGGGATGCCTTCGGCCCTGAGAGCCGCCTGCACGCCGGCGAGACAGCCGAGGATCATCGCCTCGTTCATGTCGCCGAGATGGCCGATGCGAAAGACCCGGCCCGACAGCGGCCCGAGGCCGCCAGCGATCGCCACCTGGAAGCGCTCGCGCGCGACCGAGCGCAGCGCTTCCGGGTCGATGCCCGGCGCTACCTGCACCGCGGTGACCGAAACCGAGCGCGCCGAAGGAACGGTCGTGAACAGGCGCAGCGCGCCGCCTTCGCCCCAGGCATCGACTGCGGCGTGGACGGCGCCGGCGAGCCGCGCGTGTCGCGCGTGGACGTTCGCCAGGCCTTCGGCGGCGATCAGGCCGAGCGCCGCCTCGAGTCCGGCCATGTGCGCGAGCGGTGGCGTGCCGCAGAACTTGCGATACGAGAGATCGCTTCGGCGTCGCAGCCAGTCCCAGTAGAAGCGCGGCGTCGGGTTGGTCCGTGCGAGCTCGATCGCGCGCTCGTTCGCGGCGACGAACGCCAGGCCGGGATGGACCATCAGGCCCTTCTGCGACGCACCGATCGCGACGTCGATGCCGAGCTCGTCCATCGCGAACGGCGCCGCCGCGAGCGAGGCGACGACGTCGACGACGAAGAGCGCCGGATGCGCCGCGGCATCGATCGCCCGGCGCAGTGCCGGCAGGTTGCAAGTCGTGCCGCTGGCGGTGTCGGTGTGGACGACGAAGACGGCAGCAATCCTGTGCTCGCGGTCGTCGCGCAGCGCCGCCTCGACCGCTGCCGGGTCGATCGGCAGGCCTTCGACATAGGGTGTTCGCACGGCGCGGCCACCGAACGCCTCGACCTGCTCGGCCCAGCTGTCGGAGAAGTGGCCGGTGCCGGGCACCAGGACCGTCGATCCGGGAGCGACCAGGTTGGCGATTACCGCTTCCCAGCCGCCGTGACCGTTGGCGGAATAGAAGAAGACGTCGGCGCGCTCGGTCTCGAGCAGCGCCTTCATGCCCGATTCGCAGGCTCCGATCAGCAGCGGCAGCCGGGCATCGGCAAGGTCGGTCGGCTGGCGCGCCATCGCGTTCACGACTTCGTCGGGCACGCGCGTCGGCCCGGGCGAATGGAGCAGGCGCATGCCGGGGATGCGGGCGTGGGTCTTCATGGCTGGGCATGGTAGCGGTCGAGAGGAGTAGATTCGTTGCCGACGCGGCGTCACCGAGGCACGGATTTGTCATGAATGCACCCTTCGTCCCGATTCGCGGCCTGCATCACTACGCCTATCGCTGTCGCGACTGCGAGGAGACGCGCGCCTTCTACGAAGACATCCTCGGCTTGCCGCTGGTGCACGTGATCCGCGCCGACGTCGTGCCGAGCACCGGCGAGCACTGCCCGTACGTGCATGTCTTCTTCCGCATGGCCGACGGCTCGCACCTGGCCTTCTTCGACCTCGGCGACGACGTCGCCGCCGAGCCGTCGCCGAACACGCCGGCGTGGGTCAATCACATCGCGCTGCGGGTCGACTCGCCCGAGGCGCTGCGCGCGGCCAAGGCGCGGCTCGAGGCGGCCGGGATCGAGGTGCTCGGTGTCACCGATCACCACGTCATCGAGTCGATCTACTTCTTCGACCCGAACGGCATCCGGCTCGAGCTGACCGTGCCGACGGCGAGCGCCGAGACGACCGCGCGCCACGAGCGCGAGGCGCACGCCGCGGTGGCGGCGTGGACGCGCGAGAAGCAGGCGCGACTCGGCGCGGCAGGCGGGTCGCCGGCGGCGCGCGCGGCGAACAAGGCGGTTGCCGCGGAGCTCTCCAGCTCGGGTGCGATGGATGCCTGAGCCGGCCGAGCGGCGCCTCGCCGCGATCGACGTCAAGCCGGGCGCGGCGCTGGAGAGCCAATCGGGCCTGCAGATGATGCGGCCGTGCATCTATGGCGCGTACGAGGAAGCGGCGCGCGGGGGCTCGGCAGGCGGCGTGAAGACGGGGGCGATCGTGATGCACCCGACCAGCAACTTCATGGGCCACTACCTGATCGCGCCGCTCGCCGCGCGCGGCATCACCTGCCTCGGCCTCAATTCGCGCTACGCCGGCAACGACACCGTGCTCCTGATGGAGCGCGTCCTCCAGGACCTCGGCGCCGGCGTCAAGTTGATGCGCGAGACGCTCGGCTGCGAGCGCATCGTCCTGGTCGGCAACTCGGGCGGCGCGGCGCTGGCCGCGTACTACCAGGCCGAGGCCGAGCGCTTCACCGCCGAGACGATGGTCGACGGCGACGCCACGCACATCGTCGCTGCCGACCTGCCGCCGATCGACGGCATCGCCCTCTGCGCCGCGCACGAAGGGCGCTCTCACCTGCTGCTGCGCTGGCTCGATCCGTCGCTGGTCGACGAGCGCGACGCGCTGTCGCGCGATCCGGCGATCGACATCTACGAGCCGGCGAACTGGCGCGGCGACGCGCCCGCCCGGCCATCGTTTTCGGCGGAGTTCCTGGCTCGCTTCGGCGCGGCGCAGCGGCAGCGGCGCGACCGCATCGAGGCCCGCGTCGTCGCCCGTCTCGCGCAGCTGCGCGCGACGCCGGGGGCGCCGCGCGACGAGGCGTTCATCGTCCACCGCACCCACGCCGACCCGCGCTGCCTCGATCTCACGCTCGACGCCAACGATCGCGCGCCGGGGAGCGTGTGGGGCGATGCGCGCGCCGTCAACTACGCCGCCAACGCGATGGGCCGGGTGACGTCGCTGACCGCATTCCTGTCGCAGTGGTCGTCGCGCTCGCGCGCCGGCGGACCGGAGAACCTGGCGCGCACGTCGGTCCCGGCGCTGCTGCTCACCTACACCGCCGACCAGAGCACCTTCCCGAGCACGCGCGACGCCTGGCTCGCCGCCGGCGGCGATCGCATCAGGAACGTCGACATCGTCGGCGGCGATCACTACCTGGCCGGCCGGGTCGACCTGCAGATGCGGGTTGCCGATGAGATCGCCGCGTTCGCTGCGACGCTATAACGACCGGACCATGGGCGCCGCCGAGATCTGGAAATTCGCCCCGGCGTACGAGCTGCCGAGCTGGCCGTTCGTCGCACCGCCCGACCTGAAAGCGCGCGAGCGGATTCGCTATCCGGTCGTCATCGCCGGCGGCGGGCTCGCCGGCCTGACGCTCGCCTGCGACCTGGCGCTGCGCGGCGTCGCCGTCGTCGTCCTCGACGAGGACGACACCGTCGGCGTTCGCGGCGCGTCGTCGCGCGGCATCTGCTACGCGCAAAAGAGCCTCGAGATCTTCGACCGGCTCGGCATCTACGAGCAGATCCGCGCCAAGGGAATCACCTGGTCGGTCGGGCGAACGTTCTCGGGCGCGGACGAGATCTACTCGTTCAACCTCGAGGACGAGAGCTTCTCGGAGCAGCCGCCGTTCATCAACCTGCAGCAGTTCTACCTCGAGTGGTTCCTGGTCGAGCGGATCCGCGCGCTCGCGCCCGAGGCGATCCGCTGGAAGTCGAAGGTCGTTCGCGTCGAGCATGGCGCTGGCGGCGCGCTGGTCGAGGTCGAGACGCCGGCGGGCCGCTACCAGCTCGAGGCCGACTGGTTCGTCGACGCCACCGGCGCGAACAGCCGGATCCGCGACGAGCTCGGCCTCGGGGCGCACGCGTCGCGCCATACCGACCGCTGGTGCATCAGCGACGTCCGCTTCAAGAAGCCGTTCGCGGTCGAGCGCTGGACCTGGATCGACGCGCCGTTCAACGAGGGCCGCGGTGTCTGGCAGCACCTGATGGCCGACGCCGTCTGGCGCCTCGACTACCAGATGGACGAGCACGCCGATCCGGAATCGATCAGCCGGCCCGAGGTCGCCGGCGCGCGCCTGCGCGAGCAGCTCGGCCCCGACGTCGAGTTCGAGTTCGTCTGGATCGGTCCGTACCAGTACCGCGACTACCTGCTCGACACCTTTCGTGTCGGCCGGACGATCTTCATCGGCGACGCCGCCCACGTCGTCTGCCCATTCGGCGCGCGCGGCGGCAACAACGGCATCCAGGACGCTGCCAACCTCGGCTGGAAGCTAGCGCTCGTGCTCGCCGGCCAGGCTGGCGACGCGCTGATCGACAGCTATCACCACGAGCGCCATGCGGCCGCAGTCGAGAACCTGCGCATCACGAGCCGGACCGCGCGCTTTCTGGCGCCGCGCAGCGCCGCCGAGCATCGCCTGCGCCGCGCCGTCGTCGCGCTCGCGCGCAAGCACGAGTTCGCGCGCCGGATCGCCAACACCGGCCGCATGGCCCAGGCCAATGCCTACCCGCCGTCGCCGTGTGCGCCGGCGGGCGCGACGTCGCTGCAGAACGTCGCCGGCGACGGAACGACGGTGATGCGCCTGCTCGGCGAGGGCACTCGCTTCCTCGGCCTGTGGCTCGGCGCGACCCGCGAACAGGTCGCGGCGCTTAACGATGCGATCGGCCCACGCTGGCCGATCGCGGTCCAAGCGATCGACGCCGCCGGCGCCCTGGCCCGCCATCTCGGCGCCGGCGCCGGCAGCTTTTTCCTGATCCGCCCCGACGCGTATGTCGCGGCCGGCATCGAAGCGCCGACGCCGGCGCGGGTTGAAGCCGCGCTGCGCCAGGCGCTCGCGCGCGACGTCGCGGCATGAGGAGCGATCCCAACATCGCCGATCCCGACGGCTTCTACGAGGCCTGGATCGCCGCGCACGAAGGCCTCTCCGACGCCGGAAGCGCCGATCTCGACGCTCGCCTCGTCCTCCTGCTTGCAAATCAGGTCGGCGACATGGCGGTGCTGCTCGAGTGCATCGCCGCGGCACGCGCCGCCGAAGACTGAACGGCGCCTCGGCGCGACGTCGCCGGCCTGATCTCTGATCGGCGGCGCCGCACGCGCCGCCTGGCCGAGCGACAAGCGGTCGGCGTGCGGCAACGAGCGACGCTGCTTCATCGCAGCGCCACGCCCGCTTCTCGTTTCCTTCATCGCCGCTGCGTGCTCGCCCACGACAGTGCTTGTCACCGCGGCAGGGTGCCGCGACGAGGAGAAGATCATGTGGCAGCAACGGCTCAGGGACTGGTTCGATTCGCTCCGCGCGCGCTTCACGCGGCGCAGCGAGCGAAGGACGCGCGACGACGTCGAGGCGTACGAGAGCCGCTACGAGTCGGTTGCCGCCGGCGAGGGCGGTCGCGTCGATCCGCGCCGCTGGGCCGTTCCCGCGACGGTCGCGGCGATCGCCGTCGTGTCGGCGATCGCGCTCGTCGCGCATCCGCCGTTGCAAAGCATCGGCCGGGGCGAGGTCGGCGTCCGCATCAACCACCTCACCGGCACGGTGAGCGAGTGGAGCGAGGGGAGTGTCCTGGTCGTCCCCGGACTGCAGCGGATGCGCGTCTTTTCCCTTCGCGACCAGAGCTGGCGCGCGGCGCAGATGAGCCGCGCCGACGGGCCGGCGCCGCTGCAGTCGGTCGAGGGCCTGTCGCTCGGCGCCGACCTGACGGTGCGCTACGCGATCGATCCGCTCAAGGTCGCCGCGCTCGCCAAGAGCCTGCCCGACGACGTTGGCGGCGAGATCGTCGAGACCGCGTCCCAGGGCGTGATCTACAAGGTGTTCGCGCGCTACACCGTGCGCGAGATCTTCTCGACCAAGCGGAGCGAGATCCAGGCTGCGGTCGAGGCCGAGCTCAAGCCGCGCCTGGCCGGCGACGGCGTCGTCCTGCGCAGCGTCCAGATCGGCAAGATCGACCTGCCCGCCGACTACCGGCGTGGCATGGAGAGCCTGCTCGCCGAGGAGCTCGCCGGCGAGAAGATGAAGTACACGCTCGAGCTGAAGGAAAAGCAGGTCCGGGAGACCGAGCTCACGGCGCAGGCCGAGAAGGTCCGGCGCGAGCTCGGTGCGGAGGCCGCTGCGCGCGAGCAGATCATCGCCGCGAAGGGCCAGGAAGAGGCGATGAAGCACGTGCTGCCGTTCAAGCAGCGCCAGATCGAGCAGCGCCAGCTCGAGGCCGAGGCGCTGAAAGTGACGCGCGTCAAGGCCGCCGAGGGCAATGCGCAGGCGCGTCGGATCGAGGCCAGCGGCGAGGCCGAGGCACGCCAGAAGCTGGCCGACGCCGAGGTCTACCGGATGGACAAGATCGGCAAGTCGAACGCCGAGCAGATGGGACGCGAAGGCGCGCTGTTGGCGCGCCATCCGCTGCTGATCCAGAAGACGATGGCCGACAAGCTCTCGGACAAGGTGCAGGTGATCATCGCCGCGCCGGGAAGCGACGGTGGCTTCATCGGCGCCGGCCTGCTCGGCCGGGCCAAGCGCGAGACGCTGACGAGCACGGCCCACGACGGCGAGCAGCACGCCGGCGCCGACGATGTCCAGGAGGCTCCGTGAACGGCGCCGGCTGCAGCCTGCGCGACGTCGTGCGCACGGGAGCGACGGTGCTGATCGCGGCGGTCGCCGCGGCGCTGGCGACGGTCGCAGGCGCGGCGACCACCGCCGACACGACGACGACCGCGGCCGTGGCAAACGCGCCGAACAAGACGTCGACGGCGACCGCCACCCGGGCGACCTCGTCGAACACCGCCAAGACGGTGCCGCCGGCGATCGGGGCCGCGATCGTCCTGCGCGACCAGACCGCGCTGCGCGCTGCGCCGCGTGACTCCGCGTCGCAGCAGGCGGTGCTGTGGCAGGGCGAGGTGCTCGAGGTGCGCGGCGAGCGGCTCGACTATCTCCAGGTCTGGGACCACGTGCGCGAGCGCGGCGGCTTCGTCCGCGCCAGCCAGGTGTTGCGCAGCCGGCTCGACGCGGCCGATGCGCCGGCCCTGCTTGCGCTCGTCGCCTTCACGCGCGAGTCTTCAGGCAGCGAGGCGCTCGGCATCGGCCTCAGCGCGGCGTATCTCAAGGCCGCGCCGGCCGAGACCCTGGCCGGCAGCGCCGGTGTCGCCGCCTTCGATGCGCTCGGCAGCTTCGCCGACCGGCTGGCGCAGCGCGTCTCCGCCGGCAACGCGGCGAGCAAGGCGGCCGAGGCCGCGCTCGCGGCGCACCTCGAGGTCGCCGGCCGCTACGGCGTCCGCTTCGCCAGCTTCGAGCGCGACGGCAGGATGCAGCTCTGCTACGACGGCGATGCCTTTCGCCGCGTTCTCGCGCGGGTCGCCGAGCCGCTGCAGCAGGCACGCGCGGCGCTCGCGCTGACGCGGCCGGAGTGCGTCGACCCGGCGCGCGGCGCCTACGAGCGTGCGGCGCTCGACGAATGGCGTGTCGCCGTGCTCGATCGCGTCGACACCGCCAAGCTGCCCGCCTACCTGAAGAACCGGGTCGCGATGCGACGTGCCGCCCTGTGGAGCGCGATCGCCTTTCGACGCGCCCGCCTCGGCGGCGCGATCGACACCGAGGCGACGGCCGCAGGCGCCGCCGAGCGCGCCCTCGACGAGCTCGCCGCGATCGACAAGAGCGAGCTGACCGACGCCGACCAGGCCGGCTTCGACGATGCCGCGATCCGAGCCAACGCCTCGCGCTGGGCCGCCGATTCGGATGGCGCGCCGCGCCTCGGTGGCGTCGGCGTCAGGGTCGCGACGACGCCCGGCGAGCCCGGCCAGACCTGCGTCCTGCTGCTCGACCAGAAGCACGACGCGGGCGCGCCGCTCGCCCGCCGCTGCACTTACGGCATCGTCTGGACCGCGTCGGCGACGAGGAATCGCGAGGGCAACGCGCTCGCCGTCGCGGTACAGCCGATGGAGGCGTGGCGCGAGCTCTGGGTCTTTCGCAAGACGCGCGACGGCTGGAGCGTCGACGTGCTGCCGCCGGCAGCGACTGCTCCCGGCATCGGCTGCGCCGAGTTCGCCGGCTGGGTCCCGGGCGGGCAGCAGATCCTGGTCGCGCGCGAAGCGCGCGGCGAAGGCCGGTACAGGCGCAGCTTCGAGCTGGTCCGCCTCGACGGCCTCGTCACTGAACGACAGTCGGCCGACCCCGGCCTGATCGGCGCCTTCCAGCGCTGGCAGGACCCGGCCTGGAAGCGCGCGACGGTGAGCGTGCGCTGATCGGCCGGCGCCGAACCCGAGCCGGAGATCTCAGCCGATCACGGCTCGCGCCCCGGCGCCAGCACGCCGACGCGTTCGAGGAAGGCGACGACGACGTCGTTGACGACCTCGGGATCGGTGACCGGCCCCATGTGGCCGAGATCGAGCTCGATGCGCTCCACGTTCGGCAGCGTCGCCACCAGCTCGCGCGCCACGGCACGGGCGGCCGCAGTCGAGCGCTTGCCGACGAGGTAGAGCACCGGCATGGTCAAGGCGCCAAACGCGGCCAGCGGCGTCGCCTCTTCGACCAGCGCGTGACGCCAGCGGCGAACGTTGACCGCCGCCGCGGCGATCGGCGCCTGGCGCTGCTCGGGCATTCGCTGCCAGCTGCCTGCACCCATCCAGTAGTCGATGAAGTGCTCGGCGGCCCGGGCGCGGTCGCCGGCGTCGAGGGCGTCGGCGGCCGCATCGACGGCGGCCAGGATGCCTTCCGTGTCGTTCGGTCGCGGCGTGGCGGCGTCGACGAGCGCGAACAACGTCGGCTCGTAGAGGACGAGCGCCCGCACGCGGGCAGGGTCGGCCAGTGCCGCGAGCAGCGCGACCGCGCCGCCGTACGAATGGCCGATCAGTGTCAGCGGCGTTCCGGCGGCGGCCAGCACCGGCGCGATCAGCGCCACCTCGTCGGCCAGCGCGATGGTCTCGGCGGACGGCCATTCGGGAGTCTTGCCCGCGCCGTAGAGGTCGGGCGCAAGAACGTGGCAGCGCGGCGCAAGCCGCTCCATGAGCGCGCGCCACTGCGTCGACGAGCTGGCGTTGGCGTGGAGACAGACGACGCCGGCGCCGCTGCCGGCTTCGCGGACGTGGGGCAAGGCGGAGGTCATGGCGCATCTTAGAGAGCAGCGGCCGAAACGGCACACGCACATCGCTCCGACCGTACGGAGCATGGCTGTCTAGAATTCGTCGCCGGGCCGTTTCGCGTCGGCGGCTTCTCTCGCAGGCGAATGACTGATCAGCAAGCTCGGTTGAACTCGTTGCGCGCTTCGGCCTACGACCGCCGCTTCGTGGCTCTGCACTGGCTGCTCGCGCTCATGATCGTCGCCGCCTGCGTCATGGGCCTGGTGATGGTCGAGCTGCGGTTCTCGCCGCTGCGCCTGCGCCTGTACAACTGGCACAAGTGGCTCGGCATCGCGATCCTGGCGCTGTCGCTGGCGCGCTTCGGCTGGCGTCTCGGGGCGCGGCGCCTCGTGCCGCTACCTTCGGACATGCCCGCTTGGCAGCTCGCCGCGGCGCGCGGAACTCATCTCGCGTTCTACGCTCTGTTCCTGATCGTGCCCTTGAGCGGCTGGCTCTACACCTCCGCCGTGGGCGTTCCGGTGGTCTGGCTCGGCTGGCTGCCGCTACCGGACCTGACGCCGCTCGACAAGCCGTTCGGAGAAGAAGTGCTGAAGCCGCTGCACAGCGTCTCGTCGTACCTCCTTGCTGCTCTGGTGGTGGTCCATGCGGCCGCGGCGCTCAAGCACCAATTCGTCGATCGCGACCGGCTGCTTGCCGACATGTGGCCGTGGTGGCCGGGGCGCGGTCCGGCGTGAGAGCCTGTTCGTCGCTGCTTCGCTCGTCGTGCCTGGCATTGCTCGTTGCGGCGGCCGCGACGCAGGCGCAGACCGCTGCACCGCCAAAGCTGGTCGCGGCGCAAAGCGAGATCACCTTCCAGGTCAAGCAGAGCGGGGTTCCGATCGACGGCCGCTTCCGCAGCTTCGACGCGCAGGTCGCGCTCGACCCGAAAGCGCCGCAGAGCGGCAGCGTGTCGCTCTCGATCGACATTGCGAGCGCGACCGTGGGCTTCGCCGAGAGCGACGCCGAGCTGCCGCGGCCGGCGTGGTTCAACGCCCAGAAGTTTCCGCGCGCGGTGTTCCAGTCGAGCGCCATCAAGGGCGTCGGCCCGGGGCGACTCCAGGTCGCGGGCAAGCTGACGATCAAGGGAACGAGCCAGGAGCTGCTGGTTCCGGTGACGATCGTGCAAGCCGGCTTGCTCTCGACGGCGACCGGCGAGTTCGTCGTCAAGCGACTCGATTTCAAGATCGGCGAGAACGAATGGGCGGACGTCTCGCTGGTTGCCAACGACGTTCGCGTCCGCTTCAAGCTGGTCCTCTCGGGGCTCGGCCCTCTGCCATGATCGCTCCCTCTCACCCCCCGCCAAGGAACCGTCCATGCTCAAGACTGCCCTGATCTCATCGCTCGCCATCGGCGCCGGCGCGGCTCTGGCCGAACCCGCGACGTTCACGCTCGACCCGTCGCATTCGGTGGTCACGTTCGAGGTCCTGCACTTCGGCACATCGACCCATCGGGGAAGGTTCGCGGCGAAAGAGGGCAGCATCGTCCTCGATCGCGAGGCCAAGACCGGCAAGGCCGACATCACGCTCGATACGGGCAGCCTGAGCGTCGCTTCGTCGGCGTTCGAAGGAACGCTCAAGGGCGAGCGGGTGCTCAACGTCGCGCAAAACCCGACCGCGAAGTTCGTCGGCGACTCCTTCACCTTCGACGGCGCCAAGGTCGCTTCGGTGACGGGAACGATGACCATCCTCGGCAAGTCGCAGCCGGTCACGCTGAAGGCCACGCGCTTCAACTGCTACGAGAACGGCCAGCTCAAGCGCGAGGTCTGCGGCGGCGACTTCGAGGGCACGATCCAGCGCAGCCAGTTCGGCCTCGCCTTCGCGCCGAGCGTCGCGCCCGACGATGTCCGTCTGCTGATCCAGGTCGAGGCGATCAGGCAGCCGTAGCGATCACCTCCGACCGGCGCAGCGATGACGATCTCCGACCCCGCGTCCGCGACCGGGCGCACCGCCCCGGTAGAGCAGCGCGTCGACGCGATCCAGGCGGCGCTCGAGGAGCGCGGCCTGAAGCCGGGCGAATTCATCGTCGAGGCCAACCATTTGGTGGAGGAGCGCTGGGTTCCCGAGAACGGTGCCCGCATCGTCGCCAAGGCATGGACCGATCCGGCGTTTCGCGAGCGACTGCTCGCCGACGGCCGCGCGGCGGTGCTCGAGCTCGGCTACGACATGCCGCGCCATCACCGTCATCTGGTCGTGCTCGAGAACACGCCGGTGGTGCACAACGTCATCTGCTGCACGCTCTGCTCGTGCACCGCGTTCACGATCGTCGGCCTGCCACCCGACTGGTACAAGGACCTCGAGTACCGCGCCCGCGTCGTTCGCGAGTCGCGCACGGTGCTGAAGGAGATGGGCCTCGAGCTGCCGCGCGAGGTCGAGATCCGGGTCTGGGACACGACCGCCGACACGCGCTACATGGTGCTGCCGATGCGGCCGCGCGGGACCGTCGGCTGGTCCGAGGAGCGGCTGGCGCAGCTCGTCACCCAGGACGCGCTCATCGGCGTCGCCCGCCTCTAGCTTCGCCGCGATCGATGGACGGCATCCACGACCTCGGCGGCAAGCAGGGCTTCGGCCGCGTCCGCCACTCGCCCGGCGCACCTGCGTTTCACGAGCCGTGGGAGAAGCGCGTCAACGCTCTTTACTCGCTCGCGGTCAGGCTCGGCATCTTCAACATGGACGAGTACCGCCACGCGATCGAGCGCATGGAGCCGCGCCACTATCTTTCGGCGAGCTACTACGAGCGATCGCTGACGAGCCTGGCGACGCTCTGCGTCGAGAAGGGAATCGTCTCGCGCGACGAGCTCGAGCGCCGCGCCGAAGGAGCGTTCCCGCTGGCGCTGGCGAGCGCGCCCGGCCGCTCCAACGCGCCGGGTCGCGAACGCTTCGCCCCGGGGGACCGGGTCCGCGTCACGAGCGAACACGTCGCCGGCCACGTTCGCATGCCGGCCTACATCCGCGGCAAGGCGGGCGTGGTCGTGAGCGAGTCGCCGCCCTATCCGTTTCCCGACGCAGCGGCGCACGGCGTCGCTTCGGTCGACGAGCCTACCTACGACGTCCGCTTCAGCAGCGGCGATCTCTGGCCGAACGCGAGTGACGCGGCGTTCGTGCACGTTGGCGTGTTCCAGAGCTACCTCGAGCGTCTGCCCTAGACAAGATGGCTTCGTGATTTCGGGCGGTCCGTCCTCTGCGGCAACGTAGGTTGCGCGCCGGGGGCGTGCCGAGCTACACCAACGCACCGGACCGATGGGCGGTCAGGTCGTTGCGAATTCGCGAGGGGACGGACCATGG
>Ga0207691_10004192_pt1 | contig 13991 bp, 9 predicted proteins | sample KBSM13metaG_FD_184327 | JGI IMG/M metagenome (GOLD analysis project Ga0207691, IMG submission 184327) | Miscanthus rhizosphere microbial communities from Kellogg Biological Station, Michigan, USA - KBS M1-3 metaG (SPAdes) (version 2) | ecosystem: Host-associated > Plants > Roots > Rhizosphere >... | reverse complement strand
GTCCGGGCCGAACCGGCCGTAGTACATCCCACGCATGGCGAATGTGAACGGCTGCAGGAAGAAGTATCGCCGGTAATCACCGAGCAGCGTGGTGAAGTTGATCTGCCCTATCGACGGCGACACCTCGAACCGGTAGCGGCCCCCGGCGACCGGGGACGTGAACCCGAAGTACGAGTAATCGCCGACGAAGGCTATGGACGCCTGACCGAACGAGAGGCTGGGGGGTCCCTCAATGTTGCTGCGATCCTGCCCGAGGTACTCGCCGGTCTGCGTGTAGAAGTACGAGAACCCTTCATTGCCGTAGGCGTACCGATTGAACCCGGCGCTGAACTCGATGCGTTTCGTTTGTGAGAACGGGTATTGTGTCGTGAACGACGCGTTCTCGACGTAGACGCGCTGGAGGATCTGATCGACCCTAACGACGGGCGTGTTGCCAACGACGTCTTCGTTGTACGTCTGATAGGTCTGCACGTATGGGATGTGACTCAATCCCGTGAGCCAGTTCCACCGACGCTTGCTGTTCTTGTAGTAGACCTCTCCCCCGATGTCCTTGAATGTCCCTTGCGCGGCGAGTGCCGCGCCGACCTGGCGCGTCTCGAGCATGTCGGAGAACCCGGCGGACACTGCACCGGAGATGCCGTTACCATAGGCCTGGTTGCTCACGCCAACGCCAATGGATGGTGCGCCGAGGTAGGCGAGCGAAAGCTTCGGGTTGTAGGACTTCGGCCGCGAGGCGATGACCGGCGGTAGACCGGTTGTGGCGTCAGCGAGATACGCCTGCACCATGCTCGTCGACACCGCGTCGACCGGCGTTAGGATACCTGCGACGGGTGGCGTCCCTTGAGCGGGGATTGCTTGAGACGGGTTGGCTTGAGGGGGTGTTGAAGGAGGAGCGGGTGTTGCGGGCGCCGGGCTTCCCTGCGGATTGGCTTGCCCCGCAGCCGGCACCGGCGTGCCCTGCGCCTGCTCCGGCGAGAGCGCGTGAATCAGGTTGCCGCCGTCATGGAAGATGGAGAACACCATGCGGCCCGTCTTTCGCGCCACGCTGAGCGTGGGTGAGTTGGAAGTGATGCCGCTGATTCCCGTGGCCGTCCGCGTAACCTGGAAGACCTGATTGCTCGCGAGGTCGAGGCGATAGATGTCGCTGAACCCCTCGCGGTCCGAGACGAAGTACAGTTGCCGGCCGTCGGGCGCGTACTGCGGATTGATGTGCTTCGCGCCGGGGAAGATGTCGAGCTGGCGGACGGTGCCACTGCTCAGGTCCATCAGCGCCAGGTTCATCGGACCGTACTTGAGCGCGTCGAAGTCGGTGCCCGGGCCGCGGTCCGTCGTGAACGCGAGTGTCTTCCCATCCGGCGACCACGCCGGGTGCAGCTCCGCATAACGATCGTTCGTGAGCCTCCGCACCGCGCCGCCCTTGAGGGTGACGAGGTACAGATCGCTGATGCCACCGGACATGCCGGCCACCGCGATCGTAGTTCCGTCGGGGCTCCACGCGGCGTCACTGATGGCGCCAACTCCCTTGATGGCGATGCTTCGTTCTTCCTTCTTACGGCCGACATCGAAGATCGTGACGCGGTTGTCACCCTGCTGGAACGAGATGAACGCGAGCTTCTTCCCATCCGGCGACCACGAGCCTGAGGCGTTGACGAAGCTGAGCGCGTCGAAGTGCGGGTCCGCGTTAGGCCCCGTGAGCTTCTTGACGACTTTCCCCGTGTTTGCGTCGGCGACGAACAGGTCGACGGTGAACAGCCCACGGCGGGCGAAGAACGCGACCCACTTGCCGTCCGGGCTCACAGCCGGCGCGACGTTCATGTCGCCGGGCTCATTCGGATTGCCGAGCAACGGCTGACCGACGTCTTGGGGCTTCGTCCGCCCTTCCATCAACGGCATGTACGTGTCGCGGATGGACGCCAGCCATTCCTTCGACAGCGAGTCGCTCGAGATGCCGATCACGCGGCGCAGTGCCGCGTCCCAGCCGCCACGGAGCGACGCGCGATACACGTCGCTCACTCCCTGATCGCCCCACTTGCCTCCGATGTACGCCCACAGTGCCTGGCCGTAGCGATACGGGAAATACCGTGGGTCGGTCGTGAGCTTCTTGATCGACGGCAGATCGTTTCGAAGTGCCGCGTCGCGCATCCACATTGCGGTGTGCGGGTCTTGCCGGCCGACCGACAGGTACTCGGCCATGCCTTCGATGAGCCAGAGCGGCAACTGATTCAGTCCCTGGTACCCGCCGCTCGTCGGATTCTCGGCGATGTCGTACTGGAACACGTGCACCATCTCGTGGCCGAGCACGTGGTCGTTCTCCTCGTAGACGCCGGTGAACGGCATGATGACGCGGCTACGTCCGGATTCCGTGACGCCGCCGGTGCTCTGATCGATGAATCCACCGATGACGTTCGTCTGTTCGAAGTCCGGGTGATCGGCGTAAAACACGAGCGGCTTCCGATTGAACTGGTGCCGCATGATCCCCGACAGCCGCGTATACCATCGTTCGGCCATCCGTCCAGCGTCTGCGGTCGCCAGCGATTCCGCGGGGTAGAAGTGCAGGTCGTAGTGCTCGGTACTCTGGACGCGAAAATCGAACGTCTGGTACTGCACCTTGTTGCGCCCGAAGTACTGCGCCTCGACCAAGGACGGCGCGGCCGCTGCCAGGACGGCAACGAGCATCATCGACCGCGTTCCCATTCCCGCGAACCGACGCATGTGGATCTCCGTGTGGTGTATCGTGGCGACCAGCGTGTAGCCGGCCGCGTGCCCGAAGGGGGGCAAGCGGCATACCACCCCCCAACGTCGTTCAGAAGCCAGACCAGCGAGTTGCGCCGCCGCCAATCGGTGTCGTACCATGCTCGCGCAGCGACGGACCACGTGGTCCACCTCCACGCACTGTTACCCCCAATCCCCGCCGTGTTCGCTTTTCGGCAAAAGTTCCCTCGCCTGCGCTCTCGGACCGCATTCGCGGCCGCCTGCTGCCTCGCCGTGGCGTGTTATGGCGAGCCCGCCAGTGCGCAGCAACCCGCTTCGACCAGACCCGCGGAACGGCCAGTGCCGCCGCCCGATATATATCTGGCGTCGATAACGCGAACTTCGGGAACGCCGAAAATCGGCGCACCGATCAACATCACTGATCGGGCCGGTTACGACAACCAGCCAAGCTTCAGCTGGGACCAATCGGGCGTGTTCTTCACGTCCGTCCGGAATGATGCACAAGCCGACATATATCGCTACGACATTGCGACGAAGGGGACGTCCCGCGTTACGTCGACTGCTCCCGAGAGTGAGTACTCGGCGACGGCGATGGACCAGGGACGCGCGATCTCGGTCGTGCGTGTCGAGCGCGATTCGGCACAGCGACTCTGGCGCTTCCCGCTCGACGGGAGCCCTCCCAGCGTGATTCTCGAGCGCGTGAAGCCCGTCGGCTATCACGCCTGGGCCGACGACCACACGCTCGCGCTGTTCGTGCTCGGCTCTCCTAATACGTTGCAGCTCGCCGATACCCGGACAGGCGTCGCGGACACGATTGCCTCGGGCATTGGGCGTTCTCTCCATCGCATTCCCGACAGCCGGCGCATCAGCTTCGTGCGGAAGGTCTCCGCGACGGAATGGTGGATCGAGTCGCTCGATCCGGCGACCCGCGCGACCGCGCGGCTCGTCCGACTCCCGGAGACCGTCGAGGATTACGCCTGGGTGCCCGGAGGCTCGATCGTGTGCGGTCGCGGTTCTCGGCTGTTCTGGTGGTCAGGCAACAGCGGTGACGATTGGCGCGAGATCGCGGATCTGGGTTCGGCGGGCGTGAAGGGCATCACACGTATCGCGGTGAGCGCGCGCGGCGATCGGATCGCTTTGGTTGCAGACGGCAGAACGGACCCGTAGAACGTCAAAGGCGCGAGCAGCGCTCGCGCCTTTGGAGGTCCTCCGACGTGCGCTCCGGGCGATTCAATCGTTCGACGTTCGTCCAACCAGCGCGTCCATCAGCGATCGCACTGTCGTGAGGAGCGCAGACTGCTTCGCCACGAGCGTGGTTGATCGGGGACTGTCCCAGAGTGCCGACGGCCCGATCGTCTGCGTGACCCACTCACGTTGAGCGAGAGCGCGCAGCGCTATGCGTTCGCCGTTCATTGGGAACTCGCCAGGCGGCGCCAGGAGCGGAAAGGAGCGAACCTGCTCGGTCAACTTGAGCAGCGTCACGTCGAACTTGACGCCGCCGGTCCATTGCGGGTGATACACGACCTGGTCAACGGCGTACTGATCGTCCCCGATGGTGACGTGCACGCGGCCGCCGACGACGCGAGCGCTCGCGACTACACTGGCCGTAGTCACGACCCACTGCGCCCCAATGACGGCGCAGTCGCTCTGCGCGCCCTCGGCGCTGATGGAACAACGGCGGGCGTCAGCGCGTGGCGTTGAGTGGACGAGTGAAGCGGGGAAGAAGGGTCCACCGAGCGTCAGGACTGTTGCCAGCACGATCGAACCGGGATTCAAAGCCTCCTCCGCGCTGTGATGGTGGCCACTGCGGCGAGCGACGTCCCGTTACGCCGGTCGGCGCGTAAAATCAGCGAGATTGGCTCGCTATCAGTATGACTGCCGTACGCGCCGGATCGCCTTGCGCGCGTGACAAGGCGCTCGAACGGAGGTGCAGGGCGAGATAAATCGCGGCAGGCGCTACGGGACGACGACCACGACTTTGCCGAACGTCTCGTTCGATTCCACGCGTCGGTGCGCATCAGCGAGGGCGTCGAGCGTGAACACCTGATCGACGACAGCGCGAAGGGCGCCAGTTTCAAAGCCACGCGCCAAGTCATGCATGAACGCCCGGGTCGCCGCAGCCTTTTCATCCACGGCGCGTCCGCGCAGCATCGTTCCGATCACCGCAATGCGCCGTGAGAGAATGCGCCGGAGGTCGACTGATGCGGTTGCGCCGGCCACCAGGCCCACGAGCATGAGCCGCCCGCGCATCGCCAACACGTCGATACTTGCAGGGGTGTAAGCCCCGCCAACGAGGTCGAGGACGACGTCGAAGCCAGCCGGTGCCCAATCTCGCACTGCGGCGCCGAGGTCGGACGCGTCTCGCACGGTAGCGCCATGCTCGAGTCCGAATGCGGCTGCGCGCTCGATCTTGTCCGCAGTCCGCGACGTCCCGTAGGGGATCGCCCCAACGGCGCGCGCGATCTGCACCGCGGCGAGTCCGACTCCGCTGCCCACGGCATGGATGAGCACGCGCATGTCGCGCCCGAGCCCACCCTGCGTGACCATCGCGTCGTGCGCGGTGATGTACGCTTCGGGAATGGCGCCAGCGTCCGTCCACGAAAGCGCACCAGGAATTCGCGCGGCCGTGCTCGCCGGGACAGCAATGAACTCAGCGTGCGCGCCGCCGCCCGCGATACCGAACACGCGATCGCCGCTCCGCAGGTCGGTCACTGTCGCGCCAACCTCGACGACCTCGCCCGCGTATTCGATGCCGGGGATGTCACGCGGAGAACCCGGCGGGGCGGGATACGCGCCGCGTCGTTGCATGAGATCAGCGCGGTTGATCGCCGATGCACGGACTCGCACGAGCACGCCATCCGCCGCCAGGGTGGGTCGATCGACGTCACGAATCTCGAGAACGTCCGGTCCGCCTGGATGAGTAATGACCGCGGCTCGCATTTTCGATTATGCTAAATGTGAATCGATCGATCGCCAGCATGCTCGGTCCCGCCTCCGACCGCTCGCGCCGAAACCCGCCTCGCGCAGGCGCCGTACGGACACCAAGGTTACTAACGTAGCAACGTTACGAGGGGGTACACGTGTTCGGATTGCTCGCATTCGCGCTGTCAACGGCAGCGGTGATCATTGGCTTTACGCAGGCGAAGGATTTTGTCGCCCGTCGTCTCCGGTACGTGGATGCGGCGCGCAGCCCACTGGCTCCGTTCGTCGCCGGCATAGGCGCGGCTATCATTGCTGCGCCGATCGTCTGGCTACTTCCGTTCGTTGGTGCCGGGAGCGCGATCGCGTTCGGGCTCAGCGTCGCGCTGGGAGTCGCGGCGGGAAACAAGAATGTCCGTCAGCAGCTTCCGCCTGGGTGATCGAGTAGTCAGTCGATTGGCGCAACGAAAACCGCCGCGCTCGAGCAAATCGAGCGCGGCGGTGCTGTTTCCTGCGGTTTCTATTCCGCCACCCCGTAGCTCTTACTGAGTGGGATTCGCTGCTACGGCGGGGACGGTGCCGGTGGTACGCGTAGCCACGTGACCGCGGGCGCGGTCCAGCGCGTCGTCGATGTCCATGAAGATGTCGTCCTCCATCTCGGTGAATAGCTCGGATGCCTCGATCACCGCGAGCGGCTGCGCATGCACCTCGGCCAGCAACACCACGGTGCGGTCGCGACGAAACCGGCGGACGACTTCCTGAAGCGCATGAAGACCCGATGAATCGAGGACGCTCACGTCGCGCATCCGGATGATGATCACCCACGGACGGCCGGAGATCTGGCCTAACGCTTCCTTGAACGCCTCCGCCGCACCGAAGAAGAATGCGCCGCTGATCTCGAATACTTCGACGCGCTCCGGGACGCTGCGCTGACTGATCGCGCCGGGCGCGGAGTACGTGGTGTCGTCACCATCCTTTCGCAACTCGCGCGTGACGGCGGATACGTTCGTCGCTTCGGCCATCCGCTTCATGAACAGGAAAGATGCGAGCACCATTCCGACGCCGATGGCCACCGTGAGATCCACGATGACGGTGAGCAGAAATGTCGTCACGAGCACCGCCGCGTCCTCGCGCGGCCCTCGCAGCTCGGCGCGGAACACGCGCCACTCGCTCATCTGATACGCGACGAGCATCAGCACGCCGGCGAGCGTCGCCATCGGAATGAGCGCAGCCCACTTCCCGAACACGAGCACGATCAGCAGCAACGTCAACGCGTGGATCATTCCCGCGACCGGCGTGCGGCCACCATTCTTGACGTTCGTCGCGGTGCGCGCGATCGCGCCCGTTGCGGGAATCCCGCCGAACATTGGCGACGCAATGTTCGCGATACCCTGCGCGACCAACTCCATGTTCGATCGGTGTCGTCCGCCGATCATGCCATCGGCGACCATGGCCGAGAGCAGCGACTCGATGGCGCCGAGCGCGGCGATCGTGAATGCTGGTCCGACGAGACCGCGCACATCCGAGAACGAAATGGACGGAATGGACGGGGCGGGGAAGGCGAGATCGAGCGCGCCAAACCGGCTTCCGATGGTCTCCACCGGCAGGTGAAACAGCTGCACGATGGCCGTCGTGACGACGAGCGCGACGAATGGGCCGGGGAGTCGCCAGTTGAGGTGGCGCCACCCGATGAGCAGGCCTAACGTGAACGAGGCTACCGCGACCGCCCATGGATTCACGCTACCGGCCGCTCCCCACAATACGTCGAGCTTCTCCACGAACTCTGACGGCATTCTCGCGACCTGCAGGCCAAAGAAGTCGCGGAGCTCGTTCGACGCGATGATCACGGCGATGCCCGATGTGAACCCGGTGATCAACGGGTGCGGAATGAACTTGATGAGCGTTCCGAGCTTGAACACCCCGAGCAGTATGAGAATCACACCGGCCATGAATGTCGCGGCCGCGAGCCCGGACACTCCGTACCGTTGGACGATCGCGTAGACCACGACGACGAACGCCCCGGTGGGGCCGCCGATCTGCACGCGAGAGCCGCCGAGTGCGGAGATGAGGAAGCCAGCGACGATTGCGGTGTAGAGGCCTTGTGCCGGCGTCACGCCGCTCGCGATGCCGAACGCGATCGCAAGTGGCAGCGCCACGATGCCAACGATCACGCCGGCCGTGAGATCGTTCGTGAACTGCTGGCGGTCGTAGTTCTCGAGGGTCGTGAACAGCTTCGGGACGAACACTGCACCTTTGGGCCAGAGGGAACCTTGTGCGACACCGTGCAATCTCTTGACGAGTGACGCGCGTCACCGTCGCGCTTGTTCACGCCAACTCGCGCGTGATGGTGCAGCGAGATATCATCCGCGTCAATCAATCCATATGACGGCGCCCACTTTCAAAGACTACTTCTCGTCGAGCGCGGCGGAGTACGCGACCTTCCGGCCACGATATCCGGCCGCGCTGTTCGACTTCGTCGCGTCGCTCCCAGCCGCGCGCCACACGGCGTGGGATTGCGCGACCGGAAGCGGGCAGGCTGCTGTACCGCTCGCGAATCACTTCGAACGCGTCGTCGCAACGGACGCGAGCCGCGAGCAGATCGCTCACGCGACGCCGCACGCGCGCGTGTCGTACGCCGTCGCGCTGGCGGACGCCAGCGGGCTCGAGGCGGCGTCTGTGGATCTCGTGACGGTCGCGCAGGCGCTTCACTGGTTTCCGCTCGACCGCTTCTTCGCCGAGGTCCGGCGCGTGTTGACGCCCGGTGGCGCGCTCGCCGTCTGGTGTTACACGCGTCCACAGTTGTCCGGCGCCATCGACGACGTCGTCGAGCGATACTACTCGGAAACGTGCAGGCCATACTGGTCGCCGGAACGCCGGCTCGTCGACGATGGCTACCGAACGATTGGCATGCCGTTCGACGATGTGCCAGCACCGCCGCTCGACATCGAAGTGCAGCTGACGCTCGATCAATTCGCGGGGTATCTCCGCACATGGTCCGCGACGCGTAATCTCGCGGCGGCCATTGGTCGTGACCCGGTGATCGCGGTGCGAGATGAACTGCGGGCGCACTGGGGCGCTGACGAATCCACGCACCTGGTGCGCTGGCCCATTCACGTGCGCGCGGGATTCATCGCCCGCTCGGCGTGACGCCGGCGCCCCGGATGCGACTCCGCGTGTCACCTGAGCCGCTCGCCGTCTGTCGCCTGGACGGCAACGCTCCAATTCCGCCTTGGGCAAACGGCCCGGGGTTTGTCTCCGTCACGCGGGCGGGGAGTGAGCTGTCGATCGTGTGCGCCGATGGTCGCGTTCCCGCGGTCGTGAGAGCCGAGCGAGGCTACGTGGCGATTGCGGTGGAAGGGCCGCTCGCGCCGGACCTCGTCGGCGTGCTGGTCTCGCTCGCCGGTCCGCTTGCCGACGCGGCGATTCCGATCCTGGCCATCGGCACGTACGACACGGATTACGTGCTCGTCCGTGCCTCCGCATTGCAGCGTGCGCTCGCCGCTCTGAGAGCAGCGGGACATGACGTGGCCGACGACGCGGAGCGTCGCCTCGACAAGTAGAGTGCTTGGCAGCACGCGCAGTTAGCTTTCGCTCCGCGTTCGGCACTCCACGAGAGCCGCGCGTGGCGGCCCGCATACGACGTCGAGCGTCATGGCTTGTCGGCTGCCGACCTGAACGGCCGGAGAACCTCTGGTGGTGCATTTGATTCTCGCGCTGGCGATCGCCGCCGATGTCGGCGGCGAAGTACGAAGCGCGGTGAACGACCAACCCATCGCTGGCGTGATCGTCAGCGCGATCGGTGGGAGCGACACGGTTCGCACAGACACGAACGGCAGGTTCCGCCTGGTGACGTCAACGACCACCCGCTTGCGGTTTTTTCGCGCGGGGTACACGCCTCGTGAGCTTGTCGCGGCGTCCGGCGATACCACGCTCCTGGTGGTCCTGACGCCCACGGCTCGCACGCTGGAAGCGTCGACGATCACGGCGGTCCGCGGTGACGATGCCGCGCCGGTCACGCGCGCGACGATCGACGAGGCCGAGCTCGATCGTCGCTACTTCGGACAGGAGTTGCCGCTGCTGCTCACGACGGCACCGTCGGTCACGGCGTATTCAGATGCCGGGTCGTTCTCCGGGTACTCGTACATGCGGCTGCGCGGCATCGACCAGACTCGCATCAACATCACGCTCGACGGCATTCCACTCAACGATCCAGAAGATCACTTCGTCTACTTCTCGAACTTTCCGGATTTGACGAATAGCCTGCAATCGGTCGAGCTGCAGCGAGGCGTCGGGGCGAGCTCGAATGGCGTCGCGTCGTATGCGGGCTCGCTGATGATGGAGTCGGTCAGCCTCGCAGGTGGGCAACGCGGGGGCGACGTGCAACTCGAGCGGGGATCGTTCGACTCGAATCGCGGTAGCCTCGAGTATGCGACGGGACTCTTGCCCTCGCGTCTTTCGTTGTACGCGCGCGGATCGGTGCAGCAGACGGAAGGCTATCGCCGCAACTCGAGCAATCGGTCAGCGTCGTTCTTTCTGAGCGGCGGCTACTTCGGCGACCGTGACATCGTGAAGCTCGTCGCGTTCGGCGGACGCGCGCGCAACGGGCTCGCGTATCTCGCGGCGTCCGCGGAAGACCTGGCAGCGGACCCGCGCGCGAACCCGCTCACGGAGTCCGAACGTGATGACTTCTTCCAGGATTTCGCGAGCGCCCAATACACTCGTCTCCTTGGTCCCGATGCCAGCGTCGGCGTGACCGCGTACGGGATGTGGTCTGACGGCAATTACGACGTTCGCGTCGATCCGGATCTCGAGAACTTCAACCTCGCATCCAACGCCGTGGGTGCGATCGCGACCGCGCGTGCACGCGTTGGTCGATTGCAGCTGCTCGGCGGTGCTCACGCGAACGGGTATCGACGATCGCACTACGCCGTCGTCAGGCCCGACCTCGAGACCCGCCTCTACGACAACACTGGCGAGAAAGACGATGCGAGCGCGTTCGCGAAAGCGACATATGGCGTGGGCGCGTGGTCGATCCTCGGGGACTTGCAGGTTCGGTACGCTGCCTTCCGGTACGAGCCCGACGTGAATGCCGGCATCACCAGTCGTCGCATCGACTGGACGTTCGTGAACCCAAAGATCGGTGTGACGTGGCAGGCGAACAGCGCCTGGCGGTTGTACGCCTCGTACGGCCGCAACGGTCGCGAGCCCGCGCGCAACGACATGCTGGCCGGCTTCGACAATCTCGACACGTCGAACGTCGAGTTCGTCGGCGATTTCGCGCGCGTCAAGCCAGAGTCCGTTCGAGATCTCGAAGCGGGGATAGCATTGCGTACTGCCCGCTTCGGCGTGCAGGCCAACCTCTACTCGATGGACTTCCACAACGAGATCTCGCCGATCGGAGAGCTCAGTTACCTTGGCCTCCCGCTGCGGAAGAACGTGGCGAGCAGCTACCGGCGTGGTGTGGAGATAGACGCGGAATTCCGCGCGACCGCGGCACTCACCGGCACGCTCAACGCGACGGTGAGTCAGAACCGGATCGATGCCTATACCGATGACGCCGCGGGTGTCACGTACCGCGACGTGGAGCCGTTGCTCACGCCGCGCGTCATCGCGAACGCGTCGCTCCGCTACGCGTTAGGCCGCGGCCTCACCACCTCGCTCGACGGGCGATTCGTCGGCCGATCCTATCTCGCCAACACGAGTGATGCCCGGTTCACGACGCCGGGACGCGCCACGCTCGACGGCACGGTCGGCTGGACGATCCTGCGTTACACACTCGGCATCCGCGCGAACAATCTGACGAACACGCCGTTCTACACCGGTGGTTACACCGACGGCACGACGTCCTACTACTACGTTCTCCCGCAGCGGAACGTGTTCGTGACGATCCGCGCGAGGTTCTGACCCGAATGGCTGATCCCGTCCCGCCGAAAAAACCACGCGTCAACATGGCGCGTGCCTGGCCCGAAGCCCGTGCGCTGATCTGGAAGCACCGCCGCTCGCTCGGGCTCGGGCTCGTGTTGATGCTCGTGAACCGACTCGCCGGGCTGGTACTGCCGGCGTCGTCGAAGTACCTCATCGACAACGTCCTTGGAAAGCACGATCTGACGAAGCTGGTTCCGCTCGCGCTGGCCGTGGGGGGCGCCACGGTCATTCAGGCGATCACCTCGTTCCTGCTGGCGCAGACGGTGAGCATCGCGGCGCAGCGTGCGATCAGCGACCTCCGCATCGACGTGCAGCGCCACGTCCTGCGCCTGCCGGTGTCGTTCTTCGACTCGACCAAGTCCGGCGTTCTGATCTCGCGCGTGATGTCGGACGCGGAAGGAATCCGGAACCTGATCGGGACGGGGCTCGTACAGCTGGTGGGCGGGCTCCTCACGGCGATCATCGCGCTTGGCGTGCTGTTCTACCTCAACTGGCACCTCACGGCGTCCACGATCATCGTGCTGTCGGCGTTCGGTGCGATGATGGCGGTGGCCTTCAAGCGGCTACGTCCGCTCTTCCGGAAACGCAGTGAGATCAACGCCGAAGTGACCGGCCGCCTCGGTGAGGCGTTAGGCGGGATTCGCACGGTCAAGGTGTACACGGCCGAGCAGCGGGAAGAGCGAATCTTCGCCGAGGGGATTCAGCGGCTGTTCAAGAATGTTGCAGACACCATCACGGGCACGTCGGCGGTGGGCGCCGCCACGACCGTGATCGTCGGCGTGATCGGAGTGCTCATGATCATCGTCGGCGGGCGGTCCATTGTGGGCGGCACGATGACGCTCGGCGACTTCGTCATGTACATCTTCTTCATCGGGCTCGTGGCCGCGCCGCTGGTACAAATCGCGTCCATCGGGACGCAGGTGAGCGAAGCGTTCGCCGGCCTCGATCGGATCCGCGAGATCAGGCAGACGTCTACCGAAGATCAGGAGGACACCCAGCGCGAGCCGATCAGCGAGGTGCGGGGCGACATCGCGTTCGAGCACGTGAGCTTCGAGTACGTGCCTGGTGTTCCCGTGTTGCGCGACGTGTCGTTCACGACCGCGGCTGGCACGACGACGGCGCTCGTGGGATCGAGCGGTGCGGGCAAGAGCACGCTCATCGGGCTCGTCACCGCGTTCAATCGACCGACGAGTGGCCGCGTGCTCGTGGACGGCGCGGACATCGCGACGCTCAGGCTTCGCGACTATCGCGGAAATCTCGGCGTCGTCATGCAGGACAACTTCCTGTTCGACGGCACGATCAAGGAGAACATCGCGTTCGCGAAGCCTAACGCCACCGACGACGAGGTTCGCGCGGTGAGCCGGATCGCGCACTGTGACGAGTTCATCGACAAGTTCGAGGCGAAGTACGACACCATCGTCGGTGAACGCGGCGTAAAGCTCTCGGGCGGACAGCGGCAGCGCGTGGCCATCGCGCGCGCGATCCTCGCGGATCCGCGCATTCTCATTCTGGACGAGGCGACGTCGAGCCTGGACAGCGAGAGCGAAGCGCTCATCCGCGACGGTCTGCGCTCGCTCCGCCAAGGGCGAACGACGTTCGTCATCGCGCATCGCTTGTCGACCATCGAGAGCGCGGACCAGATCCTCGTGATGGAGGACGGCCGGATCATCGAGCGCGGAACCCATGGCCAGCTGATCGCGGCCAATGGCCGGTATCGTCAACTGTACGACAAACAGTATCACGTCGAGCGGGACCAATTCATCAACCCCGGCGAGGACTTCCTTCCGGTGCCAGTGCCAGAGACCGACGCGCTGCGCGCCCCACGAGCTACTCGCGGTGCGCTGTAGGCTCGAATAGGACGACGGAGTGTCGGCGCCCTGAGGGGTCGGATCGAGCTTTACAGGATGCGTGAGCGGCGGCAGGTTGGTGACTTCCCAACGATCCTGGCCACCCCCGGTTGGAGGTATGCATGGACGGCCTCATGATGGACTATCCGCTGACCATCACTGCCATGCTCCGCCGGACGGAGTCGATGTTCCGGCACAAGGAGATCGTCTCGCGCCGCGTAGACAAGACGCTCGAGCGATCGACGTACGGCGAAGCCCTCGGCCGAGCACGTCGCCTCGCGTCGGGGTTGGAACAGCTCGGCATCGGACGTGGCGACCGTGTAGCCACGTTGTGCTGGAATCACCTGCGGCATCTCGAGGCGTACTTCGGCGTACCGTCGTCCGGTGCCGTGCTCCACACGCTGAACCTGCGGTTGCACCCCGACGAGCTCGCGTACATTGCGACCCATGCGGGCGACGTCGCGCTCATCGTCGACCAGTCGCTCGTCCCGCTGGCCGAACAGCTGAGGGGACGCACGCCATTCCGGCACGTCATCGTCGTGCGAGATGACACCGGCACTCCAATTCCGGTTCCGGATGGTGCGCTGG
>Ga0207691_10004189_pt1 | contig 13999 bp, 8 predicted proteins | sample KBSM13metaG_FD_184327 | JGI IMG/M metagenome (GOLD analysis project Ga0207691, IMG submission 184327) | Miscanthus rhizosphere microbial communities from Kellogg Biological Station, Michigan, USA - KBS M1-3 metaG (SPAdes) (version 2) | ecosystem: Host-associated > Plants > Roots > Rhizosphere >... | reverse complement strand
GCTGGTGCTGAGCACCCCGGTGCGGAAACAGATCGATTTGAAGCTGTATGGGTTTTACATCGGCGACTTGAGTGTCCCAGTCACGCAAGTCGACATTCCTTTACGGATGACGAAGTTTCTGACGGTGGTTCCCAGCTACATGTATTACTCGGTTCCTGCAAGCGGTCTCAATGAGATCTCGCCGCGTCCTGGAAGATTCACCGACAGCTACGAGGAGCACCAGTTTCGTGTCGACGGAACGGTGGCGTTCTCCGTTCGTAAGTTCGAGATCTCCGGCCGCAACATGTATGTCAGAAGGTTCCGTCCGGCGCCGGCGACGGATATGAACCGTTACCGCGGTCGAATTGCGATCGCGCATCCACTCACGGTTCAAGGGCGCACTCTGAAGCAGTTCGCCTCATACGAGACGTTCTACGAGCGCAACGCCGGGTGGAACAGAACTCGTCTCTGGACTGGCGTCACGCTGCCGGTCAACAAGCGCGTGTTCCTTCAGCCGTCCTACATGTGGGAAAGCAGTAAAGGCAGTAGAGACCTCAACTACGTGTTGTTTGGCGTGATCGTCAACACGCGCTAACCCTCATTCATCGTCGACTCACCGTGAAAGGAGAATCCATGCCGAAAGTATTGCAACGAGGAACCGCCATGCTGGCCGTGTTGATCGCCAGCGTGGTGTTCGCCACGACCGCTCTGGCGCAGATGCCAACATCACCCTGGAAGAAGGGTGCACCGTTTCCGGAGGCGGACGAAGAGCTCTACGGCGTTACCGTCAACGGCAAACTCTACGTAATCGGCGGCTGGGGCGACGGCAAGGCTCGCGGCGCCAATTACGAGTACGACCCGGCAACCGACAGATGGACGAAGAAGGCGCCGATGCCGCGGCCGGCGCACCACGCGGCGCTTGCCGCGGTAAACGGCAAGATTTACGCGTTCGGTGGCTTTGTCGCCCCGGCGACCAAAGCTATCCCGCTCGGTGCCGCATGGGAGCCCATCGCCGACGCATGGGAGTTCAATCCGGCCACCGATTCGTGGAAGCCGCTCGCGCCGCTGCCTGCCAAGCGCGGTTCTGCAATCGCCGCGGAAGTAAACGGCAAAATCTACGTGATCGGCGGCGCCACGACGACGGAAGGGTCCAAGGACCCATTCTTCACGGCATTCGGACCGGCTCGCGTTCTCGGTACGAACGACGTGTACGACCCTGCCACGAACATGTGGGAGAGCCGTAACCCGATGTCGGTGCCGCGCAATCACGCCTTCAGCGGCGTCGTCAACGGCAAGATCTACGTCATCGGCGGCCGCACCGGCCAGGCCTTCATCCTGTCGGCGACAAACACGGATGTGGTCGAAGAGTACAACCCCGCATCCAATACGTGGAGTATCCCGCTGGAGCGGATGCCCACGGCGCGCAGTGGTGGGGCCTCGGGCACCGACGGTCGCAGGATCTACGTCGCCGGCGGCGAGGTGACGACCACAGAACTCGTCGGCGCGTTTCGAGCCATCGAGGCGTACGACCCGGTGACGAATTCGTGGATGACGCTGCCCTCCATGCCGATGCCGCGTCACGGCGTCGCCGGCGGAGTGATCGGGAATCGCTTCCACCTGGTGAGCGGGATGATCCAGTCGGCGGGAGCGCTAACGTTCCTCGACCCGACGCTCTCCACGCACACCGCGATGCACGACGTCCTGGAGCTGCAGTTCGGTGCGCCGCCTGCGACGTCCTCTGCAACGAGCGCGGCGCCGGCACTGACCCAGGCTCCATGAAGCACCAAACAGGACCTTAATCATTCATTCGTCGGAAGGAGATCGTTATGTCGAAAGTCTTACAACGGGCAACCGCGGTGCTCGCCGTGATGATGGCGAGCCTGGTTGTCGTCGCGACCGCGCTGGCGCAGATGCCAGCATCGCCCTGGAAACACGGCGCACCCTTCCCAGTCCCCGATGAGGAACTCTACGGCGTCGCCGCGAACGGCAAGCTGTTCGTCATTGGCGGCTGGGACGACGGCAAGGCCGGGGGCGTCAACTACGAGTACGACCCCGCCACCGACAAGTGGACGAAGAAACAGCCGATGCCAAGGCCGGCGCACCATGCGGCGCTGGCCGCTGCGAACGGCAAGATCTACGTGATGGGTGGCTTCGTGGCGCCGACCGAGACGGCTCTTCCGCTCGGTGCAGCATGGCAGCCCATCGACAACGCGTGGCAATACGATCCGGTCGCCGATTCCTGGAAGTCGCTGCCGCCGCTGCCCACGAAGCGCGGGTCCGCAGTAGCGGTCGAAGTCGGCGGCAAGATCTACACAATCGGTGGCGCGACGACGATGGAAGGGCGGGTACTCGATGATTCGATCGGCCGTCTTGGCGACTCGAAGGACCCGTTCTTCACCGCGTTCGGACCTGCCCGGGTTCTCAGCGTCAACGAAGTGTACGACCCCGCCACGAACAAGTGGGAGACCCGCCAACCGATGTCGGTGCCGCGCAATCACGCGTTTGCCGGTGCGGTGAACGGCAAGATTTACGTCATCGGCGGTCGCACCGGCCAGGGCTTCATCCTGACCGCCACGAACACCGATGTGGTGGAGGAGTACAACCCCCTCTCTGACGCGTGGAGTGCTCCGAAAGAGCGGATGCCCACCGCTCGCAGCGGCGGCGTCTCCGGCACGGACGGACGCAGGATCTACGTGGCTGGAGGTGAAGTCACCACCCAGGAGCTCGTCGGCGCGTTTCGAGCGATCGAGGCGTTCGACCCGGTGACGAATTCGTGGAGCAAGCTTCCGCCGATGCCGATGCCGCGTCACGGCGCCGCCGGTGCCGTCATCAACAATCGCCTTTACCTGGTGAGCGGGATGATCCAGTCCGCCGGCGCACTGGTGTTCCTCGACCCCAAACTCGCAACCCACACGGTGGCGCACGACATTCTGGATCTGTCGACGCTCAATCCGAATCCTCCAACCGCTGCTGCGACGAGTCGCGCGGCGACGGCTTCCACGACAACCACGAGCGCTGCCTCGATCGTGAAGGTGAGCGTTCCTGCGACGAACGCGGTGGCGCCTTCCGGCGGCGTCAAGAAGGTCTACACGCGCTACAACGTCAACAGCCCGGAAGGCATGGTGATGCTCGCGAAATACGCGCACGCAGTGGAGATCATGAGAACCTTGCCCCTCCACGACCAGCATTCCTGGGATTGGTGGTGGTATACCCATTGGGTCAAGGGCTTCCCGGCGGCCCTGTGGGATTTGTCGGAGAAGAGGAAGGCGGAAGTCGTCGCCACACTTCCGAAGGAGTACCAAGCCGACGCGATCGCCGTGTGGAACGGCTGCCAGGCGCACCCCACTGACCCTTCGGACCCGGAGCATTACCAGCAGTGGTTCTTCCTGCCGTGGCACCGACTGATGCTCGCGCAGTTCGAGGGCGTCATTCGTGAGGTGCTGCACGACGAGGATTTCACGCTTCCGTACTGGAACCCGGTAACCGGAAATCCCGACGATTTCATCCTCCCCGCTGCGTTCCGTCTGCCGGGCACCCCGCTCTACAACGGAACCCGCTGGTTCTGGGTCAATGCCGGCGAACGGATCGATAACCTCTATCGAGACTGGATCAGTCTCGATGCGCTGAACGAGAAGTTCTACATCGACTCGCCGCAGGGAAGCCTTGGGTTCAATCCGCGGCTCGATCAGAACCCGCACTTCTTCACGCATTTCGCCCTCGGGGGCGACATGGCCGAATTCTCCACGGTCGGAGGCGACCCGCTGTTCTATCTGCATCACGCGAACATCGATCGACTGTGGGAAAGCTGGAACCGGCTGGGAAACACCAATCCCACTGATCCCAAATTCCTGGATCGCAAATTCGCGTACGGCGACAGGAGTGGCAAGCGGGTCGATCTGCCGGTCAGCTCGGGTGACCGTACAGCGCAGCTCGGCTACGAATACGACCGCTATGAGAAGCCGCCACAGCCACGGACCCTCTCGACCGCGGAGGCCACCGAGCGCGAGCGCGTTTACCACACCCTTCACGAGCAAGCCCTTGGCGGTGCGCACGATGCCCCGAATGCGTCAATGCCTGCTGGAGGAAAACACTAATGATCCTGAAACTTTTGATCAGCCTGATCTTCATGAGCGCAGCGCTACAGAAGTTCACGGGAAAGGTGGCGCCGAACTGGGAGCGGTGGGGCTACTCGCGGCAGTTCATGTATGCAACCGGCATCGCGGAAGTTGTCGCGTTAGCCGTCTTCTGGTGGCCTGGACTCGAACTGGTGGGTGCCGCAGGCCTGGGTCTGGTGCTGCTCGGTGCACTGGCAACCCTGATCAGGTACCGCGAAGGACGGTCCCATATCGCTCTCACCACGGTCACGCTGCTCCTGGTAGCGGTGCAGTTGTACCGCTCAACGGTCGCATGACATGGTGAGAGAACGAACGCCGGACGCCGTGCTGGCGGCGAGCTGACAAGGAGGCCACGTCAATGAACCGCATCATCATCGCAGTGACGGCTCTCGTTGTTTCCCTCGCCGGCGGCTCGTTCGCCGGCGCCACGTGGTGGGTGTACCGGTCCGGCGCAGCGCACGCGAGCGCGCACGCTGCAACCGGCTACACCTGCCCGATGCACCCGAACTACCACAGCGACCATTCTGACAACTGTCCGATCTGCGGCATGCGCCTGGTGGAAGCCAATCGTGGGCAAGGCGCCACGGACGGCACCGACGCCGCGGCGCCGGCGCTGCCGCATGGCGCGGTGCATGTGAGTCACGAGGGGCAGCAGGCAGTCGGCATCGGGCTCGGCGTCGTGAAGCGGTTGGCCGGAAGCCGGCTGCTGCGGACGACCGGACGCGTGGCGGCCGACGAGAACCGGACGTATCCGATCGTCGCCGCCGTGAGCGGCTGGATCCGCAACGTTGACAGTGTGACGACGGGAGACACCGTGAAGAAGGACCAGGTGCTCGCGTCGTTGTTCGCGCCCGATGCCCAGTTCGAGATGGCGCAGCAGTCGTACTACGCCGGCCTCGAGATGCTCTATCGCGTGGCGAGCGCGCAGCCGCAGTCGCAATCGCACGACTCGGGACGTGCGCTCGAGGAAGTCGAGCGGCTTGCCGACGGTCTGCGGAGTCTGGGCCTCTCCAACTCGCAACTCAGGTCGATGGCCGCGCGCCGTGAGCTCGTGCACGACATTCGCCTGGAGTCGCCGGTGGATGGCGTCGTGCTGAAACGCAGCGTCTCGCCCGGTCTCCGATTCGATCGCGGCTTCGAGTTCTACCGGATCGCGGATCTGAACCGCGTGTGGATTCTCGCCGACGTGTACCGCCACCAGCTGCCGTTCATCCGCCGCGGTGCTTCCGCGCGGATCACCACGGCGGGCGAGGGTCGTGCGATGTCGGCGACGGTGAGTCAGTCGGAACCGATCTTCGACGAGGCGACGCTGACGCTGAAGGTGCGGCTCGAGGCCGCGAACCCGCAGCGGGCGCTCAAGCCCGGCATGTTCGTCGACGTGGAGTTCCCGGTCGACCTCCCGGCGACCCTCGTCGTGCCGGCGGATGCGATCGTGGACTCGGGACTGCGTAAAACGGTGTTCGTCGACCGCGGCAACGGACACTTCGAGCCGCGACTGGTAGAGACCGGGTGGCGCAGCGGCGACGACGTCGAGGTGACGAAGGGTCTCGAGCCTGGCGAAAGCATCGTGGTCTCGGGCACCTTCTTCGTTGATTCCGAGAGCCGCATGAGGGCGACGCCATGATCGACCGCATCATCGACTTCTCCGTCAGGAACAAGTTCCTCGTCCTCCTGCTCGTGGCCGCCGCCGCGCTCGCCGGCGCTCACGCGCTGCGGAATGTGCCGCTCGACGCGATTCCGGATGTCGGCGACACGCAGGTCATCGTCTACTCGCGGTGGGATCGCAGCCCCGACGTCATCGAGGCGCAGGTCACGTATCCGATCGTGACGGCGATGCTTGGCGCGCCGCACGTGCGAGCGGTCCGCGGCGTCACCGACTTTGGCTACTCGTTCGTCTACGTAATCTTCGAAGACGGCACTGACACCTACTGGGCGCGCACGCGGACCCTGGAGTACCTCTCGGGCGTGCTGTCGCGGCTGCCGCCCGATTCGCGAACGGAGCTCGGGCCCGACGCGACCGGTCTCGGCTGGGTGTTCCAGTACGCCCTCGTCGACCGCTCGGGTAAACACAGCCTGGCGGATCTGCGGTCGTATCAGGACTGGAACCTGCGTTACTACCTGAAGGCGGTCCCCGGCGTGTCGGAAGTGGCCTCGCTTGGTGGCTTCGGCCGGCAGTACCAGGTGAATGTGGACCCGAACCGGCTGCGCAACTACGGCCTCTCGATACAGCGCGTCGTCGAGGCGGTGCGCGGCGGCAACACGGAGACGGCCGGTCGGCTCATCGAGTTCGGTGGCACCGAGTACATGGTGCGCGGCCGCGGGTACGCGAAGTCGGTCGCCGACTTCGAGAGCATCGTCGTGTCCGCTAGCGAAGATGGCACGCCGATCCGGATCCGCGATATCGGCCAGGTGACGGTCGGCCCGGACCTGCGGCGTGGTGTAGCCGATCTGGACGGCGCCGGCGAAGTGGTGTCGGGGATCATCGTGATGCGCCAGGGAGAGAACGCGGTCGATGTGATCGATCGCGTCAAGGAGCGCCTTCGCCAGATCGAGCCCGGCTTGCCGCCCGGCATGGAGATCGTTCCGGTCTACGACCGGTCAGCGCTGATCCGCGGCGCGATCGACAACGTGAGCGAGACACTTGTCGAGGTGGTGCTCGCCGTCGTCTTCATCGTGCTGCTATTCCTGTGGCACGTGCCAAGCGCGCTCATCCCGCTCATCACCCTTCCGGTGGCCGTGCTCGTGGCGTTCGTCCCGTTCCGCGCGCTGGGGATCACGGCGAACATCATGTCGCTCGGCGGCATCGCGCTCGCCATCGGCGAGTTGGTGGACGCGGCGATCGTCGTCGTGGAACAGACCCATAAGAAACTCGAGCAGGCGCAGCGCGACGGATCAACGCGCGACACTCACACGGTCGTCCTCGAGGCGGTCAGGGAAGTGGCGCCGGCGAGCTTCTTCGCCCTGCTTGTGATCGCGGTGTCATTCCTCCCCGTGCTGACGCTCGAGGCGCAGGAAGGGCGGCTGTTCAAGCCGCTCGCCTACACCAAGACGCTCACGATGCTCGTGGCCGCAGGCCTCGTGATCACACTCGACCCCGCACTGCGATTGCTCTTCACGCGGGTGCGGCGCTTCGAGTTCGGGCCCGTCTGGCTCTGTCGGGCGGCCAACGCGGTGCTCGTCGGCCGCATCCGCCCTGAAGAGTCGCATCCTATCAGCCGCTTCCTCATCAAGATCTACGAGCCAGTTGTCCGCTGGTCGCTGCAGTGGAAATGGTTGGTGATCGGCGGCGCCACCGCGCTGGTCGTCCTCACGGTGCCGGTGTTCGCACACCTCGGATCGGAGTTCATGCCACCGCTGCACGAGGGGTCGCTGTTCTACATGCCGACCACGATGCCCGGTATCGCAATCGGCGAGGCGCAGAAGCTGGTGCAGGTGAGTGACCGGACAATCAAGCAGTTCCCCGAGGTCGCTCGCGTGCTCGGCAAGGCCGGCCGCGCGGACACGAGCACTGATCCTGCGCCGCTCTCGATGCTCGAGACGGTGATCACGCTCAAGCCGGTGTCCGAGTGGCGCCACGTCGACACGTGGTACTCCGGGTGGGCGCCGGAATGGATGAAGCGTGTGCTCCGGCACGTGACGCCCGATCACATCTCCGAAGAGCAGCTGGTCGGGGAGATGAACGCGGCCCTGACGTATCCCGGCGTGTCGAACGCCTGGACAATGCCAATCAAGGGACGGATGGACATGCTGACCACGGGCATCCGCACACCGGTCGGGCTCAAGATCTCTGGCGCCGACACCGCCGAAATCGAGAACATCGGCAAGGCCATCGAGGCAGTGCTCCCGTCCGTGAGTGGCACGCGCAATGTGTTCGCGGAGCGCACCGGCAGCGGATTCTTCCTGGATATTGAGTGGAACCGAGACGCGCTCGCGCGCTACGGCTTGAGCGTCGAGGCGGCGCAGAGCGTCGTGCAAAACGCGATCGGCGGCGAGAATGTGACCACCACGATCGAGGGGCGCGAGCGGTACCCGGTGAACGTCCGCTACATGCGCGATTTCAGATCCGACATAGACGCACTTGCGAACGTGCTCGTGTCGGCGGCGGATGGGCAGCGGCAGATCCCGCTCGGCGAGCTGGCGCGCGTGAAGGTCGCGACAGGACCCGCGATGATCCGCGACGAGGACGGGCTGCTTACCGGTTACGTGTTCGTAGACGTCGCCGGCCGCGACATCAGCAGCTATGTGGACGAGGCGAGCCGCGTGGTGCGCGAGCAGGTGAAGCTGCCGCCCGGATACGCGGTGCTCTGGAGCGGTCAGTACGAAGCGATGGCTCGCGTGCGCGCGCGTCTCACGTACGTGATTCCGCTCACGTTGTTGCTCGTGTCCGTGCTGCTGTACTTGAACACGCGGTCGCTCGTGAAGACGGCGATCGTGTTGCTCGCCGTGCCGTTCTCGGCTGTCGGCGCCATTTGGTACCTGTACTTGCTCGACTACAACATGAGCATTGCCGTCTGGGTCGGGGTGATCGCGCTGCTCGGTGTCGACGCCCAGACCGGCGTCTTCATGCTGCTGTATCTCGACCTCTCGTACGAGAAAGCATCGCGCGAAGGACGTCTGCGAACGCTCGCCGATCTCCAGGCGACGATCGTGGAAGGCGCCGCGAAGCGGCTGCGCCCGAAGTTCATGACGGTGGCGACGACGTTTGTCGGGCTCATCCCGATCATGTGGGCCACCGGCACCGGGTCCGACGTGTGGAAACGGATCGCTGCGCCGATGGTGGGCGGCATCTTCACATCGTTCGTGCTCGAGCTCGTGGTCTACCCGGCGATCTACGAAATTTGGAAATGGCACTTTGCGATGAAGCGGGCCCGCGCCGAACTGCAGCCCGCCACGCTGGCCGCCTTGCCGTCGCCCGAGCCGGCGCAGTAACTGGTTCGCGCGTGGGCTGAGCCGGAACCCCCACGCCCGAAAGGGTACCCCAGCCACCCTACCGGGTCGTCGCGACACACCTTATCAGTCCTCTCCATAGCGCCTTATGGGCCGACGAATGCGCCCGAACGGAGATTGTGGCAGCCGCTGCGAACGCCGACAATCGCCCAGAAACAGGGAGGGCGATGACAATGCTGGCTATCGTAAAGACGGACCACGAGACCCACGACGATCGTGCCCAGCGTATCGACGCCGTGGTGCCGCGAGGACTCGACCATCCGACGGCGGGCACCCACCTGCGCACGGTCGGCGAGTCTGTCGAATGGCGCCGGGTGCTGCGTGACGCAACGCAGGTCGCCGCGACTGATACCACGGTGGTGATTACCGGTGAATCGGGCACCGGCAAGGAAGTCATCGCGCGGTTCATCCATGCAGCGTCTCCGCGCAGGAACCGGCCGTTCGTCGCGCTGAATTGCGCCGCGCTGCCCGAGCAGTTGCTCGAGTCCGAGCTGTTTGGATACGAGCGCGGCGCCTTCACGAGCGCGCACCAGGCCAAGCCCGGCCTGATCGAACTGGCGTCGGGCGGCGTGTTGTTCCTCGATGAAGTGACCGAGATGAGCCTTTCCGCGCAGGCGAAGTTCCTGCGCGTGCTGCAGGAACGCGAGTTCCAGCGCCTCGGCGGCACGCGGCTCGTCAAGGCGAATATCCGGGTGATCGCCGCAACCAACCGCGACCTGCGGAAAGCAGTGGAGCGTGGCAGCTTTCGCGAAGACCTGTTCTACCGTCTCGGCGTTTTCGACATCCAGATTCCGCCGCTGCGCGATCGTGCCGCGGACATCGTTCCGCTGAGCGACACCTCTCTGCAGGAGATCGGCAGCTCCTTCGGACGACCAGCCGCTGAACTGACGCGCGAGGCCCGAGCCGCACTTCTTCAGTACGAGTGGCCCGGGAATGTGCGAGAGCTTCGCAATGTCTTGGAACGGGCGGCGATCCTCTGTGAAGGCGGGCCGATCGACGTGAGCCATTTGCGCCTGCAATCAGGCGCGAAGTCGCTCCGCGATGACACCACCGATCTGAGCGTCGTCGAACGCACCACGATTGCGAGGGTCTTGAACGATTGCCGCGGAAACAAGACGAAGGCCGCGCGGAGACTGGGGTTGTCACGCACGCAGCTTCACATGCGGGTTCGAAAGTACCGACTCGAGGAAGCCGTGAGCGCGTAATCGCGAAGCAGCAGGGTGTGGTGAGGAGGTGACGTCATGCGTCGGTCGAATCGAATGAAGCAGATCCTGCGCGAGCGGCTCGAGGCCAGGGAACAAGAGCGACAAGAAGTCCATGCCAAGATCGACGCCGAACTTCATACGGTTGGTCTCCAGCATTTCGGCGCGGCGATTGCACAGAGGATGGCGCTGATCGAGGTGCTTGCGGCCAGGTTTAACAACGATTCGAGAACGATACGGCGGATATGCCTGGAGGTACTGGACCGCGTCGCGCGTATCCTCGGACCCGAGCTTCAATCGAAGCTGGATCCAGACAGCAGGCGTGACATGTCGATCATGAACGATGTGCTGAAGGTTGTTGATGAAGTTGGAAGAGAGGAGGCACTCCTCGCGGACGCAGCATGAGATCTGATTGCGAGAGTCCTCCATGAAGTCCCCGGTTCCAGCCTCTTGAGAATCTCTCCTGTGCCCCTTCTCAGCGATGGGGCGCCGCGACGAGCCTGCGCAACTTCTCACATGACTTGAAGGCGTCGCCGATTCGATCCCGCTCCGAACCACGCAGTGCGCTCACCCTTCAGCAGCCCCGGTATCTGACGAGCAATCGGAACGATCCGCCCGAACGATTCATTCGCTTCCGATCACATCATGCGGCGCCGACGACGGTGCCCTCGTGCGCACCCGCCGCGTGTGACCGCACGCACCGCACGAAAACACACAGGCGTACGCATGGCGGCCGAAAAAACGACGCGTCTTTTGGTGTGTCTGCCAGGGATCGCACGCTGGCATCGCCGTTGCCCTTTCCGGCGCGCAACGGCCCGACCGCACCTGGGTCCAGACAGAGGAATGTGAAGAGACGGATTTGCGGAAGATTCACGACGGGGGACGAACGTGAGAAAGATGTGCGTGGGCCTGATCGTCCTGGCGTGCTACGCATTGGCACCCGGGACGATCGCGTATGCCCAGGAAACCATCAATCAGGCCACGATCAGCGGGCGTGTGCTCGACCCGCAAGGCGCCGCGGTTCCTGGCGCCACAGTCATCGGGCGCCAGACCGAGACGAACGTCACGGTTCAGGCCATCACCGAGGCCGACGGACGATTCCGCTTTCCGTACCTGAAGATTGGCCCGTACGAGCTGGAGGCGAAGCTCCAGGGATTCAAAGAGAACGCACGCACGTTGGTCTTGAGCGCCGGCTCGGCGTTCGATATCTCGATCTCCCTGGAAGTAGCCGGCATCGACAGTGCAGTCACGGTCGTCGCTGACAGCCGAGTGCTCGAGACGGCGCGCAGCCAGATCGCGGGCACGGTCCCACAGGCGGAGATCCAGACCCTGCCGATGAACGGCCGCAACTTTCTCGACCTGGCTCTGCTGGTGCCCGGGGTCTCACCCACGAACACGAACAGCACACAGCTCTTTGCCGAAACCTCCGGCGCTCCCGGACAAGGCCTCTCGATCGCCAGCCAGCGCAACCTCTCCAACAGCTTCATCGTTGACGGCGTGTCGGCAAACGACGACGCCGCAGGGCTCAGCGGAATGACGTACGGCGTCGACGCCATCGAGCAGTTTCAAGTGGTGACAGGCGGGGGCCAGGCTGAACTCGGCCGCGCCCTCGGCGGCTATGTCAACGTCGTCACGAAGAGCGGCTCGAACGCGCGGCACGGGTCGCTCTATGGCTTCTTTCGCGACGATGCTGTCAACGGCAAGAACGCCCTGACTGGTACGAGACTACCAATGGACCAGCAGCAGTCCGGCGTCAGTCTCGGTGGACCGTTGCGCCGAGACCGCACCTTCTACTTCATGAACGTCGAGCGCAAGATACTCGATCAAACCGGCGTCGTCAGCATCACGTCAGAGAGCGTTGCAACGATCAACCCGAGGCTGACACAAATCGGTTACCAGGGACTCCCTGTGGAAACTGGCATCTACCCCAACCCCGTGCACAGCTCGAACGTGCTCGGCAAGATCGATCATCAGTTCAGCGGGGCCGATCAACTGAGCATGCGCTACGCGCTCTACGACGTGACCTCGGCCAACGCACGCGGCGTCGGCAATCTCAACGCGCCATCGGGATCGACCGGACTGGACAACCGCGACCACTCGCTCGCGATCAGCAATGTCTGGATGATCTCCTCGAATACGGTGAGTGAAAGTCGCGTGCAGATCGCCCACGGCGACCTGCAGGCGTACTCGACCGATCAGATCGGACCACAAGTCACGATTTCGGGTGTGGCGACCTTCGGTACGTTTTCGAGCAGTCCCACGCGACGCGAGAACACGCTGTACCAGGCAGTGAGTAACGTGTCACACCGCGCTGGAGCACATGCGCTGCGGGCGGGCGTCGATTTCCTTCTCAACGACGACACGATCACGTTCCTGCGCACCTTCCGGGGCAGCTATACGTTCTCGTCGATGGCGAACTTCCTGAGCGGCAACTACAACGGATTCGCGCAGACCTTCGGTGATCCTGTCGTGAACCAGAAGAACCCGAACGTCGGCGTCTACGCGCAAGACGAGTGGCGCGCCAATTCGCGGCTGACGCTCAACGTCGGCGTTCGCTACGATCTGCAATTCCTCGACACGGTCAATACCGACACCAACAACCTGTCCCCACGGGCGGGCTTCGTGTGGGCGCCGACGGCGTCGCAGGACTTCCTGGTCCGCGGCGGGGCGGGTGTCTTCTTCGACCGGGTGCCGCTGCGCGCCGTGGCGAATGCGCTCTTGTCCGCGGGGAACACGACCGACGTCACGCAACTGCGCCAGCCGCAGGTGTCTGGCATCCTGCCGACGCAGGCCGGCGCTCCCGTCTTTCCCAATATCCTGCCCGACCGTCTGCCCTCCACGGCTCTCGTGTCGATCACGACGATGGACAAGGATCTGCAGAATGCGTACTCGAAGCAGGCGAACATCGAGATCGAGCGAACGCTCGGCGGTAGCCGCACCCTCAGCGTCGGGTATCAGTATTTCCGCGGTAGGAACCTGCTTATGTCTATCAACCAGAACGTGCCGACGTGCGTGGCGGCGGGCACCAACAACGGATGCCGGCCGGTGTCGGCCTACGCGAACAACAGTCAATACCGAGGCGCCGGCGACTCGAACTATCACGGCCTGCACGTGACTTACCTGCAGCGTCCGAAGGACTGGTCGTCTGTCCGGGTCAGCTACGCGCTATCAAAATCGATGAACGACCTCGGGGAAGCGTTCTTCAGCTCGCCGACCGACCCCACGAACGTGATGAAGGACTGGGGCCGCTCCGACAATGATCAGCGCCACCGCCTTGTCATCGGCGCCTCAGTCAACTCGCCGATAACACTCGCCAGGACCCCTTGGGAGCGAATCAGCCATGGGTTCCAGGCCAGCACGATGGTGCAGTATTACTCGTCCCTTCCGTTCAACATCGTCTCCGGCATCAACAGCCTGCAGGGAACGGCAGGACGGCCATACGCGGATGGGTCGGTATCGACGGCTAACTTCGATGTTCGACAGGTCGAGTTCATACCGAGGAATGCGGGCAAGGGCAATGACTTCTTCACCGTGAGTCTCCGAGTCAGTCGTTCGTTCCGGCTCTCCGGCGGGACGCGCGTCGATGGGTTGGTCGAAGCGTTCAATCTGACCGATCGGGTGAACCCAATCACACGGAATACGACGTTTGGATCCGGATCGTATCCGTCGAATCCAGTGTCGCCGTTCAACACGGTGACGGCGGTTGGTGATCCGAGGTCCATTCAGTTCGGCGTGCGACTCACGTTCTGAAAGCGC
>Ga0207691_10004187_pt1 | contig 14005 bp, 10 predicted proteins | sample KBSM13metaG_FD_184327 | JGI IMG/M metagenome (GOLD analysis project Ga0207691, IMG submission 184327) | Miscanthus rhizosphere microbial communities from Kellogg Biological Station, Michigan, USA - KBS M1-3 metaG (SPAdes) (version 2) | ecosystem: Host-associated > Plants > Roots > Rhizosphere >... | reverse complement strand
GGACTATGCGTTCGGCCGCGACGGCATCAAGGCGTTCAAGGACGCGCTGAAGAAGGCGAAGGTCGTCCACGAGGAGTACCTGCCGCAGAACACCAGCGACTTCACGGCCGGCGGCCAGCGCATCATCGATGCGCTGAAGGACAAGCCCGGCAAGAAGATCATTTACTTCTACTGGGCCGGCGCCGGCAATCCGCTGAAGGTGGCCGACATGGACCTGAAGCGCTACAACATCGAGGTCGCGGCCGGCGGCAACATCCTGCCGGCGATGGTCGCCTACAAGCCGTACGCCGGCATGGAAGGCGCGTCGTACTACTACTTCGGCTTGCCGAAGAATCCGGTCAACGAGTGGCTCGTCGCGAACCACTACAGCAAGTTCAAGAACCCGCCCGACTTCTTCACGGCCGGCGGCATGAGCGCCGCGATCGCGATCGTCGAGGCGCTGAAGAAGACCGGCGGCGACACCAGCACCGAGAAGCTGATCAAGACGATGGAGGGGATGAGCTTCGAGTCGCCGAAGGGCAAGATGACCTTCCGCAAGGAAGACCACCAGGCGATGCAGTCGATGTACCACACGCGCATCAAGAACGACCCGGCGTTCGCCTGGGGCGTGCCCGAGCTGGTCCGCGAGATCAAGCCGGAAGAGATGAACGTGCCGATCAAGAACAAGCGTTAGGCCGGACACCTGCGGTGCCGGCCTAACTCGGCGGGTTCGAGCGGCGATCCCGCCGCTCAACCCGCCGCGGTCTTGCCTCGATGCTTGAAACCAGAGAACTCACGATCCGATTCGGCGGTCACGTCGCCGTCGATCGGGTGTCATGTGAGTTCGCGCCTGGCACGTTGACGGCGATCGTCGGGCCCAACGGAGCGGGCAAGACGACCTACTTCAACCTGATCTCGGGGCAGCTGAAGGCGAGTGCTGGTTCGGTCTGGCTGGCCGGCACCGACATCACCGGCGAAACGGTCTCCGCACGCACCCATCGCGGTCTCGGCCGCGCATTCCAGCTGACGCAGCTGTTTCCGAACCTCAGCGTGCTCGAGAACGTGCGCCTCGCGGTGCAGTCGCGGCGCCATGAGGGGCTGAGCTTGTTCGCGGTCTGGCTCGATCGCAGCGAAACGCTGGCGCGTGCCCGCGATCTGGTCGAGCGGGTGCGCCTCGGCGACCGCGCCGACGCGGCGGCGAGCAGCCTGCCGCACGGCGACCAGCGCAAGCTCGAGGTCGCGATGCTGATCGCGCTCGAGCCGAGCGTCTATATGTTCGACGAGCCGACCGCCGGCATGAGCGTCGACGACGTGCCGGTGATCCTCGACCTGATCCGCAGCCTGAAGGCCGAAGCCGACAAGACGATCCTGCTGGTCGAGCACAAGATGGATGTGGTGCGCGAACTCGCCGACCGGATCATCGTGCTCCACAACGGGCGGCTGGTGGCTAATGGCGAACCGGGTGCGGTCATCGCGAGCCCGATCGTCCAGCAAGCCTATCTGGGACTCGCACCCGAGGCGGAGCCGGCATGAACGCGACGACGGCCGCCGTGCCGGCCCCGATGACCGAGCCGTTGCTTCGACTCGCCGGCGTACACACGCACATCGGCGCGTACCACATCCTGCACGGCGTCGATTTCGAGGTGCCGGCCGGCCAGGTCACGATGCTGCTCGGCCGCAACGGCGCGGGAAAGACGACGACCTTGCGCACGATCATGGGCCTGTGGGCGGCATCGCAAGGGTCGGTGACGTTCGATGGCCAGCCGATCGGCGGACCGGGCGCCGGCACCGGCGATGCGTCGCGCGGACGGCGCGGCACGCCGGAGATTGCACAGCTCGGCATCGCCTACGTGCCCGAGAACATGGGGATCTTCAGCGACCTCAGCGTCAGCGAGAACATGCTGCTCGCCGCCCGCGCTGCGAGCACGGTCGACGACCTCGACGCGAAGCGCCTCGAGTGGCTGTTCGGGCTCTTTCCGGCGCTGAAGAAGTTCTGGCTCTATCCGGCCGGCAAGCTGTCGGGCGGGCAGAAGCAGATGCTGGCGATCGCGCGCGCGATGGTCGAGCCGCGCCGCCTGCTGCTGATCGACGAGCCGAGCAAGGGCCTCGCGCCGGCCATCGTGCAGAACCTGATCGCCGCACTGCGCGAGCTGAAGCGCACCGAGACCACGATCCTGCTGGTCGAACAGAATTTCGCGATGGCCAAAGCGCTCGGCGACCGGGTCGCGGTGATGGACGACGGCCGTGTCGTCCACCGCGGGCCGATGAGCGAATTGGCTGAAGACGCGGGGCTGCAGCATCGTCTGCTCGGCCTCTCGCTGGAGGCGCATACATGAACGCTTTGGAGCTTTGGATCGCATCGAGGGCGGCACCGCAATGGCGCGTGGCCGCTTCACTCAAGACCGAGGCGACGCGATGAGCAGCGTCGCGACCCCGCTGCAGACGCCCGCTTCGGAGGCGATTCCGAAGTCGCGCTTCGACGCGCGACCGCTCGCGCTGATGGCAGTGCTCGCGCTCGCTGCGTGGCCGCTGGTCGGCTCGTCGTCGACCTGGCTGACCCTGACCACCGCCGGCCTGGCGATGGGGATGATCATCTTCATCACCGCGTCGGGCCTGACGCTCGTGTTCGGATTGATGGACGTGCTGAACTTCGGCCACAGCCTGTTCATCGCGCTGGGCGCGTTCATCGCGACCAGCATCTTCGGCTGGCTGACCGGCTGGGTCTCGGTGTCGAGCGTCGGCCATAACCTCGCGGCGGTGTTCGTCGCGATGCTCGCGGCGATGGTGCTCGCCGGCGTGATGGGGCTCGGCTTCGAACGCATCATCGTGCGGCCGGTCTACGGCCAGCACCTGAAGCAGATCCTCGTGACGATCGGCGGCGCGATCATCGGCGAGGAGTTGATCAAGGTCGTCTGGGGTCCAGCGCAGATTCCGCTCTCGCCGCCCGAGGCCTTGCGCGGCTCGCTCCTGCTCGGCAACGCGACGGTCGAGAAGCTCCGCCTGGTGGCCGTCGTGATCGGCGTCGTCGTGCTGCTCGGGCTGCTCTACACCTTGAACCGCACCAAGGTCGGCCTGCTGATCCGCGCCGGTGTGCAGGACCGCGAGATGGTCGAAAGCCTCGGCTACAAGATCCGGCGCCTCTTCGTCGGCGTGTTCGCGGCCGGTTCGGCGCTGGCCGGCCTCGGCGGGTGCCTCTGGGGCATGAACCAGCAGATCGTCACGCCGCAGATCGGCGGCCAGGTCAACGTGCTGCTGTTCATCGTGATCATCATCGGCGGCCTCGGCTCGACCCTGGGCTGCCTGGTCGGCGCGCTGCTGGTCGGTTTGATGAGCAACTATGTCGGCTTCCTCGCGCCGAAGCTGACGATGTTCTCGAGCATCGGCCTGATGGTCGCGGTGCTGCTGTGGCGGCCGCAGGGCCTGTATCCGGTGACCAACCGCTGAGCCGCCCATGCTCAATCGCCTGCTTTCCCACGACCTGCCGCGCAACCGCTTGCTCGCCGCGGTGCTGCTCGCGATCGTGCTCGCGCTCGCATTCACGCCGTTCGTCTTTCCCGGCACAAAGGCGCTTAATGTCGCCGCCAAGATCATCGTCTTCATCGTGCTGGTCGCGAGCTTCGACCTGCTGCTCGGCTACACCGGCATCGTCAGCTTCGCCCACACGATGTTCTTCGGCATCGGCGCCTACGGCATCGCGATCGCGAGCACACGCCTCGGCCCGGGCTGGCCGGCAGTCGCGATCGGCATGGCCGCGGCGCTCGCGCTTTCGGCGCTGCTGTCGTTCGTGATCGGCCTGTTCAGCCTGCGCGTCAAGGCGATCTTCTTCGCGATGATCACGCTCGCGGTCGCCTCCGCCTTTCTGACCCTGGCGTCGCAGCTGTCCGACTTCACCGGCGGCGAGGACGGCCTGACCTTTAAGGTGCCCGAGGCGTTGCAGCCGGGCACCGAGCACCTGGCCGAACCGTTCCTCGGCGCGTCGATCGACGGCCGCTTCGTCACCTACTACCTGCTGTTCTTCGTCGCGCTCGTGCTCGTGCTGACGATGCTGCGGATCGTCAACTCGCCGTTCGGCCGCGTGCTGCAGGCGATCCGCGAGAACGACTTCCGGGCCGAGGCGATCGGCTACCGCACCGTCGTCTACCGGACCCTCTCGAATGTGCTGTCGGCGCTGTTCGCGACCTTGGCCGGCTGCCTTCTTGCGCTCTGGCTGCGCTACAACGGCCCCGACACGACCTTGTCGTTTGAGATCATGCTCGACGTGCTGTTGATCGTCGTGATCGGCGGCATGGGCACGATCTACGGCGCGGTCGTCGGCAGCGTGCTGCTCGTGCTCGCGCAGAGCTACCTGCAGGACCTGATGAAGCTCGGCGCGTCGGCGGTCGAAGGCGTGCCGATCCTCGCCCAGATCGTCTCGCCGGACCGCTGGCTGCTGTGGCTCGGCATCCTGTTCGTGCTGTCGGTCTACTACTTCCCGAGCGGTGTGGTCGGGCGCCTGCGCGGCCGCGGCTGAGCCCGTCGTCTTTCGCGCACCGCCACCGCCCGCACCGAGCGGCGGCCGCTCACTCTTCCCTCACGCGCACTCCTGTGCTGTCGACCGCTTCGAGCGTGTAGCGCTTGCCGTCAGCCGGTTCAATCGGCGATCCGCTCCTGGGGCCCGTGCCGATATCGAGCGCACCGGCGCGGCACTGCTCGTGGTTCCGGGTGGCGCCCGGCGGCAGGTGGAACGACTGGCCGGCGAGCCGGTAGCGAAGCGGGTTCGCAGTCGCATTGACGACGCTGAAGTGAACAATTGCCGAGCGCGGCCGTCCGAACAGCTGGACCGCGTAGTAGCGCTGCGACGTCGGGCTCTGCGCGAGCGCGACGGCGGTGTCGACGACTTCCGGCAGCAGCATGTTGCGGCGATGGGTCGGCGACTGCTTCCAGCCTTCGACGACCGTGGTGACCAACGCTGCGGTGCTGGTGCCGGCCGGGTTCGACAGGAACGCGATGTTCTCGGCCAGCGCGCAGTAGGTGTAGCCACGCGCCTGGGCCCGATCGGCCGGAGACTTGCCGTCGGCATCGTGGCCGTAGCGGTCGGTGCGCGCCATGAACGCGGCTAAGTCACGTGCGGCGTCTTCGAGCTGCGGGTCGGGCTTAGTCGGCGCGAGGCGCTGGCCCGCTCGGAACTCGTTGGTCTTGTCGATGACGAGCCGTCCGGCAGCGCCGAGGTCCGGCTGAACATTCTGAGCCGGCAGCACACCGGCGGCGAGCGCGCCGCCGAGCAGCAGCGCAACGCGAACGGCCCTGCGACCAATGCGCGCGGAGGGGCAAAGCAGGACCGGCGGCATGCCGGCATGATGGTCGCCCGGGCCTTTCGCCGCTGTCGGGTGAGCCGCTGGCGCGAGGTCGGACGCAACGCATTCGACGTCTGCCGTCCCATCGCCTCGGATCGTCCCCGCTGCCACCACTCAATCCTCCGACGCCATGACATGAGCCAGATCGGCAAGCTCCCGTGCGACGACGCGGTGATCCGCGCAGGACGACTCGGGGATTCGGCCGCCCCGCGGTCGAGTCGGCGCTGGGTGCTGGTCGCGACGATCCTGGCGTCGAGCATGGCGTTCGTCGACGGCACGATGGTCAATGTCGCATTGCCGGCGATCCGGCGCGACCTGCAGGCCACCGCGGCCGATGCGCAATGGGTCGTCGAGTCGTATGCGCTCTTCCTCGCGGCGCTGCTGCTGGTCGGCGGTTCGCTCGGCGACCGCTATGGCCGGCGCCGCGTCTTCCTGATCGGCGTAGCGGTGTTCGGCGTCGCCTCGCTCGCCTGCGCGGCCGCATCGACGGTCGGCGTGCTGATCGCGGCCCGCGCGCTGCAGGGCATCGGCGCCGCGCTGCTGATGCCGGGCAGCCTCGCGCTCATCAGCGCGGCGTTTCCCGAGGCCGAGCGCGGGCGCGCGATCGGCACGTGGTCGGGCTTCAGTGGCATCACTGCAGCGGTCGGACCGGTGTTCGGCGGCTTCCTGGTCGACCACTATTCGTGGGCTTGGGCCTTCTTGATCAACCTGCCGCTCGCCGTCGCCGTGCTCGTGATCAGCTGGAAGCACGTCCCTGAAAGCCGGGAGCACAGCCAACGCGGACCGGTCGATCTGGCCGGCGCGACCTCGGCGACCGTGGCCCTCGGCGGCCTGGTGTACGCGCTGATCGAAGCGCCGGTCCGCGGCTGGACCTCGCCGCAGGTCCTGGCCGGCGGCGCGCTCGGCGCTGCGGCCGCGGTCGCCTTTGTGGTCGCCGAACGTCGCAGCACCGCGCCGATGCTGCCGTTCAGCCTGTTCGCGAGCCGCAATTTCAGCGGCGCCAACCTGCTGACCTTACTGCTGTACGCCGCGCTCGGCGGCGGGCTGTTCTACTTTCCGCTCAACCTGATCGAGCTCCAAGGCTATTCGGCGACCGCGGCCGGTGCGGCCCTGGTGCCCTTCGTCGTCATCATGTTCGTACTGTCGAGCTGGGCCGGCCGCCTGGTCGATCGGTTCGGCTCGCGCCTGCCGCTGGTCATCGGTCCGGCGATCGCCGCGTGTGGCTTCGTGCTGTTCGTGCTGCCCGGCCGAGGCGGCAGCTACTGGACCACGTTCTTCCCGGCCGTCGTCGTGCTCGGCTTCGGCATGACGATCACGGTCGCGCCCTTGACGACCACTGTGATGAACGCCGTCGCGCAGGACCTCGCCGGCCTCGCGTCCGGCGTCAACAACGCGGTGTCGCGCACCGCGGCACTGCTGGCGATCGCGCTGTTCGGGGTCGTGATGGCGGCGGCCGGTACCGACTTCCTGACCGGCTTTCGGTGGGTGATGGGGCTCAGCGCAGGCCTTGCGGTGCTGAGCAGCGTGAGCGCGTGGTTGCTGATCGAGCACCGCGCGCCTCAGCGGCGCGACGCCGCGGGCGGCTCCAAATCAGACGGTCACGCTCTTGCCGGCCAGCGAGATCGCGGTGTTCGCTAAGCGCCAAACATCTGCTCGCCCCATCGCCCGGGGGGAGCGGAACGTTGGACGCTAGACCCCGCGTCGCGGCGCGCTGGCAAGTAGGTCCTGCAACTGCTGCTTCCAGAACTTCGCGAACGCGGTCGTGCCGTGGCCGCGCGTCTCGTCGCTCGCCGGGATCAGGAACAGCCGCGCGTTCTTCACGCGCGCCAGCTCACGTTCCATGATCTTCAGCTCGGGCGGATTGCGCTCGTCGTCCGCGGAGTTAATTGCCAGCAGCGGCGCCTCGATGCGGCCGAGCCCCGGCGACGGGTTGTAGTCGCCGGACGACTCCCATTGGTAGAGGAAGTCGTTCGCGTCGGCCGTGAACGGCGCGGCGAGCCGGTCGTCGACCAGCTTGTCGGCCTTCTCACGCGTCGCCGCGGCCTTGTAGTACGCCTGCGATCCGCCGTTCGTCGCGATGCCGAAGTAGACGTTCGCCATCCGCAGGAACTTCGGCTGTGCTGTGTAATTGCCGTTGTTCCAGTCGGGGTCCTTGCGAACCGCGTCGATCAGCATGCGCCGCATCATCCAGTTGCGGCCCGACATCTCGGTCGGCTGAGAGGCCATCGGCACCAGCGCGTCCATGAAGGCGGGGTACTTGACGCCCCAGACCCACGTGTGCATGCCGCCCATCGAGTTGCCGAGGACGAGGCGCAGGTGGCGCACGCCGAGACCTTCGCTGACGAGGCGGTACTGCGCCTCGACCATGTCGTCGTAGTTGTAGTGCGGAAATTTCGTGCGCAGGCCGTCCGACGGCTTCGATGATTTGCCGGCGCCGAGCGCATCGGGCATGATGATGTAGTACTTGGTCGCGTCGAGCGGCTGGCCGGGGCCGAACAGCTCGCCGGCGAAATCCTTCGACAGCATGCCGGTGCCGGAGCCCGCCGTGCCGTGCAGGATCAGCACCGGCTCGCCGGTTGGCGCGCCGATCGTCGTCACGTGCAGGCGCAGCTCGGGAACCACCTCGCCGGTGTGCATGCGGAAGTCGCGCGCGACCCAGTCGCGCTCGACCGGCGTCGGGAAATCGGCGGCAAAGGCCGCGAGTGCGGCCAGCGAAACGGCAAGACCCGCGACGGCGCGGGTCAATGACTTCAGTGCACTCATCGGCTTGTCTCCACGGGCCTCGAAGCGGGCCGGTGGGTAAGCATAGATCAGGGCCGGGCAATGCGCAGACCGGTGGTGCGCACCGTTCTGCGTTCATCGTGCGCGCGGGGCGCACGCCGCGGCTCAGCGCTTGTCGAGAATCCGGTCGATCCAGCGCACCATCGCGTCGAGCATGTCGTTCCGCACGTCGGCATCGCGCCGGCCCGTGCGCGCCGGCACATGGAATGCGTGATCGGCGTTGTCGAACAGCTCGAGCGTGGCGCGTTCGCCGAGCCGCTCGATCACCGGCCGCAGCAGCCCGAGGTCGGCGAGCTCATCGCGCGTGCCCTGCAGGAACAGCATCGGCAGCGCGACCTGCTCGAGGTGCTGCGCGCGCTCGTCCGCCGGCTTCCCGGCAGGATGCAGCGGAAAGCCGACGAAGATGAGACCGCGCACGTACGGAAGCACCGCCGCGGCCTGCGCCTGCGACGTCATCCGGCCGCCAAACGACTTGCCGCCGGCGAACAGTGGCAGTCCGGGAGCGGCATCGGCGGCAGCAGCCACCGCGGCGCGCACCGCGGCGTGCGCGATCGCGGGCGGGTCGGGCCGGCGCGCGCCTTTTTCCATCGAGGGAAACTGAAAGCGCAGCGTCGCGACCCCACGCTCGGCGAGCCCGTTCGCGAACGCCGCCATGAAGGTATGGGTCATGCCGGCGCCGGCGCCGTGCGCGAAGACGTAGAGCGCGCGTGCGTCGGGCGGCAACTTCAGCAGAGCGGACACCGTCGTGCCGGCACCGTCGACCGTGATCTTCAGCGCTTGCGGCGAGCCGGGACCCATCGCAGCGCCTCGCGACGTCAGGGCTTCTTCGGCGTCGCCGGCAGCATCTTGCAGACCTGCTGGACGATCGTCTCGCGGATCGTCTTCGGGCGCGCTTCCATGTACGGCAGCGACTGCTCGTCGTACTTGTAGCTCGACACCAGGTCGGTGCCGCGCGCGTCAGCGTAGCGCGCGCCTTCGGCGACCGCATAGCCGCCGTTCATGCAGTTCGAGATCTGCACCTGGCGCTCGAGGCGGTAGTGCTTGGCGCCGCCGCTGTCCGGCACCTCGGTCGGGCTGTTCCAGCGCCATTCGAGCGCGGCCCGCGCTTCGCTGCCGCTGCGCCGGACCGAGTCCTTGTCGATGTAGACGGTGGCGAGGCCGGTGTCGCCGATCTTGTCCCAGGTGGCTGCCGCGGCGAGGGCCGGTGCGCCGCACAGGGCGGCCAGCGTGAGGAGGCGGAGGATCGGCATATTGGCGGTCGTGCGGGCACCCGGAGTCCGGGTGCCGGAAAGCATAGTTCGAAGGCCGGCGCGGGTGGGTTACTGAACGATTCAGGCCGCCGGCGACTCCGCACTTTTTGCCAACTCCTGCGCAGTCACCACACCGCGCCGCGATTCGCGTCGCGCGATCCAGATCGTCGCCGCGCAGATCACGGCGCCGCCGATCAGCGTGGTCTGGCTCGGCACCTCGGCGAACAGCAGCCAGCCGATCGCCGTCGCCCAGACCAGATCGAGAAATTTGACCGATTGCGTCGACGAGATGTCGGCGCTGCGGAACGACCGCGTCAGGCAGTAGTGGCCGGTGCTGCCGAGCAGCCCGCAGAGCGCGAAGCCGCACCACTGGATCGGCGTCGGGTTGTGCCAGTTAAAGAGCGCGAGCGGCAGGCTGAACAGGGTCACGCTGATCGCCTGCCAGACCACGATCACGCCGGTGCTCTCATGCCGTGTCAGGCTCTTGGTCAGCAGAAACGAGGCCGCGAAGACCGGTGCCGAAGACAGCATCACGAGGTTGTAGACGCCGCCGCTGCCGGTCATCTTCGGCGCCAGCACGATCAGCACGCCGGTCAGGCCGATGCCGGCGGCGAGCCAGCGCTCCCAACGCATCGGTTCCTTGAAGAAGATGTAGGCGCCGACCATGATGAAGATCGGTCCGGTGAAGCCGATCGCCGTCATGTCGGCGAGCGGGATCTTGGGCAGCGCGGTGAACCACAGGCAGAGGCCGAGGGTGTGGACCGCACCGCGCGTGAACTGGCCGCCGAGCTGCTTCGGCCAGTAGCTGCGCAAGCCGCCGCGCAGCACCAGCGGCAACATCACGACAACGCCGAACAGATAGCGCAGGAACTGGGTCTCGAACGGATCGAGCTGCTGGGTGAGAAGGCGCATCAACGCGTTCAGATGCGAGAACACGAGGCCGGCTGCGGCTGCCCACATCAGGCCGCGGACCGGGCCCGGCAAGGTGGCCGCATGGCGACGCGCGTGACGCAGGCGACGGTGCGCCCAGTTCGGCCGCGCCCGCTCTCTCGGCGTTGGCACGCGCCCCTCGTTCTTCGACTCCATTCGTGCCAGTCTAACCAGCCATCGCAGCGCCGAAAGACCCGCGCGAACGCAGGAAACACAAGCCGCGATCCGCCGGTCGACTTCTCTAGAATGCTCCGCTCCCTTCAGGCAAGCCGTCCTGTGTTGCCGCTCTGAAAGCCTGTCCCGCATGAGTTCCGGTGTCATCCGCATCCGCGGCGCGCGTCAACACAACCTGAAGAACCTCGACCTCGACATCCGCACCGGCGAGATGACGGTCGTGACGGGACCGAGCGGGTCGGGTAAGTCGAGCCTGGTGTTCGACACGCTGTATGCCGAGGGGCAGCGCCGCTACGTCGAGACGTTCAGCGCGTATGCGCGCCAGTTCCTTGATCGCATGGACCGGCCGGCGGTCGATCGCGTCGACGGCGTGCCGCCGGCGATTGCGATCGACCAGACCAATCCGGTGCGCAGCTCGCGCAGCACGGTCGGCACGATGACCGAGCTGAACGATCACCTGAAGCTGTTGTTCGCGCGCGCGGCCGACCTGTTCGACAAGCAGACCGCGCTGCGCGTCCGCCACGACACGCCGGAGACGATCCACGCCGAGCTGATGCAGCGGACGCAGGCCGACGACCCGCGCCTTGTCATTACGTTTCCGGTCGAGCTGCCCGGCGGCACGAGCGCGGACGAGATCGCGCAGTGGCTGTCGGCGAGCGGCTACACGCGCGTGCAGGCGGAGCGCGAGGTCGCGTCGCCGACCGGGCCGCGCAAGGTGCTCGACGTCGTTGCCGACCGCTTCCGCATTCAGGGCATCGAGAAGGCGCGCGCGGTCGAGGCGATCGAAACCGCATTGAAGCGCGGCAGTGGGCGCGTCAACGTCTATGTGTTGGCGGCGGCGGATAGCGGGCGCGGCGAGGTCTCGCCGTCCGCTGCGTCGAGCCCGACACCGAACGAGCCGGCGACCGTCCCGACGCCGGCGCCGGCTGCGCCAACGCTATGGCGCTTCTCAACCGGCCTGCATTGCCCCGACAGCGACCTGCGCTACGCCGATCCGCAGCCGGCGCTGTTCTCGTTCAACTCGGCCTATGGCGCCTGCGAGACCTGCCGCGGCTTTGGCCGCGTGATCGGTGTCGACTACGGCCTTGTGATCCCCGACCCGAAGAAGACGCTGCGTTCCGGCGCGATCAAGACGATCCAGACGCCGGCCTGGAAGGAGTCGCAGGACGATCTGATGAAGTACGCCGGCGAGGCCGGCATCCCGCGCGACACCGCGTGGAATCAGCTCACGGACTCGCAGCGCGACTGGGTCGTCAACGGCTCGCCGAACTGGACCGGCAAGTGGAACCACCAGTGGTACGGCATCAAGCGCTTCTTCGGGTACCTCGAATCGAAGGCCTACAAGATGCACATCCGCGTGCTGCTGTCGAAGTACCGCAGCTACACGCCGTGCCCGGTCTGCGCCGGCTCGCGCCTGAAGACCGAGGCGCTGCTCTGGCGTCTCGGCACGCAGGCCGATGCCGATGCGGCGCTGCCGGCGCCGAAGCGCTTCATGCCGCAGGGCGTCGCGTGGACGCGCGCGCAACTCGAGGCGCTGCCCGGGTTAACCGTGCACGACCTGATGCTGATGCCGATCGAGCGCATCCGCCGCTTCTTCGACTCGGTCGTGCTGCCGAGCACCTTGCTCGACGACGCGCTGAAGCTGCTGCTCGACGAGATCCGCACGCGCCTGAAATACCTCTGCGATGTCGGCATCGGCTACCTGACGTTGGATCGGCAGAGCCGCACCTTGTCGGGTGGCGAGGTCCAGCGCATCAACCTGACGACCGCCCTCGGCACCTCGCTGGTCAACACGATGTTCGTGCTCGACGAGCCGTCGATCGGCCTGCATCCGCGCGACATGAACCGCATCATCGAAGCGATGCAGCGCCTGCGCAATGCGGGCAACACGCTGGTCGTCGTCGAGCACGACCCGGCGGTGATGCTCGCCGCCGATCGGCTGATCGACATGGGTCCGGGCCCCGGCGAACGCGGCGGGCAGATCGTGTTCGACGGCACGCCCGACGAGATCCGCAGTGCCGACACGCTGACCGGCGCCTACCTCGGCGCGCGCAAGCAGGTCGGCATGGGCATCAAGCGGCTGGTCGGCGACACGACGCCGCGCCTGATCCTCGAAGGCGTGCGCGACCACAACCTGCAGGACATCACGGTCGAGTTTCCGCTGCGTCACCTGGTCTGCGTAACCGGTGTTTCCGGCTCGGGCAAGAGCACCTTGATGCACGACGTGCTGTACCCGGCGCTGATGCGCCACTTCGGCAAAGCGACCGACAGCCCGGGCGCGTTCGACCGCCTGCTCGGCGCCGACTGGCTCGGCGACGCGGTGTTCGTCGACCAGTCGCCGATCGGCAAGACTGCGCGCTCGAACCCGGCCAGCTACGTCGGCGCGTTCGACGAGATCCGGAAGCTGTTCGCCCAGGCGCCGGTCGCGGTGCAGCGCGGCTACGGCGCGAGCATGTTCAGCTTCAACGCGGGTGACGGCCGCTGCCCGACCTGCGGCGGCTCGGGCTTCGAGCACGTCGAGATGCAGTTCTTGTCCGACGTGTACCTGCGCTGCCCGGACTGCGACGGCCGCCGTTATCGCGCCGAACTGCTCGACGTCAAGATCGATCGGCGCCTGCCCGGCGATGTGACGCGCGACCTCAGCGTCGCCGATGTGCTCGAGCTGACGGTCAGCGAGGCGGTCCAGCTGTTCCGCGACGACCGCGAGGTGTTGCGCGTGCTGCAGCCCATCGTCGACGTCGGCCTCGAGTACGTGAAGCTCGGCCAGCCGGTGCCGACCTTGTCGGGGGGTGAGGCGCAGCGGCTGAAGCTGGCCGGCTTCCTCGCCGAAGCGGCGCAGGGCACGACCGCGAGTCGACAGCCGGTCGCGCGGCGTGGCACCTTGTACATGTTCGACGAGCCGACCACCGGGCTGCACTTCGACGACATCGCGAAGTTGATGCGCTCGTTCCGCAAGCTCCTCGATGCCGGCCATTCGCTGATCGTGATCGAGCACAACCTCGACGTGATCCGCGCCGCCGACTGGCTGATCGATCTCGGCCCGGAAGGCGGCGAGGGCGGCGGCCAGCTCGTGGCGACCGGTACGCCGGAGGAGGTGCGCCGCCATCTGACTTCGCACACCGGCCGCGCGCTCGCCGCCTACGACACCGCACTCGGCCGCGACGGCCACGCGGTCGAGGAAGGGCGGCCGCTCGCCTACGTCGTCAAGCTGGCGCGGGCCCAGCGGGCGCCGATCGACGAGACGATCCGCATCGTCAACGCGCGCGAGCACAACCTGAAGTCGCTCAGCGTCGGCATTCCGCGCGGCAAGTTCAGCGTGATCACCGGCGTATCAGGCTCCGGCAAGTCGACCCTCGCGTTCGACATCCTGTTCAACGAAGGCCAGCGGCGTTATCTCGAGTCGCTGAACGCGTATGCGCGCAGCATCGTGCAGCCGGCCGGGCGGCCCGAGGTCGATGCGGTCTACGGCATTCCGCCGACCGTCGCGATCGAGCAGCGGCTGTCGCGCGGCGGCCGCAAGAGCACGGTCGCGACGACCACCGAGGTCTGGCACTTCCT
>Ga0207691_10004186_pt1 | contig 14008 bp, 9 predicted proteins | sample KBSM13metaG_FD_184327 | JGI IMG/M metagenome (GOLD analysis project Ga0207691, IMG submission 184327) | Miscanthus rhizosphere microbial communities from Kellogg Biological Station, Michigan, USA - KBS M1-3 metaG (SPAdes) (version 2) | ecosystem: Host-associated > Plants > Roots > Rhizosphere >... | reverse complement strand
AAGCTCGCGAGCGACACGACGGACAACGTGCGAGACGCCGCGGTCAACGCACTTGCGGCGTTGAGTCGGCCGCCGCGCGGCACCAACAACCGTCCACGGATCGAGCGGACTGAGAAGATCGACTCGCTCTTCACCGCGCAGTTGCCGCGCACGGATCATCAGCTCGTCCTGGATGCCGCGAGGGCGCTCGAGGGCGGTCGATCGTCGGCGAAGCTGGCGGACGCTCTGTTCGCATCCCTCGCCCGGCTCACGGCGCGGCAGAGTGAAAACTCGCGCGATCCGCGAATGGAGTTGCTCGCGCGCATCGAGACCATGGTGGAGGGCAGCAACCGCGCGCCGCGCATCCAGCCGTACCTGAGCGACTATGATCCGGCAATCGCGGAACGGGCTGCGCAGCTCCTTCGGAAGTGGGGCGTGCCGACGGCCGCGGCCACGCCGCGTCGGTTTCAACCCATGCCGGTCTCGCTGTCGGAGATGGGTCGACTGCGGAACGCGCGCCTGCGCGTCACCATGGCGCCGGAATCTGGCGGTGGGTCGTTCGAGATGCGGCTGCTCGTCGACGACGCACCCGCGAGCGTGAATCGCCTCGTCACGCTGGCGCGCATGGGCTACTACAACAAGCTCACGTTCCATCGGGTGGAGACGAACTTCGTGATCCAGGGCGGCAGCCCCGGCGCGAACGAATACGTCGGCGCGCAACGCTTCATGCGCGACGAGCTCGGGCTCCCTTCGCACGAGCGTGGCACGGTCGGGATCTCGACTCGCGGGCGCGACACGGGCGACGCGCAGATCTTCGTGAACCTCATCGACAACTGGCGCCTCGATCACGATTACACCGTGCTCGCGGACGTGGTGCGCGGGATGGATGTGGTGGACGCAATCCTGGAAGGTGACGTGATCGCGCGCATGGAGATCGTCGGGGGGCGCTGAACCAGGCTCGGTGGTGTGTGGTGGCGGTCGTGAGCGACTAGCTTTCGCGCGTCCGTGCGAGCGGCGCACGGGTAGTAACGTCGCCCTCATGATTTCGATCCGGACCTCCATGTCATTCGAGTTCATCCTTTACGAAGCGGGCGAGGGCGTAGCGAAGATCACGCTCAATCGGCCCGACGTGCTGAACAGCTTCAACCGCCCGATGGCGATCGAGGTGCGTCAGGCATTCTCTGCCGCCGCTGCCGACAGCGACGTGCGCGCTGTGTTGCTCACGGGCGCCGGACGCGCGTTCTGCGCGGGCCAGGATCTCGCCGAGATGACCCCCAAGGAGGGGCCGGCGCCCGATCTCGGCGACATCGTCGCTCGTGGCTACAACCCGATCGTCCGTACCATTCGGCAGATCGACAAACCGGTCGTGTGTGCGGTGAATGGCGTCGCCGCAGGTGCCGGCGCGAACCTCGCGTTCGCCTGTGACTTCGTGCTCGCGGCGTCCGAAGCGTCGTTCATCCAGTCCTTCACCAAGATCGGCCTCGTGCCCGACACGGGCGGCACGTTCTTCCTGCCGCGGACGATCGGAATGGCGCGCGCGACGGCGCTCATGATGCTCGGCACCAAGGTGACGGCGGCGGAAGCCGTCGCCATGGGATTGATCCTTCGCGCGGTCGACGGCGGTACGTTGATGGACGAAGCAACGGCGCTGGCGAAGCAGCTCGCGACACAGCCCACGCGTGGGCTCGGCCTCATCAAGCGCGCGCTCAACGCATCGGCGACGAACGGTCTCGACGAGCAGCTCGCGCTCGAGGCGCAGCTGCAAGCGGAAGCCGGCTCGACGGCGGACTACCGCGAAGGTGTGAAGGCGTTCATCGAAAAGCGGCCGCCTGTGTTCGTCGGGCGTTAGGTGAACCGGTGACCATGCTCGACAACAATGTCCTCGTCGGCGTGATCGGGGCGGGGGCGATGGGCAGTGGCATCGCGCAGGTCGCGGCTGTTGCGGGCCATCGTGTCGTAATCGCTGATGCCGATAGTAACGCCGTGGGCCGAGCGCGCGCAGGAATGGCGAAAGCGCTCGCTCGTGATGTCGAGAAGGGGCGACTGCCTGCCGGCGCGGACGCGAGTATCCTCGAACGCGTGACGTTCGTGGAGCGCGTGAGCGATCTGTCCGCGTTCGCCGACTGCGGCATCGTGATCGAAGCGATCGTCGAACTCCTGGACGCGAAGCGCGCGCTGTTCGCGTCGATCGAGGCCGTCGTTAGGGATGATTGTGCGCTGGCGACGAACACGTCATCGCTCGCGATCGCCGCGATCGCTGGCGGATGCAAGCGACCGGAACGCGTGCTCGGCGTGCACTTCTTCAATCCGGCGCCGGTGATGCCGCTCGTCGAGATCGTGCCGTCGCTCGCCACGTCTCCCGACATTACGCGAGCCACGCGCGCGCTCGTCGATTCGTGGAAGAAGACAACCGTGCTCGCGAGTGATACGCCGGGCTTCATCGTGAACCGCGTCGCGCGACCGTTTTACGGTGAGTCCATCCGGATGTTCGAGGAAGGCGTCGCCGACGTCGCCACGATCGATTGGGCGATGAAGACGATCGGCGGCTTCAGAATGGGCCCGTTCGAGCTGATGGATTTCATTGGGCACGACGTGAACTTCGTCGTGACGCGCAGTGTATTCGAAGGACTGTCGTTCGATCCGCGGTATCGTCCGTCAGTCACGCAGCAGCGCCTGGTGGACGCCGGTTGGCTGGGGCGGAAGAGTGGCCGGGGATTTTACGACTACCGCGACGGTGCCACCCCGCCGAGCCCGAGCGAGGATCGCGCGCTTGGCGAGCGGATCGTCGATCGGACGCTCGCGATGCTGGTCAACGAAGCGGTGGACGCGGTGCTGATGCGCGTCGCATCGCCAGCGGATATCGATCTCGCGATGACAAAAGGGGTGAACTACCCGAAGGGCCTCATCGCGTGGGGCGAGGAGATCGGCTTCGAAGTGATTCTCGACCGACTCGACGGTTTGCACTCCGAGTACGGCGAGGATCGCTATCGGCCGAGCGCGCTCCTGCGACGTTGGGTCCGCGATGGCAAGGGTTCGCTCGCATGACGGTCGGATCGGCTCCGAACGCTGGCGATTCCGCCGACGCAGGGCAGCGGGTGGCCGAGCGTGTGGTGGCGCAGATGTTGGAGCACGATGAATTCAGTCGCTGGCTCGGTGTCGAGGTGACCCACATCTCACCTAACGCGGCGACTCTGCGCATGACGGTGCGTCCCGAGATGGTGAACGGGTTCGGGGTGTGTCACGGCGGGATCGCGTTCTCGTTGGCGGATAGCGCACTGGCGTTTGCGTCGAACGCACACGGGCGACTCACGGTGAGCGTCGAGAACAGCATCCGGTACCCGGCGCCGATCATGCCGGGCGATGTGTTGACGGCTTCGGCTGTCGAGGAACGCGCAGGCGGGCGTCTGGCTTTCTTTACGGTTACCGTGAGGAAGCAGAACGACGACGTCGTCGCACTGTTCACGGGCACGGTCTATCGGACGAGCCGCGAACACGTCGCAGGCGATCAGGACGGCGGTCGTCATTCCGAGCGGAGGCCGCAGGCGGCGGGTGCCCTCAGGGCGCATGAGGAATCGGAGAGTGCGACGTGAGAGTACAACGTTAGGCGAAACGAAATCATGACTGACGCATACATCGTAGACGGGCTTCGAACGGCGATTGGGAGCTTCGGCGGGTCGCTGTCGGAGTCGCGACCGGACGACCTCGCGGCGCTGACGATCCGCAGACTCCTGGAGCGTCACACGGCGCTCGATCCGGCACGGATCACCGACGTCGTGCTCGGCTGCGCGAATCAGGCGGGCGAGGACAATCGCAACGTCGCACGCATGGCGCTGCTGCTGGCGGGGCTGCCGGTGACCGTGCCGGGCGAGACCGTGAACCGGCTGTGCGCGTCGGGGATGACGGCGGTCGCGTCCGCGGCGCGTGCTGTTCGGAACGGCGACGGCGACTTCTACATCGCGGGTGGCGTCGAGAGCATGACGCGCGCGCCGTACGCGATGTCCAAGAGTGCGAAGCCGTTCGGGCGCGACGTGGAGATCTTCGATACGAGCATCGGGTGGCGGTTCGTGAATTCGAAGATGCGCGACATGTATGGCATCGACTCGATGGGACAGACGGCGGAGAACGTCGCCGAGCAGTTCCACGTGTCGCGCGGCGATCAGGATCTGTTCGCGTGTCGCTCGCAGCAGAAGGCCGCGACGGCGCGCGCGTCGGGGCGATTCGGAGTCGAGATCACGCCAGTGGAGCTCGCGCCGGCGAAGAAGGGCGGTGCGCCGCGCCAGTTCGCGGAGGACGAGTTCGTGAGGCCCGATACGACGCTGGAGGTGCTGGCGAAGCTGCGCCCGGCGTTTCGGACGGACGGAAATGGCTCCGTGACGGCCGGGAACTCGTCGGGGATAAACGACGGTGCGTGTGCGCTCCTGATCGCGTCGGACGCCGGCGTGCAATCGCTCGGCGTAAAACCGCTCGCGCGCGTGGTCACGTCGGTGGCCGTCGGCGTCGAGCCTCGTATCATGGGTATGGGCCCGGTGCCGGCAACGCGGGCCGCGCTCGCGCGTGCCGGCCTGACGCTCGACGACATGTCGCTGCTGGAGCTGAACGAGGCGTTCGCTGCGCAGACGCTGGCCTGCCTGCGGGAGCTCGGCGTGGCCGATGATGATCCCAGGGTCAATCCGAATGGCGGCGCGATCGCGTTAGGCCACCCGCTCGGGATGTCCGGCGCCCGCCTGCTGCTCACGGCCGCGCACGACCTGCAGCGCACGGGCGGGCGTTATGCGCTGTGCACGATGTGCGTAGGCGTCGGTCAGGGGACGGCGACAATCCTGGAGCGCGTTTGAGATCATCGCGCCGGCGTCGGTGGGAACTGCGATTGGGCGGATCGGTACTGCGAAACTACCGGATACGGCTTTGCATTCAGGCATCACGGCGCCGGGGTCGGTGGGAACTGCGATTTTGCGGATGACACGGAAAACGGCCGGATACCGCTTTGCATTGACACTGGCTCTCGCCGGACTCTGAACTGATAGGAACGGCCGCTCGGGACGCCGGAGTCTCCCGAGCGGCCGTCCCCAAAAATCCTGGCCCGCTGCGCGAGGCGCCGTCCCGAGCGCGATCGATCCTGCTTCTTCCGCGTCATCCGTGCGATCGCAGTTCCATTGGTTGGGCGCGATGATGCGTGGATGCAAAGCAGGATCCGGCTGTTTTGCAGTTCATCCGCAAAATCGTAGTTCTCACCGGCCCCGGCGCGACGATGCCTGGGATGCGAGCAACGGCTACCGCGCAGATCGCGGTTCCCAGAGAGAAATCTCCCCGTCCCCGACCGTAGCCGGCAGCGTCTCTACCTTCGTCCATCCAGTCTCGACGCGCTTCCACAATTCCGGCGACTCCACCTTGAACGCGCGCTCGAGGGTCGTCGCCAGCATCACGCGCCGATCCGCGAGCATCGTTGTGAGAGAGTCGAAGCCGGCCACCGTGCGCGTCGAATAGAATCGCCCCTTGCCCGCGAGACCCAAGCGCCGCGTATAGAGATCGAAGCCGCGGTCCGCCTGGTACACCGCGACGAGCGCATCGCCCGGGCCTGACCGCGCGTTGAACGACGCGATCGTCGCCCGGAACGATTGCTTCGGCACCGCGTAGTATCGCGGCAAGCCGAAGCCTAACGCGATCGCGCACACCAGGACGGCCGCGGCCGAGAGCGCCCCATGAATCTGCGCGCGTCGTACGCCATCCGCGACGAGCTTCGACAGGAGCCGCGCTACGAGGTCGAGACTCTCCACTGCGACGAGGAACGCCAGCGGCACGACCAGGATGAAGAAGCGCGGCGACGTGAGCCAACCCGCCACGACGACGAGCACGGCCATCATGCCTAACGGCAGGACGAACGATAGCACGATGAGCCAGCCGCGCCGCATGAGGCTCAGTGTCCCGATGGCGACGAGGACGAGGAATGGAACCGCCCCCACGAGCGCGAGCGACCCGAATCCCGCGGCGAGTCCGCGCAGCGTCTCCTTCAGGAAGTCCAGCGAAACGGGATTGAATCCCGTGCCTTGTCGCGTGTAGGCCGTTCCCACGACCCGCAGCAGCTCGATCGCGGTGGGCCCGTAGATCACGAGCGACGCGACCGCCGTGGCGCCGAACGCCAGCGCCAGACGCCGAACGAGCGGCGCGACCGGCTCGGCACGTCGGCGCCGTACGATCACGAGCGCCGTCGCGAGCAACACGTGCGTAATGATCACGAACGCGGTAATGATGAGCGACGTCAGCCCAAGCACCGCGAACACGGCGTACAGCGCGACCCACCTGCGTCGTGGCGTCTCGATCAGTCGCCACAGGGCTCCGGTCGCGAGCACACAAAACAGCAGATAGGCCGAGTACCCGCGCGCGTTCTGCGAGAACCAGATGTGGTGATAGCTGACGGCCGTGAGGAACGCGACCGCCAGCGCCTGCCAACCCTTCATGATCGGCCGCGCGAGCCAGTACAGCGCCGGCACGGTGGCGATCCCGAACAGGACCGCCGGCAAGCGAATCGACCAGTCATGCTCGCCGAGCGCCGCCACGCTGACGCGCATGAGCAGCGAGTTCATGAGGTGCTGGTTCGGACTCGAGAACGTCCGTAGCAGCTCGCCCACCGTCACCGAGGTCGCGTACTGAAACGACCCGATCTCGTCGATCCACAGGTCGGAGTCGAGCCGGTAGATGCGCAGTGCCGCGGCTAGCAGCGTGATCAGAGCCAGAACGACGTAGTCGCGAGTAACAGCCTCGCGCGCGCGCTGTATCTCCGGCGAAAGCTCAGTCGCTATGCGCCACCTCGGCGTGGCGCTCGCGGCGCGGTAATATCCTGCGCGATACTATGCGCACTCCGACGAGGCGCGGCGAAGAAACCGAGGAGCGACATCCGTGGCAATCTACGAGTTCGATGGATACCGGCCAGTCGTACATGAGTCCGCGTTCGTGCACCCGCTCGCCGCCGTGACCGGAAACGTCGTCATCGGCCGTGATGTGTATGTCGGTCCCGGCGCGGCCATTCGCGCGGACTGGGGCGAGATACTCATCGCGGACGGCTGCAACGTGCAGGAGTGCTGCGTGATCCACGTGTTCCCAGGCGCGACGGTCACGCTCGACGAGAGCGCGCACATCGGCCACGGCGCGGTCATCCACGGCGCGAACATTGGCCGGAACACACTCGTGGGAATGAGCTCCGTCGTGATGGACCGGGCGCGCATCGGGGCCGAGTGCGTCATCGGTGCGATGTCGTTCGTACGCGCTGACATGGTGGTGGCCGACCGGAAGGTCGTGGTTGGAAATCCGGCCCGCGTGGTGAAGGACGTGACGGACGAGATGCTCGCGTGGAAAACCGAGGGTACGCGCCTGTACCAACGTCTGCCGGCGGACATGCGCGCGACGTGGCGTGAATGCGAGCCCTTGCGCGAAGCGCCAGCCGATCGCCCGCGACAGAGCGTGACGTACCGGACGTGGCAGGAAACGCGGGGCAGCTGAGCGCCGCTCGACAACTTGCCGGCCTCGATGACGACCGGCGATCCTTCATGGTATGACACAGGACATCAAGCGACTCCAGAATTTCGCGCGCGGCGAATGGGTGCTCGGCACCGGCGCCGCGACGCCGCTCGTGCATGCCGTTACCGGCGAGACTGTGGCCGAGGCGACGTCGGAAGGGCTCGACTTCGCGGGAATGGCCGAGTATGCGCGCACCGTCGGCGGGCCGGCGCTCAGGAAGATGACGTTCCATCAGCGCGCGCTCATGCTCAAGGAGATGGCGAAGTACCTGAGCGAGCGTAAAGACGGCTTGTATCAGCTGTCAGCGGCGACTGGCGCGACGAAAGCGGATTCGTGGATCGACATCGACGGCGGCATTGGCACGTTCTTCGTCTACGCCAGCAAGGGCCGCCGCGAGTTTCCTAACGAGACGTTCTACGTCGACGGCGCGATGGAGTCGCTGTCGAAGGGCGGGACGTTCGTGGGCCGGCACATCTGCGTGCCGCTCGAGGGCGTCGCCGTCCACATCAACGCGTTCAACTTCCCCGTGTGGGGGATGCTCGAGAAGCTCGCGGCGACGCTGCTCGCCGGCGTGCCCGCGATCGTGAAGCCGGCGACGGTCACGTCGTATCTCACCGAGGCGTGTTTCCGCTTGATGATCGAGTCGGGCATCTTCCCGAAGGGTGCGATCCAGCTCATCTGCGGCAGCGCCGGCGATCTTCTCGATCACCTCGGGCTTCAGGACGCAGTTGCGTTCACGGGCTCGGCCGCGACGGGACGGAAGCTCAAGGACACGCGGTCGATCGTCGAGAATACGGTGCGTTTCAATCAGGAAGCGGACTCGCTCAACTGCTCGATCCTCGGCCCAGACGCCGTTCCGGGCACCGACGAATTCGATCTGTTCGTGAAGGAAGTCGTGCGCGAGATGACGTCGAAGGCCGGCCAGAAGTGTACGGCCATTCGGCGGACGATCGTGCCTAACGGGATGATGGACGATGTCATCACCGCACTGCGAAAGCGACTGAGCGCGGTGCAGGTCGGTGACCCGTCGGTCGATGGCGTCAAGATGGGGCCACTCGCGAGCCGCACGCAGGTGCGCGATGTCGGCAGCGCGACGGACACGATCCGGCACGGCGCCGAGCTGGTGTTCGGCGGGCGCGACACGATGAACGTCGTCGGCGCGGACGCTGAGCGCGGCGCGTTCTTCCCGATCACACTGCTGGCGACGGACAAGCCGTTCACGAATCGCGAGCCGCACGACGTCGAGGCGTTCGGCCCGGTGAATACGGTGATGCCGTACTCGTCGGTCGATGAGGCGGTCGAATTGGCGAAGCTCGGCAAGGGTAGTCTCGTCGGCTCGTTGTTCACCGCCGACGCGTCAGTCGCGCGGAAAGTCGTGCTTGGCGTCGCGCCGTATCACGGCCGAGTGATGGTCGTGGACCGCACGAGCGCGAAGGAGTCGACGGGGCATGGATCGCCGATGCCGCACTTGGTTCACGGCGGTCCGGGACGCGCGGGTGGCGGCGAGGAGATGGGCGGTGTGCGCGGCGTGCTGCACTACATGCAGCGGACGGCCGTGCAGGGTTCGCCGTCGATGCTGACGCAGGTGATGCACGAGTGGATGCCGGGCGCCGCGCGTCCGACGGATCGCATTCACCCGTTCCGCAAGCATTTCGAGGAGCTCGAGATCGGCGACACGCTGGTGACGCATCGGCGCACGGTGACCGAGGCGGACATCGTGAACTTCGCGGGGATCAGCGGCGACTACTTCTACGCGCACATGGATGACATCGCGGCGCGTGAGTCGTTCTTCGAGCGTCGCGTGGCGCACGGGTACTTCGTGCTCTCGGCGGCGGCGGGCCTGTTCGTCGACCCGGCGCCGGGTCCGGTGCTCGCGAACTACGGGCTCGAGTCGCTGCGGTTCACGAAGCCGGTGTACATCGGCGACACGATCCAGGCGAAGCTGACGTGTAAGCAGAAGACGGCGAAGGAGACGCCGCCGGGTGGTGTGCCGCAGGGTGTGGTCGCGTGGGACGTGGAGGTGACGAACCAGGCGAACGAGACGGTCGCGGTCTACACGATCCTGACGCTCGTTAGGCGCCTGGCTCCGGCACCCTCGTCCGAGAACGGGAAGGGCAATGGCGCCGTCGCGGCGCCGACCGACGCCACGCTCGCCGAGGAGTCGAAGGACCCAGGCCCGCGTGCGGCGAAGGTCGGCTGACGTACGCGGCGGGACCTAACGCTCTCGGATAACTCCAAAGGTCTGGACCACGAGATCGGCACCGTTACGCCGGCCGACGATCCAGACCTTGCTCCCCGTTTTCGCGGTGAGATCGGCGGACACGCTCGTGAGCCTCACCGTGTCGCGCTCCGTGGCGAGCCAATGGGCACCGGCTCGGTCGAGCAGCGTGCCGACGAGCGGCTTCGCGCCGTCGATCGCGATGATCTCGTAGCGGGTCACGGTGAACGCCCCGGGTGGCGAAGACGCCGGCGCGCCGGCCACCGACACCGTCGCACTGTTGAGCCGACGCAACTCGGGCTCGAGTGGCCCGATCAGAATCGCTGGCTTCGCACCGTCGATCGCGAGCGATGTCATCGGGTCCGACGCGAGTCCACCGGCGGTCACCTTTCCCATCAGCACGGTCTCGGAGGGTGTTGCGGTGGGCGCTGAAGCGGGGGCTGGCGTTGCGGCAGCTGGACTCCTGGTCGGCTGATTGGAACCAGGGGCTTCCTTCGTCGATGCGACCGGCTCCGCTGCCGGCGGCGTCACGTTTGCCGGTCCCTTTACATCGGCGGAGTCCAGCGCGACAACGGTGGTCGAGTCGCCGGCCCTGGCGGAAGACCGCGCGCATCCGTTGCCTAACGGCGCGAGCACGAGCGGTACCACCAGGGCCCACCGCAAAGTCATTGCGTCCTCACGACCCAGAGGCGCATCACGCTGGGGAGCGTGCCGTCACTCAAGTCGCGCATGCGAATACCCGTCGCCGGTCGCCCAGCACCGGACACGAGGAAGTACGCCGTCGAACCACCGCGCACCGCGATCTGGTCGCTGAACGCCCCGAACGGGCGGTCGCGCGGCAGCAGATGTGTTACCGGGATAAGCCCAGCCTCGATGTTGGTCAGATTCCAGCTCGTGAACGTGAGCTTTGGGTCGATGCCCGGGACGCGGTCGTCCACGTAAAGCGCCGCCGCCCAGCGGGCGAGCAGCACATCGATTGGTGTTCCCGTGACGTCCGACAGCGTGGCATACCCGGTGAACGCGTTGTCGATGAGCTTCCGGTGAAGGCCTTTCTCGCCGCCCGGGAAGGTCGGTCCGTACTGATCCGAGATCCAGCGCAGGAGCGTGTACGGCACGCCATACACGTCGCGGCCGCCGACGCACGGCCCGGAGTTGCCCGAGGAGGACGGCTGCGCCAGCCAACTGCACTGTTCCGGCGCGTTACGCACGCGCGTCGTCGATGTCTGGACGCCATAGTAGTACAAGAGGTCGATCCAGCCGTCCTTGAACCAGTCGATGGGTGTCAGCTTCGGGTCGTTCCACATCACGGCGAATCCCAGGTTCTGTCCCGGAGAGCGCCCGGTCGCCTGAAACCCGTTCACCTCCTCGGCAAACGTCGCCTGCCCCTCGATCTCCCACTGCGACTGGAAGTCCGTGGCCGCCTCGTACGTGCCTCGGCGCCCGATCTGGATCACGTGTGTGAACTCGTGCGCGATGATGATCGGCGCGTCGACCAGCGCGTTCGCGACGGTGTAAGCACTCCCTACACTGGCATTGGGGTCAGGCGCGCGGCCGTAGAAGTACTCGCCCTCGTTGCTCGCTGGGCACTCATCCCGCGACGCGAGGTCGGCGAAGATGACCTGGCCGAGGATCGTTGGCGTGACCTTGTTGACCTCTCTCGTGATCACGATGACGACGCGCGTATTCTCGTCGAAGTCGGTGGGATCACCGAAGTAGCCCACGTCAACGGCGTAGATCTCGTTGTCGAAGCGGGCACTGAGCGTCTGATAATCCGCGGCGCTGAAGCCGCCGGTGGGATTTGCGTTGTCCTCGACGAAAATGCCGTGTTGACCGACCGCCTTCACGGTCACGGTGATCGGCGTCGAGAGCAAGCACGTGTTGGGACGCGTCGGTACCCTCATGTTGATCACGTCGCCGACCTTCGCAGTCGCGGGCACCGTCGGCGCTTGCGAGGCGGACGCGCGTGAGGCTGCCGCCCGTGCGCTCCGCGTAGCCAGCTTGGCGCGCCCGCTCGCGAATCGTGCCACGAGGTCGGCCCGATCCTGTGCGAGGAACGCCGCATGCGCTACGCGATGCTGTGCCATTCGATCGTTTCGCGCCGCAAGCGGATCGATGAGCGGTGCGCTGAACACTGGCGCCGTCGCGATGCTCACTTGCGATACGATCGCACCCGTCGGCGCCTCACCCGTTACGACGGCCGGGGTCAGGCTTGCCGCACTCTGGGACACCGACTGGAGACCAATCAGGTAGGTCTCGGCCGTGCTGGTCGCGGGGAACTGCAGGCAGAAGTCCGACGGACTCGCGATGAGTCGCTGCTGCCCCTGCGCGAGGGTGAACGGCGTTGCACTCGGCGTGAATGGCTGCGACTTGGGGAGGCTGCCGTTGCCGCCGACCGTGACGTCCACGTTGATGTTCTGCGCCGGCTTGCAGTTCTGGTTAGGCACGACGATCTGGAGCGACGTCGGTGTGGCCGCTGTGACTGACGCGGTCACGCCGCCAATGCGGACGACATTTGCGTCGGCGGTCGCGCCGAACTTCGTGCCCGTGATCGTCGCGGGCTGTCCTTCGACCAGAGTGCTTGGCGTTATGGTAGCGATCTGAGGAGCGTCGGCCGGATTTCCCGCGATGACTGTTACCTGGACCGTCCCGGTCTTGGCTTCAGACGTCGCTGTGATCGTGGCGGTTCCCCCAGCAACGGCGGTAACGACTCCGGCGCCCGACACGGTTGCGATGGCCTGATCGCTCGTGCTCCACGTGACGGTGCGGCCAGTGACCACCGTGTTGCTGGCATCGCGTGTCACCGCGGTCGCCTGTGTGGTCTGGCCGGCCTGCAAGGTCGTCGCGGTAGCGGTCACCGTTACGGTCGCCACCGGAGGCGCGACGATGGTGACCGTCGCGGTGCCGGTTTTTCCTTCGATAGTCGCTGTGATCGTCGCGCCGCCCGGCGACACGCCGGTCACTACGCCCGCGTTGCTCACGGTGGCGATAGCCTGGCTCGACGTGGTCCAAGCGACTTTGCGATTCGTGAGCGTGTTGCCCTTCGCGTCCTTCGCGGTCGCCGTGAGCTGCGCGGTTTGCCCAACGATGACATTTCCAGCGAGCGCCGGGACGTTCACCGTGGCGACCGCGGGAGGTCCGGACGAATCACCGCTGCAGGCGACGAACGCGACCGTAAGCAGCGAGACGAGCGCGAGCCGGGTGCGAGTAGTCATGGTTTTCCTGCGAAGGCGGTGCGAACCGCGCCACCCCTGCGGCAGCGCTCGTCGAACATATGGATCGACGCGCAGTCGGCAAAGGGTACGAACGGTGAACTACCTTGATCGTGCGGTGTGAGGCGCGTTCGCGACCGCCGAGTGCGCCGCCGACCGCCGCCGATGCGTATAATTCCAGACCCACTCCACCCGACCCGGAGGACGCACGTGCCCCAGCTGACCGACCGCTTCAAGGCGTTTCCCGTCTACCCGCTCGCCCATGTTCCCGCGAAGAAGCGCGAGCTCCTGCAGCGCGGCGTGGACGTGATCGACCTTGGCGCCGGTGACGCGGATCTTGCGCCTCCGCCGGCGGCCGTCGAGGCACTCGTGAAGGCTGCGCACACGCCGTCGATGAGCCGATACGGGTTCGGACTGGGGCACGTCCCGTTTCGTGAGGCCATTTCCGAGTGGATGGCGATGCGGTTCGGACAGCGCTTCGACCCCATCAGCGAGGTCGTGCCGCTCATTGGATCGAAGGAAGGCATCGCGCACGTGGCGTTCGCGTATCTCGGGCGCGGCGACGTCGCGATCATTCCCGAGCCAGCGTATCAAGCCTACCTCGGCGGTACGTTGCTGAGCGACGCCACGCCGTACGTGTACCCGCTCAGGCCGCGCACGCGCTTCCTCGTCGAGCTCGATGAGATTCCGCGCGATGTGTTGTCGCGGACGCGCGTGCTCTATCTCAACTACCCGAACAACCCCACAGCCGCCGTCGCCCCGCGCGACTACCTCGAGCGCGTCGTGCGCACGTGTCGTGAGCGCGACATCCTGCTCGTGTACGACAACGCGTACTCCGAGCTGGCGTTCGACGACTACGTCCCGCCGAGCATCTTCGAGATCGATGGCGCGCGCGACGTGGCGATCGAATTTCATTCGCTCTCGAAGACGTACAACATGACCGGCTGGCGCTGCGGCTGGTCGGTCGCGAAGCCAGAGATCTCGGCCGCGCTCGCGAAGGTGAAGACGTTCATCGACACCGGCACGTTCATGGGCATCCAGGCGGCGGGCGTCGCGGCGATCCAGAGCTGGAAGGAGTTCGTGCCGCCGA
>Ga0207691_10004183_pt1 | contig 14017 bp, 12 predicted proteins | sample KBSM13metaG_FD_184327 | JGI IMG/M metagenome (GOLD analysis project Ga0207691, IMG submission 184327) | Miscanthus rhizosphere microbial communities from Kellogg Biological Station, Michigan, USA - KBS M1-3 metaG (SPAdes) (version 2) | ecosystem: Host-associated > Plants > Roots > Rhizosphere >... | reverse complement strand
GGGCGTGGAAGTGGTGCCGGTCCTCAACAAGATCGACCTGCCTTCGGCCGAGCCCGAGCGGGTGATCGACGAGATCGAGGACATCATCGGCATCGACGCCACCGACGCGGTGCGCGCGAGCGCCAAGAACGGCGTGGGCATCGACGACATCCTCGAGGCGGTGATCGCCAAGGTGCCGTCGCCGAAGGGTGACCCGAGCGCGCCGCTGAGCGCACTCATCATCGACTCGTGGTTCGACAACTACGTCGGCGTGGTGATGCTCGTGCGGGTGATGAACGGCACGCTGCGTCCCAAGGACAAGATCCTGCTGATGGCCGCGGGCCTCACGTTCAGCTGCGAGCAGGTGGGCGTGTTCACGCCGAAGTCTGTCGCGCGCGAACAGCTGTCGGCCGGCGACGTCGGCTTCATCATCGCCGGCATCAAGGAGATCGACGCGGCGAAGGTCGGCGACACGGTGACCCTCGCGGCGAGGCCCGCAAGCGCGCCGCTCCCCGGATTCAAGGAAGTGAAGCCGCAGGTGTTCGCCGGGCTCTATCCGGTCGAGTCCAACCAGTACGAGGCCCTGCGCGAAGCGCTGAACAAGCTCAAGCTCAACGACGCCTCGCTGCACTACGAGCCCGAAGTCTCGCAGGCGCTCGGCTTCGGATTCCGCTGCGGATTCCTCGGCCTCCTTCACATGGATATCGTGCAGGAGCGGCTCGAGCGCGAGTACGACATGGATCTCATCACGACGGCGCCCACGGTGATCTACCAGATCCTGATGCGCGACGGCACGGTGCACGAGATCGAGAATCCCTCGAAGCTGCCGGATCTCTCGCGAGTCGAGGAGATCCGGGAGCCGATCATCACCGCGACGATCCTGATGCCGCAGGAGTACGTAGGCCCGGTCATTACCCTGTGCACGGAGAAACGCGGGGCGCAGAAGAACATGCAATACCTCGGGCGGCAGGTGATGCTCACGTACGAGCTGCCGATGGCCGAGGTCGTGATGGACTTCTTCGACAAGCTGAAGTCGACGTCGCGCGGCTACGCGTCGCTCGACTACGAGTTCAAGGAATTCCGCACCGCGGACGTCGTGAAGCTCGACATCCTCATCAACGGCGAGCGCGTCGATGCGCTCTCCGTGATGGTCCACCGCTCGATCTCGCAATACCGCGGGCGCGAGGTCGCCGCGAAGATGCGCTCGCTCATCCCGCGCCAGATGTTCGACGTCGCGGTGCAGGCATCGATCGGCGCCCAGATCATCGCGCGCGAGACCATCAAGGCCATGCGCAAGAACGTGCTCGCCAAGTGCTACGGCGGCGACATCACGCGCAAGAAGAAGCTGCTGGAGAAGCAGAAGGCCGGCAAGAAGCGCATGAAGGCGGTGGGCAGCGTCGAGATCCCGCAGGAAGCCTTCCTGGCGATATTGCAGGTCGGTGACAAGTAGACGAAACGCGCGTAACGGGGTGCCAGCGGCGGTCAGGTTGCCCCCCACGCTCGCTAAAATGCACTGCTCGCTGCTCCCTGGCGAGGCGCAATGCGCGCTCGGGAGCGGCCCTTCGCGCGCATGGCGGGCGTCCGCGCGTGGCACAATCGGCCCGCTCCAAGAATCGAAAAACGAATGAACTTCGCGCTGATCCTTTTCCTGCTGACGTTGGTCACGGGCATCCTGTGGGCGGTCGACCGCCTGCATTTCCGCAAGAAGCGCGCGACCGACGCGCCCGAGCCCGCATGGGTCGAGTACGCGGCGAGCTTCTTTCCCGTCCTGCTCGTCGTGTTCCTGCTGCGATCGTTCGTCGCGGAGCCTTTCAAGATCCCGTCGTCGTCCATGCGGCCGACGCTCGAGGTGGGCGACTTCATCCTCGTCAACAAGTTCGCGTATGGCCTGCGGCTGCCGATCGTCGAGGCGAAGTTCGTGCCGCTCGGCGAGCCGCAGCGGGGCGACGTCGTCGTGTTCCGCTACCCCGTCAATCCCAGCCAGGACTTCATCAAGCGCGTCGTCGGCGTCGGCGGCGACGTCGTGACCTACCAGGACAAGAAGCTGACGGTCAACGGCCAGCCCTTGCCGCAGACGAGGGACGGGACCTACAGCTACCTCGAGAACCTCAGGTTCGAGACCCTCGAGCGCTACAGGGAAACGGCGCGCAACGGCATCGGGACGCACCAATACACCGTCGGCATCAACCCCCAGGCGGCCCCCGTGTACCCCCAGAACGTGAGGCCGTTTCCGGGTCGCGAGAATTGCGAATACAATGACCGCGGTTTCACGTGCAAGGTGCCGCAGGGCCAGTACTTCATGATGGGCGACAACCGCGACAACAGCGACGACAGCCGCTATTGGGGATTCGTGCCCGACGATCACGTTCGCGGCAAGGCATTCTTCATCTGGTTCAACTGGGACGATATTTCGAGCCTCGCCTTCAAGCGGGTCGGCAGCGGCATCCGCTGAGTCGGCCGGGGCACGCAAGGGACCTATGAATAGCGACGCTTGCAACTGGCGGCATCAGCGCGGCATATCGATGATCGGCTTCCTGTTCGTCACCGGCGTCTTGCTGGTGGTGGCGCTTCTCGCCTTTCGGATGATTCCGTCGTATATCGAGTACTACACCGTCCAGAAGGCCCTGGAGGATGCGCTCAGCAAGAACCGGGAACCCACGCTTGCGAACGTTCGCCGGGCCTTCGAGGACAAGATCGGTGCGGATTACGTCGACTCCGTGACGGCGAAGGACGTGGAGCTCAGCAAGGTGGGCAACAGCATCACCGCATCGGCCAACTGGGAAAAGAAGCTGCCCCTGGTTCACAACATCAGCCTTCTGATGGAGTTCAACGCGTCCGCCTCGCGCTGACGCGTCGTGAATGGATGACTCGCTTCGCGAGCGCCTCGGCTACGCGTTTCGCAATCCCGACCTGCTCCGCGGCGCGCTGACGCACCGCAGCTTCGGCGCCTCGAACAACGAGCGCCTCGAGTTCGTCGGTGACGCCGTGCTGAACTGTGTCGTCGCCGCCTCCCTCTATCAACGCTTTCCCGCGCTGGCCGAAGGCGACCTGTCGCGCGCGCGTGCCGCGCTCGTCAACCAGGACATGCTCGCGCGGGTCGCACGCGGCGCCGGGCTCGGAAACGAGATCCGCCTCGGTGAAGGCGAGCACAAGACCGGCGGGGCTGCGCGTCCCTCGATCCTCGCGGATGCGCTCGAGGCGGTGTTCGGCGCCGTGTTCATCGACGGCGGCTACGACGCGGCGCGCGCGGTCATCCAGGCCTGCTACGGCGACGTGCTGGCGCGTGCCGACCCCGCGTCGCTCGGCAAGGACCCCAAGACGCGCCTCCAGGAGTACCTGCAGGCGCGCCGCATGAGCGTGCCCGCGTATGTCGTGGTGTCCACGACAGGCGAGGCTCATGCGCAGGTGTTCGACGTGGAATGTCGCGTCGCTCCCATGAAGATCGTCGCGACCGGTCGCGGCGGCAGCCGCCGTGCCGCCGAGCAGGCCGCAGCCGAGGCGGCGCTCGCGCGAATCGAAGCGGGGGATGGCCTTGGGCGCTGAGGCATTCCGTTGCGGCCATGTCGCGATCGTCGGTCGGCCAAGCGTGGGCAAGTCGACGCTCATGAATGCGCTGATCGGACAGAAGGTCAGCATCACGTCGAAGAAGCCGCAGACGACCCGCCACCGGATCGTCGGCATCGACACGCGCGAGGCCGCGCAGCTCATCTACGTCGACACGCCGGGCTTCCAGACGCGCCATCGGTCCCTGCTCAACGACCGGTTGAACAACGCCGTGCGCGAGGCGCTCGGCGGCGTCGACGTCGTCGTCTTCGTGATCGACGCGACGCGCATCACGGAAGCCGACCGCGCGGTGTCCCGGTTGTTGCCGGATGCCGTACCCGTCGTGTGCGCCGTCAACAAGATCGACCTCGTCCGCGACAAGGCGTTGCTGCTGCCGTTGCTCGCCAAGGTCTCCGAGTTGTTCGCGTTTGCCTCGGTCGTGCCCATTTCGGCGGAACGCGGCACGCAGCTCGAAGCGCTGCGCGGTGAGATCGTCGCGCGGCTGCCGCAATCGCCGGCGCTCTATCCGGAAGACGACGTTACCGACCGCGACGAGCGTTTCCTCGCCGCCGAGTTCATCCGCGAGAAGATCTTCCGCATGCTCGGCGACGAAATTCCCTATGCGACGACCGTCGGCATCGAGCAGTTCAAGATGGACGGGGCGCTGCGCCGGATCCACGCGACCGTCTACGTGGACAAGGCGAGCCAGCGGGCCATCCTGCTCGGCGAAGGCGGTTCGCGCATGAAGGCCATTGCGACCGAAGCGCGGCACGACATGGAGCGTCTCTTCGACGGCAAGGTGTTCCTCGAAGTCTTCGTCAAGGTCAAGCGAGGATGGGCGGACAGCGACGCATCGCTGACGAACCTCGGCTACTGACGGCGCCGCCCCACTGGGATGAAACTGCCCCCACGCTCGCTTTGCTGGCTGCCCCCCGAGGGGGCGTGTCATTGGGTCGGGGCGGCCCTTCCCCACTGACATGGCGCGCCAACCGGTCCAGCCGCACGACGACGAGCCGGCATTTGTCCTGCATGCGTACCCGTATCGCGAGACGAGCCTGATCGTCGAGGCATTCACGGCGGGATTCGGGCGAGTGCCGATGGTCGCGCGCGGCGCCAAGCGCCCGAGGTCGGAGATGCGCGGGCTGCTGCAGGCGTTCCAGCCGCTTGCATTGTCGTGGGCGGGCAGCGCCGAGCTCAAGACGCTCATCAAGGCGGAATGGCGGGGCGGGCTGCCGCTCCTCCACGGTTCTGCGCTGCTCTGCGGCTTCTACCTGAACGAGCTGCTGCTGAAGCTCCTCGCGCGCGAGGATGCGCATCCTGCGCTCTTCGACGACTACGCCGCGGCACTGCAGGCGCTGTCCGCCGAATCCGCGAGCACGGCGCAGGCTGCCGTGCTGCGCCGATTCGAGGTCCGTCTCCTTTCCGAGTTGGGCTACGCACTGCAGCTCACACGCGACGTCGACGACGCGCCGATCGATTCCTCCCGCATGTACCATTACGCACCGGACCGCGGCCCTCGGGTGATCGTCGCGAACGTCGCCCGCGAGCCCGGGCAGCATCCACGCCTCGTGCGCGGGACGACGCTGATGGCGCTTGCGGCCGGCTCGTTTCCCGATGCGGACATTGCGGCGGAGGCCAAGCGCCTCATGCGCGACGTCCTCGACCACTACCTCGAGGAGCGCCGCATCGTGAGCCGGCGCGTGGTGCGCGATCTCGTGAACCTCGAAGAGGAAGGATCTTAAAAAGCGATGATCGAGCTCGGCGTCAACATCGACCACGTGGCAACGCTGCGCCAGGCGCGGCGGACGCACGAGCCGGACCCCGTCTGGGCCGCGGTCGAGGCGCATCTCGGCGGCGCCGACGGCATCACGGTGCACCTGCGCGAGGACCGCCGGCACATCCACGACGAGGACGTGCGGCGGCTGCGCGAGCTCGTGCACATCAAGCTCAACCTCGAGGTCGCCGCCACGAAGGACATGATCGACATCGCATGCCGCGTCAAGCCGGAGATGGCGATGCTCGTGCCCGAGGGGCGGCACGAGATCACGACGGAAGGCGGCCTCGACGTGGCGGGACAGGAGGCGGGGCTTCGCGACGTGGTCAAGCGTCTCGCCGATGCGGGCATCGTGACGTCGGTGTTCATCGACGCCGACCTGCGCCAGGTGGAAGCGGCGGCGCGCATCGGCGCGCGCGTGTGCGAGGTCCATACCGGCCCGTATGCACATGCATTCCATGCCAAGGGACGCGACGCCGAAAGCGCGGCCGTCGTCGCCGAGCTCGACCGCATACGCACGGCCGGCCAAGCGATCCGCGGTCTTGGCATGCGCTTCAACGCAGGGCATGCGCTGACCTACTTCAACGTGCAGCCCGTTGCCGCGCTGGACGGCGTGCGCGAGCTGCACATCGGGCACGCGATCGTGTCGCGCGCGATGTTCACCGGGTTGCGGGAGGCAGTCCGGCAGATGAAGGCGCTCATGAGAGAGGCGGCGACGTGATGCCGGCGCGCGGACCGGTCGTCCTCGGCATCGGCGGGCTCACGCTCGACGGCGTCGATCGCGAGCGCCTGCTGCATCCGCTCGTCGGCGGCGTCATCCTGTTCTCGCGCAACTACGAGAACGTGGAGCAGCTCGCGGCACTCACGGCTCAGATCCATGCGTTGCGCACACCCGCGTTGCTGATCAGCGTCGATCACGAGGGCGGGCGCGTGCAGCGGTTCCGGGATGGGTTCACCGCGATACCGCCGATGCGCACGCTCGGTGACATGTGGCAACGCGACGCGGCGGCCGCGGGCCTCGAGGCGCGGCGCGTGGGCGGCGTGATTGCACGCGAGCTGCGCGCGCAGGGTGTGGACTTCAGCTTCACCCCGGTGCTCGATGTCGACTTCGGCACCAGCGCGGTGATCGGCGATCGCGCGTTCTCCGATGATCCCGATGTGGTCGCGGAATTGGCCGTCGCGCTTTGCCACGGCTTGCGAGAGGGAGGGTGTGCCGCCGTCGGCAAGCACTTCCCCGGCCATGGCTTCGTCGCGGCGGACTCTCATCTCGAAGTCCCCATCGACGATCGGCCGCTGTCCGACCTGCTCGCCAGCGACCTCGTTCCATTTGCAGCGCTTGCGCGAGCCGGCATGGAAGCGGTCATGCCGGCTCACGTGGTCTATCCCGCCGTCGACGACAATCCCGCAGGTTTTTCGCGCATCTGGATCCGCGACATCCTGCGCGAGCGGTTGCAGTTCGACGGACTCGTGTTCTCGGACGACCTCGGCATGGCCGGCGCATTCACGGCAGGTGACATCGTCGCCCGTGCCGAAGCCGCGATCGATGCCGGATGCGACATGGTGCTGACGTGCAACGAGCCGGAAGCAGCGGACGAGCTCCTGTCGCGCTGGAGACCTGCCCCTTCGCCGCAGCTGGCGCAACGAACGGCGCGAATGGCCGGTCGTTGACCCAGCCCGTCAGGCTTGGGCGCCCTCGGTGAGGTGCCGCACGATCAATGCGTACCGTGGCTCGGGGTCTTGCCGGAACAGCGGATCGTCCGTGTGCCGCAGGGCCGCGTCGATCGCCGCCCAATCGGCTGCCACGAGCAGTTGCGCAGCCATCGGCAATATCTTGCGCTCCTCGAAGGCGATGTGCTCGCGAAACGTCGCGATGTAATCGCGCGCCAGCGTTTCCACTTCCATGCGCGAAGCGATCGCGCCGTTGAAGATGTCCGACAGCTGGACGACGAGGGCGGCGCCCATGCGGCGCAGGTCCTCGTGCTGCACGTCGAGCTCCTCCACGATGCCGGCCACCTGCGGGGCGCATGCCTTGATGCGCGCGAACGCCAGGTCCTCCTTCGGGTGATGGACGACATCGGCGTAGTGCGTCATGTAGAACATGATGTCGAGCATGAGCTCGTAGTGAGGCGTCAACGCGTCGTGAAAGAGCTCGAGTTGGGTCTCGAGGCAGTCGAGAAGCTTGCCGAAGTTGACGTGCTCGGCGTGCCACTGCGCGAGACTGTTGGCCATGTCCGCTCCTTCCCGATGCGAAGCAATGCCCCATGGTAGTCCCGCGGCGCCCTCACGGCGGAGGGCACGGTCGCCCAACGTTGACGTCGGTCAGACTTTCGTCGATTTGCTTCCAGGACGCCGCTACCTGCCGTGCGGCCACTTGCCGCCGAGGCGATGCGTGAGGTCTTCCGCCGTGTGGGCAACGAGCGCGCCCAGCTGCTTGATGCGCTCGTCGGGAAGCCTTGACGACGGTCCGGCGAGCGAGATCGCCCCCAGCACTTCGGCGTGCTCGTTGTAGATGGGGGCGGCCACGCAGCGCGTCGATAGCGCGTGCTCTTCGTCGTCGAACGACCAGCCGCGCTGGCGGATCACCCGGATCGCGGCCCACATCGTCTCCGGCGAGGTGATCGTGTTGCCGGTGATGCGCGGCAATCCCTTGACCTTCAGGATGGCTTCGATCTCGTCGTCGGGCATCGCCGCGAAGATCGCCTTGCCGACGCCCGATGCGTGCAACGGCACGCGGCTGCCGAGCTTGACGATGGTGCGCATCATCTCGCGGCATTGCACCTGGTCGATGAACACCGCATCGGTTCCCTCGAGGATGCCGAGATTCGCGGTTTCCCCCGACTGCTCCATGAGACGCCGCATGTAAGGGTGGCTCTGTGCAACGAAATCGCGGTTGGCGAGAAAGCTCGTGCCCACGGTGAAGGCCTGCAGCCCGACGTACCAGCGGCCGAGGTCGCCGGCCTGGTACACGTATCCCATCTTCTCGAGGGTCGAGAGCAGCCGATGCGCCGTCGAAGGCGCGAGCTGCACGCGCTGCGCGACGTCGGTGAGCGTGAGGCCGCCCTCGGCGCGCGCGAGCGCTTCCAGGAGCGACAATCCGCGCGTGAGGCTTTGCACCTGCCCCGTCACGGCGCCCGGCTTGCCTGGCGTGCGGCCGCGTCGCGGCGGGGGATTGGACAAGCGATTGGGCATGAGGCGCTCAGCGTAACTGCATGTGCGGCGTTACCGCAAACAGCTCGCCGGCGACGTCCACCTCGTAGCGCGCGGCGACGATCGCTTCGTCGGTCAGCGGCGGTCCATCGGGCAGGGACCTCGCGTACCCCATGCCGATCGCGCGTCCGAACTTGCGGCTGTACCCCACGGACGTCAGCTCGCCCACGTTGCGTCCGTTCATGAGGATCGGCTCGCCGCCCCAGGCAAACGCCGCAGGGTCGTCGAATGCGAACATCACGAGGCGCTTGCGCACGCCGGCCTCGCGCTGCGCAGCCAGCGCCTCGCGGCCGATGAAGGGCGACGGCTTGTCGAAGCTCACGGCGTAGGCGAGTCCCGCCTCCCATGGCGTCTCGTCGGGGGAGAGCTCGGCGCCCCAGGCGCGGCGGCCGGCCTCGACCCGCAGCGCGTCGATGGTGTAGTACCCGGCATTCTTGAGGCCGAATGCCGGTCCGTTGTCGACGAGCGCGTCGTAGAGCGTCAGGCATTGATCCGTCGGCACCACCATCTCGTAGCCGGGACCGCCGACGTAGCTCATGCGCGCGGCACGCACGCGCGCGTGCCCCACGTCGATCTCCGCGGTCATGGAAAACGGCAGGCCCGTCTTCGAAAGGTCGTCGGTACCCAGCGTTCGCAGGAGCGCCTCGGACTTCGGTCCCATGAGCGAGATCACCGAATAGGCGCTCGTGACGTCGACGAGTGCTGCGAATTCTCCTTCGCCGATGTGACGCTCGATCCAGGAGGCATCGCGCGTCGCCTGTCCCGACCCGGTCAGGATGAAGAACGTCTCGGGCGCAAGCCGCGTGATCGTGAGATCGCTCTCGAAGCCGCCGCGCGCATTGAGCATCGCGGTGTAGACCATCCTGCCGATCGCTACGTCGATCTCGTTCGCGCACAGCCGCTGCAGCACGGCCAGCGCGTCGCGTCCCTTGAGCACGAATTTCGAGAACGACGTCTGGTCGAACACGACAACGTCCTCGCGGCATGCCCGCTGCTCCTCGAGCACGTAGGGCAGCCACTCGGGCGTTCCAAGCGTGTACGGGGCCGGATTGGCACCGTCGGGGAGAAAGTAATTCGCGCGCTCCCAATTGAGCTTCGTGCCGAAGACGGCGCGCTGGGCGCGCAGGCGATCGTAGAGCGGCGAGCGGCGCAATGGCCGCACGGTGGCGAGCTCTTCGCGCGGCCATCGCATCGCATAATGCAGGCCGAGCGATTCGACCGTGCGGTCGGCGAGGTGCCGTCGATTGGCGTGGAAGGGCGCGAAGCGGCGGATGTCCACGTCCCACAGGTCGATCGGCGCTTCGCCACCGACGATCCACTCCGCGACGAGCCGTCCGGCGCCGCCGGAGTTCGCGATGCCCGCGGAATTGAAGCCGGCGCACACGAAATAATTGCGCACCTCGGGCGCCTCGCCGAGGATGAAGTTCCCGTCGACCGTGAAGCTCTCCGGCCCGTTCAGGAGCATCTTGATCTGCGCCGTCGTAAGGCACGGCGTGCGATGCATCGCGTTCGTCATCAGGATCTCGAACTGGTCCCAATCCTCGGGCAGGAGCTGGAATTCGAAGCCGTCAGGAATCGGCGACACGTTCCAGGGCTTCGCCGCAGGCTCGAAGCCGCCCATGACGAGCCCGCCCACTTCCTCCTTGTAATAGATGAAGCCGTCGGGATCGCGCATCACTGGAAGATCGGGCGTGACGCCCTCGATCTTGTCGGTGACGATGTAGAAGTGCTCCGCTGCGTACAGCGGCACGCTCACCCCCGAGCGCTTGCCGAGCTCGCGCGCCCACTGGCCGCCGCAGTTGACGATGAAGTCGCATGCGATGCGACCGCCGCCGTCCTCGCCCGACCATTCGACGCCGCCGACACGCCCGTTGACGAGCTCGACGGTCGTCACCTTGACGCCCTCGAAGATCGACGCGCCGCGCATGCGCGCGCCCTTGGCAAGCGACTGCGTGAGATCGGTCGGGTTGGCCTTGCCGTCGCCGGGGATCCACACGGCGCCCGACAGGTCATCCGTGCGCAGGATCGGCGCGATGTTGCCGGCCTCCGCGGGTGAAACGAACTCGAACTCGATGCCGAAGCTCTTCGCGCGCGCCATCTGCCGCTGCGTGAGCTTCAGCCGCTCCTTCGTCCTGAACACGTTGAGGCTGCCGCACTGCTTCCACCCGGTGGCGAGCCCCGTTTCCGCTTCCAGCGACGAATAGAGCTCGATGCCGTAGCGGCTCATGCGCGTCGCGTTGCGCGTCGCGCGTGTCTGTCCGACGAGCCCTGCCGCATGCCACGTCGTGCCGCACGTGAGCTTGCCTTGCTCGAGCAGCACGACGTCCCTGACGCCGAGCTTGGCGAGATGGTAGGCCGTCGAGCATCCGGCGATTCCGCCGCCGATGACGACGACGCGTGCATGCGTGGGAATGTTCATGGTGACCCGTCAGAGCTTCAGTGCCGCAACGCCGGCAACGACGCTCGCTGCGCCGACCAGGCGCGCGATGCCGAAGCCCTCCTTCAACAGGAAACTGCCGATGATCGCGGCGAAGAGAACGCTGGTCTCGCGCAACGCGGACACCGCGGCGATCGGCGCGCGGGTCATGGCCCACAGCACGATGCCGTAGGCGGCCACGCTGCAGAAGCCGCCAAGGAGTCCGCGCCGCCATTGTCGCGCGATGTACGTCACCGCGGGCGCGCCGCGCCGCCAGCGCAGCCACGCGAGGAAAAAGACGCCCTCGAGGAACGTGAGGTACACGACGTAGGAAAGCGCGTTGCCGGACGCACGCGCGCCGGCGCCGTCGATCAGCGTGTAGACGCCGATGATGGCCGCGTTGCCGAGCGCCCAGTACACGGCCGCCCGCGGATGATGGTGTCGCTGCGCGAATGCGATGGCGACGATGCCCGAGCAGATGAGCAGGATGCCGAGGGCGATGTTCGGGGACGGCAGCTCGCGCAGGAACACGACGCCGAGCAGCGTGACGAGCAGCGGCGCGGTGCCGCGCATCAACGGATAGGCGAACGACAGGTCGCCGGTGCGGTACGCCTCCGCGAGCGTCAGGTAATAGCCGAAATGGATGACGACAGAAGCGGCGGCCATCGGCCACGCCTCGGACAGCGGGATCGGAAGGAATGGCAGCGCGAGGAACGAGCAAACGGTGGACCCCGCGACGATCGTCGCGGTGTCGAGCAGGGCGTCGCCGCCTGCCGCCGATTTGATGAGCGCGTTCCATCCGGCATGAAGCAGGCCTGCGCCGAGCACGGCCAGCGTGACGCCTAGCGTGAGCTCCATCTACGAAGGGCGCTGCGCGGCTTCCATCACCGTGACGAAGTGGGCCAGCGGCGGCGTCGGCGCGCCGGCCAGCTTGGCCAGGTCGTCCCACAGCCGCACATCGACCGCGTGGCGCGCATGCGGCTGCGCGATGAACGCCTCGGCCTGCGCCTTGCTGAACACGCCCCCCTGGAGCACGAGGCTTCGCTTCGAGTCGACCGACAGGGCATCGTAATAGTCGCTGCGCGTGGCGCACAGGTAGCGCTTGGCGTCGACGTGCAGCTTGATCGGCGACAGCACGTCGTCGTCGAAGAGCCCTCGCAGGAACGGGAGCGCTGCGTATTGATGCACGTCGTCGACGCCGCGCAGCGTCGGGGTGTCACCCTGGTCGTTCAGCAGATGGCCGAGGTCGTGCAGCAGGGCTGCGGTGATGATCGCCGGCGAGGCGCCGGACGCCTCCGCGCTCGTGGCGGTCTGCAGCGCGTGCTCGAGCTGCGTGACCGGTTCACCGTCGTACGCGCGCCCACCCTTGCGTGCGAAGAGGATGCAGATGTCGGAGATGCTGAGGCTCATGTCGATTCCACGTTTGGGCGCCGATTCGCACTCATGCTGTCTTGGGCTTGCCTTTGGCCCATTCATCCTCGACCGGCGCATTGCCCGGCACGAGGTCCGCGTCGTCGTCGATCACCAGCGGGGCGGGCGTCGGCTCTTTGAGCCTCGTGCGGGCGAGCACGCCGGCTTCCTCGAGAATCGGGTAGGCGATCGAGCAGATGTGCGAGTTGATGCGCTTGAAGTCCGAGATGAGGTCGAGGTGCAGCGACGACGTCTCGATGCTCTCGAGCGTGTTGCCGGCAAGGCGGCCGAGGTGCGAATCGGCGTACGCGCGCTCGAGGTCGCGGAACAGCACCTTTTGCGCGAGCAGCTCCTGCGCGCTCTTGAGGTCGCCGTGCAGGAAGACGCTCATGCCGAGGCGCAGGTTGCCGACGAGGCGCGCATGGAGGTCGCAGATCTCGCCCATGCCGGCGTCGGAGAAGCTCCTGTGCTTCGTGATCTTCTTGTCGACGATGTCGGTCAGCACGCGCTCGATGATGTCGCCGACCTGCTCGAGGTTGATGGTGAACGACACGATGTCCGCCCACCGTCGGCCTTCCTTCTCGTCGAGCGCCTCGCGCGAGATCTGCGTGAGATAGAGCTTGACGGCGGTGTACAGGTCGTCGACGACGTCGTCCTTCTTGCGCAGCTGCGCCGCGAGGTTGCGGTCGTTGGTCTTGATCACCTGCAGCATGCCGTTCAGCATGTCCTCGACGACGTCGCCGATGCGCATCGCCTCGCGCGCGGCGTTCGCGATGGCGAGCGGCGGCGTGTCGAGCGCGGAAGGGTCGAGGTTGCGCGGCTTCGACGGGTCGTCGCTCAATGGCTTGTTCGGCAGCAGGCGCTCGGCGACGCGCGCGATCTTCTCCGTCCAGAAGATGAAGAGAAGCGCGAGGCACACGTTGAAGAAGAAGTGGAACAGCACGACCTCGCGCGCCGGATCGAGGTCGAGGCCGGCGATCCATCCGTCGACGTGCGAGAGCGTGGGGATCGCGAGCACGCAGCCGATCAGCTTGAAGAGGAAGTTGCCGAGCGTGACGCGGCGCGCCTCCGGCGGCGAGCGCAGCGTCGACAGCATGCCGAGGATGCCGCTGCCGAGGTTCGCGCCGAGCACGAGCCCCAGCGCGACCGGCAGCGCGATCATGGACAACGACGCGAGCGTCGCCATCAACAGGACGACGGCGAGGCTCGAGTAGCAGAGGATGGTGAACAGGGCTGCGACCAGCATGTCGAGCAGCACGTCGCCGGTGAGCGATGCGAAGATCACCTTGACGCCCGCCGCCTGCACGAACGGCTTCGCGGCAAGCGATATCCATTGCAGCGCGAAGATGATGAGCCCGAGCCCGATCAGGATGCGGCCGAAGCGGCCGACGTTGGTCGACTGCTTGGCGAGGAACAGCGTGACGCCGACGAAGATCAGGAGCGGCGCGAGCCACGACAGGTCGAACGACAGGATGACGGTGACGAGCGACGTGCCGACGTCCGCGCCGAGCATGACGGCGAGCGCCGGCGCCGTGCCGATCAGTCCCTGTCCTGCGAACGCCGAGATGATGAGTGCGGTGGCCGTGCTGCTCTGGATGAGGCCCGTGACGCCGAGCCCTGCCATGAACGCGGAGAACCGGTGGCTGATGCTCTTGCGCAGCACGCGGCGCAGCTTCGCGCCGTACAGG
>Ga0207691_10004180_pt1 | contig 14023 bp, 12 predicted proteins | sample KBSM13metaG_FD_184327 | JGI IMG/M metagenome (GOLD analysis project Ga0207691, IMG submission 184327) | Miscanthus rhizosphere microbial communities from Kellogg Biological Station, Michigan, USA - KBS M1-3 metaG (SPAdes) (version 2) | ecosystem: Host-associated > Plants > Roots > Rhizosphere >... | reverse complement strand
GCTGGATCATCTTCGACAACCAGAAGGTCAACGGCTTCCTCGGGCCGTATCGCTTCCTGAAGAACTGGGCAAAGCCGGCGCCCGACCCGGCCGTGCTCGCCTTCTTCAAGGGCCGCATTGACGGCAATCTGGCGATCATCAACAAGCGGCTGGAGCGGCATCCGTTTTTGCTCGGCGACAAGCCGACCATCGCGGACGTGTCGCTCGCCGGCTATCTCTACTATCCGGTCGAGGAGTTTGGCTTCGACCTCGGCAAGGACCATCCGGCGATCGCGGCGTGGCGCGAACGGATGCGGGCTCTGCCGGGCTGGGGGCACCCGTACGATCTGATGCCGGGGCACCCGATGGCGGGGTAGTATCTCCTTACCTCTGGGGTTCTTTGCATGGGGTTGGTTTTCAGTTTTTTGTTCTTTGCATGGGGTTGTTTTTCGATTTTTTTTCCGGCGACCTCCCATGAGGGATGACTTCTTGGTCGCGACGCCGGACGGAAAACCGCTTCACACTTTTCCTGGCGTCGCTCTTACTGCGCCGTCAGCCCGCCGTCGATCGCGAGCTCCGCGCCGGTGACGAAAGCCGACTCGTCCGACAGCAGATAGACGCACATCTCGGCGACCTCGCCCGGCTGGCCGAAGCGGCCGAGCGGGATCGAGCGCTCCATTTTCGCACGCGTCTCCTCCGGCTTCGGCACGGTGCTCAGCATTGCGCCGGTCATCGGCCCCTCGATGAAGGTCGGATGCACCGAGTTGCAGCGCACCGGCGGCTTGTTGCGCGCGCCCGACAGCGCGACCGACTTGGTGAGCAGGCGCACCCCGCCCTTCGATGCGTTGTAGGCCGCGAGATTGTGCCCGCCGACGATCCCCGACACCGACGAGATGTTGACGATCGCGCCCCCCGCCTTGCGCAGCAACGGCATCGCGTATTTGCAGCCGAGGAAGGTGCCGTCGAGATTGATCGCCATCACGCGGCGCCAGGTCGCGAAGTCGGTGTCCTCGACCGTGCCGATCGCCACGATGCCGGCCGCGTTGACCAGTCCGTCGAGCCGCCCGGCGCTGCCGACCGCGTCCATGACGCGCCGCCAGTCGGCTTCCGACGTGACGTCGAGCACGTGATCCATCCCGGTGCGGCCCGCGACGTCGGTTGCGACCGCAAGCCCGCCATTGCGCACGACCGCTTCGGCAATCGCCGAGCCGATTCCGCCCGCGGCGCCGGTGATGAGGATGATCTTGTCGCGCAAGCGGCCCATGAGAAACTCCCGGTACGAACTTGAAAACTATCAAATCTCGCCGAAATCGCCATGGCGGCCTTTGCCGGCGGCAAAGCGGGCGGCGCCGGCCGCGCCCTCGCGCGCCACCATGCCGGACGAGCAGGCCCATTCGGAGCGCAACCCCTCCATTTCGGACAGGCCTTCCTGCAGCCAGACCGAGCGGCGGTCGGCGCGCATGCAGCCTTGCGGAAAGCGTGCGATCTCACGCGCCAGCGCCTCCGCGGCGGCGCGGCTCTCGCCGTCCGGCACGATGCGCTCGCACAGCCCGATGCGTTCGCACTCCTCCGCCGGCACCTTGCGGCCGGTCAAAATGATGTCGAGCGCCCTGCCCCGCCCGACGATGCGCGGCAGCCGCACGGTGCCGCCGTCGATCAGCGGCACGCCCCAGCGGCGGCAGTAGACGCCCATGTAGGCGCTCTTCTCCATGACGCACAGGTCGCACCACAGCGCGAGCTCCATCCCGCCGGCGACCGCGGGCCCCGCGATCGCCGCAATGACCGGTTTGGACAACTGCAGCCGGGTCGGCCCCATCGGGCCACGCGGGATCGGGCTGCTGTCGCTGAGCGGAAAGCCAAGCTCGGTCATCGAATTGTCGCGGTCGCGCAAGGTCGCGGCGTATTTCAGGTCGAAGCCGGCGCAAAACGCCCCGCCCGCGCCGAACAGCACCGCGACCGATTGCGTGTCATCGTGGTCGAAGGCGACGAGCGCATCGGTCAGCGCCTCGGCGCTTGCCGGGTCCATCGCATTGCGCGCCTCGACGCGGCTGCGGATCAGTGTCGTGACCGGGCCGTCACGCTCGACGGTGAGTGTCATGGGAGCCTCCGTTCAGGATGCGGGCTTGAGAGCTTGCTCATTGACGCGCAGCCATAGCCTAATCGACCCATGCGGGGTGAAGGTAGACAGGCGGCCGTGGAAAGCTCCTTTCTTGCTGGATGCGCCAATCTGCCCAGTCGTTCGCACGTGGCAGAAGCCTGACGATGCGATACCCTTTTGGAAAAATTCAGGGGGAGACCATGTCAGCGAAACTTGACCGCCGTCATTTCATCGCTGCCGGCACGGCAGCGACCGCGATGCCTTTCCTCTCGCGCAGGGCGTGGAGCCAAGCCGCGTGGCCGTCGCGGCAGATCCGCATGGTCTGCAGCTACCCGGCGGGCGGGCAGACCGACCTGCTCGCGCGCGCCTTCGGCGACTTCATCGCCAGGCAGGTGGGGAAGATCGTCATCATCGAAAACAAGGCGGGCGCCGCAGGCTCTATCGGCGCGGCGGAAGTCGCGCGCGCGGCGCCGGACGGCCACACGATCCTGTGCTCCATCGCAACCACCTACGTGATGAACAGGGTGATGATGAAGAACCCGGGCTACGACATGGACAAGGACCTGACGCTCGTCAGCGTCATCCCGGGCGCCGGACTGCCGGTGGTCGCGAGCGCCGGCACCTACAGCGCGGGCTCGGCCCCGCACATGACGATCAACGAACTCAACAGGCAGTATGGCCTCAACATCGAACCGATCCACTATCGCGGCGAAGCGCCGATGTGGACGGGGCTCGCCGAAGGCACGCTCGATGTCGCGATGGGCAGCTACACGGCCGCGCAATCCGTCCTGCAAAACGGTCGTGGCGTGGCCTTCGCGGTGCACTCGAAGAGGATCGACGCGATCCCGAACGTCAAGACTCTGCCTGAACAGGGCGCGACATCGAAATTCTTCACCATCAGCGGCTTCACCGGCTGGGCGTTGCCGAAGGCGACGCCGCAGCCGATCGTCGATCGGCTGGCGGAACTGTGCGTGGCGGCCAACAACGATCCGAAAGTGAAAGAAATTCTCAGCACGTTGGTGCTGGAACCGGCGCTCGGCTTCAAGGAAACCAACGCTTTGTATCAGCGCGAATTGCCGGTGTGGATGGAGAGCGCGCAGGCGCTCGGCCTGGAGCCGGTCTGACGGAAGCGGACACGCACGTCCTAATCCCGCAACCCCGTCGAGGTGTCCATCACCATCATCGAGGCGGTCATCAGCGCGACCTGTTTGCGCTTGCCCGCCTCCTCGGCGAACACCTCGCCGAGACAGACCATCAGCTTCTTGCCCGGCCGCACGACGCGACCATGTGCCACCAGCCGATCGCCCTTCGCGGGCGAGAGCAGATTGACCTTGAATTCGGTGGTCAGCACCGCGGCGTCTTCCGGCATCAGCGAAAGCGCCGCAAAGCCGCAGGCCGTGTCGCACAGCATCGTCACGATGCCGGCATGGATGAAACCGTGCTGCTGGGTGAGCTTGTCGGAGAACGGCATCGCGATTTCGACCTCGCCGGCCGCGACCGACTCGACCGTTGCGCCGATCGTCGCCATCGCGGGCTGGCGCGCGAACGAAGCGCGGCAGCGCGCCTCCGCCTTGGGGTCGAGCGCCGCCATCAATCAGTGATCATGGCCATGATCGTGGCCATGCGCGTGGTCGTGATGGTGGTCGTGGCCGCAGCCGTCGTGGTGATGATGGCCGTGACCAGGCGCCGCATGCGTCGCGTAGGCGCCGCCTTCCGGGTCGAACGGCGCTTCGATCGGCGTCAGCCGCGCGCCGAGCGCCGCCAGCATCGCTTCGAGCGCATCATCCCGGCGCAGGCGCAGCCGGTTGGTCAACACCTGCACCGGCACATGGCGGTCGCCCAGATGCCAGGCGAGCCGCGCCAGATGCGTCAGGTCGTTGCCGCGCGCCTCGACCAACGGTTCGGGCTGAATCACGATATCGACGAAACTGCCGTCGTCCAGCTCGAATGCGTCGCCCATGCGCAGCATCACGGGCTCGGGCAGCATCAGGCCGATGAGCGTGCCATTCACCCCGGTCAGGTGCGCGCTCTGCAGGCGGCGCTGATCGGGCGCGAGCATCACGCTGTCGATGAGGCGCGCACCGCCGGTTTGCGGGGAACTGACGACACGAACGACCCGCAGCATCAGTTCAGCCGTGCCGGGCGTTCGTCGCCGGACTGCGTGGGCTGCGGCGGCAAGACCGTCTCGCCCGGGGCCGCTGCTGCGGCATTCGCCGACGCAGCCGCCGCATCCGCCTGCTTGTAGCGCTGATAGGAGAACCAGCCGAGCGGCAGGCAGGCGAGATAGACCAGCGTGCCGACGCTCAGCAGCTGCCACGGGTAGCTGACCAGCAGCGCGATCATCAGCACGACGGCGAGGATGACCGGCGGGACCAGGTCCGGGCGCACGCGTGTTCCGCTCTTCTTGCCCGACAGCACCGGCAGGCGCGACACCATCAGGCCGCCGATCGCCAGCGTATAGATCAGCGTGACGACGACCGGCACGCTCACCTGGAGGAAGCCGAGATAGATCGGCAGCAGCACCACGATGGCGCCGGCCGGCGCCGGGATGCCGGTGAAGAAGTTGCCGGCCCAATCCGGGCGGTTCGGGTCCTCAATCTGCACGTTGAAGCGCGCGAGCCGCAGCGCGGCGCAGATCGCGAACACCATCGCGGCGATCCAGCCGAGATTGCCGAGCGCGCTCAGCCCCCAGAAATAAAGAATCAGTCCGGGTGCGACGCCGAAGTTGAAGAAGTCCGCGAGGCTGTCGAGTTCGGCGCCAAAGCGCGTCGTGCCCTTGATCATGCGCGCGACGCGCCCGTCGACCGCGTCGAGCATGGCGGCGAACACGATCGCGCCGAGCGCCAGCTCATAGCGGCCCTCCAGCGCGAGCCGGATACCGGTCAAGCCGGCGCACAGCGCGAGCAGCGTGATCACGTTCGGCACGAGCTTGCGCACCGGAATCTGGCGGAACCGCTCGAGCCTGCGCTGACGCCACTCGGGATCGAACTGCGAATATGGCATGCCGCAGTATAGCGGCTTCGCCGCCAAGCCGCCACGGGCGCTATGACAAAGGTTAACGCGCCCTACTGTCGCGGCGGCCGAGATCGACCGCGAGACGCGGCAGTTGCCTTTCGGCGGAGGTGCGCGACAAAGCCGAAAAGAACGTCAGCGCGCGCGCCGGCGCGCTTTCCGCTCCACGATTCGCCCGGCGGCGCATCCGCAGCAGCGCCGAGTAGCTGTTCATCTTGAAGCCGGCGGCGCGGCACATCACCGAGATCGCCTCGTCGCTCTCGTCATCGAGCGCGCGCTGCACCAGATCGGCGCGCAGCCGCACCCGCTCGGCGATCACCGCCGCAATCGCCGCCGTGCAGTCGGCGTCCGCCAGTTCGGCGAGCGCTTCGTCGTGCGCCAGCAATCCGCTGGCGCGGCGCGTCAGGATTGCCACTGCGCGGTCTTCGTGCTCGGCCTGTGCCATCGTCCGTTAGTCCCCACTTGCGGACGTTGCCCCGCGTCCAAAGAAATTCCCGTACGCAATGCGCATACGGCAACAACCGGATCAATTTGCTAAGCGAGGAGGAAGCGGGCGGTTAACGCGCGTTTACACTCACCGAAATCCACAACACAAAAAAGTGACGCGCGTGAAATCGTCTTTGCGTTCTCAGCCGACGCGAAACGAGCGCGTTTGCACGGATGAACCGAGATCGGCGAGAACGGTCTCACCGGCGAGCGCGGTCTGGCCCTCGGACACATGCGGAACGGTACCCGGAGGCAGATAGACGTCGAGGCGCGAGCCGAAGCGGATCATGCCGATGCGCTCGCCGGCGGTGAGCGCCTGTCCCTCTTTGGTCCAGCACACGATGCGCCGCGCGACCAGGCCGGCGATCTGCACTACGCCGATACGGCCTTTGTCGGTTGCGATCAGGAAGGCGTTGCGTTCGTTGTCCTCGCTCGCCTTGTCGAGATCGGCATTGAGGAATTTTCCCGCCGTGTAGGCGATGCGCTCGATCCGGCCGGTCACCGGCGAGCGGTTCACGTGGCAGTCGAACACGCTCATGAAGATGGAGACGCGCGGCAGCGGCGTCGTGCCGAGCGCAAGCTCCGCCGGCGGCACCGCGTTGGTGACGAGGCTGACGCGGCCGTCCGCGGGCGACACCACGATGCCGTCGGCGATCGGCGTGACGCGCAGCGGATCGCGGAAGAAATACGCGCACCACAGCGTCAGCACCGTGCCGAGCCAGCCGAGTGGCGGCCACAGGACGAACAGTACCAGGCTCACGAGCGCGAAGGCGCCGATGAACGGATAGCCCTCGGGATTGATGGGCGCGAGCTGCGAGCGAATCGAATTGACGATGGACATGCGTTTCTTACTTTCCCCTCTCCCCCGCAGGGAGAGAGGGTGGCGCGCGCAGCGCGCCGGGAGAGGGGTCAATCGCGCTGAGTATCATCTCAAGCACGCCTTGGGTATTCTCCGCGCCTCATCCTGAGAGGAACCCGCAACGCGACAGCGTTGCGGGTGTCTCGAAGGATGGCCACTGCTGTCGCCTCGGGCCATGCTTCGAGGCTCGCTTCGCTTGCTCCTCAGCATGAGGTTCCCTACTCCGCCGCAGCCGGCACATCCGGCGCGATCGGCTCCGCGAGACCGGCCGCATCCGCGACCGGCGGCGGGTTGCGGTTCGGCGCGGCCGGCTCGTCGGCGGCGCGGGCGAGCTTCTCGCGCGCCTCCTCGGCCTCGCGCTGCCGGTTCCACATGCTGGCGTAGAGGCCGTTCTTCAACAGCAGCTGATGATGCGTGCCGCGCTCGGCGATCACGCCCTGGTCGAGCACGATGATTTCGTCGGCGCCGACGATGGTCGAGAGCCGGTGCGCGATCACCAGCGTGGTGCGGCCGCGCGAGACGCGATCCAGTGCGTCCTGGATGTCTTTCTCGGTATGGCTGTCGAGCGCCGAAGTCGCCTCGTCGAGCAGCAGGATCGGCGGCCCTTTGAGGATCGTGCGCGCGATCGCGACCCGCTGTTTCTCGCCTCCGGACAATTTCAGGCCGCGCTCGCCGACCTCGGTCTCGTATCCGTCCGGCGCCATGCGGATGAAACTGTCGATCTGGGCGAGTTGTGCCGCCTCCTCGACCTCCGCTTCGCTCGCATCCCAGCGGCCATAGCGGATGTTGTAGCGGATGGTGTCGTTGAACAGCACGGTATCCTGCGGGACCATGCCGATCGCCGATCGCAGCGAGTGCTGCGTCACGCCGCGGATATCCTGCCCGTCGATGGTGATGCGCCCGCCGGTCAGGTCGTAGAAGCGGAACAGCAGGCGCGAGATCGTCGACTTGCCGGCACCCGAGGGACCCACGATCGCGACGGTACGGCCTGCCGGCACCTCGAAACTCAGACCTTTGAGGATCTGGCGCTCCGGATCGTAGGCGAAACGCACATCCTCGAAGCGGATGGTGCCCTGGCGAACCTCGAGCGGCTTCGCGTCGGGACGGTCCCTGATCTCCGGCTCGCGGCCCAAAATCGTGAACATGATCTCGATGTCGGTCACCGCCTGCTTGATCTCTCGATAGACCATGCCCATGAAATTCAGCGGCACGTAGAGCTGAATCATCATGGCGTTGATCATCACGAAGTCGCCGACCGTATTGGTGCCGGCGCGGATGCCCGCGACGCACAGCACCATCGCGCCGGTCAGGCCGAGCGTGAACAGCGCCGCCTGGCCCGCATTGAGCACGGCGAGCGAGGTGTAGGCCTTCACGCTCGCATCCTCGTAACGCGCCATGGTGCGGTCGTAGCGTCGCGCCTCGCGTTCCTCGGCGACGAAATATTTCACCGTCTCGTAGTTGAGCAGCGAATCGATCGCCTTGGTGTTGGCGTCGGTGTCGCTGTCGTTCATCTTGCGGCGGATGCCGATGCGCCATTCGGTGGCGTAGTAGGTGAACGCCATGTAGAGCACCACCGTCACCGCGATGATCAGCACGTAGCGCCAGTCGAACATCCACAACAGCACGCCGACGATCAGGGCGAGCTCCACCACGGTCGGCAGCAGTTGCAGGATCACCATGCGGACGATGGTTTCGATGCCGTTGCGCCCGCGTTCGAGCACCCGCGTCAGTCCGCCGGTCTTGCGCTCGAGATGGAAGCGCAGCGACAGCAGATGCATGTGCTCGAAGGTGCGGTAGGCAAGCCGCCGCACCGCGTGCATCGCGACCTTGGCGAAGAGGCCGTCGCGCACTTGCGTCAGCAGCGCCATGACGACGCGCGTGCCGCCATAGGTGACGGTGAGCAGCACGGGCGCGGCGAACATCCACAACGCCCAGGAGGGCGCGCCCTCGGGCGGCTTCGCCTCGCCGGTCAGCGCATCGACCGCCCATTTGAAGGTGAACGGCACCGCGATGGTCGCGAGCTTTGCGGCGAGCAGCAGCAGGGTCGCGACGGCGACGCGCAGCTTGAGGTCGCCGCGGTCCGACGGCCAGATGTACGGCCACAGATGCGCCAGCGTGCGCAACAGCGCACCGCGCTCGGCGGACACGTTGCGAAAGCTCGCGGGAGGTTGCGGCGCGTTCATTCCCCGACCGGCCTGGTGCGCCAGGCCCTCGTTTTGAGTCGATCCAAGGTCACGCCCGACATATAGGCGTTTTGCCGCGCGCGGACACCCTGCGGAAGTGAAATATGCTCGCGATCCGAGTGGCCTAGTCCTGAACGTGCAGGATCCGCGGTCCCCGGGGCACAAAGCGCGACGGGCGCATCACCCGGATGGCGGGCGTGGCGGTGACCGGCTCGGTCTGCACCGATTGCGCGTAGCGGACGGGCCGGCCGCGCATCACCGTGATCGGCGGCGGTTCGCTCGCCGGATTGCGCGGCACGGCGCTGAATGGCGGAAGCGCGGCGAGCCGCGGTGTCGTTGCGCGTTTCGGCCTTGCGGCCTTGTCGCGCATGACCGGCGGCAATACCGAAACCGGCGGAGCGATTGCGGCGCTGTCCGGCGCCGCCGGTAACGCCGCCACGACGTCGGTGCGCGCGACCGTTGGCGGCGTCAAAGCTGGCGCGGATGCGAACTGCTCGGTGGGCCGCACGGCAGGCTGCGGTGCGACGACGGCCGGTGGGGTGACGATCGGTGCCGCGCTTACGAGTTGACGCGGAGGCTCTGCTTTCGCCGGCGGCGGCGGTTCGGCTTTTGCGAGTGGTGACACCGGCGCAGTCACAGGCGCTGGCGGTGCGCCGGCAATTCTTGACGGCGCGGCGGGCTTTGCCGCTTCGGCCGGCGTGACGGCGGGTTGCGGCGTGACAGCTTGCGGCACGACCGGCGCCGGTGATGCCGGGGCGTTCGCCGGCGGTGGCGACGCCGCCACCACCTCGCGCACCGGTGCAGCGGGCTTGAGTGCCGCGGGCGCCTCCTCGCGGGTCGTCTTCGCGGCCTCGCGCGCACGCGGCACAACCGGCGCCGGATCGGCGTTCTGCTTTGCGAGCGGCGGCGCAGTTGCGGATGATGGCGGCGTTGCCGCGGCGGGCGGCGATGTCGGCGCCGGCAGCGGAGCAATCGCTATCGGCGCGGGTGCGGCGGGCGCGACAGGTGCTGCGACTTTCGGTGTCTCGCGTGCCGGCTCGGCCACTGATGGCGTGCCGGCATGGGAGGGCGGGATCGGCGCGGCCGCGCCTTTGGAAGGCTGCTCCGCCGCAGGGGGCGGCGCCTTCGTCACGACGGAAGGCGCAGGGGCCGCGGCCGAGACGGCGGGTCGATCCTGAAAGGCCCAATACACCGAGCCGACGAGCACAACGACCGACACCGTTGCCGCGGCTGCGGCCGCAAGCGCAACACCCGTTTGTCGCATCAAATCCTCGTTGCCATGCGCCGCAGCGCCAGTTTAGCAGCGATTGCCGCATTGCAAGAAAAAACTGCCCGAAAGCACGAGTTCCACGACGTTTTGGCCTCGGCGGCGCTGAAAAAGCCGCGAAACATCGCGCCTTGACGCCTCCAGAAACGGGGGGCACATCGAGCGTCATGAGCACGATTCGAACGGTTTGCGTCTATTGCGGCTCCGGTCCCGGCACCGATCCGGCCTTCATGGAGGCAGCGCGCCGCTTCGGCGAGCTCATGGCGAAAGACAATGTCGGCCTCGTCTACGGCGGCGGCTCGCACGGCCTGATGGGCGCGGTCGCGACCGCGGTGCTCGACCACGGCGGACACGTCACCGGCATTATCCCTGAGTTCCTGCAGAACCGCGAGCAGACCTTGAAGCGCGCGCAGGAGGTCATCGTCACGCCCGACATGCATGTGCGCAAGCAGACCATGTTCGACCGCGCCGACGCCTTCGTGGCGCTGCCCGGCGGCATCGGCACGCTGGAAGAGCTGGTCGAGCAGCTCACCTGGGCGCAGCTCGGCCGCCACAAGAAGCCGATCCTGATCCTGAACATCAAGAAATTCTGGGACCCGCTCTGCGCCCTGCTCGACCACATGCGGCGGCTGGAGTTCATCCGCGCCGATCTCGCCGTCGCGCTGCTCACCGCCGAGAGGCCGGACGACATTCTGCCGAAATTGCGCCATGCCGCCGCCGGCGTGAGCGAGAGCGCGAAGCACGGCAAGCCCGAAACCGTCGAACGGATGTAGCCCGGCGGCCATGCCAGAAGGGCCGCATCGCGTCCTGCCCAGGTTAGCGGTGCTGGCGCTCGTCGCCGCGGCGCTCGGTCTGCCGATCAACGATCTCTACGTCTTCGGCCTGCTGGCGGCGGCTGTGCTCGTCGCTTTCACCGGATCGGTCCTGCGCAGCGGCGCACGCTGGATCGGTGCGATCGTGCTGACGCTGCTGGTGATCGCCGTACACGTGTTCTTGCCGGCGCCGCGCATCGAGGAAGGGCACAATGTTTTCCTGATCGACGGGCCGGACAATGCGCTTGAACGCGGGCTGCCGCGCGAGGCCTATCGCGCGATGGCGGAACGCTTCGATGCCGCCTACCCCGCCGAACGGCGCTGTACCGCGGGCGAGATTTATTGCTGGCGCACGAACGGCGTTCCAAAGCAGGCGTTTGCGTTTGCGGCCGATGGGATTTTCGACGGACACGCCTATTCGCGGCGCGTGACGGCAATCGATTTTCACAACGCCGTCTGGCTGCGGCTCGGCGTGGTCAACGATCTGTCGCTCCACATGGCGGCCAGGGACGGCGACGTCGAGCGGCTGCAGCGCGACCGCCGCTCGCTCGCGATCTTCGGGCGCTGGCAGCTTCGGCTCCCGTATTTCGTGATGGTTCAATTCCCTGCGGCCTTTACCGGAAGTGATTTGTGCTGGCGCGGCGAGGTGCTGTGGGAGCGCGCGTCCGAACAGTTCGAGCGCCTCGAGCACAAGGACTGGGCGTGCCGCGCCTTGCAGGGCGCCGACACCGGCAAGCGGATCTTCGGCTTCGCGATCGGGCCGAGCGCCGATCTCGCAATGAACCTCGACGCGAACTGGAGCGTGAAGCTGCGCGGCCTGCTCGGCGCCGCCGCGAGCGTGATCGGCGTCGTCGGAATCCTGTTGCTGCTGGTGCGCTGGCGGCCGCGGCGCGCGGTCTACCCGCTGATCCTCGCGCTCGCGACGCTGGTGCTGGTGATCCTGACCGATGCCACTTTCGTGGGCGGCTACCGGCCGTTCGACGGCGGCGACGACGGCCTGATCTTCTCCGGCTTTGCGCGCGACATGCTGCAGCACCTCGTCGCCGGCGACATCGCGGGCGCGCTCAAGGGCGTCGAGACGGTATTCTACTTCAATCCCGGCATGCGCTATTTCCGCGCGCTCGAATTCCTGTTCTTCGGCGACACGTTCCTGCTCTATCTCCTGCTCGTCCTCATTCTGCCGCTGATCGTCCATGCGGCAGTCGCGCGTTTCGTGGGAAACACCTGGGCGTTCGTCTTCACGCTCGGCTTCGTGCTGACGCCGGTGGGTGTGCTGTTCGGCACCAGCTATCTGCATTACGTGAGCTGGGCTGCGCGCGGCTATTCGGACACGCTCGGCGCGATGGCGTTTCTCTCCGGCCTGATCCTGCTCGCGGGCCCGCGCGGCACGCGGTTCGATGATCGCACCGCACCGGCGTTCTGGGGCGCGCTCCTGCTGACGATCGGGGTGATCTTCCGCCCCAACCTCGCGCCCGCCGTCGGCGTGCTGCTCGGCGGGGTCGGGTTCGCTGCGCTGTGGCGGCATCAATTCGGCCGGATCGCGGCGCTGTGCCTCGGCTTCTCGGCGATCCTGCTGACGCTGTGGCACAACTGGCACTTCGGCGGCGTGGTCGTGCCGCTCAGCGCCAACATGGCGGCGCCCAACGTGCTGATGATGACCCCGGGCGGCTATCTGGCGGCGCTCGGCGAACTCGTGCGGCTCGATGTCGCCGGACCGAACCTCGCCAGGGCGGTGAGCCAGATCGTCGCACTACTGTCCGGCCCGGCTGGGCTGTGGTTCACGATCCCGCTGCATGTCGCCGCCTATCTCATTGTTCTGCGCGTCATCTCAAGCGGCAGGTTCGAGCCAATGCTGCGGCTGACCGCGCTGGCGGCGCTCGCGCTGACGCCGGTCGGCCTGATCTACCTCGTGGCGGTACGCTACAATCTCGTGATGTGGCTGCTGATGGCGCTGGTCGTGACGGCCTGGATCAAGCTCGAGGGGCTGGCGCTGATCGACCGCCGGTGGCCGGGGTGGCTGGAGCGGATCGCAAAATCGTCGCGATTCATCAGGATAGAACGTACGGTCAAACGCACGCGCGCTCTCGCAGGCGTCGACGCTAGGGAAGTGGCATGACACATCGATTTGCGACGGCGCAATCCACCGTGGCGACGCGGCGTTGGGAAGCTCCCGCCATTGCGGTGCTCGCGGCGATGGCCGCACTGACGGCGCTGACCGCCGACGCCGCTGCGGCACCGAAGCGTCCCCCGCCAGCCACCGAGGCGACGGCGCCGCGCGATGCGGGCGAGCCGATCATGGCGATCGTGTCGATCAAGTCCCAGCAGGTCACCTTCTACGACGCCGACGGCTGGATCCTGCGCGCGCCGGTGTCGACCGGTACCAAGGAGCGCGAGACGCCGGCCGGCGTCTTCGCCATCGTCGAGAGGAAAGAAGACCACCGCTCGAACATGTATGACGATGCCTGGATGCCGCACATGCAGCGCATCACCTGGAACGGCATCGCGCTGCACGGCGGGCCGCTGCCCGGCTATGCGGCCTCGCACGGCTGCGTGCGGATGCCCTTCGGCTTTGCGGCGAAGCTGTTCAACAAGACGCGGATCGGGATGCGGGTGATCATCGCGCCGAACGACGCGGCTCCGGTCGAGTTTTCCCACGCGGCACTGTTGGTGCCGAAGGCGGAAGCACTCGCGGCTGCTCTGGCGCGGGCCGAGCCGCTTGCCCGCGAGGCTGCGGAGGCGGCCCAGGCGGCCGACGAGGCGAAGAAAGCCGCCGCGGCAGCGGCGCGCGAGACGACATCGCTCACGGCGTCGCTCCGCAAGCTGGAACAGCTCAAGGCACGCGCCGACGCCGCGCTCGCCTCCGCCGACAAGGCAGTCGCCGCCGCAAAGACGGACCAGGCCAGAACGCGGGCCGAGGAGGCGAAGCAGAAGGCCGCCGCCAAAGCCGCGGAACTGGGGGCGCAGCTCGAGACCGCCATGGCCGACGCGAAGTCGAAGCCCGACGCCGACGCCGCCGCAAAGGAGGCCGCCAAGGTGGCCGAGACCAGAAAGGCCGCCACCGCCAAGGCGGCGACCGAGGCGAAGCTCGCGCTCGAGCCGGTCTCGATCTACATCAGCCGCGCGACGCAGAAGTTGTACGTGCGGCGCAACACGCACAAGCCAGCGCCTGATGGGGGCGGCGAGGTGTTCGATGCCTCGATTGAGGTTCCGGTCACGATCCGCAATCCCGGCAAGCCGATCGGCACGCATGTGTTCACGGCGGTGGCGCGCAACGACGCGGGCCTACGCTGGACCGCGGTCACGATCGACAACGCGGATGATGCCAAG
>Ga0207691_10004177_pt1 | contig 14030 bp, 10 predicted proteins | sample KBSM13metaG_FD_184327 | JGI IMG/M metagenome (GOLD analysis project Ga0207691, IMG submission 184327) | Miscanthus rhizosphere microbial communities from Kellogg Biological Station, Michigan, USA - KBS M1-3 metaG (SPAdes) (version 2) | ecosystem: Host-associated > Plants > Roots > Rhizosphere >... | reverse complement strand
CGCCGAAGGGTTGAAGCTCCTGGCCGAGGCGCGCGAGGCGACCGGGTTGCCGGTCATCACCGAGATCATGGACACCAAGGACCTCGAGGTGGTGGAAAAATACGCGGACTGCCTGCAGGTCGGCGCGCGCAACATGCAGAACTTTTCGCTGCTCAAGGAAGTCGGCCGCTCGAAACTGCCGGTCATGCTCAAGCGCGGCATGAGCGCGACCGTCAAGGACCTCCTTGAAATCGCCCAGCACGGCCCCGGACGTAAGGTGTTCCTGGTTCGATTCCGGTACGTCCCGCCTGGCGGCTGGTAGGTCCGCCTGAAGGCGGACACTCCGGAGACCCCCGGTGACGCCGTCCCCTTAAAGGCCGACACCGCGGCTGTCGTAAGAAGATTAGAATCGAATCTTTGGGACCCATGGGATTCATACGAACACTGTTTGCCTGTGGCGTAATGGCCGCAGGGTTGTATTCCTCCGCCTGCACAGCCGACACGACCGCCGCCGATGCAAAAGGTGGTCGCGGCGGCGGATCGCCAGCCGTTCCCGTCACTACGGCGAGCGTCGTTCAGAAGGCGATGCCGATCGAAATCACCGTCATCGGTTCGGCTGAGCCATATTCCACCGTGGCCATCCGCTCGCAGATCACTGGTCAGCTGACCGCCGTCAATTTCAAGGAAGGCGATATCGTCCAGAAAGGCCAGATCCTGTTCGAACTGGATCGGCGGCCGCTCGAAGCGGCGCTGGAGCAGTCACAGGCCAACCTGCAGCGCGACATGGCGCAGGCGGCAAACGCCGAGGTACAGGCCACACGTTTTCAGCAGCTCGTTGACCGCGGCATTTCCCCGCGCGAACAGGCGGACACCGCGAAGACCTCCGTGGTGGCGCTGAACGCGACGGTCGAAGCCGACCGCGCCGCCCTGGAGAACGCAAAGATTCAGCTTCAGTACGCCACGATTGCCGCGCCGCTGACCGGTCGTACCGGTGCGCTGATGGTGCACCAGGGCAACCTCGTCCGCGCCAACGATCTGACTCCGCTCGTGACGATCAACGAAGTCGCGCCGATTTCCGTGGCGTTCTCGATTCCGGAAGCGCGCCTGACCGAGCTGCGCCGCTATATGTCTCGTGGCTCGCTGATTGTGGCCGCGACGCCGCAGGGCAGCGACGTGTCCTCGAACGGTCGCATCACCTTCATCGACAACTCGGTCGATCAGAACACCGGCACGATCCGCGTCAAGGGCACGTTCCCGAATCAGGACGGCCGTCTCTGGCCCGGGCAGTTCGTCAACGTCGTCGTCACGCTGACGACGGATCGAGCGGCGATCGTCGTTCCATCGGTGGCGGTGCAGGCGGGACAGCAGGGCAGCTACGTCTTCGCCGTGAAACAGGATCAGACAGTGGAGATGCGGCCGGTGACCGTTTCGCGTATTCGCGGCACCGACAGCGTGATCGAGAGCGGCGTGACACCGGGAGAGACAGTTGTGACTGACGGGCACCTGCGCCTCGTACCGGGCGGCCGCATCAGCGTGAAGCAACCCGTGGATGGAGGCCGCGGCGGGCCGCTCGATGCCGGTCGGGGCGGAGCGACAGGACAGGCGGCACAGTGAATCTCTCCGCGATCTTCATCAAGCGGCCGGTTGCGACGACACTGCTGACGGCCGGCATCCTGATTTTCGGCGGCCTTGCGTACCGGCAGCTCCCGGTGGCGGACCTGCCGAGTGTGGACTTCCCGACCATCCGCGTCCAGGCGTCGCTCCCCGGCGCCAGCCCGGAGACGATGGCGTCGTCGGTCGCGCTGCCGCTCGAGAAGCAGTTCTCGGCGATCGCCGGCCTGACGAGCATGAACTCGACGAGCACGCAGGGCGGCACCGAGATCACGCTGCAGTTCGACTTGAGCCGCAATATCGACGCGGCCGCGCAGGACGTGCAGGCGATGATCGGCCGCGCGTCGCGCCAGCTCCCGGGTGAGATGCCGGCGCCGCCGTCGTATCAGAAAGTCAATCCAGCGGACAACGCCATCTTCTTCATCGTCATGCGCTCGAGCACGCTCAGCTTGCCAGCGCTCGACGAACTGGCGCAGTCGAACGTCGCGCAGCGGATCTCGATGGTGAGCGGCGTCGCGCAGGTCAACATCTTCGGCTCGCAGAAGTACGCCGTGCGCATCGACGTTGATCCACGACAGCTCGCCGCGCGCGGACTTGGCATCGACGAGGTCGCCAACTCCGTCCAGGATGCGAACGTCAACATGCCGACCGGCACCATCTTCGGCGACCGGACGTTCGTGGTGACGACGAACGGGCAGTTGATGAAAGCGTCGGCGTATGGCCCCGCGATCATCGCCTACCGCAACGGCTTTCCCGTGCGGCTCGATGAGGTGGCGCGCGTCTACGACGGCGTCGAGAACGACCGCACCGCGAGCTGGCAGAAGCACGACCGCTGCATCTATCTCGCGATCCAGAAGCAGCCGGGCACGAACGTCGTCCAGATCGTCGATGCGATCAAGGCGCTGATGCCGGGCATTCTCGAACAGCTTCCCGCGTCGGTCTCGCTCGACATCCGCAGCGACCGTTCGGCCACCATCCGCGAGTCGGTTCACGACGTCAAGCTGACGCTGGTTGCGACCGTCGCACTGGTCATCCTCGTCATCTTCATCTTCCTGCGCAATATCTCAGCGACCCTCATCCCCAGCATGGCGCTTCCGGGCTCCATCGTCGGCACCTTCGCCGTGATGTACGTGCTCGGCTACAGCCTCGACAACCTGTCGCTGATGGCGCTCACGCTCTCGGTCGGCTTTGTCGTCGACGATGCGATCGTGATGCTGGAGAACATCGTCAGGCACATGGAGATGGGGAAGCCGCCGATGCAGGCCGCACTCGACGGCTCGAAGGAGATTGCCTTCACGATCGTCTCGATGACCGCGTCGCTCGTGGCCGTATTCATTCCGGTCCTGTTCATGAGCGGCGTTGTCGGACGTCTCCTGCACGAGTTCGCGGTGACGATTGCCGCGGCGATCCTGATCTCCGGATTCGTCTCAATCAGCCTGACGCCGATGCTGGCGAGCCGCTTCCTGCGGCCGCCGCATGCCACGCGTCACGGCTGGCTCTACAACGCGTTCGAAACGATCTTCGACGGAGGCCGCCGGTTCTACGGTGCCACGCTGAGCGGGTGTCTGCGGTTCCGGGCCGCGACGATGGCGCTGTCGATCGTGCTGCTGGGCGCCACGGTCTATCTCTTTACGATTGTGCCGAAGGGCTTCCTGCCGAACGAGGATCAGGGGCGGTTCAACATCAACACCGAGGCGGCGGAGAGCATCAGCTTCGACGACATGGTCAGGCATCAGTTGCAGCTGGCCGAGATCGTGATGGCGGAACCGGATGTCTCGGGTGTGTCCCACAACGTCGGGCTGGTTGGCAACAACGCGGCTGGCGGCGTGAACAGCGGCCGGTTCTTCGTCGAGCTGGTGCCGCGCGAGCAGCGGAAGCGCTCGGTCGAGGAGGTGATCGCCTCGCTGCGTCCGAAGCTGGCGCAGGTTCCAGGTATCCGTGCGTTTCCGGTGAACCCACCGGCGATCAATCTCGGTGGCGGTGGCAACCGGCCGATCTATCAGTTCACGCTACAGGACGCGGACACGACGGAGCTGTACAAGTGGTCGCCCGTGCTCGAGAAGCGCGTGCGCGAGATTCCCGGTGTGCTGGACGTCAATAGCGACCTGAAGCTCGACACGCCGCAGGTGTCGGTGGAGATGGATCGCGACAAGCTGTCCGCGCTCGGTCTCACCGCCAGCCAGGTGGAGAACGCGCTGCGCAACGCCTACGCCTCTCGGCAGGTGACGCAGATCTACGCGGCGAGCAATCAGTATCCCGTGGTGATGCGAGTGGCGCCGGAATTCCAGAACGATCCGTCGGCGATGTCGCTGCTCTACGTGCGCTCGAGCACCGGGCGTCTTGTGCCGCTCGAATCAGTGGCGAGGCTGAAGACCAACGTCGGCCCGTTCCAGGTGAATCACTTCGGACAGCTTCCGTCTGTGAACATCTCGTTCAACCTGGCGCCGAATCTCGCGCTCGGCGACGCGGTCAACCAAATCCAGGCCGCTGCGGCGCAAACGATCCCCGCAACCGTGTCGCTGACGTTCCAGGGCGCGGCGCAGGCGTTCCAGGATTCGCTGCGCGGCCTCGGGCTCGTGCTGCTGATGGCGATTGCGGTGATCTACATCGTCCTCGGCGTCCTCTACGAGAGCTTCACGCACCCGCTGACGATTCTCTCTGGTTTGCCGGCGGCCGGTCTCGGCGCGTTGCTGACGCTGCTGATCTTCGACGTCGATCTCAATCTCTACGCGTTCGTCGGCGTGATCATGCTGGTGGGGCTGGTGAAGAAGAACGGCATCATGATGGTGGATTTCGCCGTGGACGCGCAGCGTCAAGGCAAGACCGCCGTCGAAGCGATCCACGAGGCGTGTCTCGTGCGCTTCCGTCCGATCATGATGACGACGATGGCGGCGCTGGTCGGGACGCTGCCGATCGCACTGGCGCTCGGCGCCGGTGCCGAATCCCGTCGTCCGCTCGGTCTCGCCGTCGTCGGCGGCCTGCTTGTGTCGCAGTTGCTGACGCTCTACATCACGCCTGTGTACTACGTGTATATCGAGGCTCTGCGGTCGCGCCTGGCACGTCGCAAGAGTGCCAAGCCTGAATCGTTACCGGTTCCGGTGTCGACGTAATGCAATAGTGTCCGGCTTCAGCCGGACTTGGCGGCGCCTTCGGTGCATTTTAGAGGCTTCGCTGATCGCGTCGCCTCGAGGGATCGCGGTCACTGAACACCAGGACGCTCTGAGTAGCTGCGGCCTTCTGCCTGGATCAGCCCTTGGGCCTTCGGCCTGATTCCTGCGGCCTGCTTATGTGCGCACGCCGCGCCGATCGGGAGCGTTGCGTGGGATCCGGCGACGATCGGTCTCGAGGCGGCGATCGCGGTTCACGCCCCAGAGGAACCAGCCATCGCCGGCCAGCCGTTCCGCCAGCGCGATCTGAAACTGGTCAAGCGCTTCGTCGCTGATGAAGTCGCGCTGCTCGTGCTGCATGCCAGGGCCGGCGACGACGAGCAGGCGGCCGCGAGGCCGCTCAACCCAGATTGACTGGTTGTCCTTGATAAAGAGCCAGGAAGAAGAAGGGGAAACGGCCTGGGGGCTCGACACTATTTGGGGTCCTCCGTGCGCGCGGCGCTCAGGATGTTGCGCATCGCGTAATTGCCTTCGTGGCAAGCGTACTCGAACAGGTGACGGTCGGAGCCGCGCATCAGCGGAATGCGCAGCGTCCAGGGCCGCACCCAGGTCTGCGGATCGTCCACCGTCGCCTCGTAGGTGATGACGTTGTCGGCAGTGCGGGTGAATCGCTCGACGACCTTGAGCGCCACGCTGTGATAGCCGGGGTCGCCCGGATAGCCGGCGCCATTCGATCCGATGGCGACTTTGTCTGTGAGGTTGGTCGTCTCGACGACGAGTGTGTCTCCGGCCCAATGGCCGCGCGAATCGCCCATGTACATCCGGATGGACGATGCCACGTGCGGACGCCCGTCCAGCGGAATCACGCGGCTCTCGTGGATCATCTCGTTGCGGAACACTACGTAGCCTGGCGCCTGGACGATCTCGTTGCCGTTGCCGTAGATGACGGGAATCACCGAGCCGAGAAGCCCTCGCGTGATGCAGCGGTAGTAGATGTTCAGGTCGTCGTAGGAATCGGCGGTGCCGCGCCACTCACCCGGCTCACCGCGTCCGCCGCGCGCGGCTTTCCTCCGCTGGTCGGCGCCAGGCGCCAGCGCGGGCAACCGTCCGTTCGGAGGATCGACGATGAGCGATGTCTGGCGGATGGGAGCGCCGCGTTCCAGCCAGTGATCCGGCGGTCCGACGCCGCCTCCCCCGCGGCCGCCACGTCCCCCGCGGCCAGTTGCGACAAACTGCTGTTGATCGGCTTCCGATTGCGCGCGCGCCTGCGCCTCCCGCTGCGCGAACTCGGCCTCGGTGAGCGTCGAGCGCTCGCCGAATTCAGCCGGCCGCTGCAACGGAGCGCTGACGTTGCCCGGCCACATCCCCTGCAGGTCTGGATCACCCCAAGGTGTACGGGGCGCTGAATACGGTTTGGCGGTCGGTCCAAGGGTCGTTGTGGGAGCCGTCTGGCTGCTTACGACAATTGTGCTGACTCCGACGACGGCGATCACGGCCGCGATTAGTCGGTCCAAGTCGCGTACGCCTGCCCGGTCCAAAAGGTGCGATCGCTTCAACGCGCGCTGGTGCAAGAGCAATTGCACCCACCGTCGAACGCCTCTGCGCCGACCGTCGTCAGATTTCATTGCACCTGCCCACTGTACCGACCACGGCAGGCGCCGTTGGACCGACCATCGTTAGAGCCCGTTGGACCGACCATCGTCAGACGTCCTTGCACCGGCAGCGAAGTTAGAAATCTACTTTCGCCGCGTCCGACAGAATCAGGTCGCGATACATCGGCAGCGACCAGCCGGCCTTTTCGAGCTCGGCGACGCGCTTCTCGACCAGGCTCTGGTAGTTCTTCTTATTCTTGTAGCGCTTCTTCAGCTCGTCCTTCGACAGCGCGGTCTGAGACGCGCTGAGACCGCACATCAGGCCGGCGCCTTTTTCGTTGCCGTTGGCTTTCATCCACGCGCTCGGATTCGCGGGGAACGGGTTCGCCACCGCCGGACGGATCTTATAGGTCACCACGGGGACGTCCACGTACGGGCTGCGGACGCCTCCGCGCGGATTGCCGGTTTCGTCGAGCGCCATCGGCGAACCGTCGGCCTCGTTGCGATCGAGCCAGATGCGGTCGGCATGCGGCGGGACGACGCCTTTGTCGACCCACGCGAACAGGTGGTTGAGCGCGACTGACATGTAGGCCTGCAGCGGATACGTGCTGAGCGGCAGCGCGCACGGGTTCGGCACCATGCGGGCCGCATCGCGTGTGTCCACGTGCGCCATGCCGGGGAACTCGTAGATCCGATATTGCTTGCCCGGGTCGTCGCTATCCTGATGCCACGTGATCGTCTGGCCGCTCACCTCCTGCATCGTCGGGACGTGGACGATCGGGACGTCCAACTCCAGGTTGATGGTCGAGCCGTTGGACGTCGGCATATAGCCGTCGAAGATGCGCTCCATCTTCGGCGTCCGATACACCGCGTGGGCCGGGAGGTAGTTGATCAGGATGCCCGCCGTCTGCGACGTGCCGGCGAGGATGACCTTGCGTGGGACCGCGCCGCCGAGCGGTGCGCCGCTCTTCACCAGCGCGCCAGCCTGCGCGAGGATGTCGGTGGCCTGGCCGTTGACGACGGCCATCTCCTTGTAGCGCGCTGCGTTCATCTGCGTCAGCTCGCCTGGAGTGTTGGCGGTCGTGACCACTTCAACGGCGGCGTGGCCCGAGTTCATCGTGTACATCGACGTGTACTCGAACATGTGTGCGGCGCCGCTGCCGTGCATCGACTCCATGAGCACGAGGCCGCTGAAACGCGCGCGATCGATAGGCATGCGGACGACCATGCGCGTCTTGTACGGCTGGCCGTTGGCCGTGCCGCTGATGAAGTATTCCTTCGCCTGGTACTTGTAGAAGTCCAGGCCTTTGCCAGCCGGCTGGGACGGAGCCGAGTCGTACATCGGCGCCGGACCGGTGACCTCGGTCATCGTCGGCAGCGTGACTGCGGTTGGCGATGTGGGGAGATTGGATGGCACTGCCGGGCCGCCGCGACCGAGGCCGCCGCCGGGCCCCTGGCCCTGACCCTGACCGCGTCCCTGTCCCTGGCCGCGGCCCGCTCCAGGCGCCTGGCCAGCGGCCGAAGGCGGTCCGCCCTGGCCGGCGAGCGGCTGAATGAAGAGGCTGGCCGCGATCACCACGGCGCCGACGGACAGTCCTGCCTTGTACACAGATTTCATGAGTGCTCCTCGCGGCGAGATTTTATACGAGAAGCCGTAGTGTCCGGCTTTAGCCGGACTTGGCGTGTTCCGGAGGTCGCCGGGTTACGATTCGCGCGGATGAGAAGCCTAATCTTCTGGGCGGTGCTTGTGGCAATCGGCGTTGCGGTGTGGGTGTTGTCTTCCAGCCTGTACCAGCCTGTTGTTCCGGCCGTGACGTTCCCTGGTGGAGCACTCGTCGACCTGTCGCACGCGTACGGCTCGGAGACGATCTTCTGGCCCACGGCCGCCGGGGGGTTCATGCTGCACAAGGATGCCGACGGCGTAACGCCTGCCGGCTATTACTACTCAGCAAACAGCTTCTCGACCGCCGAGCATGGCGGAACGCATATCGACGCGCCAGTGCACTTCGCGCAGGGACATCAGAGCGTCGATCAGATCCCACTTGAGCGCTTCTTCGGACACGCTGTCGTCGTGGACGTCAGACAGCAGAGCGAGGGGAGCGCGGACTATCAGGTCACCGTCAACGATCTGGCGCATGCCGAGGCGGAGCAGGGGGCGATGACCAGCGACTCAATCGTTCTCCTGCGAACCGGCTTCTCGAGCCGTTGGCCCGATGCCGCGCGTTATCTCGGGACAGCGGAACGCGGCGAGGCCGCCGTGCCGAAGCTGCATTTTCCAGGTCTGCACCCGGACGCGGCGAAGTGGCTTGTCGCCAAGAGTGTTCGCGCGGTCGGCATCGACACGGCCAGCATCGACTACGGTCAGTCCACGCTCTTCGAGTCTCATCGCATCCTGTATGCGGCCGACCTGCCGGCTTTCGAGAACCTGACGTCGCTCGAGCGCCTTCCGCTTCGCGGTGCGTTCATCGTCGCGCTGCCGATGAAGATCGCCCATGGAACTGGTGCGCCGCTTCGCGCGGTCGCGATCCTTCCGAAGTGATGAACCTCGTTACGGAGAGCTACCGCATCGAATCCGTCGACCCGGGTATTCAGCTTCATGTCCGCAATACCCGTCCAGAAGCGCTGACAACGTTTCGCCCTGAACGGACGCTCCTGTTCGTTCATGGCGCAACCTACCCGTCGGACACGATGTTCGATCTGAAGATCGACGGCGAGTCGTGGATGGACTCGATCGCGAAGCATGGTTACGACGTCTACTCGATGGACGTGCGCGGCTACGGCCGTTCGACGCGTCCCTCGGAGATGGATCGCCCGGCGCGCGACAGCGCGCCCGTGGTCACCACGGACGATGGAATGAGGGATTTTGGAGCGGTTGTCGGTCATATCCTCGAACGACGAGGAATCGCGCGGCTCAATCTGATGGGATGGTCGTGGGGTACCGTGATCGCCGGCGCGTACTCCGCGAAGCATCCGGACAGGGTCGAGCGGCTCGTGCTGTGTGCTCCGCTGTGGCTTCGACGGGTTCCGGGTGGTCTCCGCGTCGATGGCCAGATGGGCGCGTACCGATGTGTGACGTTTGAAGCGGCGAAGCAGCGGTGGCTGAACGGTGTCCCGGCGGACCGACACCAGGATGTGATTCCCCCTGGCGTGCTCGAGGCGTGGTGGAAGGCCAACATGGAGGCGGATCCGGTTGGGGCGACGTTGAGCCCGTCCGCGGTGCGTGCGCCCAATGGGCTGCTGGTAGACGCGCTTCAGTATTGGGAGGCGGACACGCGCTATTACGATCCCGCCGCGATCAGCGCGCCGGTGCTGATGGTGGTCGGCGATTGGGACGTTGATACGCCGGCCTATATGGCGCAGGCGATTCTCACGCGTCTCGGCTCTCGCAACAAACGGCTGGTGATCGTCGGGGAAGGGACGCATCATCTGATGCTCGAGCGGAATCGCCTCCAGATGTTCAGGGAGGTTCAGATGTTTCTGAACCACGAAGGGCACGAAGAGATCGAAGGCCACGAAGAAAGGCTCAAGGCATGAATCGATGGATCGCGACGGCGCTCACGGCGCTCGTTCTTGCCGGGTGCGCGGCGCCGACTCCCGAGCAGCAGGTCATAGACGATGCGGCGAAGGCCCTGGGAGGTGCGTCGCGCATCAAATCATTGAAGGCGCTGACGATTCAGGGGACCGGCACGGCGCCCAACGCCGGACAGAACCGGACTCCGGATGACGACCTGCCGGTGTGGAAGGTCAACGAGTACACGCGAACCATTGATCTTGCAAACGTACGACTGCGCGCGCAGCAGGTGCGCGAGGCGCAGTTCCTCTTTGCGGGTGATCTGGTGCAGCGGCAGACGCAGGGGATCGACGGCGACGCTGCTTACACCGTGGCTGCAAACGGGACGATCGCCCGTGCCGGCGGAACCGCCGCTCGCGACCGCCGCATCGAGTTTCTCCACCATCCGATTGCGGTCATCAGGTCGATCCTGGACTCCGATGTCACGCTGAACAATCTGCGCGCGAAAGCAGGGGAGCGGCTCGTGGACGTCACGATGCCGGGCGGCGATGTGCTGATGCTGGCCATCGATTCGATGACGCATCTGCCAAGCCGCGTCGTGTCGATGGTGGACAACCCGAACATGGGGGATGTGTCGATCGAGACGCGGTTTGCCGACTACGAGGACGTCGACGGCGTGAAGCTGCCGCGGCGGCTGACGACGAAGATGGATACGTATCTGCAGCTCGATCTGCAGGTGTCGAAGAACACGCTTGACGGCGACGTCTCGAACCTGGCGATCCCAGCGGAGATCAAGCAAGCAAAAGTACCGGATCCACCGGCCATGGTGGTCACGGCGGAACCGGTGGCGAAAGGCATCTGGTGGCTGGCCGGCTCCGGCAACCACCGCAGCGTGGTCTTCGAGTTCGACGATCATCTGGTGCTCTACGAAGCGCCGCTCAACGAGGCGCGGACGAAGGCGGTAATCGACAAGGCGCGCACGCTCAGCCCGAAGCCGCTGACGAAGGTGATCGTGTCACATCACCACTTCGATCACTCGGGCGGGATCCGCACGGCGATTGCCGAGGGGCTGACGATTCTCACGCACCGATCCAACGAGACGTTCTTCAAGGCGCTGGTGGCGCGGCAGCATCTGATCGCGCCGGACGCGCTCGAGAAGAACCATCGCCAGGCGACGTTCGAGTTCATGGACGATCGGCTGACGCTCAAGGACAAGACGATGGAGGTGCAGCTCTACTACCTGCTCGACAACCCGCGCGAGGGGACGAACATCTACGCGTATGTCCCGCGGGACCGCATCCTCGTGCAGGCCGACCTCTACGACGCCACGTGGCTGCGGCACTCGTGGGGCGGGAACGTCCTGCAGAATCTCGATACGCGCGGGCTGAAACCCGAGAAAAGCGTCCCCGTCCATGGCGTGATCGAACCGTTCACGCAGATGGTTGCGAACATCAAGGCAAAGCCAGGGACCTAATGTTCACACTTCCTGGTTCTCGCTTCTCGGTTCGGGTTCGGGTTCGGTTCGGGGTGCCGTGTTCGAGGTTCGTTGTTCTGAGTGCGCTGAATACCAGCGCGCTCCCGCATAGCGGTCCGGGTCAGCGACGGGACTGGTAGATCGCGAACATCGCCTTCTGCGGATCCTGCAGGATGACGAAGCGCGCGCCGTCGGGGATCGAGTTCGGGCCGACCATCACCGTGGCACCGAGAGTCGTCGCCTTCGCCATTGACGCATCCAGATCCGCCGTCTGGAAATACGGCATCCAGTACGACGGTATCTGCGGTGGCATGTTCTCCGGCATCGCCATCATGCCGACGCTCGGCTGGCCGTTGACGCTGAACTCGGTGTAGCCGCCCACGGCTGCAGGCGCGTTGTGCTGCGTGGTCCAGCCGAACATCTTCGTGTAGAACGCTTCCGCCGCCTTCGGATCCTTCGTTGTCAACTCACTCCAGCAGAGCGAGTTGGGTTCGTTGCGAATCTTGACGCCGATGTGCGCCTGTGGCTCCCAGAGCTGCAGGACCGCGCCGGTGGGATCGCGGATGATCGCCATCCGTCCCTGGTGCATGACGTCGAACGGCGCGTCGAGCGTGGTGGCGCCAAGCTGGGTGGCGCGCGTCGCGGCTTCGTCCGCGCTGGTCACCGTCACGTAGAGATTCCAGTGCGGCGGGATGCTCATCTGCCGTTCCTGCGGATGTTGTCCGGCCGCGGCGGCCACGTCCTGGCCGCGCATCGTGAAGATCGTGTAGACACCGTTCGGCCCCATGTCGTGCTCGACGACATTCCAGCCGAAGAGGGCGCGGTAGAAGGCGACGGCGGCTTTCGGATCGCTCGTCGCGAGCTCGACCCAGGAGAAGCTGCCCGGCGGGTGTGACGTGAACTCGGCCATCATTTCTCTCCAGACGAAAGAGCGATGATAATCCGGCCCATGCGGAAGACATTCCTGACCATCTTGTGCGCGGCATTCACGCTGATGGCGACGGCGGCCCAGGCACAGATTGGCGAGGCATCGGTCACCGGTGGCCGCGTATCGGGTGTGGTGACGAACGGCATCGCCGCATTCAAGGGCATTCCGTTTGCCGCGCCGCCCGTCGGTGATCTGCGATGGAAGCCGCCGCAGCCGGTCAAGAGCTGGACGGGCGTGAAGATGACCGGTTCCTACGCTGCGAGCTGCGTCCAGGACGTGACCTTCGTGAAGCTGTTCGGCGCACCCGATGCCATCAGCGAGGACTGCCTCTATCTGAACGTCTGGACGCCGGCGAGATCGGCAAACGAGCGGCTGCCGGTGATGGTCTGGATCTACGGCGGCGCGTTCGTTGGCGGTATGACCAGCATCCCCGCATACGACGGCACGGCGCTGGCGGAGAAGGGCGTCGCGGTCGTGAGCGTCAGCTACCGTCTCGGCGTGTTTGGTTTCCTCGCGCATCCGGAGTTGACGAAGGAGAGTGGCAAGGGCTCGGGCAACTACGGGCTGCAGGATCAGATCGCCGGACTGAAATGGGTGAGGGAGAACATCGCGAGGTTTGGCGGCGATCCGAGTCGCGTGACGATCTTCGGCGAATCGGCCGGTGGGATATCAGTCAGCATGCTGGCGGCCTCGCCGGCGGCGAAAGGGCTCTTCCATCGCGGCATCTCCGAGAGCGGCGGCAACTTCGGCCCGGCGCGCACCGCGAACGAAGGCGGTGCAACGGTTCCGTCGTTGAAAGTGGCCGAGACGACGGGGCAGGCATTTCTCAAACGGCTCGGCGTTGCGGACATTGCCGCCGCGCGTCAGCTTCCGGCAGAGAAGATCCAGGGAGTTCCTGGCGGCCAGAGCGGCTTCTGGCCGGTGTTCGACGGCGACGTGCTGCCCGGCGATGAGTACGAGCTCTATCAGGCGAAGCGCTTCAACGACACGCCGATCCTGATCGGGACCAACTCCGATGAAGGGATCACGTTCGTTCCGGGAGCGACTCAGCCGGCGGCGTTCGAGGCGTCGATCCGCTCCGGCTACGGAACCAAGGCCGACATCATTCTGGCTGCGTATCCGCACGCGACCGTCGCGGAGTCGACGCAGAGTGCGCGCAACATCTTCCGCGATGCGACGTTTGCCTGGCACACGTGGGCGTGGGCCGTGCTGCAGTCGCAGCAGGGGCGAGGCAAGGCCTACGTCTATTACTTCGACCACCGGACGCCGCTCTCCCCGAATGGCGCCGGCCACGCCGCGGAGATCCCGTACGTGTTCCGCACACTCGGCAAGTTCACCGGTCCGGCCGCACTCGTCGGGGCCGCGCGTCCCGAGGACCGCGCGATGTCGGATCTGATGAGCAGCTACTGGGTGAACTTCGCGAAGACGGGCGATCCCAACGGCCCTGGCCTGCCGCCGTGGCCGGCGTTCACCGCGTCGTCGCAGACCGTGATGTATTTCGACGCGAAAACCAGCGCGCGTCCGGCGCCGAACATGACGCAGATCAAGGCGCTGGACGAGTACTTCGCGTGGAGACGGCAACAAGCCAAGAAATAGCTGTTCACACTGCAGCGCCTCTCGATTGCCGCGATCGGTGCGCTGGCGGTTCTCTTCACGCTACTCGCCGTACTGCTGGGCAGGCCGGCCGGCGTCAGAACGCTGGGGAGTGCTTTCGGCCGCTGGCGGTATTCATAGGCGGCTGAGCCGGCTCAGGCTGAGATGAGGCCGGCGTCAGATATGGCATCCTGCTCCTGAGGGGACGACGGAGGCAGGCCATGGTTTCCATCTC
>Ga0207691_10004176_pt1 | contig 14030 bp, 11 predicted proteins | sample KBSM13metaG_FD_184327 | JGI IMG/M metagenome (GOLD analysis project Ga0207691, IMG submission 184327) | Miscanthus rhizosphere microbial communities from Kellogg Biological Station, Michigan, USA - KBS M1-3 metaG (SPAdes) (version 2) | ecosystem: Host-associated > Plants > Roots > Rhizosphere >... | reverse complement strand
CGCGCGAACGGCCTCGTCTACCTCGACTACTTCTCCGCGATGGTGAACGAGCAGGGGCGCATGCGGCAGGAGCTCGCCGACCAGGGCCTCCACCCGAACGCCGACGGCTACGCGGTGATGACGCCACTCGCCGCGCGGGCCATCGAGCAGGCGCTCGCGGGCTCGTAGGCGATCAGGGCGGAGGCGGGGTCACGTCCTGGCACATGGTGCCCTGGCCATCGGGTCTGGGCAGACACGCCTGGCCGAATCCGGCCCCGCGTCCGGTGCATTCGGCGTTGCTGGTGCAGGGATCGGTCGAGTAGCGGCAGAAGACCGCGTCGTGCTGGCAGAAGCTTCCCCCCACGGCGGACAGGACGCAGCGACCGCCGGGGCCCGCGCTGCAGTCCTGGTTGGTCCGGCAGGGACCGTAGAGGCAGACGCGCGGGTACCCGACGGTGCAGACGCCCTTCGCACCCCCGGTGCAGTCGGCGTCGCGGGTGCATGCATCGTATCGACACTCGTTGATCGGCAGCGGCGCGGGCCCGCCGCAGTAGTTCAGGTAGAAAGGAATGCAGTGCCCGCCGGACATCGCGGTGCACGCGGCGTCCGACGCACAGCAAGGGGCGCCGCCGGCCTCGGGGCAGACGACGGGTGCCGGCGGCGTACGCGGGGTGCAGTGGTGGAAGCCGTCGTTGCCGAGGGCGCACAGCAACTCGGAGCAGGGGGGCGAAGAGCAGCCGCTCGTCGGGCAGTCGGCGTCGGCCTGGCACTCGTCGCGGCCGCTGGTGCCGGCGGCGCCTCCGCCCGCGCCGCTTCCCCCGCCTGTCCCCGCGGTGCCCGTACCGTTGGCTCCGCTCGTACCGGCGGTGCCCGTACCGTTGGCTCCGCTCGCACCGGCGGTGCCCGTACCGGCGCCCCCATGACCGCCATCGCCGTGCAGCGATCTGGAGCCGCAGCCCGCGCCGAGCGCGAGCCCCGTCAACGCTGCCAGGAGGAGCGCGCTTCGCATCAATGCCTCTGCAGGGGGAAGCGCACGCGTAAATTGTCGTCGATTGCCGCGATCATCGCCAGCGCGGACGCGCAATCGCGAAGATGTCGCGTCATCTGGCGCTTGGCTCGGGCGCGTTCGCGAGGATACTTTGCAGGGCGCCATGATCCCGCACGGTCCTCTCCGGCTTGCCGCGTTGCCGCGCGCGCCCGCGCTCGTGTGGCGCGTACCGGGCTCGAAGAGCATCACGAACCGCGCGCTCGTGCTGGCCGCGCTGGCCGAAGGCGAGAGCCGCCTCGAAGGGGTGCTGCGCAGCGACGACACGCTTCACATGCGCGCCGGCCTGGAGGCGCTGGGCGTGAGCGTGCGCGACGAGGGCCCGACGACGCTCGTCGTCGCCGGCGGCCGCTCGCGCTTGAAGGCGCCCGAGGAGCCGCTGTTCGTCGGCAACAGCGGCACCACGATGCGCTTCCTCGCCGCGGTGGCCGCGCTCGTCGACGGTCCCGTCACGCTCACCGGTGACGAAGCGATGGCGCGACGACCGATCCAGGACCAGGTCCAGGGCATGCGTCAGCTCGGCCTGCGCGTGGACTGCGCGACGGGCTGCCCGCCGCTCACCGTCTACGGCGGGAAGCTGCCGGCGGGCTCCGTCACGATGCCCGGCGGCCGCTCGAGCCAGTATTTCTCGGCGCTGATGCTGGCGGGCGCCGGCGCGGAGGGCGATCTCGAGATCCGCGTGGAGGGGCGCCTGGTGAGCCGGCCCTACGTCGAGATCACGCGGCGCATGGTCGCTGACTTCGGCGGGCGCATCGACGAGACGAGCGACGGCTTCGTCGTGCGGCGCGCGCGGTACGCGGCGCGCACGTACGCCGTCGAGCCCGACGCGTCGGCGGCGAGCTACCCGTTCGCGCTCGCGGCGGCCACGGGCGGCGAGATCACCGTGCCGGATCTCGGCAGCAACGCTTTGCAGGGCGACTACGCCTTCGTCGACGTGCTCGAGCGCGCGGGCGCCGAGGTCGTGCGGGCGGCGGATCGCACCACGGTGCGCGGCCGCTCCCCGCTGCGCGGCGTGGATGTCGACATGCACGACATTTCGGACACGGTGATGTCCCTCGCCGCGATCGCCCCCCTCGCCGAGGGCACGACGCGCATCCGCAACGTCGCCAACATCCGCATCAAGGAAACCGATCGCCTCGCCGCCGTCGCCGCCGAGCTCGAACGGCTCGGGCAGCTCGTGACGACCACCGACGACAGTCTCACGGTGGAGCCACGCGCCCTTCGCTCGGCGATCGTGCAGACCTACGCCGACCACCGGATGGCCATGAGCTTCGCCGTGCTCGGCATGGCGCGCGGTCACGTCTCCATCGAGGACCCGAGCTGCGTCGCCAAGACGTACCCCGGCTTCTGGGACGACGTGGCGGCGTGTTATCGCGCGTCCGGCGCCGCCGTTCCGTTTCCGCCAGGGCCCGGTTAAGGCCTCACAGAACGAGCGCCCTCGCGAGTCCCGGCGACCGAGCCGGCGCGTCGAATTGTGGATCGAACGTGATCAGTGCGGCGACCTGCCCGCATAACCAACGGCAGCAAGGGAGCCCACCTCATGTTCAATCGTAGGTCCCGGTTCATGCACGCGACCCTGTGCGGTTCGATCGCTTTTTCGCTGGCTGCCTGCGCACCGAGGGGATCCGGAACCGAGAGCGGAAGCGGGGCGACGGGCGGCGCAACGGCAACCGGAGGGACGGGGGCCGGGACGGGATCTGGCGGGACGAGCGGAACGGGCAGCGGGGCCACCGGCGGATCGCTGGGCGTCGCGGGAACGTCCGGAGCGACCTCGGGCACCGGCGGCGCCTCGGGCAGCGGCGGAGGGTCGGGCACGGCTGGAGGCTCGGGCTCCGGCGGCTCCTCGTCGACCGCCGGCACTTCGGGCACCACGGGCACCGGTGGCGCGGCGGGCTTCCTCGACGCCAAGGAGACCGAGCTGAAGGCGTTTCCGACCGCCGAAGGATACGGGCGCTATTCGAAGGGAGGTCGCGGCGGCAAGGTCGTCGAGGTGACCAACCTGAACGACTCCGGCGCCGGAAGCTTGCGGGCCGCGATCGAGATGACCGGCGCGCGCACCATCGTGTTCAACGTCAGCGGCGTCATCGCGCTCAAATCGAAGCTGCTGATCACGGGCACCCTCGGCAACAGCGTCGTGACCGTGGCCGGACAGACGGCGCCGGGAAAAGGGATCGCCATCCGGAACTTCGCGTTCGGCATGACCGGCGGCGCGGACGTGATCATCCGCTTCGTTCGCCTCAAGGTCGGTGGCACCTCGATGACGGCCATGGACGGGATGGGCATGTCGTCCGCCGACAACACCATCTACGACCACTGCTCGATCAGCTGGACCATCGACGAGGCCTTCAGCTCACGCAGCGGGCACAACATCACGCTGCAGAGGACGCTGATCTCCGAGTGCTTGAACGATTCCTATCATTACGACGACAGCACGCCCGATCACACGGGCACGCAGCCACACGGATTCGCCGCCAGCATCTCGGGCAACATCGGCAGCTTCCACCACAACCTGCTCGCGCACTGCGCGGGCCGCAACTGGAGCCTGGCGGGCGGGCTCGTTCACGGGACGCTGAACTACGACGGCGCCGTCGATATTCGCAACAACGTCGTCTACAACTGGCAATACCGCACCACCGATGGCGGCGCGCACCAGGTCAACTTCGTCAACAACTACTACAAGCCCGGGCCGGCCACGACCTTCTTCTATGCCTTGAACGCGCAGAACGACGGCTTCATGGGCGGCCAGTACTACTACTTCGTCGGCAACGTGATGCCGGGTCACTTCGACGAGTCGAGCCAGGACAAGGGCCGCGAGGCGACCGGTCAGGCGCGCGACTACAACCCGTGGGTGACCACGCCGTTCTTCGTTCAGAACGTCGCGACCCAGTCGGCCGGCGACGCGTACACGAACGTGCTGGCGAACGTCGGCGCCAACGTGCCGGTGCTCGACGACCACGACAAGCGCGTCATCCAAGAGACGCGCGACGGAACCACCAAGTACAAGGGCAGCAAGACGGGCCTTCCCGGCCTGCCCGACACCGAAAATGACGTCGGCGGCTACGAGGCCTATCCCACCATGATGCGTGCCGCCGACTGGGACACCGACCACGACGGCATCCCCGACGCGTGGGAAAAAGCCCACGGCCTCAATGCGGCGGATGCGTCCGACGGCAACAGGACGAACCTTTCGAAGGTCGGCTACACCAACCTCGAGATGTACCTGAACGAGCTGGCCGGCGACTTCAAGTAGCGCCACCTCGAGCGCACCTGCCGCGCGAACGGCCTCGTCTATCTCGACTAGTTCTCCGCGAAGGCGATCGAGCAGGCGCTGGCCGGGGCGGGCGCCGCGCCCCAGTCGCCGCCGCAGCGCTGACCCGCGCGCACTGGGAGCGGCGCGCTTGCGATAGAATCGATCATGAGGCCGACGTCAGATTGAGACTGAAAACAGGGACGGTCGTTGTCAGTGGCGCGCTTCTGTTCGCCTCCTGCTCGGGCGGCAGCGGCGCAGCCGATGCGGGCGGTGGAAAAGGAGGCGTTGCCGGCACGGGAGGCGCATCCGGAACAGGCGGCACAACCGGCCGCGTCTACACGACGATCTTCCCGCTCAGCGAGAACCCGATCTCGGAGGCGGGAAACTGGATCAGCGGACAGGCCGTCGGGCTCGATTGGCATGACGTCTCGACGACGTCCGGGCTCGCGATCGGTCACCAGAGCGGATCGTCTTACACCGACGGGACGGCGTTGCTGACAGGCGCCTGGGGGCCCACGCAGACCGTGGAGGCCGTCGTCCACGCCGTCAACCCGAAGGAGTCCTGCTACCAAGAGGTCGAGATGCGCCTGCGCAGCAACCTCACCGCCCACAGCTGCACAGGCTACGAGATCTCGTTCAAGGCCACGACGAGCGCGAGCGCGTATCTCATCATCGTGCGCTGGAACGGGCCGGTCGGTGATTTCACGTACCTCGAGAACTCCACCGGCGCGCAGTACGGCATCGCGGAAGGGGACATCGTCAAGGCGACGATCGTCGGCAACGTCATCACCGCTTATCTCAACGGCATCGCGGTCGGAACCGCGACGGACTCGACTTATGCCACTGGAAATCCGGGCATGGGCTTCAATCTCGAAACGAACGACGCGTCGTGCATCGGGACCAACGGCGACTATGGGTTCAAGCGCTTCACGGCGATGTCGGATTGATGCGCGGCTTGCGCCACATCGTCCGTGCGGCCGTCTTCGGGGCGCTTCTCGCCACGTCGACCGCACGCGCCGCGGAACGGTGCCCGCCGGGCGCGGGCGGCGGCCCGACATTGCTGGCGATCGATCCCGAGCAGCGCCTTCACTTCATCGACGAGCACCTTGCGCGCACCGCCCACCGGGCGCAGGTCTGGACCTGGGGCTGGGGCATCGGAATCGGGGTCGCGACCGTCGGCAACCTCGTGCCGTTGCTGTTCGTCGCGCCGGAGGACCGCGTCGACTGGTACGTCGGCGCCGGGACGACGGTCATCGGCATCGTGCCGCTGCTGATCGCGCCGCTCGACGTCATCGGCGACTCGCGGGCGCTGAGCGCGCGGCTCGCTGCGCGCGGTCCGACCGACGACGTCTGCGCGTTGCTCGCAGACGCCGAGCGGAAGCTGGTCCGCGACGCCCAGAACCAGGTCGATGGCCAGCGCTGGTGGCTGCACGTCGGCAACGTCCTCCTCAACACCGGTGTCGGCCTGTTCCTCGGCCTCGGCTACCACCATTGGACCGCCGGGGCGTTCAACGCGATCTTCGGTTCGGCGATCGGCGAGGCGATCATTCTCACCCAGCCGACCTCCAGCATCGACGACCTGCGCACGTACCAGGCGGGCGCGATCGGCCCGTCAGCGAAACCGATCGCGCTCGTTTACGGCGCGACGTTCTAGTCGGAGGTGGCGCCGACGGCGGCCGGCGGCGTCGCGCGGCGGCGGCGCTCGAGGGCGGCGGTGCCTGCGATCAGCCAGGCCATGAGGCCGGCCGCGACGCCGGCGCGCGCGAGCGGCGACAGCGACGGCGCGAGGACCAGGTAGCCGACCGTCCCGGCGACCAGCAGCGCGAAGACCGTCGCGAACCCGACGGCCGATCCGCGCGGCACGAGCGCCGGGGCGGGGGCGGCGCGCGATTCGACGGCGGCAGCGTAGGTCGCCGCGGGCGGGCCCAGCCACACGCGCAGCTTCGCGCGCAGGCCGCGCACCGCGCGCGCCGATGCGCGGAGATCGCGCCACGGTTCGACGTTGGCGGCAAGCGGGGTCGTCCCGGTCAGCGGCTTCAGCGTGCCGAAGACCGGCTGCTCGCGCTCGCGCTCGTACGTTCCGAACAGACGGTCCCAGATGACGAACATGCCCGCGTAGTTCTTGTCGATGTAGCGCGGGTTCACGGCGTGGTGGACCCGGTGCGCGGACGGCGTGTTGAAGATCCATTCGAACGGGCCCAGGCGCCCGATCGCCCGCGTGTGCGGCCAGAACGCGTAGAGTGTGTTCAGGCCCAGCACGGCGGCGAACATCGCGGGTGGGAAGCCGACCAGCGCGAGCGGCGTGTAGAAGAGCCACTCGACGAGCTGATCCAGCCAGCTCTGTCGGAGCGCGACCGTGAGGTTGTACTCCTCGCTCTGGTGGTGGACGACGTGCGCCGCCCACATGAAGCCCACGCGGTGGCTCACCCGGTGAAAGACGTAGTACGAGAGGTCCACGCCGAGGAACAGCGCGACCCACGCGGCCACCGAGCCGGACGGGATCGTGGTGAGTCGGAAGCGATCGTAGACCCACGCATAGCCGACGATGCGCAAGACGCCGAGGAAGACGGCCAGCAACTGCTGCCCGACGCCGCAGCCGAGGTTCGCGATCGAGTCGACCAGCCGGTAGCCGGTGGCGCCGAACCGCGCCCGGTTGACCAGCGCCTCGACGCCCATCAGGACGAAGAAGAGCGGGATCACGTAGACGAGACCGTCCACGCGGCGATCTTCGCACGTCGGCGCAAAGCGTGTAGCGCGCCGGTAACGAAAGTTTCAGGGGGTTACCGGACCGTGGCGGCGGGGCCTCGTAAGGCGGCTACTTACGGGGGCCAGCGAGTTGGCACGGTCGTGGCTGTTGTGCCAATGCATGAGAGCAAAACACAAGAACCGAGTGACCTCGAAGCGGTCGACGTCGACGAAGGCGATGGCCAGGAAGACGCGATCGAAGCTGGCGACGTTGACAGCATTGCCGGGTCGAACGACGCGCTTCGTGAAGCGCAATCCTGTGCGCGTGATCCTCGGCGCGGCCGCGGTCGGCGTCGTCGTCGCGAAGCTGAAGAACATCATCTGACCCGGGTGCGTCCCTCGCGACGGCGAACGCGATGAACCGAGCGACGGCGCAAGCGCAGGACCGAAGGGCCGTGTCGCGGACCCGCCACCTGGCGGTCTGCGGCGCGACCAATGTCGGCGTCTTGCGCGCCGACAATCAGGACGAGTTCGTGATCGCCGACCTGCGGTCCGGCGATCTGAGCAATCCTTGCAGCCGGACCGAGATCCCGCTTTCACACCAGGGAATCTTGTTGCTGGTGTGCGACGGGATGGGCGGCGCCGCGGCGGGCGATCTCGCTGCGCGGATCGCGGCGGACGCGGTGAAGCAGCAACTGGTCGGCGCCGGTCAGGCGGTCGTGGAGCATCCGAACGAGTCCCTCAAGAGCGCTGTGTCCGGCGCCAACGGAGCGGTCCTGGCCGAGGCCAAGGCGCACCCCGCCGTGCGCGGAATGGGGACCACCTGCACGGCGGCGATCGTGCTGCCGGACCGGATGTCGGTCGCGCAGGTCGGCGATTCGCGCGCGTATCTGCTGCGCGACGGGCGCCTGCAGCGCATGACCCGCGATCAGACGATGGCCGAAGAGCTGGTGGACGCAGGCGCGCTGCGGCCCGACCAGGTCAGCACCTACCGCTACCGCCACGTCCTGGTCCAGGCGGTGGGAACAAAATCGATCATCGAGCCGGTCACCTCGGAGGCGCGCCTTCAGCGCGGCGATCGGATCCTGCTCTGTTCGGACGGCCTGCACGGTCCGGTTCCCGACCGCGAGATCGCGCGAATCCTCGGCGCGCCCGCGAACACCAACCGCGTGGCGCACGAGCTGATCCAGGCGGCCCTGGCGGCGGGAGGGCCAGACAACGTGACGGTGGTCGTGGCGGACTGCGAATGAACCGCTGACGCTGGATCGAGCTAGATCCGCAGCTCGACGTGCAATCCGGCCGTCGCCCAGTAGCGGTTCGTGAAGCCGGCGCGGAAGTGAGGGCCGATCGCCACCCGGTAGAGCACGAAGTCGAAGCCGGCCATGCCTTCCAGGCCCCAGCGCGACGTCGAGTCCGTATTCATGTATCCGCCCCCCTGAATCGATGTGACGCCGAGCCCGCCCACGCGAAGGAAGGGATCGAACCACCTTCCGACGATGGGATGCCAGTGCGCGTTCAGCTCCAGCGCGCTAAAGGAGAAGCCCTCGCCCTCGTTGTTGCCGGCGCCCAGGCCGAAGTAGGCAACCCCGATTCCGAGCCACGGCCACGCCTGAAACCGGCCGCCGATCTCGCCCATGCCGGTGGGCGGCTGTCCCCACCCGGAATACCCGAACGAGGGGCCGACGCCCACCGCCACCTTGTAAGGGGTCGCAACCGATGGATTGGCGACCGGAGCCGGCGCGACCTGCGCGCACACAGGCGCGGGGACCAACACGGCTGCCGGCGCCAGCAAGACGAAGAGCCCGCGCCGGAGGAGGAGGGTCATGCCCGGTCGCCACTATCGCAGAAAGGAAGGGGCGGCGGGATCAGGGTCCGGTCAGGACCGAATCGGACCGGGTCCCGAGGTAACCGCCCCAGCTCACGGCCGCCGGCACGGACGCCGCGACCTTGAAGCGCGTGATCAGCCCGTCGTTGGTTCCGGGCTCGTCGGAGTGCCGCGGCAGCAGCAAGTCCAGACAGCCGTCGCCGTCGAGGTCGCCCACCCACGGTGATCCGGGCGCGAAGGCGCCGAGCGGCATTCCCCAGGCGTGTGCCTGGCGGTGCGCGCTGTCGACGACGTCGAGCTGCTGCTTGCCGGTGTGGCCCGTGAGCGGATCGCTCAACGTGTTGGCGTTGAAGATCACCTCGTCGATACCGTCGCCGTCGAGATCGACCGCGACGTCGCCGGCCATGGCGAAGTCTCCGGCCTCGCCGCGCCAGATCTCCTTGCCGTCGCGCCCCGACAGCAGGACGCGCTCGGCGCCGATGTAATAGGGGAACGTGCCGTGCAGAAAGACCGCGTACACGTCCGGGACGTCATCGCCGTCGAAGAAGCCCAACGTCGGTGTCGTGAAGGATTCGGCGCCGTCGAAGTCCCGCTCCCAGATGACGTCCCTGGTCGAGCCGTCGAGCGCGATGAGGCGTCCGTCGAACGTCGCCACGACGATGTCGAGGCGGCCGTCGCGATCGAGGTCGGCGAGCGCCGGCGGCGCGATGATCCCCTTGCCGGATCCGCTCACGAGTTTTCGCGCGCCGCCGAGGTCGCCGGCCATCACCGCGGAGAGCGGCGCTTCCCACAGCGCGCCGGCCCACGTCTCGCCGCCGGTACCGAAGAGGATCGTCGGCGACGCCGCCCCGTCATCGGGCAGCACGATCGGCGACATATAGGTCTCCTGCCCGTCGGGCACGTGCGCGAACGCCACGATGGAGCCGTCAGCCGAGCTCACCACGCCCAGCCCCGCCGGGGGCCGCGGCTCGTGCGCCGGGATGCCGTCGGCGCCGCCGTTGGCGAGGAGCAGATCCGGTAGCCCGTCGCCCGTCTGATCGGGGATCAGGACGGGCGTGTAGAAGTTGTAGAGGAAGCCCTCACGCTCCGGGTTCACGTCCTTGAAATTCCAGAGCACGTACCCGCGCGCGCCGTCGACGGCGACCAGCGTCGCCTGCCGGCCGCCGACGAACACGTCCTTGACCCCATCGCCGGTCACGTCCAGGAGGACCGGGCTGGAGTACAGCTCCGCGTCCACCGACGCATACCACCGGACCGCCCCCGTCTCCGCGTCGAGCGCGATCGCCTCGCCGAATGAGGGCATCTCGTTTCCGCCGGCGATCACGACCTCCAGCCTGCCGTCGCCGTCGAGGTCGGCGACGCGCGGCGTGTAGAAATTGGAATCCGCGCTCACGCGGGTCCATACCGCGCTGGGCGGCGGCAGGCCGGCGATGCCGCCCGGGCCTGCCCCGCACTTCGCCGGGCCTGCCGGCGGATCGTCACAGCCGGCGGTGGCGATCCAGAGGGCCCCGGTGAGTATGGCTCGCGTCCCAGGCTTCACGGCGATCGAGGGTCTCGGGGGGATCATGCCCGCGGACGGAGACTTCCGTTGCGAAAAGTCGTCGTCCGCGACGATCGAAAAAAGGGTCAAGAATCGCGTGGCGCTGCTGGACGCCGAATCATGGACGCTTTTCGCGCCCCGGTGCGACTGCCGCCCGTCATGAGTGCGGACCGGTTGCCGAGGACTCTGCTTCTTTCCTGCATCATTTTCGTCAGCCTTGCGAGCTGCGGCGACGCCGGCGGCGGCGGCAGCGGTGGCAGCGGTGGCAGCGGTGGCAGCGGTGGATCGACGAGTGGATCGGGTGGCCATGGCGGCTCGGGATTTGGCGGCAGCATTGGTGCCGGCGGCGGCGGCGGTACAACGAGTACCGGCGGCGCAGGCTCGGGCGGTGGAGGCGCAGCCGGCACGGGAGGCGCTGGCCCGGGAGGCGCGGGCGGGGCGACGGGATCCGCGGGGACGGTCGGCTCCGCCGGCAGCAGCGCCGGCGGGCGAGCGACTGGAACGGCCGGTGATGGAGGAACCGGGGCCGGCGGACGCGGAGGAACCGGGGCCGGCGGACGCGGAGGCATGGCCGGTTCCAGTGGAGTTGCAGGTACGGGCGGTCGGGCAGGCACGAGCGGGACAACGGGGGGAGGCGGCGCCACCGGCAGCGATACCGCGACCATCGTTCCGGATCCCTCGTGGACCTGCTCTCTGCCCGACGGCATTCCGCCGCCCACGGCCGGCACGCTCGCGTTCACCGTCGCGCTCACGGTCAGCGCGACCCACGACGTCGGCAACACCCAGTTCGGCCACCGCCGCCAGCTCGACGTGTCAGGCGGCACGATCACGGGCGACAAATTGAAGGGCACGGTGCTCACCGGCGGGCTCGACTACGAGCTGACGTTGTCGAGCGGGGCCATGGAGCTGGAAGAGGTCCTCATCTGGAAGACGAGCGACAACGTCACCATTTTCACGCGCATCTGCGGTGTCGCGGCCGCGGGAGACTCTGTCGTGCGCATCGTCCCCGACATCGAGGCCCCGACGTCGGGTTCGTACGCCTGGCTCAACACCACCAAGCTCGTCGGCACGCGCGTCGTCGACGCCGCCGGCGGCAAGATCACGCTCGATGTCTACGACGTATCCAAGGTGACCGTCGGCGATCCGAAGGTGCAGCTCAAGGATCCGGCGGGCGCTCCCAACGTGTCGTGGAACTGCGTGACCGCGACCGGAAGCAACGGCGCGACCGTGTTCACCGAGAACGTCACGCTCGGATCGACCATCGGCGTCAGCAACGCCAAGCGCGGCAGCCGCAACATCATCCCGATCACCGGGGGGACGACGACCGGCAAGGTGGCGGGCAAGATCTTGAACGGCGGCGCCGACTACCAGCTCGCGGCATCGGGCGGTACCACGCTCGACGCGCGGTACACGCTGGCGCCGAGCAACGGCGAGTTCATCATCGTGCGCAACTGCGGACCGATAAACGGACTGACGCCGGTCTTCGAGGCGCGCACCGACGGATCCTTCGCGTTCCTCACCACGGGCAAGTTCCTGAGCTCCGCCCCGGGCGGCGGAGCGGGCGGCGTGAGCATCACGTTCTACGAGCGCAACTAGCTCGGCCTGGCGCGCCCCAGCTTCGAAACGGTCGCCAAACCTGCGTGGCGCGATCCAAATTTGTATTGAAGGTATGCGTCGTCCCGCTGCCGGGGTGGCGACATGGAACCGAGCAGTCAGAGATATGCTCTTGGTGAAAAGATCCATCAGGGGCGCCGAGGGAGTGTCTACCGGGCGGTGAGAAAGGCGGACGGCCACAAGGTCGTCCTCAGGGTGCTCGACGGCAACGACCCCGTCGCCGGGAAGATAGAGCGCCTCAAGCACGAGCTGGATCTCAGGTCGACGTTGCATGACCTGCCCGCTGTCGAGCCGCTGGCGCTTTCGACGGTCAACGGTGTGCCGGCGCTGGAGGTGGAAGACTTCGCCGGCGAGCCCCTGGATCGTCTCTTCGGGGCGCCGCTCTCGCTCGAGACCTTTCTCCCGCTCGCGGTCTCGGTGGCGGCCGCGGTCGGGGACATCCACAGCCGCGGGCTCATTCACAAGGACCTCAACCCTGGCAGCATTCTCTTCGATCCCAAGACCCGCCGGGTCAAGGTCGCCAACTTCGGCGCCGCCTCGCGCGTGGCGCGAGAGCAGACCGCCGCGGGCCCGGAGCGCTTGCTGGAGGAGTCCCTCCCGTACGTGTCGCCCGAGCTGACCGGGCGCATGAACCGCGCCGTCGACAGTCGATCGGATCTGTACTCGCTCGGCATCATCTTCTATCAGCTGCTCACCGGGCGGCTCCCCTTCAAGGCCAGCGACGCGATCGGCTGGGTGCACTGTCACGTGGCCCGGAAGCCGGCGCCTCCGGTGAGGTCCCGCGACGCGCTGCCTTCCGTGTTGTCGGAGATCGTTCTCAAGCTGCTCGCCAAGGTCCCCGACGACCGCTATCAAAGCGCGGCCGGCCTGCAGCGCGATCTCGAGCGGTGTCTCCGGCAATGGCGCGAGTCGGGCAGCGTCACGCCGTTCGCGCTGGGCGCACAGGACACCTCCGATCGCTTCCTGGTTCCGCAGGCCGTGTACGGGCGCGAAGCGGAGTGCGCCGCCCTGCGGGAGGCCTTCGAGCGCGTCGCCGCGACGGGGCAGCCCGAGCTCGCGCTGGTCTCGGGCCCGTCGGGCATCGGAAAGTCCGCGGTGGTGCACGAGCTCCGCCGGCCGATCATCGGGCGGCAGGGATTCTTCTTGTCGGCGAAGTTCGAGCGCGGCAAGCGCGACATCCCCTACCTCGCGTTGTTCCGGGCGTTCCGTGAGCTCGTGCTCGACATCCTCACCGAGAGCGCCGATCAGATCGCGGCCTGGCGTCGCCGCATCATGGAAGCGCTGGGGCCCAACGGCCGGCTGATCGTCGACATGCTGCCCGAGATCGAGCTCATCATCGGTCCGGGCCCGCAGCCCGAGCCACCCGCGTTGCCGCTGGGCGACGCGGAGACCCGGCTGCGCATGGTGGTCCGCCAGTTCGCCTGCGCCTTCGCGCGCCCGGAACATCCTCTCACCCTCTTCCTCGACGACCTGCAGTGGGTGGACGCCGCCAGCGCGAACCTGGTGGTCGATCTGGCGACCGACCCGGGCACCCGGTACGTGCTGCTGATCGGCGCCTACCGCAGCGACGAGGCTCCGGGCGCGCAGCCGCTTGCGGCGACGCTCGACAAGCTGCGTGCCGGCGGCGCTGTCGTGCAGGAGATCGCCGTCGGGCCGCTGGGCGCGAACGAGGTGGACCGGCTCGTCGCCGACACCGTCCATCGCTCGGTGGCGGACGCTGCACCGCTGGCGCGACTGGTACGCGACAAGACCGGTGGCAATCCGTTCTTCGTCATGCACTTCCTGACCGGGCTGTATTCGAAGGGGCTGATCACCTTCGATCGCGGCGGCGGCCGCTGGACCTGGGACATGGCGCGCGTCCGCGCCGAGCGCATGACCGACAACGTCGTCGAGCTGATGGTGGCCAAGCTCCGCGAGCTGCCCCGGCAAACCCAGGAGGCCTTGTCGCTGGCCGCCCACATCGGGTCCATCGTCGACGGTCGCGCGATGGCGGACGTGCTGGGGCGCGATCCTGAATCGGTGCTCAACGCGGCGATCGAGGAGGACCTGATGCTCCGGGTCGACCACTCCTGTCGCTTCCCGCACGATCGCG
>Ga0207691_10004174_pt1 | contig 14035 bp, 14 predicted proteins | sample KBSM13metaG_FD_184327 | JGI IMG/M metagenome (GOLD analysis project Ga0207691, IMG submission 184327) | Miscanthus rhizosphere microbial communities from Kellogg Biological Station, Michigan, USA - KBS M1-3 metaG (SPAdes) (version 2) | ecosystem: Host-associated > Plants > Roots > Rhizosphere >... | reverse complement strand
CGCGTCGGCCTGGGCAGCAAACGGACCGGCGCCGGTGAGCGCGCCGCAAACGGCGAATACGCCAAACAGCAACACCGCTGCGGAGCTTCCGACCACGCCAAATCGGGCGGCCGCCCAGAGGAGCATCGGCAGCGGCAGACACAGCATGGCTGCTGCCGCCACCGCCTCGAATGGCGGCGCGAGCAGTGTCGCGACACTGGCGGCGGACAGGCAGACGGCGAGCACCGTGCCTTCGACCAGGCGGGAAACCTCCACGAACTGGCGTCGCTCGGTCAGGCGACCGGCGGTGTGCACCATGAGCGGGACCACCGTCAGGATGGCGAACGTGTTGGTCAGTGCCCTCGCTACGGTGGTCATCCAGAAGCTTCGATCGATATCGGTGGTCAGAAATACTGCGGCCATGAGAACGCTGGTGGTGAACGGCGCTACCAGACCGCCGAAGAACACCAGCCGCCAGGCTGGCAGCACGCGATCGAAACGGTGCGTGCCCGGCTCGAAGTGCGCGAGTGCTGCCGCGCCGATCAGCGCCGTGGCGCAATTGAGTACGTACTGGGTCAGGACACGTATCAGCGCGACATCGGGCAGCGGCAGCTGCGCAATGAGATGCGCCGGCAATATGGCAAGCAGATAGAACCACCAGTAGCGGCGGGGAGCTATCAGCAGGGCGCCCATGACGAGGGCATTGGGGAGCCACAGCGCCGATACTGGTGCATTCGGAAACCCGAGCGCCTCGCCGAGTTGTGCCGTCGCGTAGTAGCCGGCGGCAAGAGCCAGCGCGCCCAAGCCGTGAGCTGCGGCCGGAGTTCCTAACAATCCCTCGCGCCCGTCGTCGTGCGTATGCCGCGGAATCGCCGTCCCGGATGCGGTGGAATGGATGGGTTGTGCGGACATTCTGACCCTGCTGCGACGCCAGCAGTATGCCCGGCCCACTCGCCTTCGGAGGCCCTCCAAGGATCGGACCAAGGTCCCATACACAAGCAGGGCGCTGCTTTTCATAGTCGTGGCGTGGATCACATATCGGAACGTCGGCCTCATGGCACGCGCGGTTTTGCGCGGCTTTTGCGTTGGTCGGAAGCTGCGGCCTACGTCGTGGGCGCGTTGTTGTGCTCCCTGTTTGCGATCGCGCAAGCCGACAGCGCGCTAGGTAGTACCCGTGCTCTCGAGGAGTTCGCCGCGTCGCTCGCTCCGCCGGACCAGAGTCAGTGGGCGACGACCCGCGTACGCGACTACGAGAAGGCGAAGGCCGCGCCAGGCTCGCCCGTGGCGGTGCTCACGGTGCCGTCACTGAAACTCGAAGTACCGGTTTTCGACAAGGACGACGACCTCAGCCTCAATCGGGGCGCGGGACTCGTCGCCGGCATGGGGACTCCCGACCAGGGTGGCAATGTCGGCATCGCCGGCCATCGCGACGGATTCTTCCGCGTGCTCAAGGACATCAAGATAGGTGACCTGATCGAAGTCCGGACCCGCATCAAGGTGCATCGCTATCGCGTCACCTCGATCGAGATCGTCGACGCGGCCGACAAGCGGTTGCTGGCCGACACCGAAGAACCATCAATCACGCTGGTTACCTGTTACCCGTTTTACTACATCGGCAACGCGCCTCAGAGATACATCGTTGCCGGCAACTATCAATGGTCGAGCGAAACCTAACAAACGGAGAAAGATCATGAGACGTTCCACTTATCTGTCGATTCTTGGTGCTACCGCGGTGCTTGGTGGCGTTGCCGCCCCCGCGATGGCCGCGACTTGCGCCGATGCGCAATTCAGCCAGGCAGTCCTCGACCGGTTTCCCAACATCCGCCTGGTCTGCTCCGAGATCATCGAGAAGGAAGGCCAGCAATACGCCGTCGTGAAGGGTGACCTCGTGCGCACCGGCAACAATGCCGTGTACATGAAGTTCAAGCTGGCCGATGGCACCAAGAGCGACACGCGCAAGATCGCGACCGCGCCCGAACGGCGCGTGATGATCGAAGGCAAGCCGGTCAGCGTGCGCAATCTGGCGGTTGGCCAGGAGCTCACGGCGTACGTGAAGGTTTCCGATCCGGTGATCGCGCTCGAGCCCGCCGCAGATGAGACGCTGGTACTCACGCCGATCGAGCCGGCTGCGCCGATGGTCGCGGACAACAGCGCGGACATGCCGCATACCGCGAGCGCGCTGCCGACCGCAGCTGGCCTTGGCGCGTTGCTGCTGACGTTCGCCGGGATGCTGACGTTCCTGCGGGTTCGACGCGAAAGCTGAGAGTCGATCTGCTCCGTGTTAGTCGCGACGGGCGCCGCGTGGTGCGGCGCCCGATCGCGCGAGCTCGCGTCGACATCAGGGACGTAGGTCGATGCAGATGGCGCGAAATCCCGGGGAACTATTCATTCGCGCTGCGCTCCGTAGTTAGACGGTGACGCATTTGTTAGGCGAGGCGATTGCCGTGGCGGTCGTCATTTCGAATCGGGCCAGGCCTCGAGGCGGGCATCCCTCCCCGACGCTTCGGGCCGGCCCTGCGATGTGGCGACCGCGGACGGCTCGCAGGCACATCGCCGACGTCAGTTTCATGGGCGTCGGCGGTGGTGCTTGCGGTCACTGCCACAGAATTTGTCGAAAAGGAGTATTAGCAATGAAAGCAGGCGTAGTTAGCTTATTGGCGGTCGGTTGTTGCGCGCTCTCGGCGGTCGCCGGAGCGCAGTCGCGGGACACTGGTTGGGAGTTCGGTGCCGACGTTTCGTATCAGCCCAGCCAGGACATGAACGAACAGGGCACGAAGGTCGCGTTCGATGACGACATCGGCCTGTCGCTGTATGCGGGATATCGCATGAGCTCGCGCCTCGAATTCCAGTTCGGGCTCGACTGGGCGACGATCGACTACAACGCGTCTTTTCCCTCGCCGATCAATCCGGGAACCACCATCGGCGTGGATACAGAGCTCGAGGCATTCACCCCGTTTGCCAAGGCCAACTTCAATTTCCTGGATGGTCCCATCACGCCATTCATTAGCGCCGGTATCGGTTGGTCCTTCATCGACACCAACATTCCCGATGGATTGCCGCAGACGGGTTGCTGGTGGGATCCGTGGTGGGGCCAGGTCTGCAGTACCTTCCAGAGTACACACAGCACTGACGCCTTTACCTACGACGTGGGTGTCGGCCTGCGATGGGACTTGTCGAACGGCTACTCGATGCGCGGAGTCTATGAAAAGCATTGGTACGACGCCGAGTCGGGCTCGCCGGACTTCGACCGCTTCAAGCTTGGAATCGTGTTCGTGTACTAAGTGAGTCGCGGGCAGGAACGACATGAGTTTCTCGTGCCGTTCCTGCCTCGCATACCTTTGCCTGCTGGTGTCGCGCGCCTTTGCCACCGACTACCCGGTGAACGAAGACACGCCGATTGCTCCGGCGACGGAGACGTCTGCCGAAGAGAAGGCCAAGAAGAAGTTTAATTTCGTATTCGCACCGATCCCGATCGTGAATCCGACCATCGGCAACGGCCTCGCTGTCGCGGGGCTGATGCTCTACAAAATCGATCCGGATTCGCCGGTGTCGTCGACCGCCGTGGCCGCCGGCTATACCGACAGCGACAGTTGGGGCGTCGGCGCGCTTCAGGAAGCGAACTTTGCTGACGATCGCTGGAGGGTTCTCGCCGGTGTGGCGGTCGCGCTGCTGCAGTACGACCTCTATGTGCCCGCGATCTCACCGGACTTCCATTTCGGCACCGAACAAAGCCTGCGCGGTGGATTTGCGCAGGCTCTGCGCCGCGTGGCGCCCAAGCTGTATGCCGGCCTGCGCTATCAGCGGGCCTCCGTGAATTTTCCAGCTCCGGACGTGGCGCAGGATGTGATTCCGGAGGAAGGCGTCGATTTCCAGATCGCCGGCCTGGGTCTGGTTGGCGAATGGGATACGCGCAATCACAGCTATCAGCCGGATCGGGGCAGCTACCTCAAGTTCGACAGCAACTTCAGTCGCGACGAGTTCGGTGCTGCACTCGAATACGAGACCTACGCCGTGGCGTTCAGCCATTTCCGCAGCGGCTTTCGCGACCAGGATGTCATCGCCTGGCGGGTGTCGCTGTGCGATACGAGCAGCGACACGCCATTCTTCGAGCGTTGCCAGTTCGGGTCATCGCGCGACCTGCGCGGCTATCCCGCAGGTCGCTACTACGATGACTCCATGTATGCGGCGCAGATTGAGTATCGCGCGCCACTGTGGAAGCGCCTGGGTGCTGTGGCGTTTGCCGGAGTCGGCGCAGTGGCCAGCGCGTTCTCGGAGCTGGATAGCACCGACTCGCTGCCCGCCGGTGGAGTCGGATTGCGTCTTCTCGCATCCACCGAACAGCGCGTGAATGTGAGCCTCGATTTCGCCGTGGGTCGCGATGAATCGACGTTCTACGTGTACATCGGTGAAGCTTTCTAGGCCCCTGATGGGACCAAGGTCCGATACCAGCTCCGTCGAGCGTCTCGGTAAAACAGGGCATCAGCCTGGGAGTTTGAACATGAAAATGCCTCGCCGGAGTTATGCGCTCGTGGGTTCCATGGTCGTAGCGGTGAGTCTTGCGCTCGGCGGCTGCGCGGCGCCGAAGATCAACACGCGCTCGCAGACCGATCCATCCGTCAATCTGGCGAGTTACCACACCTACAACTTCGTCGCCGAGCCCGGCACGAATCGCGGCGGCTATTCGACGCCCATCACGACCTATTTCAAGACGGCCATTTCGCGCGAACTGAATGCGCGCGGGTACAAGCTGACGGAAGAAAACCCGGAGTTGCTCATCAACTTCAATACAAATGCGCGCGAGCAGGTCGACATTCGCAGCACGCCATCGATGAGTTACGGCTACGGATACTACGGCTATCGCGGCGGGCTGTACGCCGCCGGTCCGATCGGCGGGTCGGACGTGGAAACGGTGCGCTACAAGCAGGGCACCGCGAACATCGACGTCGTCGATGCCGCCAAGAAGCAGCTGGTTTGGGAAGGAGTCGCGGAGGGCAAGATCACCGACACCATGATGAAGAATCCGCAGGCGACGATCGATACGGTCATCACGGACATGTTCCTGAACTACCCGGTCAAGGCCCACTGATCCCCTGGCCGGCATCCGCGGCGGCGGTTGCCTGCTGTAGAAGTTGATCAACAAACCTGCGCCAGGATCGAACATGAACACCAGCCGCCGATTCGCAACCTCACTGGCATTGGTAATCCTCGGGTCGTTGAGTCTCGTCGCTCTTCCAGCCGCCGCGCAGGATCCGCTGCCATCCTGGAATGACACCGGACCGAAGCAGGCCATCATTGCGTTCGTCGCGCGCGTCACCAAGCCGGGTACGCCGGAGTTCGTGCCCGTGACACATCGCATTGTCACCTTCGATAACGATGGCACGCTCTGGCCCGAGCAGCCTCTCTACTTCCAGTTCGAGTTTGCGATCGATCGCATCAAGCTGCTCTCCGCGGGCCATCCGGAATGGAAGACCCAGGAGCCTTTCGCTTCGTTGCTGGATGGTGACATTCAGCGCGCATTGGCGAGAGGCGAGCAGGATGTCATCGATGCCATCACAGCGACACACGCCGGCATGACGACGGAAGCCTTCGAACGCATCGCGCGCGAGTGGATCCGCACCAAACGAGACGCGCGGTTCAAGCGGCCCTACATCAGCCTCGTCTATCAACCCATGATCGAGCTGCTCAACTACCTGCGCGCCAACGGCTTCAAGACCTTCATCGTTTCGGGCGGCGGGGTCGAGTTCATCCGCGCATTCGCCGAGGATGCCTACGGCATTCCCCCCGATCAGGTCGTCGGCAGCTCGGGTCGCCTGAAGTACCAGATGCGCGGCGATGTGCCCGAACTGCTCAAGATGGCAGCGGTCGATTTCGTCAACGACAAGGACGGCAAGGTTGTTGGAATCCAGAAGTTCATCGGCCGCCGACCCATTGCAGCGTTCGGCAATTCGGACGGGGACCAACAGATGCTCGAGTGGACAGCCGCCGGCGCCGGTCCGCGCCTGGCGGTGCTGATTCACCACACCGACGCCACGCGCGAGTGGGCTTACGACCGCGGCTCTCGCATCGGTGGACTCGACAAGGCGCTGGATCTGGCGGTCGCAAAGAAGTGGACAGTCGTCAGCATGAGAGACGACTGGAACGCGATATTCCCGAAGCAGTAGTGGCGGCTCAGCTATGGCGTCAGGCGGCTCTCGAGATTTCGGATGATGACTGCGAAGCGCAGCCTGGCATTGCTGGGCTGCCTGCTGTGCGCCGTTGGCGCCAGCGCGCAGGAGCTCGAGCCCCGCGCGTATTCACCGAGCCCGGTCGGTCTCAACTTCGTCCTGTTCGCCGGGTCGCGATCAACCGGCGAAATACTTCCCGATCCCTCCGTGCCCATCGAGAACATCGAGGCGACGATCGATGCAGGAGTTGCCGGCTACGGCCGAACTTTCGCGCTCTGGGGACAGTCGGCCAGTTTCGCAGCGGCCGTGCCATACATATTGGGTGAAGTCTCCGGAGACATCGGCGAACAGCGCCAAAGCGTGACGCGGGAAGGCCTCGGGGATGTGCGCCTTCGGCTCGCCACCAATCTGATCGGCGGCCCTGCGATGACGGCGAAAGAGTTTTCGCAACGCACACCCAAGACCACGCTCGGCGCGAGCCTCGTCGTCATTGCGCCCACCGGCGAATACTTTCCCGACAAGCTCATCAACCTCGGAACCAATCGCTGGGCATTCAAGCCCGAGCTCGGTCTCTCGATTCCACACCAGCGCTGGCTGTTCGATGTCTATGCCGGCATCTGGCTGTTCACCGACAATGACGATTTCTTCGGTGGCGTGCGCCGCTCACAGGACCCGATCACCACGCTGCAAGGTCACGTGAGCTACACCATCCGCCCGCGGCTGTGGCTCGCGGTCGACAGCACCTACTATTTCGGCGGCCAGTCCACGGTCGCAGGCGTAGCCAAGGCGGATCGCAAGGAAAATTCACGCCTTGGAATCACGATGTCGTTACCAATGGGCGGGCGCCACTCGCTCAAGTTCAGCTGGAGTGAAGGCGCGAGCACGAGAACCGGCAACGATTTCAGCACCTGGGGAATCGCCTGGCAGTACGCGTGGCTGGACAAGCCTCGCTGACTACTTTTCCTTACCGTTGATCCGGTCGAGGCTCTCGCGCAATTTGCGCGCCCAATCCTGCAGGATGCGTCGAGCGGCGTTGGTGTTCGACGCCTTGGTAGTCCATTCGAAATTGCCGCCGGGTGTGTCATCGGAACGTCCATCGACGGCGCGCGCCAGTAACTGTCCGGTCGGCCCGTCGCGCGCTTCGAGTACCAGAGTCATGGAGCCGGAGCTCGTGGTGTAGGTGCGGGTGATGCCTGGATCGCTGTTATCCGGTGCGTTGACCCACAGATCGATGATGGCGGTGCGCACGTGCAGCGTGTCCTCCGCGGCGTGGTCTACCACCGTGTAGCCGTGCTTGGTGAGCTCCTGCAGGAACACTTCGTGCATCAATTCCGCGAGGCCGTCCTTGATCTCCTGCATGTCCTCGGCGGTTGGCCTGTTCTTGAAACCGCTGCTGTTGTTGTGTACGTCCTTTTGCCAGTTCTTGGCGAACTCGATCTCCACCTTGTCGAGCATCACGCTCTTGTAAGGGGTGAACACCACATCCGGACGCACATAGACGGCATCGAGCCCCTTTACTTTCTTCAGCTGCAAGCCGTCCCAGGATTCCGGCTGCTTCTTGGCATACACGACGGGAACCATCAGACAGGTGAGAAGGGCGAGCAGGGTGAGTCCGCGGGCAATGGGGTGTTTCACTTTGTTTCTCTCATGGTGAGCGGATGGGGCGGGCATGCGGTCGTCCGCCCGGACGGCGACTTGGCATGAAGACTCGCGCGCGGCCTGTTTGCTTGCGATGGGACCAAAGTCCGATGGGGAGTGTGTGCCCAGGGCAGTACAACCAGAAGGACAATAAACGGAGTGTTGCCGATGAAAGTATTGCGACCGGCGTTCCTGCTTCGCGGGTCCTTGCTGCTGTGCGTCGCCGCGTTGAGCGCCTGCACCACGGCCGGCCACGCGCCGAAAAAAATCCAGGTCCGTTCCAATGTCGATCCAGAGGCGCAGTTCGCAAGCTACCGCAGCTACGGATTCGTGGCCGAACCGGGCACGAACTACGACGGCAAGACGACGCCGTTGACTATCTATTTCATGCAGGCGATTCGCCAGGAGATGGACTCTCGCGGCTATCGTTACACAGAGGACTCGCCGGATCTGCTCGTCAACTTCCATACCAATGGCCGCGTGAACGATGCGCAGACCCAGGTCTCGCCGACTTACGGTTACTCGACCGGCTATTACGCGTACCGCGCCGGCCTGTACGGACTGCCGGTGGTCATGGCCGAAGGGACGGAGACCGTCACATACCGCGTCGGGACGGGCAATGTCGACGTCGTCGACGCACACCGGAAAATTCTGGCCTGGGAGGGCATCGCCGAAGGGCGGCTCTCGGAAGAGATGATTGCCAATCCCGGTCCTGCCATTGGCAAGGTAATCGCGGAAATGTTCGAGCAGTACCCTGGGAAGGCGCCGAAATGAAACGGGCGCTCGCCGCATTGCTCGTGTTCGGAGCCTGCGTGACCGGCACGACTTCGGCACAGACGAACCTCGGCGATTTGCGCGACGCGCCGTCCGCCAAATTTCAGCCGGCGGATTTCGACATGCTGTGGGCCACCATCGACGAGGTGAGCCGCGGCAAGGTGGGCGACGCCAGGACCTGGGAAAACGCGGCGACGGGAAATGGCGGCACCATCAAACTACTGAAGGTGTTCAAGAGCACCGACGGTCGCGATTGTCGTCGCCTGCGCATGGACAATCACGCGAACTCGCTCAAGGGATCGACCAAGCAGACCGTCTGCGCGACTCCGGAGGGCAAGTGGATGCTCGACGCAGACGCGCGGCCGCCGCCGGTGCATTGACGCGCGCGGTCGGCGGCGCGACCGCTGCAACAGGTTGGTCTTGTCTGGTCGCGCTCACTGGCCCGACTCAGGCTCGAGGGTTCGCGGCCAGATGAGCGCCATCATTCCGATCGTGAACAGTCCGGCGAGGAAGAAATAGCCGACGCGCGTCAGCCACACGTCGAACGTTCCGGAATCCGAGTGCAGTGCTGTGCCGAAAACGATCAGGTAGCCATTGCAGGCAACCACCAGCAGTTGGGCCATCGGATCACCGTGAGAAATCCTCAAGCCAAACAGCAGCGCGGAAGCCAGCACGCAGAGGGTGAAAGTCGTGAGGCTGGGATAGATCGCCAACAGCACCAGCACGATGACGCTGGAGACCCCACCGGCAAAGTTGGCGATGACACGCAGTGCTGCCTGCTTGCGCCCGAGGTGAAAATCGAGCGTGGCGACGATCATCACGGTGCCGATCATGACGGGCAGGGCGGTGTACAGACCCATCATCAGATAGGTGAGCATGAGTGGCGCGAGAATGGCCGTGCCCAGCAGCGCATAGCGAAACGCTAGTTCAGGACTCAGCGGACGGGCTTTGGGAGCGGCGCGCGGCGGCAGCGCCTTTGGAAAGATCAGCCAGCTGACCCACGCCATGAAGATCGCGAAGCAGGCCCCCGCGGCAAACGCGACCGCGAAGTGCTGCGCGGCGGCCAGCGACTGCATCCCGACTACGGGAATGGCCGTCGTGCAAATGAGTATGAACAGCGGCGCGAGCTTCGAAGCTCCTTTCGCAAGCGCATGGAGCGCCAGGAACACGATCAGTGTGCTCAGGCCGAAGAGGATGTGAGGCGCGCCTCGCAGTGCCATGGAGAGAAACAGACCGAAGAACGCGGAAGCGCCGATGACCAGGCTGAAGCCGAGCGCCACCTTGATGGGCGGGCGCACGGGAATGTTGGCCAGCACCACGCAGGTGAGCACCGCCGACAGAAAGGGCGGCGTCCACTCCGCGAGTTCCGCGACGACAAACGCGAGCGTCACCCCAAAGGCGAATCGAAGCACTGTTTGAGCGTGCGCGGAATCCATCGTCAGTAGATGTAGCTGAACCACGAGACAATGCGCAGCCACGCGCGGCCGATCGGGTTGAACACCCAGGCGTTGGGATTCGTGAGTATCAGCACGTTGGCCTGCGCGCCGTTGCGCAATGGCAGATCGCCGAGCGCGTTGCTGGCCTCTTCTTTGAGCGCGATGCGCACCGGGAAGCGCTGGGGATCCCGCAGCCACCCCGATTGTGACTGGACTTCCGGAAGCGTGCCCGCCGGGGCCTCGCTGCCGCCGTTGGTGACGCCCCAACCGACGCTGTCGACCGTGCCCTCGAACACGCGGCCGGGCAACAGATCGAAGGTCACGCGAACGGCGTTGCCGGGCGCGACGCGGCTCAGCTGGTTCTCGCGTAGATAGGCGGTGAGCCAGACGCTATTGCCTTCGATGAAGCTCATCACCGGTTGCCCACGGTTCGCGTACTGCCCTTTGGAGAGGCGCAGGTTCGTGATCATGCCGTCGGCGGGCGCGGTCACGGTCGTGTTGTTGAAATCGAGCCGCGCCTGTGCAAGCGCGGCGCGCGCCTGCTGTAGCTGGGGGTTGGCATCGCCGGAGGGTCCGAGCTTCTGTTTGGCGCTTTCGAGGTCGGCTTCGGCCTTCGCCACATCCGCCGTCGCGCGTTCGATCTCGGACCGGGCCCTGATGGAGTCCGTTTCGGAGAGCGCCTTTTCCTTCGTGAGGTCGAAGATGATGGCGCCGAGCTCCTTGCTCACCGCGAGTTCGGTCCTTTGCTTCGTCAATGCGGACTGCGCCGACTGGACCTGGGACCCCGAGACGCTGAGGTTCTGTTGCACCATCGCGAGGTTGGCTTCTGCGGCGCGCAAAGCAATCTCGAACGGCTCCGGGTCGATGCGATAGAGCAGCTGCCCCTTCTTCACGCGTTCGTTGTCGTGAGCCCCGACTTCGATTACCTGGCCGGTCACCTGGGGAGCGATCTGTACCAACAGTACTTCGATGTTCGACTGCGAGGTGTAGGGCGTCACGCGATCGGAAGTCACGTGGTAGACGAACAGCACCAGCAGCGTGATGAGCACCGTCTTGGTGATGGTCTTTACCGGGTCTTTTGGCTTTTCCGGATTGGACGGCGGCGGCGCCACTTCGACTTTGGGCACAGCTTCAGCGGAAGCGGGCGTGTCGTTCACGGATGGTGGTGTATTGACCTTGGTGTCCATGAAAAGTCTTCAGGGAAAGGATTTCGGATCTTGCGACATGTCGACGTGAGGCTGCGTCGCGAGGGCTGCAGCGTCGACTACCCAGCCGCCTCCCATCGTCGTGTAGAGATCAACCATGGAGAAGTAGGTGTCACTTTTGGCCTGTGTATAGTCGAGCTCCGCCGAGAACAGGCCGCGTTCGGCATCGAGCACCTCGAGGTAGTTGGAGTAACCATTGTCGTAGCGAAGATTTGCCAGTCGCGCGTAGTCGCGCATGGCTTCCACGCGCTCTTCTTGCGCAGCCAATGTTTCGCGCGACTTCTGTCCGGCGATCAATGCGTCCTCGACGTCGCGGAAAGCAGTGCGAATCGCGCGCTGATAGGCAAGCAGTGACTGCTGTTGGCGCGCCTCCGCGGCACCCACCTGGCCAGAGACCCCGCCGCCGGTAAAAATAGGCCCCGCGATCGCGGCGCCGTAGCTGTAGAGCTCGGCCGGGCCTGAGAACAACCTGTCAAAGGAGTTACTGAGGCTGCCATACAGCCCGGTCAACGAGATGCTGGGGTAGTACAGCGCCTTCGCAGCGCCGATGCGCGCATTCGCGGCGATGAGATTGAGCTCCGCCTGCCTGACGTCTGGCCGGCGCTCGAGGATTTCCGACGGCAGTCCTGCCGGCACGCTCGGTAATCCCAGCGCCTCGATCTTCGTGGTCCGCGTTATGGGGCCGGGATTTCGGCCGAGCAGCAACGACAGCGCGTTTTCGATCTGCGCCTGCGCCTGCTCGAGCGGCGGAATCGTCGACTTCGTGACGGCGTATTCCGAACGGGACTGGGAGAGTTCGAATTCGGAGGTAGCGCCGCGCCGATAACGCGCTTCGAAGATTCTCAGGGCCTCGGCGCGGCTCACCAAGGTACGCCGCGCGATGTCGAGCTGCGCATCGACGCCGAGCAAAGTGATGTAGGTGGACGCCACCGTCGACACGAGTGTGAGCACCGCGAAACGCCGGCCTTCCTCGCTCGCCAGCAGATCCGCGCGGCTTGCTTCGGAGAGACGGCGCAGTCGTCCGAACAGATCTATTTCCCAAGACGCAAAGAGATCCACGCGAACGGCGTCGGCGGCGGGATCGGGGGGCGTGCGCCCGGTTCCGACGGCGGCTTCGGCGCCTACTTGTGGAAATTTGCCAGAACGCGTTATCCCGTAGACGCCATAGAACTCGTCGACGCGAGCTGCGGCGATGCGTACATCGAAGTTGTCGGAAAGCGCGATCTGAATGAGCTGATCGAGCGTGGTGTCGTGAAACTGCCTCCACCATTCCGTGTTGGCGAGCTCATTGGCCTCCACCACCGCGAAACGATATTTTTCCGGCGCGTCGATCTCCGGCCGTGCGTAGTCGGGGCCCACCGTACAGCCGGGTGCGAAGCAGCAGGCGAGGAGCAAAGCCGCCGTAATCCCAGCGCGATGAGTGGTCGAGGACCTCAGAATTCTTTCTCCGCCTGGACGGCTTCGCGCAACTTGTCCACCTGGTAGAACTTCGCCCAGGTATTCGTCATGGAGAACAGCAACGGCTTGCTGATGAACTTGCCGAGGCTGCTCGGCAGGGAGAACTCGCGTTCATTGGAGAAATAGTTGAAATACTTCTGGTAGTCCTCGTCGGCGATCCCGAGAATATTTCGCGCAGTGAAGCTGCCGGTGAACGTCGCCCACGGAATGCCCACCGAGCCGAATATGAAGCGGATGTGCGGCTGGTCTGCCGGTCTCGCGATCGTGGGAAGCAGGTCGCGCGTGGCATCGATCTGTCCGGGCCAGAACTGCATGAACGACAGCGTCTTGAGCTCCGGAAAGTGCCCGAGGAACTCGTCGATGATCTTGCGGATGATGCGCGGATTGTTGAACGCATCCCGCATGTAGGTGGTGATCGGCGTACCGCCGCCGAGCAACAGGCGATTGTCGGCGGTCAGCCGGAAATAGGTGTACACGAGCTTCGAGTCCCAGCACTGCATCTGTTCGCCCGACGGGAAGAGAACCCGCAGTTCCCGGTCGGTCAACGGTTCCGAGATGCTGAGGAATGTCTGCGCGTGAAACACTTCGCTCGAGTAGGGGCTGATCGATTCCTCGAGCTTGTCGACGGCGATGATGATCTTGTCGGCCGTGACACTGCCCGCGTGCGTATACACCGTGTGATCTTCGAGGCGTTCCATCTCGGTGCTCTCATAGATCTGCATGCCGTGATCGACGAGCAGGTTCTTGAATCCCTGCAGGCACGCCAGCGGATTGACGCCGTAGGTTCCGCCATAGCGAATGCCGGCGCTGAACCCTTCCGCGCCGAGAACGCCTTTCAGCTGTTGCTCGTCGTAGGTTTTCTGGTCGGTGAAGCCGACCTCCTGGCGGCAGTGCAGTTCTGAATCCACGGCCTCCTTGCCACCTTTGCCGAGCCCGAGGAACAGCGAGTCCTGCTTGATCAGGCCGCAATTGACGTTGTGTTTCTGGATGGCCGCGACCAGGCGCTCGATGCCGCGTAATGGGGCTTGCCAGATTTCGCCGGCGGCTTTGACGCCGTAACGACGCACGAGCTGGTGCAGCTCGAGTTCGCTGTCCGGTGTCAGGAATCCCGCGCTGCGCCCCGAAGAACTGCCGCCGATGATGTTCTTGTCCAGCAACACGACCTTGTGGCCGGTCTTCAGGAACTCGATCGCGGCGGCTACGCCTGCGAATCCACCGCCGACGATCACCACGTCACACTTGATGTCCTTGGTCAGCGGCGGGCAGTGCCGATGCTCATCGACGAGCAGAGTGGTGATCCACCAGTTCTGATTCACCAGTCTCGATTTCTTCGCCACCTTGCACCTTCTCTGTGTGAGTAGACTTGTTAGTTAGCGGCGAG